>Ga0315274_10011006_pt1 | contig 12987 bp, 10 predicted proteins | sample YL17G02_20_MG_FD_203700 | JGI IMG/M metagenome (GOLD analysis project Ga0315274, IMG submission 203700) | Sediment microbial communities from Yellowstone Lake, YNP, Wyoming, USA - YL17G02_20 | ecosystem: Environmental > Aquatic > Freshwater > Lake > Sediment | place: USA: Wyoming | collected... | reverse complement strand
CCCGAGTCCCGGCGCGCCCGGACTCGGCATGACAAGAGGGGGGCCGGGGTGTTAGTTCCGCGTTCCGAGTTCTACGTTCCGCGTTTGAATGAACTCCCCGTGTCGCCTGAACTCCCGAACTCCATGTCCCCCGAACTCCCCACCTTGGCTCACTTCGCTCAACTGATTACGGGCATCCCTGAAACGGGACGAATGGAAAGCCGAGTAAGGACATCCTTTGGTCTCAACTTCGCTGCCTTGAGTTCCGCGAGGATCTTCTCCAAAAGGGCCTCGCTGCCCAGGTCGCTTGCCAGAGCACGAACTCTTCGGAGTACGGCAGAAATCTCTTCGGCGATGGTTAGCACGTCAATCGGGAACATGTGACACAATGTCTTGGCGTGCGGGACCGCATCTTCGAGAATCGAGTTTCTTGGACTCTCGATAACGCACACCACCTGGGTGTCCGCCGTAGATGGCAGGTGGGCGGCAACCCAGTCAGCATGGCTCTGCGCCTGACGCACGTCCTTGACGCCGATGGGGTTCTTGGGGGTGTGCTCCGTCTTGGCTTCGTGTGCAACATGCAGGGCGTCTCCAAGCGACCAGACGCAATCTGGCGCGCCGCCGCCTTCTGGGATTTTGGCTCGGAAGCCAAGCATTCTGCCCAAGTCCCGCAACCCCCAACAAAAACGTTTATGCTCGGTGGATTTCAGGTTAGCCAGGACGTCAGCAGCATCCTTCTCGAACCGGCCGCCTGCGAGCCCCCAGTTGGCCAGTCTGTCTTGAATTGCTTCCACGGCCATCGCCGAAAGTTCGTCAGTACCACTCGCGTCGTCAGACTTGAGCACAGAACCATCTTGTCGCGCCAAGTGGGCAAACCAACTCACCGCCAAGCAGCAATTTGCAGCGCGCCTGAGACAATCCCTGGCAACCCCCAGAAACTCCGCCTTGCCGCTTTCCTCGTGCAGAATCAATGCCGCATCGCCCACAAGATAGTACCACCACCCGCGATAGCCCTTTGTCTCGTCGCCACCAAGTCCGTCCGCAACGGCCTTCGCCTTTTGCAGTGCAGTTTCGAAGTCTCCATTCCACATAGCGTACAAGTACCCGACTTCGTCACCAACGACGGCGCGCAGCCGCTCAGTCACGGGATCCAGTTGCCGGGTCTTTGTCTCGCGCAGGCTGATAATCGCTTCCTCAGCCGCCTCCCACTCCTCACCCTGATCCAGGAACGTCTGCCAGAGTTCCGCGAACTGAGCGGGGCTCTTCTCCCTGGAATTCGCAATACCGAATTCCAGTTCCGCTTGCAGTTCGGGGTGGAGAGTTCTGCGGTTCTCGACCCTCAAGATGAAATCGACGAGTGCACTTCCCCACAGCATGACAACCGCATAGTCATTGTCCGAACGCGTGCAACGTCCGACGCCCTGCGTGAACCGTGTGAGTAGGCGGTCCCGCAGCAGCGAGGTTGCCGCAATCCGCGACAGCAAGAACCTTTCTTGAATATTCGTCCCCCCTGGGAGCCCCCCCATGACCAGGAGACGGCAGGCCTCATCCGGGAGATCCAATCCGTCGTATCGTGACAGAACCAGGGCCACTTTCTCGGTGGTGGTGAACGGATTGATTGAGTCTTCGATGTCCGAGGCGCGCAACACGCGGGTATCGTAGTCGGCCAGGCGCTTCTCGAAGGCTGAGGCCTCAAACTGGTTGGGAACGAGAACCAGACTGCGGTCAACATCTCTGGCGCCGGACAACACGACGTCGATGGCACTCTCGTCAGACAAAGCAACCTGAGGAGCTAAGAAGAGACGCCGGCCGCTCCCCCGCTTGTCCCATCCTGGAGGCAACGGCAACCTTTCGATCCGCCCTATGCCGGTAATTCGCTCGAGTTCGCCACCCGCCCCGAGGGTCGCGGACATGTATACGCGCTGACTTGCGTTGGCGAAGGGCAGGTGTGTCCGGGCCGGCGGCATGAGAGGCCTGATGAGGATGCTGTCCCGGCAGATGTACACATTACACGCTACCAGATGCTCCTTGATTGCCTGCCAGGCGTACCACGGCGATGTCTCTGGTATAATCCTTTCCTCCAAGAGGTCACGCAACGATTTGTCGAACCGCCTCAAATACTTTCCAGGAACCACCTCAACGATGCGGTTCCGGCCGAGCCCGGAGTCCTCCTCACGAGTTATGTCGGCCAAGAACGCCGAAGGCAGAGCATCGGCGAACAGACTCACGAAGGCGTCGTAGAGACCTTCCACCTCATGCCGGATGAGTTGCACCGACCACATGCTGGCAATGTAATTCTCGCTCGCGTGAGCATCGTCAAGGATCAAGGTCTGAGCGTCACTGATGCGCGGATTCGAGTTGAAGACACCGCTGTACGTGGTTACAGCGATGGCTTTGCTCTCCTGGTATTCACCGAACTCCTTCGGCGGGTAGTCATGCTGCCTCCCCACAAAGACATGTCCCTTGATTCCGTACTTTGCCGCCTGCGCACCAACCTGATGCGCAAGTTGCCGAGTTGGACAAAGGTAGACTACCCGTTCGGCCAAAGACCTTCGGCGGAACTCTGCGATCAGGAGGCCAACGAGGGTCTTTCCGGCCCCCGTAGGTAACTCGATAGCCACATCGCTTGTATTCACATGCCGAGTATGATAGGCGCGAAGCAAGTCAGCCTGGTGCGACCATAAGTGCTTGATTTCCTGTGCGCGGCCTTTCAGATCCCGAAACAGTGCTTCGGGGTCGAGCGTCGTTTCCTCTGCCCCAAAGTCGGTTTTGAAGATGCGTTTCTTGGCCATTCGATGGCACTCCTCAGTCGCTTCGCAAATCTGGGGACGTAAGACCTGTTTCCCCCAACGGCTCGTCGTAATGAAGCATTTTGGCAGTTAACGGCGGAGAAGTCTAATGGAAAACGGCGGTCCAAGGTCTAAAGTCCAAAGTCCAAAGTCGGTTAACGGCAGTCCAAAGTTCAAAGTCCAAGGTCCAAAGTTTTTGCGCGAGGGGCAAGCCCTCGCGCTACAAAGGCGGTGGGGCGGGTGTGGGAGTGGAAAGTTCACCCTCACCTCCGCCTTCGCCCCTTCGACAGGCTCAGGGCTATGGCGGACAGGCTTACCCTCTCTCGTCAAGGGCGAGGGAACGGCACAATACGCGGCGGGCAAGCCCGCCGGCTAAGTGTTGGGCAAAATGGTGCCGTCGCCGGGAAGGCGGGCAATGCTCACCGGCAAGCGTTCCTCGTCCTGGATGGGGTCAATGAACGCGCGGCGGTAGCGTTCGGACTGCATGCGGCACGAAAGGCGGTGGGCGCCGAACTCGGGATGGGCGACCATGCGGCGCCAGATCGTTTCGAGCGGTTCGTCGCGGACGTTGCCGAAGGTGATGGGATTAAAGTCGCACGGGTTCACGTCGCCGTAGCAGGTCATGTAGAACTGGCTGAAGGCGCCGAAGCATCCGCCACCGTCGGCGGCGTTGGCCTTGGACTGGGCGATGACGCCCATGGGGAAATCCATGGCGTTGTACTTGTCGGCGAGGGCGCGGATGCGTTTGATGTCCTTTCGCCCGAGGCGGAGTTCGGGCATCGAGAGGAATTTCCCCGTCGGAACGCAGTCGAAGATGGTCACCTCGTGGAACCCTTCGTCCTGCGCGATCCTGAGGAGATGCTCGAGCGCCCCGGAGGCGACGTTCTCGTGCGTCGCGTAGGTGGAGATGCCCGTGAGGATGCCGGCCTCGCGGGCGCGGCGGGCGCCGTCCATGGCTTTCTGGAATGCGCCCGGCAAGCGCCGCAGGCGGTCGTGCTCTTCGGGCGTGTCGGCGTCGATGGAAACGTTCAGGCTCCCGAGGCCCGCCTCCGCGAGCCGCGCGACGTTCTTCTCCGTCAAGAGGACGCCGCTCGTAAAGATCATGACGTGGGCGCGGCTCTTGTCGGTGTAGGCGATGAGGTCCGCCAGGTCGGCGCGGGCCATGGGTTCGCCGCCCGTAAAGATCATCGTGCAGACGCCGAGGTCGAGGGCCTGGTCGATGACGCTCTTCAAGTCCTCGGTCGAGAGTTCCTCTCGCTCGGGTGCGACGAAGCGGTCGGCGGAACAGTGGATGCACCGGCAGGGGCACCGCGGCGTCACCGAGAGGGTGCTCGTCGCCGGGAAGACAATTTTTTCGGTCATCGTCCGCAGTTTCCGCTCGAAGGGGCGAAGGGCGGCGGTGCTCGGCATCGGCGGGTTGTAGAGATTGTAGAAGTTTTTGCCGTCCTTTTCGGCGACGATCTTCAGCCGATTGATCACCGCGAGGAACGCTTCGATCTGGTCCTGGAACCGGCCCTTGAGGGGCCCGGAGAGGTCGCAGGCGATTTTCTTTTCGGGCGTACGCCAGGTCTTGATTGAAAGCAGGCGCTTCCCCATCGGGCCGGTCACCGTCGTGTGGACCGCACCGGAAGAGTCCTCGGTGAAGGCGACGCGTGTGCGTCGAAGAAGCGCGTCGGTGATTCGTGCGGCGACGGTGGTCACGCGATTTCCTCTCCCCATGGGTTCGACTGAACGCCGGTTATTGTACGCAAGGGCGGCGGTCATGGCAACAGGGAGCGTCCTTTCCGCGCGCTCCCCTTCGGGTCGCGGCTAAACGTGAACGGCGAACCGCGCGCTCCCCTTCGGGTCGCGGCTAAACGTAAGGACGCTAAGCCGCAAGCGGCACGGCGAACATGGCGCGGCGGGCTTTAAACGGCGGCGGCGCGTTCAATCTGCTTGGCGATTTCGACCGCGCGGGCGCCTTCGTCGGCGGAGACGGCGACCGGCGCCTCGCCGCGCACCGCCGCCAGGAAGGCATTCATCTGGGCCGTCAGGGCGTCCGGTTCGGTTTCCACAGGCAGGGCCTCCGAACCCCACCGGACCGTCCGGGCCGCATAGTCGAGTTCGATCGTTTCGCTCCCTGCCGCGATGCGGATGCGCCGCTCGCGGTCTGGAGAGACGCGGCTGGCGACGAGGTCCGCCGCACAGCCGCCCGCAAACGCCAGGTGCACCTCGACCTCGTCCGCGTGCGGCCCGTGGACCGTCCGTCCCGTGGCGGTCACTTCCTGGGGCATCCGGCCCGCCCACTTGAGCACGAGGTCGATGCCGTGAATCGCGAGGTCCATGACCACGCTGATGTCGGTCGAGCGGCCTGTGAACGGCGAGCGCCAGGAAACGGCAATCCGAGTCGGCCGAAACGTCCGCCCCGCCATCGCGCGGGTGACGGGATCGAAACGAAGGATGTGGCCGACCTGGAGGATGGCGTCGGCGCGTTCGGCGGCGCGGGCGATCTCGCGGGCCTCGGCGGCCGTCCCCGCCAGGGGCTTTTCCACGAGGAGCGGGACGCCGGCACGGATCAGCGGAAGCGCGAGGTCCCGATGGGCGGAGGTGGCGGCGGCGAGGACGACGGCGTCCACCGCGCCCGCCAGGCCGCTCGCGTCGCCGAGCGCCCGCGCGCCGTACGTTTCGGCCAGGGCGGCCGCGGCGGCGGCGTCCACGTCGCAGACGGCCACGAGGCGCGCGTCGGCGCGTGCCGCGATCGTGCGCGCATGGAGCCGGCCCATGTGGCCGGCGCCGACCAGAGCGATCTTGACGGGGTCGGGCATGCTAGGCGGGGGACCTCTTCCTCAGCGACTCGCGGTAACGGCCGTGCTTGCCCGAGGCGCTGGCGCGGAGGAAGTCGCACAGGTAGCGGACCTCCTCGGGCCAGCCGTCTTCCTGTTCCAATTCGCGGAGGACCTCTTCGCGCGGCCGGCCGTAGCGGTAGATCCGCCGATAGGCCTTGGCGACCATCTCGATGGTGTCCTTGGAGAAGCCGGCCCGTTCCATGCCGACGCTGTTGGGCCCGCGGACGCGGCTGGGATGGCCCTCGATGATCATGAAAGGCGGGACGTCGTGGACGATGCGCGTCAGACCGCCCACGTAGGCGAGCCGACCGATCCGCGTGAACGGATGGACGGCCGCGCCGCCGTTCAGGTTCGCGCGCGATTCGATGTGGACGTGGCCGCCGATCAGCACGTTATTGCCGAAGACCACGTCGTCCTCGACGACGGCGTCGTGGGCCACATGGCTGCACGCCATCAGGTAGCACCGGCTCCCGACGCGCGTGACGCCTCCTTCCTTGGTCGAGGCGCGGTGAATCGTCACGCACTCGCGGATGACGTTGGAGTCGCCGATGACGGTTTCCGTCGGCTCGTCGCGGTAGGAAAGGTCCTGCGGAGGCGTGCCGATCGTGACGTGCGGGTACACGACGTTGTTCCTGCCGAGGCGCGTGCGTCCGGCGACGGTCACGCTGGAGTGAAGCACCGTGCCGGCGCCGATGGTGACCTCGGGGCCGACGGCGCAGAACGGACCGATCTCGACGTCGGCGGCCAGTTCGGCCTTCGGATGAACCGCGGCCTGTTCGCTGATGGCCATGAAAGCCTTTCACAGTTCCTGTTCGGCGGGGATGAGGACGAAACGGATCTTGGCCTCGGCGGCCACCTCGTCGCCCACCCACGCCCGCGTGACGACCTCGGCCCGGTGTTCCCTGGCCCGGACGACCTCCGCCTCCAGGCGCAACTGGTCGCCGGGATGAACGGTCTTGCGGAGTTTGACGCGGTCCATGCTCAGGAGGACAGCCACCTGGCCGGTGTGCTTCAGTTTCCGCAGGAGGAGCACGCCCGCCAGTTGGGCCATCGCCTCGACGATCAGGACGCCCGGCATGATGGGCGTCCCGGGATAATGGCCTTGGAAGAAGTGCTCGTTGATCGATACGTTCTTGATGCCCACCGCGCGGACGTCCTCCTCGAACTCCACGACGCGGTCCACGAGGAGGAAGGGGTACCGGTGCGGCAGGACCTCCATGATCTGGCTGATGTCCATGGCCGGGCGCGTCTCGGTCCGCGTTCCAGCGGCCCGGCCGGCTCCCTGGTCCTGAAGGCGGCGAATCAACCGGTGGTTCAGCGCGTGGCCGCTCTTGACGGCCACGATCCGGCCGCGCACGTCGCAGTTCAAGAGGAACAGGTCGCCCACCAGGTCCAGCATCTTGTGCCGCGCCGGCTCGTCCGGAAAACGGAGCGTGTTCTCAATCGGCCCTTCGGGCCCGAACACCAGAAGGTCCTGGTACGTGACCTCCGGCCCGTAGCCGCGACGACGCAGTTCCTCCACCTCGGAATCGAGGATGAAAGTTCGGCTGGCGGCGAGGTCCTCGACGAACGTATCGGGCGTCAGCCTCAGGTGGCACATCTGCGGCGGGATGACGCTCTGCGGGCCGTAATCGAGATGGTACGTGATCACCAGAGCGTCCTCGTCGCCGGGGAGCGCGGCAATGACGGCGCCGCCGTCCTGCACCGTGACCGGCTCGACGATCTTGAGCACCGGCCGCTCGGCCGGCTGCTCGACGATCCCCGCTTGGCGCAATAGCCGAACGTAATCCGCCGCCGACCCGTCGCCCGCCGGCAATTCCGGCCCGTTGAGTTCCACGGCCAGGTTGTCGATCTCGAGCCCTTCGAGCGCCGCCAGGAGATGCTCGGCCGTCTCGACCGACACCTCCCCGTTCGCCAGCGTCGTCCGCTGAAATCGTTTCGCAACCGACTGGATCGTGGCCGAAATCTGGACTTCCGGCGAGAGGTCCACCCGCGTGAAGACGAGCCCCGCGTCGGCGGGGGCCGGCTTCAGGCGGACGTGGACCGCCTGGCCGGTGAAGAGGCCCCGGCCTTCCATCTCGGCCTCGCGTGCGATGGTTCGTTGGCGTCGGCTCACGCGCCCTTCCTCGACTCCAGGTCCGCCAGCCGCTCTTCGATCGCCTTCAGACGTTCCAGGACTTCCTCCATCCGCCGCACGGCCGCCTCACGCCGAAGTTCCTCGCGGTGCGGGCCCGCCGGGTAGCCGCTCACGTCCGCGCCGGCCGGCACGTCTTTGGTGACGCCAGCCTTGGCGGCAATCCGCGCCCCGTCGCCGATGACGAGGTGTCCGTCAATCGCCGCCTGGCCCGCAATCACGCAGCCGCGGCCGATGCGGGCGCTGCCGGCGACGGCCACCTGGCTCACGATGATCGTCCCCTCGCCGACCTGGACATTATGCCCGATCTGCACGAGGTTGTCGATCTTCACCGCCCGGCCGATCCGCGTCGCCCCGAACCGCGCCCGGTCCACCGTCACGCAGGCGCCGATTTCGACGTCGTCGCTGACCTCGACCGTCCCCAACTGGGGAATCTTCTCCGGCCCCGTCTTGCCGGCCAGGTAGCCGAACCCGTCGCTTCCGATGACCGACCCCGCGTGGACAATCACGCGGTCGCCCAGGCAGACGCGCTCGCGGACGACCACGCCCGAATGGATATCGCAATCGGCCCCAACGACCGCCTCGTCGGCCACCACGGCCCCCGCACGGATGCGCGTCCGGTCGCCGACGCGGGCCTTCTCGCCCACGACGGCACAGGGACCGACGTGAACGCCGGCGCCCAAAGCGGCCGTCTTCGCCACCACCGCGGCGGGATGGATGCCCGGCTGAGGCGCCGGCAGAGGCTCGAGCAGCGCCTCCGCGATCCGGGCCATCGCCCGGTTCGGGTCCGCCACACGCAAAAGGGCCGGCCCGTCGGTCCGGTCTTTCCAGTCCTCGGGAACCACCAGGCAGGCGGCCTTCGAGGCCGACGTCCCGGCGGCATACCGCTTCTGCGCGACGAAAGCGACGTCGCGCGGACCCGCCTCCGCGAGGGCTGCCACGCCCTCGACCTCGCGGCCGGCATCACCCTCCAGCCGTCCGCCGACCAGCCTCGCCAGTTCGCCAAGGGCCTTTTTCAACGCCTATCCCCGTTTCGGGCCGGCCTCCGGCCCGACGAGGAACGATTATACCCCGCCGGCCCGGTGGAAAGCAAGACGCGGCCAAGGCCGGCGAGCCCCACCAAGCCCAGGGATTGGAATCCCTGGGCTTGATCTTTTGACACGGCTGGCGCCCTTTGGCATGATAACGGGCGATGGGACTTAAACTCATTATCTTCGACCTCGACGGGACGCTCCTCGCGCCGGCACTCGATTTCGACGCCATCCGGGCCCAGATCGGCCTGCCGCCGGGTACCACCATTCTGGAGGCGATGGACACGCTCTCCGAGGCCGAGAGGGCCCGTGCCAACCGGATCCTCGACCGCCATGAGGCCGAGGCTGCCGACCGCAGCCGACTCATGCCCGGCGCGAGGGAACTGCTGGACTGGCTCGGCGCGCGAGGCGTCCGGACGGCCGTCCTGACGCGCAACAGCCGACGAAGCGTCGAGCGCGCCTGCCGACGACACGGCTTGGCGTTCGACGCCGTCGTCGCCCGCGGAGACCACGTGCCGAAGCCAAGCCCCGACGGCGCCCGGCACCTGATGACGACGCTCGGCACGGGGCCGGAAGAAACAATCGTGGTCGGCGACTTCCGTTTCGACATGGAGGCGGGCGCGGCCGCCGGGTGCCGGACGATCGCCCTCGTTTCTGACCCTGTTCCGACCTGGGCGTCCGAGGCCACCTGGATTGCCGCCGACCTTGCCGAGGTTCGCCGAATCCTTTCCGAGGCCGACGAACGCGGGGGCGACTAATCCTACAACGCCACTTGACCCTTTTGCGCGGTGGGTCTCCGCACCCACCGCGCAGAAAATAGCGTTCTTGGCCCGTGGCGCGGCGGGTACGGAGACCCGCCGCGCTAAGTGGCGTTGTAGTACTAAGCGGTCTTTCAGCCGCGGAGCGGCGATTGACGGTAGCCACGGGCGCCAAGCCCGTGGTCGGCGCAGCGAACACCACCACACCTTTTTGTTTTTTTCTTTTGAAACCCCGGCAGGGGCGATTGACCTCAATCGCCCCTGCCGGGGCTCCGAAGGAAAAAAGGAACGGCCGGGGACGGGCCTTGCCTCCCCGGCCTTGCGGCCGGGGCTATCTTCAAACGCCCTCCCGAAGGGACCCCTTCGGGGCTGCGGGGCTTTCGACATCACAAGATTCAAACTACTTCCATCGCCTGGTAAAACCCGGGGAGGAGTCAGGCATGGTGGTGCTTGCCCCGCCCGCCGACCGCCTCTATAATCGCCCGAGTGTTTCCCGCAAAAGGAGCCGCCGTGGCCTGTCTGCCTCTGGCCAACATCTTCGCTCGAAAGACGCGCACAACGATCAGCGTCCTGGCGGTCGGGGTAGGGGTGGCCCTTTTCCTCGTACTCATCGGCCTGACGAGCATGCTTCGCGAGATCGCCGATCGGACCACCAACGTCCAGGCGCATCTGATGGTCTGGCCGGCGTCCGACCAGGTGGTGCTGAGCGGCGGCCTGCCGGCCGACAAGGTTCAGGGCGACCTGGAAGCTATTCCCGGCGTCGCGCGCGCGGTGGCGGTCCTGCGGTGGCCGCTCAAAATGGCCGGACGCGTTCAGAACGTTTACGGCATCCGGCCTCAGGATTGGGACCTCTTTGCCGGGCCGGACCGCATGGTCGAAGGCCGCGCCCTCGAAGGCGGTGACGAGATGGTCATCGACACGCGCCTCGCGCGGGCTGGCGGATACCGCAAGGGCGACACGGTCGAGCGGTGGGGCCACCGGTTCACGATCGTCGGCATCGCGCGCGAGGGCGTCGCCGGCCGCGTCTTCATGCCCATCGAGACCGTCAGCCGGGCGACGGACCAGGACCGGCTGCGGGCCTCGTTTTTTTACGTGCGCGTCGCGCGCCCAGCGGACGTCCAGCCCGTGCGACAAGCCATCGAGGAGCGGGGCCTCAGGGCCATCACATTCGATGAATATTACGACGTCCTCGCCGGAAGTTTCGTGGACATGAACCTCGTGATCGGCTCCGTGGTGTTCGTGGCGGGGTTCGTCTGCTTCCTCGTGATCCTCCTCACGGTATACACGATGGTGGTCGAGCGGACGCGCGAGATCGGCGTCCTGAAGGCCATGGGCGCGTCGCGCACCCAGGTCTTCGGGCTGGTCATGGCCGAGGCGGGGCTTATCTGCGCGGCGGGCATCGTCGCCGGGTTCCTCCTGACCTGGGGCAGCCGCGCCCTCATCCTCGACCTTCAGCCGCTCTGGACGGTGGACATTCCGGCGGTGCGGTTCGCGTATGCGGCCGCGCTCGCAGCCGGCGGGACGGCCCTCGGGGCCCTCCATCCGGCGCGGCGGGCCGCGAGGCAGGACCCCGTCGAGAGTCTGCGCTATGAATAGTCCTACAACTCCACTTGACCTTTTTGCGCGGTGGGTCTCCGCACCCACCGCGCAGGAAATGGCGTTCTTGGCCCGTGGCGCGGCGGGTACCCCTCGACTCCGCTCGGGACAGGCTCCGACCCGCCGCGCTAAGTGGCGTTGTAGGAATAGGGCGACGGGCGAATAGCCCGCGAGTTGCAGCGTCCAAAGGACGGACATGAAAACAATCCTCGAAGCCAGGGGACTGACGAAGGTGTACCGCACGGACGCGGCGCCGACGGCGGCGCTGCGCGGCGTGGACCTGGCCGTCCGCCGCGGCGAGTTCGTCTCCGTGATGGGGCCGAGCGGCTGTGGCAAGAGCACGCTCCTGTATCTTCTGGGCCTTCTGGCCACGCCCACCGAGGGAACGGTTGTCCTCGACGGTACAGACACGGGCGCGATCTCGGACGGCCAGCGGACGCGCCTGCGGCGCCGGCACATCGGATTCGTCTTTCAGCGATTCAACCTCCTCGCCGCGCTCTCGGCGGAGGACAACGTCGCGCTGGCGCTCCGGCTCCGCCACGAGGCGGTGCAAAGCCGGGCCCGCGAGATGCTCGCGGCCGTAGGGCTCGACGACAAGCGCCGGCGGCGACCAGGCGAACTCAGCGTCGGCGAGCAACAGCGCGTCGCCATCGCCCGCGCACTCGTCACAAGGCCGGACGTCCTCCTGGCGGACGAGCCGACCGGCAACCTCGACTCCGAGGCCTCCGAGCGCGTCCTCGACCTCATCGGCCGATTCCATCGGGACGCCGGCCAGACGATCGTTCTCATCACCCACAACGAGAAGGTGGCCGAACGCGCCGAACGGCTCGTAAGGATGCGCGATGGGCGAATCGCCGGCAACTGAACCCCTCCCCGCGGAGGTGGAACTGAGGCTCCAGCGCCACGAGCCCATCCGGTTCCGCGCGTGGTTCTATCCCTTTGTCGTTTGGCTCGTCGTCCTGGCAGGCGTCAAGGTCCTCTGGCCGAACACGAGCCTCGCGCTGCTGGCGGCATACGTGGGGTACATGAGCATCTGCTGCACGTTCTGCCCGCTGCCGACGACGCCCGTGGTACTCTGGATGGCCGCCCCCGCCGCGGGAGGCGGGTTTGGCATCGATCCGCTCGCCGTAGCCGTTCTCGGCGCCGTCGGCACCGCCATCGCCAACATGCACGACTACTATCTGCTGACCTTCCTGTACCGATACAAGCCGGTGCGGCGTGTCCGCACGTCGGGGCTCTACAAACGTTTCGCCGCGTGGTACAATCGGGCGCCGTTCGCGACGCTTGCGGCCGCGTCGTTTCTGCCGATACCGGTGGACTTCGTCCGGCTTCTGGCGATCAGCGAAGGTTACAACCGCGCGAAGTTCGCCATCGGGTCGCTCGTCGGACGCTGGCCAAGGTACTTGCTTCTGGCTTATTTCGCGGAGCGGTTCAACCTCGGGTGGCAATGGGTGTTGGGCATCGGCGGGGCGGTCGTAGTGCTGGGACTGTGGCGCGGGCTGTCCGCGCTCGCGCAGAGACTTGCTCTGTTGAAAAAATACCTTTCGTAGCGCGGGGCCTTGTGCCCCGCGCAGTTTGTGCGCGGGGGATAAACCCCCGCGCTACATAATAGCGGGCGAACCTTCGCGCCGAGGAGGAAACAACGCCATGAGACGCCTGATGCTGTTCGCCGCGCTTGCCGCCTTTCTCGCGGTGCCGGCACGCGCGCCATCGGCGGGGACCTCGGAGGCCCAACCGCCCGCCGCCGCCACGGCGCCTCAACAGGCCCTCACGCCCGAGACACAGGAACTCCTGGACCGAATGGACGAGGCCGGCCGCAAGATCGAGACCCTTCAGGCCCAATTCGACTACGAACTCAATCAAACGCTGTATGAG
>Ga0315274_10011005_pt1 | contig 12989 bp, 14 predicted proteins | sample YL17G02_20_MG_FD_203700 | JGI IMG/M metagenome (GOLD analysis project Ga0315274, IMG submission 203700) | Sediment microbial communities from Yellowstone Lake, YNP, Wyoming, USA - YL17G02_20 | ecosystem: Environmental > Aquatic > Freshwater > Lake > Sediment | place: USA: Wyoming | collected... | reverse complement strand
CGAGAGGGTTCAGGCCGTCCACCTCCGTCGCCTGGAAGTCGGGCAGCACCGGCCAGAGGTTGCCGTCGGAGTGGAAGATAACCTTCACCCCACACTCGTGCCAGGCGGCCACCAGCCTGGCCAGCCGGGGGAAGAACTCGCGGCGCAGGAAGGCCGGCGAGAAGAGCGTCTGGTTCTTGTCGGCGATGTCGGCGTAGACGAGGGCGACTGGAGTCAGCGCGGGGTCGGCGGTTTCGTGCACGCGCTGGATCTCGGCCCAGTTGAGCGCCTCCAGCCAGTCCGAGATCAGCCGCGGCTCCTCGGCGTAGGCATAGACGAATAGCTCGATGCCGGCGCGGTAGACGGCGATGTCCAACCCGACGCCGCTCTCGGTGGGGAAGAGCACCGTGTTCTCGCCGATGCGTTCCTGGATATCCATGAAGCGCCGGCGCGGCGAGCGACCATCAGGGCCGAACGTGCTGCCCCGGCCGTGGAAACCCCAGATGTCGCCGGGTTTGCGGTCGCGGATGGCGTCGATCTCGCGGCGCACGAACTCGAGCAGGCCACCAACGTCCTTGAAGGGCCGCTCCAGCAGCCAGGTGGTCCAGGACTCCTGGCGGTAGGCGAAGCCGTCGGTCCCGCGGTAGCTGCGTTCCGCAACCGGCGGCGAGATGCCGCGCGTGGCATCAAGGCACTGACCAATGGTGCGGCAGAGGAGATCGAGGCCATTCCTGAGCGTCACCTTCTCGCCGGTGACGTGCTCGATGAGCGGAGGGTTCTGGATCAGGTCGAAGACAGGCACGCGGCCCGGCAGCTCGCCGTGCAGCGTCGCCTCGATACGCTCCCGCGCCGTCATCGTGTCCCTGGGCAGCTTGCGCACGCGTTAGCCTCCGATCGTGGAACGGATCTCCCTCAGCTCGTCACGCCGGTTAGGAGGCTACCTTCCTCCAGCGAGCGCAGAGAAGCGAAGGAACCTCTTGGTCTCCCGGCCACTGCTCGGCAAGACGCCCGGCCGCACGCGGCTCATTCAGACCCTCGAGAGAGAACCCCGCCCCGATGAGCGCGGTCACGTATGTGCCGAGGGTGCGATGGTAGGCGCCTACCTGGCCGCGCACACCGGTCGGGTTGGTCGAGAACCAACGACCTTCCTGGAAGTAGCCCGCTACCTCGCGTGCCGCTCCGCCATCGGCGTGCGAGACCCAGCTCGAGGCAGGGGTCTGGAAACAGGGGTGAGTGATCGAGAAGACCAGCCATGCGCCTGGGCGCAGAACGCGCGCAGCGCTACGCAAGGCCAAAGACAAGACAGCGATGTCCATCAGGGCCAGGTTGCTCACTATGCCGTCGAAGGATGCACTCGCGAGCGCATGCAGACCCTGGGCGTCGTCAAGGACATATGCGATATCCAGGTGCTCGCCCTCATCGTGCAAGCGAGCAAGTTGCAGCATGCCCAAGGAGATGTCCACCCCAACGACTGACGCGCCGCGACGAGCAAACTCGCGTGACGCTGCGCCCTGCCCACAGGCTAGGTCACAGACCTTCAACCCTCGCACGTCACTAGCCAAAGCCAAGAGTGAGCCAATCGCCAGCTCGTGGAGCAGAGACCCAGCCTGTACGGCCTCGTCATACCAGCGAGCAATTCGATCGTACTCCGGAGCGGCGGTCGTCACACAGCCTCGTGGCCCCGGACTAGGTCTTCCAGCATCGCCGTGTGCTGGCGTTCAGCCAGATCAACCAGGTCGACGCCGAGCGCTTCGACTGCCTCCTCGCGGCTGATCTCTTCCCTCAGATAGCGGCCGAGGACTCGCTCCCGCCACAACTGCCGCACTCCCGTTTGCACGGCCATTGCCGGCAACACGTTCTGGGGCTTGTTCGTTCCAGGCACCAACTCGGCCAGGTATTCAGCAGTCCCCAATGCGGCACCTCCCCCCTCGCCCCAACAGAGCCGAAGCCGCCGCCTCCATCCACCCTCACCGCATGCCTCGGCTTCTTCTCGACGCTCACCAGCCAAGTATAGTGCATCTGACTGCGCCGCGGCAGAGAGAATGGAGCGCGAGCTAGTTGGGTCGATTTCTGGCGAGGGTGCGATCGGACGAGGCGGTAGGTTACGTCACCTGTGGCGCATCGACCTCAGGCCGAACCTCAGTCTTGATGCCGGTGGTCGCATCATGATGCTGGTGAGTTCGCCAAAGACTCCCGAATAGGACCAATATCGTACGGGTAGTTCCCGGCTCTCTGTCGAGTCCGACTACGCCGCACAGATCGCCAGCGCAAGCCGCTATTGGGCCCGACCGCTTGCAGTATGGTCTCGTCCCCCCTTACCATCGCAGCCACCACCCCAGGTCCCCCGGCGGCGGAGTCGCCGCTCCTAGATCGTTCACACGCTGGGTATGATCCGCCCACCCGGCCTAGTCCGATGGCTCTGGAGGTCAGAGTATGTAGAAGGAGTTCAAGGCCTTTGTCGCTCGCGGCAATGCCTTCGACCTGGCGGTCGGCATCATCATCGGCGCGGGTTTCGGTCGGGTCGTCACGTCCCTGGTCAGCGACATCATCATGCCACCTATTGGAGTGCTCCGGGGAAGGATCAACTTCGCCGACCGCTTCATCAACCTCTCAGGAACGCCTTACGCCAGCCTGCAGGCAGCCAAGGCGGCGGGAGCTGCCACCATCAACTACGGGCTCTTCATCAACACCCTGATCGACTTCGTGATCGTGGCCTTCGTCATCTTCCTCCTGGTGAAGCAAGTGAACAGGCTGAAGAGCCGCCCTCCGCAGACGCCGACGACGAAGGATTGCCCGTATTGCTTCTCCAGTATTGCTATCCGAGCTACGCGCTGCCCGGCCTGCACTTCGGCCCTGGACGTGGCTAAGGGGTAGAGCGCGACCTGGGCGATGGAATTGTCCGGCCGGATTGCTCACGCCGCGCCATCAGGGAGTCGCGTGCAGCCACAGGCTTACGGGGCTAGTCCATCGTACGTAACCAAGCCGCGGCAGAGGGTGTAGAGGGCGCGCAGGTGGTGCTTGCCGGGGAAGGGCTTGGCGTGGACGTCGTAGTAGGTGTAGTCGCCTTCACTCAACTCGAGCACCGTCACGTCCGCCGGGCCGCCGACGCGCAGCGTCCCCAAGTCATCGCGGCGTAGCGCCCGCGCGGCGTTCAGCGTAGACCAGCGCACGACCTCCTCGAGCCTGGCCCCCAGCGCCATCATCTTGGCCATGCAGTCTGGCATGGTGCAGTCCGGCAGGGCAACGCTGGTGACGTGCAGGTCGGTGGAGATGGTGTCGGGGTAGAAGCCGACAGCGGTCGCCGGCCCGGCCACCTCCCAGGCGAAGCTGCCGGCGCCGTGGCCGAGGTCGAACAGAATGCCGCGCTCGCGCGCTTCCAGGGCGCAGGGGCGCACCTCCCTGTTCCAGTCGCGCAACAAGCCGCCCTTGTATCCTTTGTAGATGTGCGTCGAGATGTCGCCCGGACGCAGGAGCGGAAACACTTGCCCCAGCGAGGCGGGTGGGTAGTACATGTCCACCATCAGCGGCAGGTTCGTGGCCTCGGCAACGTCCAGGGCCAGCGCCACGGGCAGGATGCCCAGCGGACCGACGCCGGAGCGGTTGGCCCGCACCTTGATGCCGCCGATCAGGTCGCGATTGCGGCGCACGCACTCCACGGCCGCGTCCGCGTCCAGGAACTCCAGGCAGCGTGCCTCGTACGTAGATGCCAGGCCGATGCTGCTCACATGCAGGAAGGGGATGACGCGTGTCCTGGCGCCCTCGATGATGAAGTGACGCAGGCCGTCGAAGGTGCCGGCGCCGGCGCTGCCCGCGTCCACCACGGTCGTGACGCCGGTGCGCGGGCAGATGTCGTCCGGGTCGAGGCCGAGGGAAGTGACGCGCCAGTAGACGTGCTCGTGCAGGTCTATGAGCCCCGGCGTCACCAGCTTGCCCTCAGCGCTGACGCTCTCCCTGCCCGCCGTCGTCGGGATGTGCTCCTCGACCGCGGCGATGACGCCTTCGCGGATGGCGACGTCGCGGCGGGCGCTCAGCCCCTGGCTCGGGTCAATGACGGTGCCGCCGGTGATGACGAGGTCGTACGTCGCTGCCATGGCCAATCTCCTCCGCTCGAGTCCGGTAGTTTAGGCCCTCGTGGCCGTCGTGCTCCAATGTTGTGGAACGACGCCCACAAGGGGCTAGACTACCGCCGGTACGGGTCTTCACACCAGCCGTTCGGGCGGAGATGGCGGTTTAGCGCCAGGGCGCAGACGACCATGGCCAGGTTGGCCAGGCCGGCGCCGACGAAGACGAGGCCGGGGTCGCTGTTCGCCAGCCAGCCCGCCGCCTGCGTTCCCAGCATGACGCCCACTGAGGTGAACACCTGCGTCACGCCCAGAGCCCGCCCGTGCTCCTCCTTGGGCACGAGCGCGCTGATGATGCTCGGCGTGGCCGTGGCGAGGGCCCAGGCGATGCCCGCCCCCAGGATGCCCCAGGCGTAGAGGCCGGCCAGGCTGTGGCTGTAGAAGGCAGTGAGTACCGAGGCGCCGCCGAGCAGGGCGGTGAGCAGGGCCACCGGCCACCGGCAGCCGTGGCGATCGAGGATGCGCCCGGCCAGCAACTGGCAGCCTGAGGCGAAGAGGAACATGACCGTGGAGTAGTAGGCGGCGGCGGATGGCACTCGCGCCAGCCGGTAGATGAGTAGCGGGATGAGCATGGTGGCCGCGCCCCAGTAAGCTGTGGCTACCAGGCGCATGCCGGCGATCAGGAAGATGCCGGGGCGGCGTAGGACGGCGCCGTAGCCGGCGAACGACTGCTGCGAGCGCTGGCGCGTGCCTCGCACGTCGGGCAGAGCCAGGTTGACGGCGACGATCACGGCCGCGGCGAGCACCACGCTGACGATTCCGAGCCTGCCGAAGCCGTAGCGGTCGACGAGCGGCGCGGCGAGCAGGTTACCGAGGGCGCTCCCCAGCGTCAGGCCGGTGAAGCCAATGGCAGTGGCCGTGGCCAGGAATCGGCTGGGCACTACCGCCATGATGTACGTCTGGCGACCGAGGCTGTGAAGGCCCAGGGCCAGTCCGATGTAGAGCCACATCAGCACGAGCAGCAATGGGGAGCGCGCGAGGAACACCAGGCCGACTACGAGCAGCCCCGAGCCGCCCAGGATCATCACCCGCCGCTGGCCGAGGGAGTCGGACAGGCCACCACCGGTGAAGGCAGCGACCCCGCTGAACAGCAACTGCGCCGAAAGCAGTAGGGAGGTGAACTGCGGCGGACGGTGTAGCTGAGCCTCCGCATAGACGGGCAGGAGCGAACGCCCGGGAGCAGAGGCCATCTCGCCGAAGAAGATGATGAAGATGAGCGCCACGAAGGACGCCATCCAGGCGCGGTCGCTGGCGCTGGTTGCACCGTGTGAACGCAGGCGCTGCCTGATTGGCGCCAGGCGGGCGCCGAGCGAACTAGCCGGCGTCGTCAGGGGACGGGTGATGGGCGGCTTGCTCTGTACTCTGCGCGGCTCAGCCAGGGCGATTCCTCGCGGGGATGCGGACTCCCCTGCTCGCTGCTAGCATATCAGCCGTCGCCCGGAGGCGCACCTCGCCCCGGGATCTGCAGTCGGCGCCTGCGGGCAGATTCCCGGTTGCGCGCCGCCTACGTCTCTCGCGCCAGCCAGCGCACCAGGTTCAGCAACTGGCCGGCGTAAGCGCGCTCGCCCGCCAGCACGTTCTGTCGCCAGAGGTCCATCTGCCACACCGCTTCACACAGCCAGAGCGCCCGCGCCTCGCGCTCGAACTGCTCGAGCGACACCGGCTCGCCGCCACGGGCGCTCCACGACGCCAGATAGACCTCGGCCAGTTCGACCGCCGGGCGACAGCGCCGCTGGATCTCGTCCGGCTGGCCGAGCCAGGGGCCGATGTTGGCGAAGCGCGGGCCGAGGCTCATCGGCGCGAGGTCGAGCACCAGCATCTCGCCCGTTCCCCGGCGCCAGCCGGTGTGGCAGGGCTCATAGCAGTCGTGCCAAATGCGGTCTGAGGGCGGGAACTCCAGCGTCACGACCCGCTCGAGCAGTGGATCCAGCCGTTGCACCGGATTGGTCGAGCAGAGCGCCAGCAGATCGTCGCCAAGCCTCCCCACCTCCGCGTCCTGCCAGAGCGCCTGGAAGCGCTCCCGGCAGGCGCCCACGGTGCCGCCGTAGACATCGTGCGGCGAGGACCGAGGCAGCCGCGAGGCGTAATCCGGCGCGGGCACGAGTGCATCCAGGTGAGCAGTGAGGGCGATGAACTGCCGGAACCTCGGCTCGTCCAGGACGAAGCGATCATAGGGGCGGTAGTCCGGCACCGGGCGCACGTGCTCGAGGAAGATCACCTCGCGCCGGTCGGCATCGGAGAGAGGCAGGGCGCCGTAGCAGTGCGGCACCGGTGCGCCCAGCGCCGCCATCGCCGCGTAGTGCTCCGACTCGGACACGTCCACCGCCTCGTGCGCCAGCTTGGCGAAGACGGTGACCCGCCCTTCCCGGCGGGAGGCAGTGGTGTAGTGGAAGGTGGGCACGAGCTTATCGGCGTTGAAGCCGTAGTGCTCACCTTCCACCCCGCTCTCGAGCGAAACGGCGAAGTCGCACACCGGCTCCCCCACCGCGCGCTCCACGATTGGCCACAGCCGCGCCTTGCTCAGCCCGACGGCAGGAGTGACGGCGCCACGCCACTCCTGTCTGCCCATCGTCACGCTCCTACCTCGCTTCCTTAGGCTCAGCCAGGTCGGCGCAGGTTTCTTCGGCGCTCTTGAAGCGGTGGTTGCCATAGTCCACGCTAGCGCCCCAGCGAGCCTTGACGGCCGCCACGAATCTCTCCCGCCCGCGCTCTGCGATCACCTGCCCGCAGCCAACGCACAGGCCGCGCCACTCGGGCATGGCGAGGTAGCCCTGGTCGCAGGGGAAGTCGGCGCACTCCCAGCAACCCGCCAGGCCACGCTGGCCGCAGCAGCGACGCTGGTGGCAGGCCTCGTCGCCACCGCCAGCGCGACAGCCCGCGCAGCCAGCCGCGGCGTGGCAGCACACCGCGCAGGCGAGGCCGCAGCGACCGATGGCGTCAAGCACCACTCGTCCCTTTCCGCTTGATGGGGAAGCGCAGGTAGATGATCAGGTCCTGCGAGTAGCTCTCCGGATAGACCTCTAGATTGAACGGCTCGCCGCCCTCCCATTCCGTCGATTGCGGCAGCCAGGTGCCATAGTAGAAGTCGAGCCCCGGCGCCAGGCCCGGCACGTCGTTGGCGGGTGGGACGGCATAGGCTGACGCCGGCACTTCCCAGGCCACCATACCAGGCGGTAGGTCAGCACCCAGCGCACCTGGACCGCGGCTAGATACTCGAAGGCGCCGGGCTCGAGCCCCTCGGCGTGGCGAGCGATGCCGTAGCACTCCCTGCCGACGCGGATGCCCTCGAATTCGCCGAGCCGCGGGATTACCTCATCCCACATGCCCGGGATCTCGCCGTTCTCGTTCTTCCCGGCGTAGCGCCTGCCGGCGACGAGAAACGCTTCTCGGTTCACGATCTCAGGCTTCATCCGGGCTCCCCCACAGCCACAACCACAGCCACATCCGGCCGCATGCTCTGCCGGATCGTCCATTTCCACACACCTCCGTTTCAGGTCATACTCCGTCCGACGCCCTATTCTTGCCTACATCCTCGATCCTTGCTAGCCGCTGTGCCATTAGCCGTGCCAATGGTCCGGCACGTTGCCAACTTGCCGGCTACCGCCATACTTCTTCGCTCAGCGGATGTTCATCCAGGGTGCGGTGTTCACCGGCGTGAAGGGGTAACGATCTCACCGCGGAGACGCAGAGAACGCGCAGGAATCATAGGGGAGCGTACGTATGACTGCACTGAAGATGGGGTACGTCGGCGCCGGTTTCATGGCGCAGAGGGTCCACTTGCCGAACTTCATGGGCCTGCCCGAGGTGGAGATGATGGCCCTGGCCGAGGCGCGGCCGCTCCTGGGGGAGAAGGTGGCCCGCCGCCTGGGCATCCCCCGCCTCTACCGCTCGCACGAAGAGCTGGCGGCGGATCCCGAGGTCGAGGCCGTCGCCGTCTCCGGCCCGCAGACCTCCCAGGGTGACGTGGCGCGCGACCTCCTGCTCGCGGGCAAGCACGTCTTCGTGGAGAAGCCGTTGGCCGTGAGCGTCGAGCAGGCGGAGGACATCCTGGCGGCGCAGCAGCGATCGGGCCGCAAGCTGATGGTCGCCTACATGAAGCGCTACGATGCCGGCAACGAGCTGGCCAAGGAGATCCTCGACCGCTTCCGCCAGTCGGGCGAGATCGGCCAACCGCTGTACGTCCGCGCTCACTCCTTCTGCGGCGACTGGATCGCCGGCCTGGACACGCCCATGGATACGACCGACGAGCCGCTGCCGCCGGCCCTGCCGGCGCGATGGCCGGCCTGGCTGCCGGAGGAGCAGCGCGGCCGCTACGTCAACTACCTCCAGGAGTGGACGCACAACGTCAACCTGCTGCGCTTCTTCCTCAACGCCGGGGACGACGCTCGGGTGGAGGCGGTCTCGCTGGACGAAGACGGCGAGACGGGCGTCGTCATTTTCAAGATGGCCGGCATCCGCGCGACTCTGGAGTCGGCGGAGACCTCTCACTTCGCCTACGACGAGCACATACAGTTCTACTTCAAGGACGGCTGGGTGCACGTCTGGGGGCCGCCGCTGCTGCACAAGAACCTGCCGGCGAGGGTGGAGATCTACCTCGGCGGCGAGGTGCAGTCCTTCGAGTACCCCATGCCCAAGGATCGCTGGTCCTGGGCTTACAAGCGTGAGGCGGAGCACTTCGTGCGCGCCGTGCTGCGGGACGAACCGGTGCTCTCGAGCGGGCGCGATACGCTCACCGACGTGCGGCTCTTCGAGGAGATCTACCGCCAGCGCCTGCGCCGATAGGTGCCGTCCACGGCGAGAACGGATTCACCGCAGAGAGCGCGGAGAACGCAGAGATAGTCACAGAAGCCTCCGGGTTCTCTGCGGCTCTGCCCTAAGGAGTTCACTGTCCGGCCTTTGCTTGCCCTCGACCAGGTCCCGCGGCCTGTCGCGACCTGAGATGCGTAGGAGGTCCGAGGCCACCAGCCCCAGTCCAATGTTAGCGTCTTCCAGGCGCTTATGTATGCGATTGGCCACCGCCATCCGCTGGGCCGTCAACTGAGCCCGGTGTCGCGCCAAGTCCAGCAGCTTTCGCTGTAGACGTTCGGCCACGAAGCCGTTTTTGGGCAAGCGCCCTGGAGCAGTTGCGCCAGCCATTGTCAGTCCTTGGTGACCCGGCGCTCACCAAGTCGCAGCCTCATGCGGTCTCTCCCGCCTCCCCTAGCCGGAACGTGTTCTGCCGCCATCGCCCCAAGCCGGGTCGGCGCGCAAGCGGGCCGGCAGGTCGCTCTTGCGCTCTTCCGGCAGCCAGGAGGCGGCCACCGCCTGGAGGATGAGGCCGCGCACGTCCTCGCGCGTGAGGCCCTGCTCACGTTCCAAGGCCAGGTACTCCTCGGCCAGAGAGTTGCCGAACATCGCCGGGTCGTCGGTGCTCACCGTGACCGGGATGCCCCGCTCCAGATAACGGCGCAGCGGGTGCTCGCAGATGGAGCGCACGACGCCCGTGCGCAGGTTGGAGAGTGGGCACATCTCCAGGGGGATGCGCTGTTCCGCCAGGTAGTCGAGCAGGCGCTCGTCCTCGTGGGCGCGCGTGCCGTGCCCGATGCGCTCGACCCGCAGGGCGCGGATGGCGCCCCAGATGCTCCCGGCCCCCGCCGCCTCGCCCGCGTGCGCCCTCGTCCGCAAGCCAAGCTCCCGCGCTCGCGCGAACACAGGGGCGAAGGGCTCGGGTGGGACGCGCTGTTCCGAGCCGCCGAGCCCGATGCCGACAACACCGAGGTCTCGAACCTCGGCGAGGGCGGGCAACGCTGCCAAGGCCTCCTCTGGGCCGTTGTTTCGAGCGAAGTCCGACGTCAGCGTCACCTCAGTGCCGGCGACTCGAGAGAGGCCTTTGCGCACTGCTTCGGTAATGTGCTGCACGCTCAGGTCTTCGCGTGCGAAGCTGGCAGGCGCGTAGAAGGCCTCAGCATAGATGATGTTCTGTCGCGCCAGGTCGCGCGCCACCCCCTCCGCGATGAGGGCGAAGTCGTCGTATTCGCGCAGGAAGCCGTTCTTCCAGATCCATGTTTCGATGAAGTGCGGGAAGTCGCGATACTAGAAGCGGCGTGCCAGCGCCTCGCGGTTGGGTACGTCTGGGTCGCCGCCGTACTTTTGGATCAGCTCCCAGAGCGTGTCGAGTGGGATGGCGCCCTCCAGGTGCAGGTGAAGCTCGACCTTGGGCAGCCGCTCGAGCCACTCCAGCTCAGAGTCTGCGCCTTCGGCAGCGAAGCTCACCCGAAGCAGATCCAGCGCGTGGCCGACTCGCTGCGCAGCCCGTGGTCTACCCAGGGAGCGATGACCACAAGGTCGCTGGGCGCCAGCCAGCTCTCCTGCCCATCGAGGGCCACGATGGCCTCGCCCTCGAGGATGTACCAGAACTCGAGGCGCTCGTGCTTGTGCGGCCCGAAGGGGCTCTCTGGTGCGGTCAGCCATTCGACGAAGTGTTTGACCTCGTCCTGGTAGCGGCCGATGCCATAGTCCTTGCGCCCCCTGGGCGCGGGTAGCTCGCTGCCTCTTATGATCATGTCGCTCCTCTATGCTTGGGACTTGCGCAGCCTGCGGCTCAAGCCGCAAGCTGAGTCGCTCAAGCGCACTGGAAGTGCGCTGGGTACCGCGTGGCTGAGTCGGCTTCAGCCGAGTTGGGCTTCATAGCCTGCGGGTTCAGCCGCAGGCTTCGAGCGGATTACCCGCGGATTCCAGCCCCAACCGCGCCACCACGTCGAAGTTCCGCTCGTAGCGCGGGTACCTTTCGCGCCCCCAGGCCATTATCGGCACGGCGCTCTCGTGGCGCGAGCCGTGCGAGCGCAAGGATACCTCGACGCGCGCCGCCGGGAAGCTGCCGAAGACGGTAGCCCTGTCGGCGAGGGCGAGGATGTCGCCGATGCGCTCGGGCATCAGCTCAAACTCCGCGGCCGCCGCGACGCGCTCCTGAGCATACTCGACTCCCAGCGTGTCACACAGGACGGCGAGCGCAGGCTGAAGCTGCTCAGGCTGCTCCAGGTAGACGTAGGTGGCGCCGCCCAAGTTCTGGTGGTGAGCGACGTAGCGGTCCTTGATCAGAGGCACGCTGCGGGCAGCGATTCCCTGAGCCAGCAGGACTTGCCCCAGATCCAGACCCTCGCTCTTGGCCGACATGCCGTGGTCGGCGGTCAGGTAGACCTCGCGCTGGGGGTCATCGTCCACTATCTGACCGAGGATTCCGTCCAGCTCCTCCACGTGGCGGACGGATTGCTCTTGATCAGGGGCGTGCTTGTGCATCATGCCGTCCGTGGTCGAACAATAGACGAGGTCCGGGTTGCGCTCGCGCAGAGTCACCCGGAGGGCGCGGAAGAGCCAGGGGTTGATGCCGGGGGAGTAGATGTCCTCGGCCGGCCCAACCCTGCGCACCATGTCCGCGTCAGGCGCCTCGGCGGCCAGAGTGTAGTCCGCCCCGGCACCGAGCAGGTGCAGCAGCTTGCGCTTGGCGGTGAGCAGGGCGGTCGTCAGGCCCATTGCTTTGGCCCGCTGCAGGATGGTCGGTCGCAGCACGAAGTCCGCCGACTCCATCAGCGTCTCCTCGCCGGTGCGCCCGTCGCGCCAGTAGTTGGCAGTGATGCCGTGCTCGCGCGGTGGCGCGCCGGTGATGATGGAGACGTTGTTGACGTTGGTGAGCGACGGGATGACGCAGCGCCCCACGGTGGCGAAGCCCTCGCCGCGCAAACGATCCAGGGTGGGCGTGTGAGCCGCGGCCAAGTACTCGGGGCCCAGCCCATCCACACAGATGATCAGTATCTTGCGCGCCATGTGTCCTTCGATGCTCCTAAGTCTTGCAGGCAGGGCTGCCCTGGCTGAGCCGGTCGCAAGCCTTGCGCGTCAGGACTAGCTCGAAGGCCTGGTCCGCCTTGGCACCGGGCGGCAGAGGCCGCGCGTGGTCGAGCGTGAAGCCATTCCTTTCGAAGGCGCGGCGGCTGCGCGGGTTGTGGCCGCCGATGCCCGGCTCGTAGATGAGATCGGCGCCTTCCTGCTCGAAGGCGAAGCGGACGAGTAGGCCAATGGTGCGTGTTCCGTAGCCGTGCCCCCACATCTCCTTCTCGCCGATCATGAGGTCAATGCGCCGCACGTCCTCACCGGCAAAGCGCTCGGCAATGTGCTGCAGGTTCATCTCTTGAAGCCAGCACTCGCCGACCGGCCGGCCTTCCACCTCGATGACGAAGACGTATGCCTGCTGCGACACGCCGCGGTACATCTCCTGCATGTCTTCAAGCGACCAGGAGGTGATGTCATCGTCTTCGACGAAGTAGAGCACCTCCGGGTCGTTGTTCCAGCGCAGGAGCAGGTCCCAGTCCTGCTCGCCCATGGGGCGCAGGCGCAGATCACTGTCGACCAGGCAGACTTGGTGCTGCCGCAGTTGTGACATCGCCGACTCTCCCAGCGCCAAGCGAGGCGCGGGCCTGAAGTCCCGCGCTACGGCCGCCAAGCCGGCCTACGCCGGCTCCGGGGCACACGGGGGTCTGCCCCTACAGGACATTGTGGTAGGGGCGGACGCCTCTGTCCGCCCCGCAGCCCGCGTAGACGGGCTTCGCATTCGTGGGCCCGCGGGTTAACCCCGGGGCGTTTTCCTGTTCTGACCTCAGTATACGCACTCTCGCGCCGCGTCAGGCGTAGGCCTGCAGATTCTCGGGCGGCGTGTCGAAGAAGTGGTCGGAGGCGGAGCAGATGTAGCCGCCCCCGGTGCCGTAGGTCTCGAAGAGATGGCGCACCTCGGCCCGGATCTGCTGCGGCGTGCCAGTGGCAAGCACGTTGAACTGGTCGAGCCCGCCGATCAGAGCCACCTGTCCGCCGATGCGCCGCTTGATCTCCTCCGGCCGGGCGTCGCCGCCCACTCCCGCGGGC
>Ga0315274_10011004_pt1 | contig 12989 bp, 10 predicted proteins | sample YL17G02_20_MG_FD_203700 | JGI IMG/M metagenome (GOLD analysis project Ga0315274, IMG submission 203700) | Sediment microbial communities from Yellowstone Lake, YNP, Wyoming, USA - YL17G02_20 | ecosystem: Environmental > Aquatic > Freshwater > Lake > Sediment | place: USA: Wyoming | collected... | reverse complement strand
TCGTTCCAGGGAGGCCGTACCAACAACCCGTGCCAGGCCCCGCAGCGGGCGAGAGCGCGCGGGCCGGCGAGCAGGCCCGGGTTCGCATGCGGGACGCCATCGTTCCGCTCGGCGTCCTTCTTGCGCTCGGCCTCGCCCTCCGACTCATCATCGCATACGTCCTGCTGCCCGGCTCCGGGTTCAAGGTGGACCTCGGCAGCTTCTCGGGGTGGGCGATGGAGCTCGCCCAGAACGGGCCGTGGGGCCTCTACGACCGCCCGATCTTCGTCGACTACACGCCAGGCTATCTCTACGTGCTGTGGGCGCTCGGCCTGGTCAGCCAGGCGACTGGCGCGCCGGTCGGCGATCTCCTGAAGCTGCCCGCCATCGCCGCCGACCTGGGCCTCGCCCTGGCCGCCTTCGCCCTGGCCGCCGACCTGGGCGCGAGCCGCGGCCGCGCACTCACGGCCGCGGGGGTCGTGCTCCTGGTCCCCGTGACGTGGTTTGACAGCGCCATCTGGGCCCAGGTCGATTCCGTGGGCACGCTGGTTCTCCTCCTCGCCGTCCGCGAGCTGTGGCACGGCCGGTCGGAGCGGGCCGCGATCCTCACCACGATCGCGGCGATCATCAAGCCGCAGTTCGGGATCCTGATCCCCCTCGCCGCGATCGTCATCGTCCGCCGCCACTGGGTGGAACGACCCGCCGACGGCAGCCGGCTGGGAGGCGGCCCGGTCCGGATCGTCACCACGACGATCGCCGGGCTCCTCGCCGCGACGCTCGTCTGTCTCCCGTTCGGCCTGGCGATCGTGCCCATCCCCTTCCTGGGGATCCCACTGGAGAACAGCCTCCTCGGCCAGATCCTCCAGACCGCCGGCGGCTACCCATACGCGACGGTCAACGCCTACAACCCCTGGGCTCTCGTCTCGATGGACGGCTCCGGGCTGGCGCTGGGCGGGACGTGGATCCGCGACGCGGCCAACCCTGCGAACGCGACCGACCCGTTCCTGGCGCCGCTGGGGATCCCCGCGGTCCTCGTCGGAGGCGGCCTCATCGCCGCGGCGATCGGCGTGCTCATGGTCGTCCTGTGGCGTCGTCACGACGACCGGCGGGCGCTCCTGGTCGCGCTGGCGGTCATGGCCATCGCCTTCTTCGTCCTCCCCACCCGCGTCCACGAGCGCTACCTCTACCCGTTCTTCGCCCTTGGGGCGATCCTGCTCGTCCTCCGGCCCCGCTGGGCGGCGGTCTACGCGGTCCTCGCGGCCGCCAACGTGGCGAACCTCTACGGGATCCTGACCCTGCCCTTCTACGACAGCCCCGGCCTCGCGCCGATGCTCGATGCGTTCGGCGGCCTCGGCACCCGGCTCGGGGAGGCGATCCGCTCGGAGGCGGGCGTCTCGTTCGCCGCGCTCGCCCACGCCGGCGGCTTCGCCGCCGCCACCGCCTTCCTGGTTCGTCCGGTCGCCGGCGAGACCGACCGGATGGTCGACGACGACCGCTTCGACGACGAGGTCGACCACGAGGTCGACGAGGACCTGGTCGAGGGCCAGGCGCCGGTCGGGCTGGACCCCGCAGCGGCGGCCCGCGCGAACGCGGACCGCGCCGCTCCGCTGGTCCCCGAGGCCGCGGCGCCGCCTCCGGCCGCCACGCCGGAGCCGGACGAGCGCGCCCCCTTCGACCGAACGGCCTCGCTCGTGCGCGAGGGCGGCGGGCGCATCGACCGCCTCGACCTGTGGTTCCTGCTGGTCCTGGTCGTCGCGACGCTCTGCCTGCGGACGTTCCGCCTCGGCGAGCCGATGCGCATGCACTTCGACGAGGTCTACCACGCGCGGACGGCGATCGAGTTCCTCCAGGACTGGCGCTACGGCGAGCCGCACGGGATCTACGAATGGACCCATCCGCACCTCGCGAAGTACGCGATTGCCGAGGGGATCGACCTCGTCGGGAACAACCGGGTCGTCGCCGAGAGCGACCTCGGGACGGCGGTCCGGGACGCGGCGATCGAGCCGCGCTGGGACGTCGCCGAGGCGACCGCGCCGGGCGCGATGACGCGCGGCGGCGAGCGCCTCTACGTGGCGACGGGCGACTCCCTCGACGTCCACGACCTGCGGACGCGCGCCGTCCTCGCCCGCTTCGCGGTGCCCGGCGCCCAGGCGGTCGCGGTCGACCCCGTCTCCCGCGTGGCCTACGTCGGGACCGCGGGCGGCGAGATCCTCACCTTCGCGACGGACGTCACGGCGGACGACCTGCGCGCCGCCGCTGACCATGCGCCGGTGGCCTTCGCCACGGTCGGGGCGCCGGTCGAGCGGCTCTGGGCGGTGGGCGACGGAGACTATCTCGTCGCGGGGACGCCGGACGACGGCCTCGTCACCATCGACGCCGCGACCGCGGCCGAGCTCTCGCGCACCACGCTGGCCGGGCGAGCCGACGTGGTCGAGGCAGGGCGCGTCGAGGCGCTCGTCGCCACGCCGGCCGAGGTCCCCGATCCGGCCGCCGCCGCCGCCGAGCTCGCCCGCCTGGCGGGCGGCGACGAGGCGGCCTACCGCGAGCTGCTGACCCTCGACGCGCCCCGCGTCATCGTGACCGCGGACCTCGCGGCCGACCGCGCGGCGATCGACGCGGCGATCGCGGACGGCCGGCTGGCAGGGCTCGCCGTCCAGGAGGTGCCCCGGGTCGCCGTCGCCGACGCAGCCGGCGTCACCTTCCTCGAGCCGGCCACGGGGCGCGCCACGGGAACCGTGCCGCTGGTCGCCGCCGCGACGGGCCTCGTCGCCGTGAAGGGCCTCGACGCACCGACTCTCTACGTCGCCAGCGGCAGCACGCTGGCGGTCGTGAAGCTACCCACGAGCGACACGGCGGCCTCGCTCGAGCAGACCGTCTGGATGCCGGGGGCCGTCGAGCGCGTGACGTTCAACGACGCGAGCCAGCTCGTCCACGTCCTGGGCCGGACGTCGGACGGCGCCGCCACCACCGTCTACGTGGTCGAGCCGCGCGGCAACTCCGTCTTCGCCGACGCCGTCCTGCCCTTCGCGCCGGCGGCCTGGGCCGTGGACACCGCGGCGGGATACCCGAGCAGCGACCGCCAGCAGCTCCTCCTCTTCGCCGCGGACGGGGCGGGCGCCGCGGTGGACGTGGGCCAGAACGCCTTCGCCTGGCGCCTCCCCGGGGTCCTCGCCGGCGTCCTGATGGCGGGCCTGCTCTACCTCCTGGCCCGCATCCTCTTCCGGCGCCGTGCGGTCGCCGTGCTGGCCAGCCTCCTCGTCCTCGCGGACGGCATGCTCTTCGCGCAGTCCCGGATCGCGATGAACGACGCGTACGTGGCGCTCTTCATCGTCGCCGCCCTGGCGGTCTTCGCCACGATCTGGACCGGCGCGTGGCGCTGGCGGGGCGCCTTCTGGGTGGGCCTGCCCGTGGTCGGGCTCCTCCTCGGGCTGGCGCTCGCCTCGAAGTGGGTCGCCCTCTATGCGATCGGTGGGATCGGGCTCCTGATCCTGCTCCGCTCCGCCCTGGGTCGGGCGCTCATCGTGGTGGGCCTGGCGGCGATCGCGGCGACCCTCGGCTACGTGGCCATCTCGACCGGCCCCGAGGCGACGACCGGGGGCAACCTGCTCTTCCTGCTGCTCATGGTCGCCCTGACCCTGGTCGCGTCGGCGGTGGCCGTCCTCCATCCCGTTGCCTGGAGCGTGGAGGAGATCCGGATCGCGGTCGGCGGGCCGGCTGCCGCGGGCGCCCTGCTCGGCCTGGCCTCCATTCCCCTGGGCCTGGGGCCGCTCTCGCAGGCCGCCGCGGTTGGGCTGATGGCGCTCGGCGGGGCGGCCGCGGGGGCATTCTGGCTCGCCGGACGCCTGGGCCTCGGGCCGCTTGCCCCGCCGCCGGCGCCGGACGACCCGGCCGCGCTGCTGGAGCCAGCCGAGCCGGCGCCGCCCGGGTGGCTCCGCCCGGGCTGGCTGGCGGGCCTGCCGATCGCCTGGGCCGCGCTGTGGCTCCTCGCGATCCCCGTTGCCGTCTACGTCGTCTCGTACCTGCCGTGGGCAGCCCTGGGCAACCAGATCGTCCCGGGCTGGCCGGCGGGCCATGACGGCCAGACGCTCCTGGACCTCACCCGTGGCATGTACAACTACCACAACGACCTGCGGGCGACGCACGCCGCGGCCTCGCCCTGGTGGGCCTGGCCGGCCAACCTGAAGCCTGTCTGGTTCTACCAGGAGGGCTTCGCCGGCGGCACCGTCGCGGCCATCTACGACGGCGGCAACCTTGTGGCGTGGTGGCTCTCGATCCCCGCCCTCGCGTTCGTGGCGTGGCAGGCCTTCCGCCGGCGCAGCCTGGCCCTCGCCATGGTGGGGATCATGTTCGCGTCGCTCTGGCTGCCCTGGGCGCGGATCGACCGGGCGACGTTCCAGTACCACTACTACACGGAGCTGCCCTTCGTGCTCCTCGCCCTGGCCTACTTCACGGCCGAGATCTGGCACGGTCCGACGCGCCGGACGTGGCTCCTCGCCCGGGGGGCCGCCGCGGGCGCCGTGCTGGCGCCGGTGGCGCTCTGGCTCTTCCGGGGGCCGCTCTGCGCCCTCATCGACGTGGAGCGGGCCAACCCGGGATCCCAGGCCTGCACGCAGGCGGCGGCGCTGCCGATCGGCCTCACCCTCCAGGCCGTCGGCTTCATCGCCGTCATCGCCGTCGCCGGGATCGCCCTGGTCTGGCAGCTCCTCCGCGTGGACCGGGCGCTGCGCCGCGGGGCGGGACCGGACCGGACGCGTCCGGCCATCGTCCGGATCTGGCTCACCCTCGCGGGCGGGGTCGCGGCCCTCGCGGCCGCCGCCCTCCTGCCCGCGACGCCCCTTCTCCAAACCGGGAGCATCCCCGGCGAGCTCCTCGCCCTGCTCCTCCTCGGGATCCTTGGCCCCCTCGCCTGGGTCGTCCTGCGCGCGGCCTCGCCGCGGCGCTTCGCGGTGGGCCTCGTCCTGGCGGCGTGCTTCGTCTTCGTGCTGTTCTACCCGAACGTGGCGGGCCTGCCCCTGCCCAACGCCGTGTACAACTGGTACCAGGGCCTGCTGCCGACCTGGCTGTACCCCTTCCAGTTCCCCGTCAACATCGACCCGGCGGTGAGCGTCGCGCTCGTGGGGCCGTGGCCGCTGCTCCTCTTCGTCGCGGTGCTGATGGCAGCGGGCTTCGTGGCCTACTCCGCATGGGTCTGGCGGCTGGCACTCGCCGAGCGAGCGGCGGAGGACGACGGCGGCGACCCCGACGCGGCCGCGGCCTGAGCCTCAGCCGGGCAGACGGGGGTCCGGGGGCACGTCGGCGGCGAAATGGGCCGGCAGCGCCCCCTGCGCGGCGAGGCGGCGGATGACGAACCCGTAGTAGGCCTCCACGCGGGCCGCGATCCGGTCCCAGCCGAACTCCTGGACGCGGACCAGGCCGCTCTCCTGCATGCGCGCCCGGAGCGCCGCGTCGCCCACCAGGCGGAGGATCGCCTCGGCGAGCTGCCGGTGGTCGCCCGGCGGCACCAGGAGCGCCTGCTCGTCGCGCCTCACGACGCCCTTGTAGCCGTGGATGTCGCTGCACACGATGGCCGTCCCGGCCGCCATCGCCTCGAGCAGGACGATCCCGAAGCTCTCGCGCCCGGTCGCCGGCGAGACGTAGACGTCGGCCGTCTTGAAGAGCTGGACCTTCTCCTGGTCCGAGACGCGCCCGAGGAACTCCACGCCGCCGAGGCGGCGGGTCATGACGTAGCGGCGCGCCTCGCGCTCGAGCGGCCCGGCGCCGACGACGAGGAGGCGGCAGTCGCAGCCCGCCCTGCGGACCATCCGGAACGCCTTGAGGAGGTGCAGGAGGCCCTTGCGCGGCTCCAGGCGCCCCACGAAGAGGATGTTCGGGTGGCCGTCCTGCCAGCGGGCCAGCGGGACGGCGTGGGCGAAGCGGCGCAGGTCCACGCCGTTCGGGATCACCTTGTAGTCGCCCGGCAGGTAGCGGTCCGCGAAGTGGCGGGCGGCCGCGCTGACGGCGATGCGCCCGTGCAGCCGGCTGGCCGCGACCGGGCCGAGCATCCGACCACCCAGCTGGTAGCCCGGGGCATAGCCGGCGAAGGCGTGGAACGTGGCGACGTTCACGCTCCGGGATTCACGCAGCGTCATGAGCGTCAGGAAGGGGACGAAGGGCTCGTGGAAGTGGAGCAGGTCGAACTGCTCCCGGTTCAGCACGTCCCGGATCTGCGAGCGGTAGCGAGGGGAGACCGTGAGGGTGCCGACGGAGCCGTTGGCCGGCACGGAGAAGCCCTTGCCGATCCGGATGACGTCGCCTTCCGAGCTGCGCTGCAGGCCGTGGCTGGCGGTCAGGATCCGGACGTCGTGGCCGCGGGCGCGCAGGCTCTCGTAGAGATGCCCGACGTGGTCGTTGACGCCGCCGGGGAGCGGGTAGACGTAGGGCGTCACGAGGCCGATCTTCACGGCCGCTCCTCCTCTCCCGCCGGCGCGTTCGCCGGCCTCTCCAGCGCGGGTGGCCGCCGGTCGCCGCCCGGATAGCCGTGGTCCCGCCCCGACCCGTCGCGACGGGCCCGGCCCAGGATCTCCGCCCGCGCGTCGCGGCCGTACTTGCGGAGCTGCTTCCCGAACGTCGGCAGCTGCGACGAGGTCCGGTGGAAGCTCCCGTGCCAACCGGAGGCGCCCGCCAGGATCGCCGCCCGGAGGTCCTCGCCGGTCCGGCCCTCGAACGTGGTCCAGCCCGCCCCCACGCTCGCGGCCTCGTGGGCGTCGCTGTTCCCCACCACGGCCAGGCCGCGCTCGGCCGCGAAGGCGACGACGCGGCGGTGCACCGCGCGCCCGAACGTGGTGGGGTTGAAGGCCTCCAGGGCGTCGGGCCGGACCCGCGGATCCTGCGCGCCCAGCAGGGTCCGCAGCGTCCACGCCTGGGCGCAGAGCGGGTAGGGGAAGAGCGGGTGGGCCGGGATCGCGAGGCCACCCTGCTCGTGGATCAGGCCGATCGATTCCCGCAGCGAACGGAGCGGGGGGATCGCCTCCTCGATGAAGAGGGCGAGCAGGTGGCCGCCGCGGGTGGTCACCTCTTCGCCGATGACGACCTCGAGGGGAAGGTCGCGCGCCCGGGCAATCGCGCGCGCCGCGTGCGCCGCGTCGACCCGCTCGTGGTCCGCGATGGCGATCACGTCCAGCTGCGTCTTCTCCACGGCGAAAGCGAGGATCTCCTCGACGCCGGAGACGCCATCCGAGGCGAGGGTGTGGATGTGGAGGTCCGCGCGGCCGTGCGGCTCGTCCGGGTCGGGGCCGTGGGTCGAGCGGAGGAGCGCGGAGCTCATCGCGTGGGCTCCGCGGGCCCCGGCGTCCCGGTGGGCGCGCTCGCACGGCCCCGGGGACGCGGTCCCACGTCGTCCCAGATCGGGAAGAAGACGGTCCACCATTGCTCGGGCGCCTCGGCCACCAGGTCCTCGAAGGCGGCCGCGGTGGCGGCGAGGAGCGCCTCGACGCGAGCCCGGCGGGGCAGGTCGGCCGGCGGATGTGGCAGCGTGACGAGCCAGCCCCGGAATCCGTCGCGCTTCGAGCGCCGCGCGGCCGACACGTGGAGCGGCACCCCGGCGTCGAGCGCCAGGTAGGCCGGGCCGATCGGCAGCGACGCCGGCAGGCCGAAGAGGGGGACGGCCATCCCGCCGCCGGCGATGTCGCGATCGGCGACGAGCCCCGCGGCCTCGCCCCGGGCCAGCGCCGCGCGGAGCTCGCGTCGCGCCTCGGCGAGGCCGACCATCCGGATCCCGACGCTCTGCCGGGCCCGCAGCAGCACGCGCTGGAGCTCGGGGTCGGCGATCGTCTCCATGGGCGCCGTCACGGGAACCCGGGAGCGGCTGGTGAGGATCGAGGCGACCGCCGCCATGGAGCCGAAGTGGAGCGTGGCGAAGACGGCCGGCCCGCCGGCGGCGAAGACCGCGTCCACGACCTCGGGGTTCTCCACCACGAGGTGGCGGCGGACGTCGCGGGCAATTGCCGCGCCGCGGAGCGTCTCGGCGTAGCTGCGCGCCGCGTGGCGGAAGGCGGCGCGGACCAGGCGCTCCAGGGCGGCCGGGTCGCCCGCCGCGGCGCGCGCCCGGGCGCTGCCGCGCCCCTCGGCGGCGAGCCACTCCACGACGTGGCCCAGGTTGCCGCGGGCGATCGCGGCGCGGCCGGGGGCGACCCGGTACCAGAGCTCGCCGACGGCGTCGGAGATCCCGTCGACGAGGGCGGTGGGCAGGTGGTCGAGCACGGCGCCGAGGCCGCCCACGAGGGCCGCCCGGGCACGCTGGCCGGCGGTGCCGCGCCGCTCGTCCCGCCGGTCGGCGGACCCGGAGGTCACCCCGCGGCCCCCTGCGCGGTGGCGGTGCCGCGGTCGCGCAGGGCGCGTTCGGCCAGGAGCGCCTCCTCCGCCGGGTCATCGGGCCAGATCGGCTTGAAGACGCACCATTGCTCGGGGGCCTCGCGGACCGCTGCCTCGAGGGCGTCGGCGATCGCCTGCGTCGCCCGGGCGATCTCCGCCGGCTCCGTGGAGGCGACGAGGATGGGTGCGCCGACCTCGCCCCGGAAGGTCCCGTCGCGGAGGCGGATGGTCCAGAAGGGGAGGATGGTCGCCCCGGTTCGCGCGGCCAGGACGGCGGGGCCCGAGGGCAGCGTGGTCCAGGCGCCCAGGAAGCGGACCGGCTCGCCGTCCGGGCGATAGCCCCAGTCGACGAGGAGCCCGAGGACCTCGCCCCTGCGCAGCACACGGTAGACGTCGCGGAGGTTGCGCCAGCGGATGACCTCCACACCCCAGGCTCGTCGCTGGGCCGTGAACCGCTCGAAGAGCTCTTCGTACGCGGTGTCGTCTGCCAGGTAGTGAACAGGCCAGCCACGCCCGGCCAGGCCGGCCGCCGCGGCCTCGCCGTTCCCGATGTGGAGACCCGCCAGGATGACGCCCTTCGAGGCCCGCCAGACGTCGTCGAACCTGTCGGCCCCGGGCCCTCCGAACTGGGCGACGAGCCGGGTCGGCGACATCCGGACGAAGTGCATCCCCTCGATCACCCAGCGAACCTGGTTGCGGAAGACGGCGCGGCCCAGGGCGTCGACGCGGCGGTCGTCGGGGGGCAGGTCGAGGATCCGGGCGGCGTTGGCCCGGACGTAGCGCCGCTTCTCGGGCCAGAGCCCATAGGCCGCGACGGCGATCCAGCCGCCGACCCGGACGGTCGGGCCGAAGGGGAGACGGCCCAGGATCCACGAGCCCGCCCGGTACGCGGTCACCACGACCTTCTCCCGGACGCGCTGGCCGCCGCCCGTGCGGCGATGGGGCGCCCGAAAGCGCCCCCCGTTGCCGTTCGTCGCCTCGGTCCCCGGCGACGCGGCGGGTGCCGCGCCGTCCGGGTTCCCGGGGACGGAGGTCACTTCGCGGCGACCTTCTCGACCGTCTTCGCCTTCGCCAGCGTCCGGAGCTTGCGCTCGGCCGGCTTCTCGGTTCCGACGAGGGTCTCGTTGTCCTCGCCGCGGATGAACGCCTCGACCCGGTTGTAGGCGATGTCGTCGTGGAGCTGCGCCGGCGGGCTCTTCATGAAGTAGGCCGACGGGGCGACGAGCGTCCCCTTCAGGCCGCGGTCCAGCCCCAGCTTCAGGCAGCGGATCGCGTCGGTGATGACGCCGGCGCTGTTCGGGCTGTCCCAGACCTCGAGCTTGAGCTCGACGCGGAGCGGCACGTCGCCGAAGGTCGTGCCTTCCATCTGGATGTAGCAGAACTTGCGATCGGTCAGCCACGGCACGTGGTCGCTGGGACCGACGTGGACGTTGTCGGGGCCGAGGTCGTAGTCGAGCATCGAGGTGACCGCGTTCGTCTTGCTGATCTTCTTGCTCTCGAGGCGCTCGCGCTCGAGCATGTTCAGGAAGTCGGTGTTGCCGCCGAAGTTCAGCTGGTAGGTGCGGTCGAGGCGGACGCCGCGATCCATGAAGAGGCGGGTCAGGACGCGGTGGCTGATCGTCGCGCCGACCTGGCTCTTGATGTCGTCGCCGATGATCGGAAGGCCCTCCGCGGCGAAGCGGCGCTGCCAGTAGGGCTCGCGGCCGATGAAGACCGGGATCGCGTTGACGAAGCCGACACCGGCCTTGAGGGCCTGCTCGGCGTACCATTTCGTGGCTTCCTCGCTCCCGACGGGGAGGTAGGAGACCATCACGTCGACCTCGCGCTCCTTGAGGATCCCGACGATGTCGGCCGTGGGGCCGGGCGCCTTCTCGATGATCTGGCTGAGGTACTTGCCCAGGCCGTCGTGGGTCATCCCGCGATCCACCGTGACGCCCATGTGGGGGACCTGCTGGAAGACGATCGTGTTGTTCGGATGTGCGTAGATGGCCTCGGAGAGGTCCTTGCCGACCTTCGTCTTGTTGATGTCGAAGGCGGCCACGAACTCGATGTCGCGGACGTGGTAGCCGCCGAGGCTCACGTGCATGAGCCCCGGGACGAAGTCCGTCTCCTTCGCGTTCTCGTAGTAGTAGCGCCCCTGGACGAGGCTGCTGGCGCAGTTGCCGACGCCGACGATCGCGACGCGGATCTTGCCGTCCTTGCGCTTCGAGCCGGCCCAGGCCCCGCCCGTGCCGTTCGTGCCGTTGCCGTTGCTGCTCACGCCGTTGCTCCCGCTCTTCTTGGCCATCGTTGGTTCGTGGATCCTCTTGCTTGGATGGTGCTGGGGGTGGTGGGGTGTTCGGTGTTCAGCTCGCCTGGGTTCCGGCCTCCGTGGTCGTGGCGGCCGCCGCGGCGGCCGAGCGGGCCTGGGCGCGCGTGTGGAGCACGCGCTGGATGACCGTGATCGTGGCGCCGAGCGCGATGATCGCGAGGGCGCCCTCGATGATGAGCATGCCGAGGGGGATGGTCGCGCCGCCGGCGCCGGGCCCGGCGGTGACGATCTCGGTCCCGACCAGCCCACCGACGATGAGTCCGCCACACAGGATCACCAGGCGAACCTCGCGGGGCATGATCCCGACCGCCGCCATCCCGGTGCCGGCGGAGAAGCCGAGGCCCTCGGACTTGGCCCGGGCGTAGCTGACGAGGAAGGCCGAAGCCATGGCCGCGGCCGCGAAGACCGGGGCGTTCACCCAGCCGCTCGCCGCGAGGCCGGCCACCAGGCCGACGTAGACGAGCGCCTCGCCCCAGCGGTCGAAGACGGAGTCCATGAAAGCGCCGAGCTTGGTGACCCTGCCGGTCGCCCGGGCGAGCGTCCCGTCGAGCATGTCGAAGACGCCGCCGGCGAACACGACGAGGCCGCCGATCACCCACAGCTGCAGGCCGAGGAGGACGGCGCCGACGGCCGTGATCCCGAAACCGATGACGGTGAGCCCGTCGGGCGTGAGCCCCAGGCGCCCGAAGAAGAGGGCGATCGGCACGCCGACCATCCTGACCCGGCTGCGGGTGTGGTTCGAGATCGCCACGGCTCAGCCCATCCCCAGGATGGCCCGCTCGCGCGCCGCGACCTCGCCGAACGCCTCGGGGCGCAGGGAGCAGATCGTCTCGCGGCCGGCCCGGCGGCTCACGACGAGCCCGGCCTCGCGGAGGCGCCGGAGGTGGTGGCTGACGAGCGGCTGGCTGAGGCCGACGTGGTCGATCAGCTCGCCGACGCTCGCCGGGCCGTCCGCCAGGCGGCGCACGATGCGCAGCCGGTTCACGTCGGCCAGGGCCTTGTGGAAGATCCGGATCTCGCGGAGGTCGTCCGGCTGGTCGACGAGCGAGGCGATCGTAGAACGGAAGCGCGCCGGCGAGGGGCTCAGGGGTGGGCTCCGATCGGAGATCGACGCGCCGGTCGTGATCGTCGACGGCGCGCAGCAACGCGCGTTTATATAAAGCAGCGTTGATGGTAGGTGGAGCCTCGAACCGTGTCAAGGGCTCGCGCCGCCCACTGTGGAACGGCCCCGTGCCGCCCCGTGTGGACGGCGCCGCCCCGGCTAGCCGGTCGACGGCCCGCGGCCGGCCAGGCGGCGCACGAGGCGGGTCAGCGGCCCCGGGCGGGTCGGCGATACGGGGGGCGTGTCGTCCGTTTCGAGCTCGCGCGGCGGCGGTTCGCTGCCGAGTGGGCGGGTCGACACTGGGACCAGGATGTCCGGCCCGAGGAACGCGCCGGCGTTCCTCACCGGGCGACGCTCTCGTTCGCTCATCGTCGATCTCCCGGAGCACGTGCCGCGGTAGTGGCACCGGGGCCCGCGGACACGGGGAGTATGGCACCGCCCGGATGGTCGCCGCGGCGCCGGACCTTCCGGTCACGCCTCCGGGGATGCGTCGCCGCGGGGCTGCCCGCGCTTCCCGCGCTTCCGGCCCGACGAGCCCGGCGGACGGCCGGCGGACGGCGGCTCCTCGTCTTCCGAGCCGGCGACGCGGCCGCGCTTCGCCTGGGCGTCGAGGACCTGCTTGAACTGCTTGGCCAGCCCGGTCCGCATCCCGGAGCGCTCGGCGGCGGCCGTGTCGTGGTCGCGGCGCCGGGCGCGCGCCGCCTCGGCGGGCGGCAGGTCGTCGGCCGGGTCGTCGGGCGCCTTCGGGGTCATCGCTGCGAGGGTGCTGCGGGCGCTCCGGCGCGCGTGGCGGGCGCGGGGATGGGCCTGAGCGCGAGGTGGTGGTTCATGTAGGCCGTCTCCGTGCTCACCTCGCGCACGACCAGGGCGGCGATCGCCGGCGGCAGCTCGGGCACCTCCGTCGCGTCGTCGAGCTCCACCTCGAGGAGGACGAGCCCCGGCGGCTCACTGAAGACGTCGAGCTCCAGCGTCCAGGAGCCGTAGGGGATCACGTGCCGCGTCTTGCGGATCACCCGCCGCGCCGGGTCGGCGTCCGCCAGGAGGCGACCATACTCCTCTGCCGTCAGGTCGGTCTCGAGCTCCTGGCGCACGATCCCCGACAGCTCGCGCTTGCGGGTGAGCACGTGCCGGACGGCCCCCTGGGCGTCGATGCGGCGCACGCGGAGCACCCAGTCGTCCTCGGTTCGAAGGTAGACCTGCTCGATCCGGACGGGGCGCGCGCCGAGCGCCGCGAGGTCGGCCTCCGCC
>Ga0315274_10011003_pt1 | contig 12990 bp, 19 predicted proteins | sample YL17G02_20_MG_FD_203700 | JGI IMG/M metagenome (GOLD analysis project Ga0315274, IMG submission 203700) | Sediment microbial communities from Yellowstone Lake, YNP, Wyoming, USA - YL17G02_20 | ecosystem: Environmental > Aquatic > Freshwater > Lake > Sediment | place: USA: Wyoming | collected... | reverse complement strand
CATCATTCTCTATTTCATAAAGCAATTCCTGTGAATCTTTGTAGTGCTTACACTCTAGACATTCTGAATAATTCTTCTTAGGGCAAGTACTACAATAGGTCTTCATATACTGTATTAATCTCTGTACCCTTCGTTCTCGTTTACTTGTCATAATTACCCTCTATAGGAATTTCTTTATTTCTCTTACCTCTATACTTAACTATCTCAAACAGGTATCCCATAGCATTAAACATCACAGCACAAAGAGCATCTTCAATACCATTCTCACTATTGTATCCTCTATGTTCTCCCCAGACATCCATTATATGTCGTAAGAGACTCTTCATATAAGCGTCTTTGGGTATGCCTAGTTGCCAGTTGTCACTTTCTCTAAGTTTACCGTCTGCTTGTCTTCTATGTTTATTAAGATACTCTGCGTATCTTTTCATTACTGCTGGACTGAAGAAACCTTCATAATCCAACTTACATATATCATTGTCTCTTGTTGCACCTGTTTTGAATCTTCTCATTATTTTATCCTCACACTTGTTTTAATTAATATTACTCTTTTTAATTCTTGAAAATCCTTAACTATAGCACCACCAGAATGTTCTACTACATATCGTATCCAAGGATGTGTATTCCAAGTAGTAGTTATTACAAAAACTCTTTTACCATGAGAATAAGCATACCAAATTTCCATGTATGTACCGATAGACTGTATACCCTTTTCCATCCATGCTACTATTCCATCAGGACATTCATCAATAGTTTTTAAATCTCCTTCTACTATAGATTCACAATCAAGAACACCAGAATAAGGTCTAATCTTACCTTGGTCTATTTTCTTAATATCACTTCGTTCTCTAGCATCATAGAAAGGATTAATTAGTTCGTATCCTGTATCCTCTTCAAACTTCAATTCTGCCTTACGTACTTTCTTACGTACAATAATTGGATGTGCTAAATAAAACTTCATTCTTCTATACACTCCTTAATATAATCTTCAATCGTACTGCATGATACTATTTGTATTGTATAGTCTGTAAGTTCTATATCGTTCTCATAGTTCTTCTGTGGTATGCAAACTTTGCTAAATCCTCTCTTCTGTGCAGCTAATATTTTTTCATTAGTTCCACCAATAGGTGTTACTAATATTTTACCATCTATACCTATATTTATTTCTCCTGTAACTGCTACATCTTGTCTTATCTTCTTCTTAGTATATGCAGAGATTAATGCTAGAGTCATAGCAACACCAGCACTAGGACCGTCTACACCTATTTCTTGTGCAAAGTCTATATGAGTCATAAAATCTATAGCTGGGTCTTTATTTTGCATCTGTATGAATACGTGACGTACTTTCTGTATGCTATTCTGTACCCATGAACCTTCTTCTTCACTTACACCTGTCACATGAAACTCTGGTAGTTTAGTCTTCTTCTTAAGTATAGATGCTTTTATTGAAAGTATAGAACCTACCATACTATCAGAGTCCATTTGAGTTACTGTCATACCGTATATCTGTCCTACTTTGGATTTATCATTTGGGTTTATTAGTTTATATAGATTTTCTATTTCTATTACCCTTTCCATTACTTGTTGTTGTATTGGTTTACAATGTTCTAATATAGCTTCCTTAATATACTTAACATTTACTACTGTTTCACCAGCATTAGATGTTAGAGTACTAGCGGTCTTTATTACACTAATCATGGGTCTAAATTTACAAGTTAATCTAGTACGTCTACCACTCTTTCTCCTAGACTCTGCTATTATTTCTTTACAAGCATCACTAGTGAATGGTAATAAATTAAACCGCTTAATCTCCTGAGATATAAACTGTACGTACTTACGTCTATTCTTTATATTATTCTCCATATCATTGTTCATGTATACTACTTTACCGTATCCTCTTATCCTATCCATTAATGCTGGATGTATTTGTGGTAAACTATCCATGTTACCAGCAACTATTAGAAATACCATACAAGGTACTGGTTCAGTAGCAACAGACATAGCAGCAGTATCACCACTTACAGAACCACTACTACGTAAAGCAATAGGTAACTGTCCTTCTTCAAGTACTGTTAATAATGTTACTGTTTCTCCACCTATTAAATTCTTTATTTCGTCTATATAGAGTATTCCTAAATGTGCCCTATGAACATCACCAGCAGTTACTCTTTGGTGTTCTGGTGTACCTAAGTCTCCTGTTTGATATGGGTCCCAAGCTATAGAACCAAACAACTGACTTGAACCATGTCCTGTAGCATCTACAAATGGTGCTATATCTTGAGAGTTGTCTATTAGTAACTTAGGTGCTTTGGTAGATACTGCACCACCTATACCTTGTTTTCCTTTTCCACCCATAGAACCAAACATTCTAGAAAATATATAGAGTATACCACCCATTGAAAGACACATGATACCAGCCATGAAAAGAGGTATCATAGTAGGATTCATAATATACTGCATGAAATAACTAACAAAGTTTCCATAACGACTCTGAAGAGTACCTATTACAATATCTTCAACAACAGAATCATACCATGCTAAGAGTGGATTCTGTACCCAACTATATATAGCTGTTCCAGTAAACCATCCTAAGATAAGCATACCAAATCCTATCATTAATCCCATAATACCCTTAAAGAACCATCTCATTACTCTTCCATGTTTAGCTTCAATCTTAGCTGCTTTCTCAACTATTTTTGTACCTTCTGGTGTTGGATGAATACTAATCTTAGGTTCGCTAGGCATTATTTTATTCTGCCATGTACACACATCATATAACTTAACATCATGTTGTTTATAGATACTTGTCATGTAACCAGACATAGCACGACCTATTAATGATTTACCTGTACCAGCATCACCGAGTAACATTAAGAAAGGTCCAGATGGTAAGTATTCTTTTACTTTAGATTTGGGACCAATTATCAATTTCTTGTTAAGCCAAAATAGATGATGACCAAACAACTTTACTTCTCTACGTTCTTCTATCACTTCAAAGAGTTTCCACCATTTGCGTTCCTTTAACCAATCTAGTTTACGTACCCATTCATCTACGCAGAGTTTACATTCTTCTATAGCTTTCTCTTGTCCTATAACCCAATCAAGTAATTTCTCTGATATTGGAAAGTCCTTTGTTGTTTTAAACTTCTTCCAATAGAACTTCTTACCATTAATAATTTCAGTTTCATTACCAAAATCGTCTGTCATTCTGTATCACCAAAAATGTTTATTGGTTTCTTTTTCTTAAACAACCTATTCTTAGATTTACTAAAACCATTACCTATATTTTTCATTTTTAATTAACCCCAAAACTTTATCTATCTTACTTACAAGTCTTTCTATAATCCTATCATAATCAATTCTATTTATCAACCAAGTTGGAACATTTATATCCTCTGTTATAGATATATCTCTTAATGCAAATTTAAATTTATTCCAAACACACTCTGTAGAATGTGGTTCATCTTTACTAAATAAAGTTCTCTGATTTTTCTCTACTTTTAACACTGACTCCTTTATAGGTAATCTACGTGGTTTATCTCCTAATTGAAAATCTGTCTCTAAATATGTATTACTATAGATTGCTGCACGTACATGTGCTGGCATATTAGGTCTACCATTCTTATCAGGTTTAGGATACACGCTAAGTTTTTCTTTTATCTGCTGTGGATATGCAACTTGTATAGGTGTAAACTCCTTACGAGTAAGTTTACCTAATACTTCTCCTTTCATTGTTATTATATTACCTGAACTAGCACCCATAAGTATTTTTCTAACAACTTCTTCCATAAATACTTTCTCTAAGTCACTAGAATCACTACGTATCATTTCTAGACCCTTGAAATCCCATTCTTCCTTGTATCCTTTCTTCTCATCCCAGAAACTATGACCAGCGTAATTCTTCTTAGCAACCATAAGGAATGAATCATATATTTTCTTAAGACCCATATCTGTAGGTGCTGCTGGTAAATCATAATTAGTACCAAAGAATGTAGCTAATCTTGAATTAATATTCTTTTGTAATTCTTTACCTTCCTCTACTGCTTCTTCTTGTGTCTTAGCTTTAAGCTGTATAAATACTGAGTCTGTATCTCCATATACCATTTGGTATCCACCAGAAGAAACAAACTTAGCTATTTCTTCTACAGATATTCTCCCTAAGATTGCTGTAGCTGCTGAACAATTTTGATTGTAAAGTCTAAACTTACCAAAGTCCATTACTCCATAAATAGCGTTAGTAGTCTTCTTCATATTATATACTCTACGATACCAAAGTTTAATTTCATTCTCTGGTAGTTTTTTGTTGATGGCATCAACATATTTCTTCTCATATTCTGTTCTCTTATTAAAGAAATAATTTATTAGATTTGGAATTTGACCTATTGGTTTCTTTACAAACTGGAATACTTTACCTTGATATTCTATTCTGTAACAGTCACCCTTAAAATCTGGTTGCCTATATGTCTCTGGACTAATATTGAAAGCTTTAATCATAGATGGGTATTCTCTACTGAAGTCAAACTGTGCTATGAAGTGGTGGAGTCCAGCTATAGGCTCTACCACAACAGCACCTAGATAGGAGTCTTCCCCTTTCTCTTGTCCTGTAACTGTCCTAAGAGCTATACCTTTAATTTGTACCATTCTCATTAGAGCAGTATCTATTAACCTGTAATTCATTAACACTTCACTAAACAATGCACCAAATTCTTTACGTAGGTCATCAAACATATTTATTAAATCGTACTTCTTATCTAGTGCTATCATAATAAGAACGTCATTAATATTTCTCTTGAATAGCACTACTGGTTCATTATCCCAGAGCCATTGTGTACTCTGCTTAAATGGTATCTTATCTACACCTAGTTTTTCTTCTTCTGCTACAGCACCCAAAGCATATGACCTAATCTCTGAATCTGTAAATCGCTTAAAGGCACGCATCAAGTCAAATAGTATTCTACCCTTTATCTTATATGGATGAGTCTTACCATTGAATGTATTAAATGGACTAAGTGTAGCTGGGTCTAAGTGGTTAGCTTTCATTCTATCTATCCACTTGTTAATATCGTACCTATCTAAGTTCCATGCAGTAATCAGGTCTGGGTCTTTCTCTTTAACCAAGTTTGCTAATGCTTCTAGTAACTGTCCTTCATTATTATAATAAAGTATCTCATGGTGTATCTTTACTTCATCTGGACACACAGACTCTATTATTTTATCTGTAGTAAATGCTGGTCCTCTACCAAACCACTTAGCATTTCTAACAAACAGAGTATAGAGTTTATCTTCATAGGTATCATAAAATGTAACTATTGGAATTGGGTCTTTGTTTCTTGAATTGAAACTACCTTGCTTAAACGTAAGTGCTTCAAAGTCTATAAACCATATTCTCAATTTAGTATCCATGTCTACAGGTGTAAACACTGGAATAGATTGCTTATCATCTATATCTACACCTGTCTTAATACCATTGTCTATCAAAAACCGTATTGGAAGATAAGAACCCATGCTTAAATCTCCTTCATAGGTCCATATACTATTATCTAGCAGTACCTTGTTAGTCTTAGAGATTTGATGAATGAATGTACTTACATACTTAGGGTCTCTGAGTATAATCTTAGTGAGTATCTGTCTATCCAGTGTTCTTAAATAACTACCTTCTACTTCTGTAGTAAACCTGTTCAATGCACCTACTTCTTTAACGTACCTAAGATAATCTTTTTCTTCCATGAGTACATAAGGATAGAAAGTAGTCTTATACATACGCTTTTTACCACTATCATCTCTGCCTACGAGTACTATCTGTGGAGTACCCCTATTCATTACTAGTTCTGCTGTGATGATACTGAGTTTTGTCATTTCCTTACTAATATCCCCTTACAATGTTTTCTAATTATATTATATCTGTAAATATGCTTAAAAGCTGAATCAACATACTTAGCCTCTCCATTATCAATAGCATCCTTTAGCTTCTGTGCATAAGGTTTCAATTTACCTTTATAATATGTACGTATTGTCTTATCATGCCAAAGTCTTCCATTCCATTCAATCATTTTACTCGGAGAAGTTGTGCCTAAATACACAAAGTTTGCTGCTTGATAGATTATTCCTCTATGATTATGAAATTCGTCTGCATAAGATATTATTACATCAACATCTGTATTTTGTTTTAACCACTTAATAGTTCTTGATATGAAAAAGGTTTCTGTATTTTTTGGTGTATCATCTATACAACATAATCTTCTAAGTTCTACTACTTTTTCTTCTGAATCTGCATATTTCTTCCAGACACTAGCCATACCAAAAGCTGCATAAATTAATGCACCTATAAGTCTATCCCCATCCAAAAGTTTGAAACAGTATTTAGTCTTAACACCATTAATACTATGAGAATAGTGCCATTGTTCTATAAATGACTCTATCTCTTTACGTTCACATGAATAAACAAAAAAATTAGAATTTAATTTTGTCATTAAGTTTCTACCTTGTCTTTATACCCTTCTAACTTTAGCTTACCACTCTTCATAAGCTGTGTTATATACTTCTTCATAAAAGACTCTTTCTTTCTACTTTTCTGTTCTTCTGCAAATGAAGTATCAGATTTATACTTAGTAGGTTTAGCTACTCTTTGTTCGTATGTTTTACCTATTCTTCTTTCCCTACTGCGTTTTCCCAAATTTATTCCTCAACATTCTCATTTTTATTCACCTTTTTACTAATAAAAATAAAGGTATTAGATGGCTATTGAAGCCATCCTTCTATGACATCCTCATCAGACGTGTCTTCTTCTACTCCCCTTACTTTAGGTGTCTTGACTACTGTATAGATTCCAAATGCGTCTATCACTACATCACCGTCTTCTAGTTTCCCTGTCTCTCTGTCTCTGAACATGCTTCTTGCACATTTACCAAAGACATAGATTTCACTAAGTTCTCCAAAGTCTAGACTTACTGTACTTGGGTCTACACGTATTCTCACTAGTTCTTCTTCGTTGTCTGGATTCATTAGTCCAACAGTGATTCTTCCTAGTGCATCTGGTCTATCAGAGTTTACATAGGTAACTATACCCTTGACTACTACATAGTGGTCAAATGGCATCTTACCTGTAGGCATCTTAGATTGTTCATAGAGTTTCTCTACATCCTTAATAGGAGTAAACTTTGTAGATTTGTCTATGATTGTCTTGATGTCCCATTTCTCACTAACACCTTTAAAGACACTTTCAGAATCTTTTGCTGTAGTTGCTCTGAGAGCAATATCTGTCTTATCCTCAGAATCTATGATTGCATTAACTTGACAAGGAGTAAAATACCTATCCTTCTGGATAATATCTTTATCCCATGCTCTAGCTAGTGCATTGTTGCTAGTTTGGATTCTACCAAACTTGTATGCTTTGTCTCCATTGTGTCTGAAGTAGCCATAAAGTGTTAGGTCTAGTACATGAAGTGTCTCTGGTAGTGGTTTACCGTAGTCTGGGTTAGGTCTACCCCATATCTGTTGTCTCTTATCAAGAATATGGTTTTCACCGTCTATAAACCCTTGCTCTTGAGCCATAGGAATACCATTCTTCTTGATGAATGCATTAGCTTGCCTACGAATAGTCTCTGCTTTATCCCAAATACCATTAGTACCAGTTATGAACCCATAGAGAATTTCTGTTTCTCTCTGTTTTCTGTTGGCATTAAAGGTCTGGAACTGCTTAACCTTACGGTATTCATTCACTACTGCAAATACTGCTGTGCGTTCATCCATACCACTCTCTCTGAATGTGGTAAACTTCTGCATAACAATATCCAGAGTTACCTTGTTAGAGGTTGCTAGTTTCTTTAGTCTAGCACCTAATTCACCATTGATAGTTTCTAGTTTCTTTACCATTCTCAATCACCACCATTACCTTTGTAACTTATAGTTACTTTGAACAAATCCCATTCTTCCTTTGCATTGTATTTCCATCCTCTCTTACCTGAATAGACTGTTAGTAGTCCACTTTCTCTTAACATAGTTAAATACGTTCCTACTGTTCTATAACTAACTCCCTCTTGAAGACAAAACTTAGCTCTTATCTTCTTAAGTAGAGACATAGAACCATGATTGTGTTCCTTGAACATAGCAGCTAATTCATTTAGCTTTCTATTTAAGAACATATTATTTATATTTTGTTCTTCTCCTTCACTCATATTATTCCCTTCTCTACTTCAAAATTAATGTGTGTCTCTCTATATGTATGTATATTAGACCTTCTTTGTAACCTACGTTCTTTATATTTACTAAAACATCGTTGTGAACAGAAGTTAAGACCTGAAGGTATAGTTCTACTACAATACTGACAATGGTTATTCATTCAGTAAACACCTTACTTTTTCTTCTAGATTCTACTACACGTTTAATTTCTTTCTTTCTGTAATCTTCATTTGTATGATACTTCTTTTTACTAGATTTTCTATTAATTCTAAGTTGATTAGTATACCCACATTTTTCACAATACATAGTTTGTTTTTTGCTTAAGAATTGACCACAAGACTTACATCTATTCTGAGACCATGAAACTAACCTATTCTTCCAATCATATACTCTCAGTCTTTTATGTATCATTAGTCTTCACCTTAACCAACATTTCTATTGCTTCTTTCTTTATACCTTTAACTTGTTTAAGTTCCTGTTCCAAATCATAAGGATTATACAAAGCTGAAAAATAATCTGGTACTACATCAAGTATCTTTTTAGCACCGTTTGGTCCTATTCCTCTAATAGATTGTAACATTCCCCAGCGTACTTCTTTAACTGTTACTCCACGTACTACTGCTGGTGGTGGTGGTGTTCCACTCTTAGTTGTACCATACTTATTATACATTTTTACTAGTTCTATTGCTGTTTGGTGTTGTGAACTAGTGAATATTAACTTAATATTAGAGAACAGTAATATACTATTGAGTGTACCAGCAAGTACTGGCTCTGACCAATCTACTTGTCCTTCTATTAATAAGAATGGATATTTGTAAGTATGCTTAAGTGTGTCTAACTGTCTCCATAGTCTACCACCTTCTTTCTGTTTCATGTAGACAGTATGATAAAGGTCTGATATTGCTTTACGTTCTATACCAACATCACCAAAGCAATAATCACCAGACTCTAGAGTTGTAACCTTAATATCAGACTTAGAGATAAAGTTTAGCATTAATCTAGCTACATCCTTTTCTCCTTTTCCTCTGTTGTCAATATATAATGGCATTACTTACTTCCTCTGTATACCTTTACCCATTCTGAACCTACTTGAATTACACTCCATATCTTCTTATCTGGATTTCTGAAACAAACTACACCACAGAAAGACCTATCAAATTCTTCTGGTGTAAGAATCCAACACTTACCACCTACTTCATCTACTTCTTTCTGAATAGATATTATATGTGGAACACATATATGTTTATGTTTTCTACCGAACATTAGGATTCCTCACTATTCTATCAAACCATGCTTGACCAAATACATCATGCCAAAATAGTTTCCATCCTTTACTATAAAATGGATTCTGCCATTGTCTTCTTTCGTGATACCAAGGTCTATATCTTTGTACTCCCCTCATTTATCGTACACCATCCACTAATCCTTTTTTAGCTATAGTAAACTCTGCTGTTCCTCTGGGTAAGTAACTATTATCAAAGAGTGTAGCTTTCCATACGTCTGTCTTTATCTGAGTAAGACCTATCCATGTATTAACTGAATGTAATAGATAGTCTCCACCAACAGGATAAAAAGTATCTCCAAACTTAACCATAGCACCTAGTCCTTGGTCTGGTCTAGGTGGTGCTATTGATTGACATGTAAGTATCCATGCTATGTTATATCTAGCAGCCATAAACTCCATAAGGTTAAAGTGTTCTGCTAGTTCTCTAGTCCTCAGTGGTAACATCTCACTCTTACCCCATCCAGCACGTATCTTAGCATTGAAACTGTCTATTACTATTACTCTAATCTTTACACCAGCTTCTAATTCCTTAAGTATCATCTTATACTGTAGATATTGTGCTTTGATAGTTGGTATCTGGTCTGCACCACATACATATAAGTCTTCCCAATTACAACTTAAGTGTTTTTCGTTAGCTATTTCCTTAAGTCTATCTAAATGGAAAGTATCTGGTTCTGTCTCTATATATACTGCTTTCTCCTTAAGAGTACCTAGACACTCTACTATCATCTCATTACATATCTGTGTCTTACCACTAGCAAATCTACCAGTAAGACCAGTAATAGACATTGTAGGTATTCCACCACCTAATAACTTATTGAGATTAGATGAACCTGTCTTCAAGAATACTCTAAGAGATTTAATACGTTTATCAAAGTCTTCTGCTTTGGTAAGCTTCATTTTACCTAATACTCGTTCTTGAGCAATAGAACACCATGCTTTAGCTTGAGCAAATGGTAACTTCATCTCTGAAGCTATTTCTTCTGCTCTAGCAGTTGCTATATCAAGAACAGTCTTGTACCCTAAATCTATTAGTTTATCTGCTGTCTTAGGACCAATACCAGTAATACTACAGAGTCCTTTAGCTTCATCACTAACAGTAACTTCTTGTCCTAGTTCTTGTGGTGTCTTAGAGTCAGTAGCTTTCTCTTCCTTAGCCATTTGTGTAGTTACTTCTTCTAACTTAGTAGGTTCTTCTTTACCTTTATTAACAGAGCCTTTTGGTCTACCCATTTACTTTACCTTCTTCTGTATATCTATTCCTTTTCTTAAACCTTCTATAAAACCCTCTTCAAATTTCTCTAGACCACGTTGCATCACTACTTCATAGTCCTTCATACGTTGTTGTATTGGTGGCTGCAACGGTGCATCATTATAGATTTGTCCCTGTAAACTTAGCACTAATTTGATAGCGTCTAGCTTCTTATCAACTGTTGCACCGCTTACAGTCTCATTCTTAATGAGTGTCTCTAAGTCTGCTATTACTGCTTCTTTCTGTTTAAGATAAGTAGCATATGCTTCACCAGCATGACAAGATGGACATAACAACTGACAGTTTTCTTTAGAATTATTACTAGAATCTCCATCTTTATGATGTTGATGCATCCCATATTGTAATGACTTACCACATTTTTGACAGCATCCACCACATTCTTCAAATATCTCTTCTACAATCTTTATAGAGAAATTTTTTCTTTCTTTATCAACCATATTCATTCAACCTTTAATTCTATACACCATCTACATTTACTATTTCTACACATGACTAGATATATACCCAATAGATTAGCAGCATTAACCACCCAGAGAGGATGTCCACACTTAGGGCATTTGTCTGGTATATTGTTAGTTTTCTCTTCATCACTATCTATCCATCCCTTTTGACTAAGTTTACATGAATCGTCTTGGGTTAAGCTCATATTCCTGCAACCTCTTATGAACCTTCTCCAAGATAATAACATCTAACTTATTATGACCAGCGATATAGTCTATAGCTTCTTTCTTACCTGTATTAGCTGCTATCCATACTTTAGGTTCTAAGTGATTCTTACCTACTATTCCTAGAAGGTCACATACACACTCTAGTCTATTGCTGTGTATGCAAAGTACTCGTCTAGCTAGATAATATATATCCTTGTGTTCAACTAGACCATACGGTAGAAAGTCTAACCCATGAGATAATGCTCTGCTACGAGTGAATGGTATATCAAACCTTGTACCATAGTAAGTATATATCCTTCTGAACAACTTAAGCGTATCTATGAGTTTAATGAGTAACTGCTTATCTGAGTCTCCACTCATAATCTCTTCTTGTGTTATCTGTCCTTCATAGTACTTATCTTCACCAGCAACCTTGATAGTCCATGTGTACATAATAGCAAAGTCTGCACGTAAACCACTAGTCTCTATATCAAAGTAACCAGCTAACCCTTCTGGTACTAGACCATACTTAATACCCATGTTACGTACTTTATGGTCTATTGCATTAAGAGTCTTATCTGGTAAGAACATCTGTACTTTACTACCGATAGTAGGATAATACTTCTTAAGTATCTTCTCTTGTTCTTTAGTCCATTCCATTACTATTCATCCTCACAAAAACGGATGGTTTGTTTATTTACTGTTCTCCTTCTAGCATCTTAACTGCAAATGCTAAGATACCACCAAGAATAGCTGCACCCAACACTTTATAAGATGGTTGTGGTACTTCTGTAAGCCAGACTATTACTGGTGGAATTATAGCTACTACAAAGATAAGTAGCGCTTTAGTCTTAGCACCCAATGCTTGAACTGTTGCTTTAATACCCAAATACAATCACCTTCTTCTTTCTTTTTAAATATTGTTCATGGTTATGCTTTTTAGCATATAACCTTCTTTGTTCTCTATGAGAACCATCATACTTTTTTTCAGCTATTATATTTCTTATACTCTTTTTTATTGGTTTACAATTTCTACAATACTTAAGTTGTTCAAGATTTAAAAACTTTTCACATACTATACATCTTCTCTGTATCCAAGTTTTTAATTTGCTATGTGACCAAGTTCTATCTGCCATTTATACACAGAACCTTCTGAATAATGTTCTTAAGAAACTTAGACATTTACACTTACTATTTGATATTGGCATTGGTGCTGGGGAATTGACATTCACTATATATGCTTGTGTGTCTATTTCACTATCACCGTATTTTATGTACACGTATCCTTGCATACCCCAGCCAGTACCCCAACTATTACGGACTAACCATGCACCCAACTTATCATCGTATCCTACTATTACTATACAATGTCCACCAACTACTTTGTCTTGTGGTCCTAGATTATGATATACACCTGACTTATAGTGGAAGAATGATTCATGTACTTCCATTGTACCTACTACTGGTCCATTCTCCAATGCTAGTTTAATAGCTTCTGGTCCAATAGCGTAACTGTAATCTGTAATCTTAGCACCTATACTTCTATTAAAATTCATACATACAGTATCATAAGACATATATGGACATTCTTCTTCTGTTGCTATACCATA
>Ga0315274_10011002_pt1 | contig 12991 bp, 13 predicted proteins | sample YL17G02_20_MG_FD_203700 | JGI IMG/M metagenome (GOLD analysis project Ga0315274, IMG submission 203700) | Sediment microbial communities from Yellowstone Lake, YNP, Wyoming, USA - YL17G02_20 | ecosystem: Environmental > Aquatic > Freshwater > Lake > Sediment | place: USA: Wyoming | collected... | reverse complement strand
CGTGAATTTCAGTATGTACTGGAAGTCCGCTATGAGGCCTACAGTAATACTGCGAGCACTGTTCTTGAAATCCTGCTGTGGATCTAACAAAACTGTCCTGCAACCTTCCCTTTTTACAACCTCAGCAAATTCCTCAATGGACTTTGCCTTGTATTGAAAGAAGTTCTTGATGAAATTGAACATTTCTCAAACCCCCCAATAAGCTTTTAAAGGACAATATATTAAAAAGTAAATTACTTGAATTTTCTGCAAAAAGAAAACTAGAATTTACTTGGTAGTGAGAATATAACTCAAAAAGAAGTAAAAGTCAATATTATAGGATTTTGTTCCCCATCGTGGAGGAAGCAAGAACTTATTTAATGGAAAATTTAGTTGGGGTGAAAAGAACCACCTTTTAAAAAGTAACTCTTTACTCAGAATCCTCCTCTACTAATTCCATTTTGGAGCCAGGAAAGGTTACGACAGGAAGTAAAGATCTGGTCAATGTCTCTATATAGGCGTTTTCTAATTGACAGGATTTACTTTTGATAACTTTGAGAGAATATCCTTTATTGTTCCATTTTTCGTAGGTTGTCAATAATAATTTTCTGTTGTTGCTCTCGTCTACCTCATAAAGTTCTATTCTATTATCCATGTTAAATGGTAAACCAGTACCGCCAAGTCTAGTAAGTTTTGAAATTAAACCTTTACCTTCATAGATTATTCTTAACTCTTTACGTTCCATTTAATTTCTCCTTAAATTTTCAAAGTCTCTTATGATTTAAAAATATCAGAATTCTAGTTAAAGTAAAGTCCGGGGTGGGACTTAAAAATTGTTACTCCTATCGTGAACGAAGTTAGAACCTGTGTAATAAATCTATAAAAACAGTTTTTTACATTAGGAAAATCTCCTTTTTTGGCTTCTTCAATGGCTATTTTCATAAAATATTCGTCATTCATATTTTTCTATTCTACCAAAAAACCGCCCTTTTGGCAATTTCCTGAAGCTAGTTTACACTGATCCGCCAACTGGCGGAGAAGTGCCCCCCATCATTTACACTGAGTTTATTTACCCTGAGTAAATCGAAGGGTCGAAGTGTTCGGACTAGTTACTCTCAAATTTAGGACAAGCATTTGTTTGCCTATTGACTTGAAGTTAGAAGGAGTTATAATAATCTCGCCTCCCAAGTCATACTCCTGCCAACAAAATTATGAGCACGAAAAAAGAACAACTACAGGTAACCCAAGAAAATATCATTGGTACAGCTGATTTTATATCAAAAGCAAGTCTTCTAGAGAGAGCGGCAAAATTAAAAAACCTCGAACTATTCCAAAACGACGAATCATTTTGTACCTCTAAACCACTTGCCAGATTTCCCTTAGATGAAGGCTTTAAAAAGAGTCTAACCGATTATGGTTTTAAAATTGATAATACAAGACCAGATGGTATATTAACAATTGCCTTTCACGAAAAAAGAGACAATAGTCTTCCTATTAAATTAAGCGATTGGTGGAATATCAGAAAGAGTGAAAAACCCATTTTTGTTTTACCTGAAGTTGACTTTACTATAAGTGACAAAAAACGAGCAGTTTTACTTCGACCTCATGTTACTTTTTCTGATGTAATAGTTGGTTCAGCCAATCAAATTACTCACAATAGAATGGCTGAGGTAATAAGCTCTTATTATCAGAAAACTCCCTCTATTTTTAAAGAGATGGTCCAGAATAACTTTAAGATAATCATTCCCTGGAAAGAGATCGATGCCGCGGGGGCGCGTACTCTTTATGAATTATTCGATGAGTGGGCTGGGGGTAATAAAAGCCTTAAAGAAATTGTTCATTCTAGCGCTTCGCCCTTTAAACCTTCGCCGCATAATTATGACTATGAAGAAATCTGGTATCATTATCTTCCTGAACAACTACAGGGTAATCTTTTTGCCCAATGGGAAAAACAATTGGACGAGTTTAAAAGAAAATTACCTTAATTCTGGTCTCACCTCACTTCTCAAATTCTTCCATAGAAAGAGACCTTGAAGTCAAACAATTGTGAATAATTAAATGACTATATCCAAGAGGAGTTTATCAAAAAAGTTTGAATTTTTTGGTATGAAAAAACCGAAGTTATAAAGCAGGTTTGAGATTTATAATCTCTATAACTTCGGTTCACGACAAATCTAAATAGACAAGAATGGTTTAATTTATGACTTAAAAATAGTTAGATAACCTTCTTCTAGATAAGTAAAATAGGCATCTTGTTTCCATAAAACAGGTGAAATTAAAACCCAGGGTGATTCCTTAAAGAAAATAATTGGATTATGTTCTTTAGACTTTTGCATATAGAATTCAGATTCACAATATTTTCTATAGAAAAAATCAAAAGTCTGAACACTAACAGTTTCCGTTTTTTCTGTTTTGGGTATTACAAGACGATAAAGCAATGGAATGTTGTAGTTCGGAACCATCCTACTGTATGGCCTTAAGACTCTAATTATAACAACATTGTCTTCTTTGTCTCTTTCAAAATCAGCCTTAAAATATAACTCATGATGGAAAGCCACCATTATATTTTTTCTGATTTCTGCAATTATTTTTTCACCTTTGTCTTCTGAGATAAATCTCCAATAGCACAAGTCATCTTTAAAGCTAAAAATATAACTCCCTGGAGCCATTTCTTTATTCTCTTTTATTAATGCCCACCAATCTTCACCGGCCGCGAAACTATCCTTACCACTATTCAGAAAAAAAGCACTTGTTCTTGTTTCTTTAAGAAAGCCTTCTATCTCAAGTAAACTTACAAATTCCATCTTAATTACTCCCTTCATCACTTCTTGTCTATTTAAATATAAAAGAGCGAGTATCATTAGCTAACTGAATTAGCTCGCTAAATGTAAATAATAGCAGAAAGAAATCGTGAAGTCAATCTTATGGGATACTAAGCTCCCCACCCATCTGCGTTCATTAGAGCCCCCTAGATTAAGGACAGGTTTTTGAGCGGACGAAACCGGCCTCTTGGGCTTCTTTTTCAGTGCAAAACCAGTTCTCGCCAATGTCTTTTTCTATGATGGTAAATTCGTATTGGCTGCAGCCGGGAAAATAATAAATCTTTCTGCCTGAATTAAGGTCAAGATTGCCCTTAATAATGCACTTGGGATTTTCCACATTCTTCGTTTGCTGGCATTTTGAACTCCAAATCCCCAAGGGCTTTTTCTTGGCCTCATCATTGGCCAGTTTTAAAACTTCTCTTTGAGAGCTACTATCGCTATGAAACCTGGCCCAACCGCTTTTTAACATCTCTTCATTGACTAATTTCTTACCCACATAGACTAAGGCCATGGGCCTGCCCCATTGATCAATCACCTGCTCTTGGACAACCACTTTTTTGCCGCTTACTAATTTTTCCAATTCCTCTTTGGCTTCTTTGCCGCCGCAAAGCTCCAGTTCCGGCGCATCCATGTTTCTTAACCTAAGACGCACTTTCCCTTCTAAAACAAGGGTGTCGCCGTCAATGACTCCCAAAACCTTAATTCCTTCTTCGTTCTTTTTTATCTGACGAAAGAAAAAGACATTGAGGAAAAGTGAAGGAAGAAGGAGAAGAAATAAAAGCAAAGGTAAGAGCTTGGGGGCTTTAAAATTAATCTTCTTCATAACATCATCTTAACAAATTTCGGGGATAGTTTTTCGTAACCCAGCTTTTAAAAATCCGCAGGTGGAGGTAGCAAATCACCTTTAAGGTGTGAAACTCTATATTAAGTTAATTGATACCATTTATGCTCAGAAATCTTCCTTAATTTATCCACAGCAGGAGTATTATATAAAAATTCAACACTCGATGAGACTTCAATAAGAATTTGCATTGTCATAAGTTCACCAGGTGTTGGTATCTGAGTCATCGTCATCTGTATTGTTTGTTGTGGTGTGGATTGTTGAGGAGAACTTCCTATTGGCAAATCAGGTTGGGCAGTAGCAGAAGTTAATGGTTGAGTCATAGGTTGCGTATTAGCAAAAAATTTTGGATTAATCTTCTGCTGAGATCTCTCTGTAATCAAGGAATCAATATAGGTAGCCTTAGAATAAAATTCACTAATCATATCAGTTTCAATCTCTTTTAAATCTTTAGTAAAAAGATGAATATTATCATTCCAACTATTCGTCGGTAATAGCTTTGACGATAATGCATAGCCACGTCCACCTCTTCCAGAACTTCTAATCTGTTCTTCAGCATACCTAATTTCTTGTACTATCAATCTGGCAGCATCTCTCTTATGATCTCTTTTTTGCTTTAGATACAAATAAACCGCTACGCCACCAACGACCAAAGTTATAAACCCATAAAACTGATTAAGTGACTGTATAAATTTTAATATCATCCCTAATCTTTTACTTTAAATAATATTATTCCCATCCCTGCCCAACTATTCGCTGCACAACTTGTTCTTGTGGTACCTGTATTGGACCTTGAGGTGTTTGTTGAACAATATTTATCTGCTGTTTCTTATACTCTATAGAGAGCTCGAAATGATTTGATAATTGTAAACTTTCAATGAAAGCAATTTTATAGTCTTTTTTATTTTGAGCTGCGTTAAAGCCAAGCTCGTTTTCGGGATTCCATAAAACACCAAGCTCCATTTCCTTTGCATACCCTTCGTATAAATCAGTCATTGCCTCTGATAATTTTTCCTCCGCTTTAATAATAGTTTTTAACCCTAAGTCTTCTTTAGCTTCTTTTCTACCAATAAAATATTGATGTGAATAAAGTTTTTCAGTAAAGTAATCAACAATTTTTTCTATCTCCGTTTCTTTCATTGGTAATTTATGGCTTTTTAAGAGACGCTTAGCGAGAATGCGGATTAAATTGTGTGTTCGATTAATATTGCCTAATGCTAAAGGATGAATCTGCGGATTAGATTCTACAAATTTATTAAAAATTTTTGCTAGTTCTTCATCATTTTTAATACCAAATTTGTTTTTTGCCAAATCAAAATATGCCATAACATCCTCTACGGAAATAGGAATTTTATTTTGCGGATTTTGTGGATCTTGAGGATTAAAAATATTAGTAGCTGATGGATCAATTGGTGAAAGTTCTGAAAGATCACTCATTACTATTTCATCAGCGCCCAAAGCAATCATTGACGCAGCGCTATGAGCCTTGTAAGGAATCAATACTGAAAATTTCTCACAATATTCCCTAATCATTGATACTAATCGCCATGGCACCATCGTATCTCCACCCGTGCTGTATAAAAACAAATCAATTTTTGGCGTTTTGCTAATTGTCCGAAGCTGTTTACTAATAATTGGAACCACATCCATTGCAATCTTTGCGTTCATTGGTCCCTGACGGTCGCTTGTCAAATAAGTAATAAGACGTGACTTGCGTAGTTTTTCGATTTTTTCGATAGATGTTTTTCTTTCCATAACAATTAAAATTATACCATTTTTCTAATGATTTATCCACAATCAAAACAACTTCTTTTAATCTTTTTGCTAACTATGTTCAAACTCTTCTAAAATTTCTTTTTGTTTTCGGGTTAATTTTTCGGGAATTTTACTCTATTTTAAAAAAACAACCCCTTTCGGGGTTATTTTCTCCGGTTTGCCTAGTTTTTTCTTTAAACAATCTTAAATAGGTTATTTATTTAACTGCTTGCTAGTTCTAATTTGAAAGTGTAATAATCTTGGGTTCAATCAAATTTGTTTGTTTCGGTGGTTCTCCAACAACTGGATGCAACGGCAAACCTAATTTTTCATCAGGTGTTTTAGGTTGTATTTTACAGGTCTTAATGCGTAAATCTGGGGATGGATAAACTTTATTCCCTGATTCATCGTAATCTTCACCACCAAACCCTTCAGCAGTTTTTATTTGTAATGATTCTCCAGGCAGTAACCCCTTCGGGAAATCATAAGGACTATTGGCAGTAAATCTTGTTGAATTACCATTTTTTGTCACAATACAGTCAGAAATTTGATAAAAAATAATCATTGGAGATATGGATATATTTTTAAAGGTTAAATCATAAGAAAAACCATATCCTCTTTCTGGTAGATTTGAGTATATGACATTACTCACAGACACTTCGTATTGGTTACTGCTGAATACCCATTTCTTTGTGGTAGATGATGGTTGTATTTTCAACCCAATGGTTTTCGTTTTATTCCAGTAATACAACCCACTCGCTATAACGATAAAGATTAAAATTCCAATAAAAATAATTAGAGCAATAAAAAACTTTTTCTTTTTTGGCGTTTTCATTTAAAGCCTTGGTTATGTAAACATTGAGTATATTTCCAATCGTAGTAATCTTTAACGATTGGTCTACTGTTTTGCATTTCATCCCAAGCTATTCTATCGCAATAATTCCTAATTCTTACTGGTCTTATCTGAAACCAATAGAACAACGAGGTAAGAAGAAGAATGATAAGAAGAATATAAGTTTTTTTCACTAATTGGATTATACAACTACAGTCTAATATCTTAAATTAATAACATGTTGTTTGATTTTGGTGATAAAATTAAGTTAGATGAAAAAGAAAGTTTTTACTAAAAAAACACTTATTAAAAATTTAACTCTTACAGGTAAAATTATTGGGTTAATTTTGCTTGCTGTTATACCAGCATTATCAGTCTTTACATATCTTGATGTCCAAAAAGAAAGAGAAAAAGCATTCCTGTTAGGAGAAATAGATAATCTGAAGGAAAATGTTTTAAAGCTTGAGAGCAAAACATCAACTTCTACCCAAAACTCTAACCTTGAAGAATCAACTAAAAGCTCTGCCTATAATCCTTTTTCTTCATTAATAGATAAATTGTTAAAAGAAAGGGCTTGCTACCAAACGGCTATAGCAAATATTAAGATGAAAGATGTTGACCGACTAAACCAGCTTACTAAAGGCGAATGTAAACCAAATGATTACGCCTGTTTATTAAAAGTAAGCAGAGAGAATGCTCACGAATGGCTACTATTAAGTCAAAAAACTGATAGAAAAGGCTTTGAAGATAAAATAGAATTAATAAATAATATGTTGAATTCACTTTATAAAGGACAATATCCTTCTGAAGGTGACCCTAACAATATTAACTTTTGTAACTCCAGTATTTATAAATCTATCACAGCCCAATAATTTAATTATTTTTTTACGTTTCTCATCTTAAAGGAGAAAGTTTGTAGTTAGGAAAAGAGAGAGAAAATTAACGCCACTATCAACAAAGCCTGAAAAGTAATAACCAAAGGTTTCCAACATTTCTTTTTCAACCAAAAATTATACATAGCGTCTATAAATTTACATAGAATTCCACATAGAAATATTGAAAGACCGCATTTAATAAGATATACGTTGTCAGATGAAGCACCAGCAATAGAAAACACCACTCCAAATAATGCCATAAATAATGACCAAGATAACTTCTCTATCTTTAGATTTATTACTATTAATTTATCCATAATACGAGACTAACAAATAAAACTGTTTTAAGGCAAATCTTTAATGGAATTTTATTATGGACGATGTAGGACCTACTACATTGCTTACAAAAGCAGGTTTTAGCCTTATAATAAAGGTATGAATTCAAGCAAAGTCTATTTTTCAATTAAAATCAATGATAAAGGCGGTATCCCCTATAGAGATTACACTCCTGATACTCTAAGAAGATTATTTATTGAATCTAAAACCGCTGCAAATTTTGAAATAATGGCCTTAATAGAAGGGCTTACTTACTTAGGCTATTTTCTTTATTGCAATATAACAAAACAGCCAGAGAAATATGAAAAAATTTTGAAAGACTTGGATAAAGGCTCTTTTAAATCGGTAATCAATTATTTATATTATGAAGGTGTAATTGACAAGACATTAAGGAAACAGCTTCACGAGTATAGGGGAAAAAGAAACCATGTTGTACATAATTGGTTACAACTCAAAACACCATTAAACCCCAAACTGAAAGACTACTCTTATGATGAAGCATTAGGGGAATTATTCCAGTGTGGGATGAAAACGCTTCTGCCACTCCACAAAGCCATAACCCCTTCAAAAGAAACATGGGGAGAGTACGTCAAAAAGTTCTCTGGGCTATATAGGAGAAAAAAATCTCAAAGCTAAAAAATTTAATATTTTGACTATATTATCACATGCACACTCGTGGGGTGTGAAGCCAGCGGCAGATATTGTTCTATATATAATTTTCTACAAACCAAAAAATTGGATTGAAAAGATGCTGTGTTAATGGTCTAAACTTATTAGAAAGCAGATTTGGAATAGTTACAATACCATGACCGCAATAATTCCTCATACCATAGGCAAAAGCATAATCAGATAATTTCTTATTCCCCTTGAAACCTGGAGCTCTAAAATTGTAATCAATAAAATCCTGCATTATTACATCGGGATTAGATCGAAACTGATTGTTAATAGAGAAAAATAAATTTCTATCGACTGTCGCTTTCCACCTGCGACTTTTGCTAATTTTTGATAAATGATCGCTAATATAATCGCCCATCCCCCTACTTCTTCCCATTTGTTCCAAAATCAAAGTTAAATTGAAAAGCGAACGAGTCAATATGTTTCTAGCAATATTACTGTGAACAATCTGCAGTTTTGCTGACTGTCTTTGTCTTGCAATTAAAAATAAGGAGTAAACAAAGTAGAAAGCCAGGTCTTCATGGTTAGGATTTTGCAAAAATTTTCTTTCAAACCTCCGTACAGTTAGTTTTCCTTTTAATGTCTGTCTATAAGACCAAATGCGCTTCTGTAATACTCTTCTCATTTTCCTCACAATAACCAAAAAGTGTTGGGTGGCATTTCTACCATTAAGTGACACAAAATAATAGCCAGGAGTGGTAGGAGGCATAGTTAAACCAGCTATTTGCCAATAACGCTTATCCTCCTCTAACGCACGATGCATGAGCATAAAACCAAAGTCTACATTTCCATTTAATATTTCTGCTTCCGCCCAGAAATAATAAGGAGTTCCTTTATGAACCGCTATCCTTCTCCTACGCTCCCATTTAGAAACTACAGAAATTGCCTGCCTCCAAACCATTGTGGTAAGAAAATATTCCCCCCTGTTCATTAAAAGATTTGTTATTGTTGTAAAGTTTTCAAATAATTTATCGCCAGCATCATGAGCATTTTGTAAAGGTTGTCCTCGAACCTCATTGTCTAGAAAGTTTATGATTTCAGCCTCAAAAGTTTGATTTATGCCAAAATTTGGCATTAGGCTTAAATTTATTAACTGTGGTAAATAAAGACGATGAAAGGCTTCAAACTCACTATTAAGAGACGCCCCAAGATCATTCACATTAAGATTCATCTGGTAATTAAGTTGGGAAATTAAAACTTGATAAGTATATTTTTGAAAAGGTGGTGGCATAGTTTCACCTCTGCTTGAGTTCAAATGAATATTATAATCTATCTAGGCTTCTTCAAATTCTTCCAAAACTTCTTTTTGTTTTCTAGTTAATTTTTCGGGGATTTTGACCAAAAGACGAACATACTGGTCGCCGTGGCCATAACCATGAAGCTTTTTAACTCCTCTTCCAGCCAAACGAACCATGGTTCCTGACTGGGTTCCCGGACGAATCCTTAATTTCAAATCGCCATCAATCGTCGGGACTTCGATAATACCGCCCAAAATAGCTGTCGTTAAGGGAATTTCTTGGTTCACTAAAATATCATTGCCTTCACGCTGAAAAGTTTTATCGGGCTTAATATCAATGGTAATATAAAAATCATTAAATTCAATTCTTGAGCCTTCATCAACCCCGGCGGGGATTTTAATTTTTTTTCTTCTGCCCTCAATAGAAACTTCTTTCTCAACCCCTTTAACAGCTTCTTGAAAGGTTAAGGATAATCCATAGCGTGGTTTTCGAGCTGCTTGACGGAAAGGTGAACCGCCGCCAAAAAATTGTTCAAAAATTTCAAAAGGGTCGGAAAAGTCAAAACCTTCCCAGGCGGAGCCTGGTCCCGCTCCGCGGGAAAAACCTTCATCTCCACCACCATAAGTGGTATAGGTGTAAGTAAAAGGCCAACCCCCACCATATTCTGCTCCGCCGCCAGGAGTAAAAGCCGCATGGCCAAATTGATCATAAGTTTGTTTTTTCTGAGGATTCCCTAAAACTTCATAAGCCTCATTGATTTCTTTGAATTTTTCGTTAGCTTCTGGAGATTTATTTTTATCAGGATGCCACTGAAGGGCTAGTTTGCGATAAGCCTTTTTTATTTCTTCTTGAGAAGCACTCTTAGAAATTCCTAAAATATCATAATAGTCTCTTTTTGTCGTCATCGTTATTATTTTACATCAAATAGGCGCGGATATCGCGCCTAAATTCTCAATTATCAATTCTCAATTATCAATTTTTACTCTACCACTTCGCCTTCTTCGGCCTTGTCCGCCGAAGCTTTAGCGGAGGCGGACTTGTCCTCTGGGGCTTCTTCTTTAGGGGCTTCACCTTCGGTCGGTTGACCTTCTGACGGCTGAGATTTACCTTGATACATGGCCGCGCCGACTTTTTGCAGTTCTTCGGAAAGCTTGTTGGCGGCTTGCTCAATTTCTTCTTTACCCGAACCTTCCTTAGCTAGAATATCTTTGACATTTTTAATTTCCGCTTCAACTTTTTCTTTGTCTTCGCTTTTGACTTTATCGCCGGCTTCTTTAAGCGTTTTTTCCGCCGTAAAGACCAAATTTTCGGCTTGATTTTTGGCTTCAACCAATTCTTTTTTCTGGCGATCTTCCTCGGCGTATTTTTCCGCTTCAGCCTGGGCTTTTTTCACTTCTTCATCGGATAAACCAACCGCCCCCTTAATGGTAATCACCTGTTCTTTATTAGTGGCCTTATCTTTGGCCTTGACATTTAAAATACCATTGGCATCCAAATCAAAAGCCACTTCAATTTGCGGAATACCTCTGGGCGCGGGCGGAATACCGTCTAAAATAAAACGACCTAAAGATTTATTATCAACCGCCATCGACCTTTCACCCTGTAAAACATTAATTTCTACTTGAGTTTGATTGTCGGCCGCCGTGGAAAAAATCTGTGATTTGGCAGTGGGAATGGTGGTATTTCTGTCAATTAAAGGCGTTCTTACTCCACCTAGGGTTTCAATTCCTAAAGTCAACGGCGTCACATCAAGCAATAAGATATCTTTTACCTCGCCACCCAAAACACCGCCCTGAATGGCCGCTCCAACCGCTACCACCTCATCCGGATTAACCGAACGATTGGGTTCTTTGTTAAAAAATTTTTTCACTGTTTCGTAGACTTTGGGCATTCTGGTCATACCGCCCACTAAAATAATTTGTTCCACGTCAGAAACTTTAATCTTGGCATCTTTCAAACAAAGTTCCACCGGCTTCATGGTTTTTTCAATTAAATCACCAGCTAATTGTTCCAATTTGGCTCGGGTTAATTTCATGGTTAAATGAAGTGGTTGACCACCCTTGCCTTGAGTAATGTAGGGTTGGCTAATTTCTGTTTCTTGAGCTGAAGAAAGTTCGATCTTAGCTTTTTCCGCTGCATCTCTTATTCTTTGTAGAGCTTGTTTATCTTCTCTTAGATCAACCCCCTGCTCCTTTTTAAATTCTTCGGCAATCCAGTCAACAATTCTTTCATCAAAATCATCACCACCCAAATGAGTATCACCATTGGTAGCCTTAACCTCAAAAACCCCCTCACCAATCTCTAAAATGGAGATATCAAAAGTCCCTCCACCTAAATCATAAACGGCAATGGTTTCTCCTTTTTTCTTCTCCAAACCATAAGCCAAAGAGGCCGCTGTCGGTTCGTTGATAATTCTTTCCACTTTCAAACCGGCAATTTCCCCGGCTTGTTTGGTTGCTTGCCTTTGGGCATCGTCAAAATAAGCCGGCACGGTGATAACCGCCTGTTCCACTTTTTCGCCCAAGAAAGCTTCCGCATCAGACTTACATTTGGCTAAAATTTTGGCGGAAATTTCTTGAGGCGTATAAGTTTTCCCGCCAACTTCCACCACGGCCATACCATCTTTGCCTTCTTTAATTTTGTAGACGACCATTTTTTGGCTCTTTTTCACTTCTGCATCAGAAAAACGACGACCCATCAAGCGTTTAACCGAATAAACCGTGTTTTCAGGATTCAAAACCATCTGGCGCTTAGCCACCTCACCGACTAAATTCTTAACCGGTTCCACCACCGAAGGAATAATATTCCGCCCTTCAGCTGAAGGGATGACCTTGGCCTTGCCGGCTTCCATCACCGCCACACAAGAATTGGTTGTCCCTAAATCAATGCCGATAATTTTTGTCATTTGAGTCTTCGAAAACAAGGTTCTGTCGCCTCAGGCGACAGGTCCTTATCTTTTATTTAATCTCCTTTTCCTTGCCGCCGCCAACTTCGACTTTGGCGACGCGTAAGATTTTTCCTTCTAAAAGATAACCCTTACTCACTACTTCAATCACTTTATTTTTTGGTCCTTCAATAATTTCCATGGCCTCCATTATTTCCGGATTAAATTCTTCTCCTTGAGTTTTAATTTCTTCAACGCCTTCGCTTTTTAAAATTTCTTTTAATTTGTTTAAGATCATAGTTAAGCCCTGATCTTTAAGATGATTTTCGCATAATTCCAAATCGTCTAAAATAGGCAATAATTTTTTTAAAAGTTGGGCGTTACTAAATTTGATAAAGTGGTTTTTTTCTTTTTCAATTCTTTTCTCTAGATTAGCATAATCAGCTACAGCTCTCTTCCACTTGTGCTCCAATTCATCAATTTTATCCTGACTTGCTGATTTCTTTTTCTTACTCATCATTAAAGATTACCAGCTAATTCCTCAATTAAACCTGCGAAATCAAGAACCTTGCCTTCGGCAAGAACCTTGTTTCTTTGGTTCATAGATTTTGAGCAAGCTCCTCGATTAAACCTGCGAAATAACGAACCGTCGGAATCACTAAAGCATAATTCAAACGGTTAGAGCCAACGACACCCAAAGAGCCAGATTTTTTTGGCCCAGCTTCAAAGCGGGTAAAAACCATGCCGCAGGGTT
>Ga0315274_10011000_pt1 | contig 12992 bp, 19 predicted proteins | sample YL17G02_20_MG_FD_203700 | JGI IMG/M metagenome (GOLD analysis project Ga0315274, IMG submission 203700) | Sediment microbial communities from Yellowstone Lake, YNP, Wyoming, USA - YL17G02_20 | ecosystem: Environmental > Aquatic > Freshwater > Lake > Sediment | place: USA: Wyoming | collected... | reverse complement strand
TGTACGGAGCCTCTGGAGCATCAGGTGCAATTATTATTGAATATTAACAAAATATAAATATAAATATATAATAATTAATTGGAGTATTAAAATGGCATTAACAAAAGTCGAACCGGATGTGATTAACATACCATCTCTTACACTAGCATTAGCACAGGATGTAACTGATGGAGGTATTAATGATATAAAAGCAACACTTGCAAGTCCTCATTTAACGGGGGTACCTACTGCACCTACTGCAAGTTCTGGTACAAGTACAACTCAATTAGCGACAACAGCGTTTGTAACAACTGCAACTAATTTAAAAGCATCACTCGCAAGTCCTGCATTCACAGGAGTACCTACCGCTCCTACAGCAAGCTCAGGTACAAGTACAACTCAATTAGCGACAACAGCGTTTGTTACTACTTTTCAAGCGGGTATTTTATACAATGTAGTAGTACTCACATCTACTACTAGCTGGATTGTACCAGCTGGTGTTACAAAAATAAAAGTAACATTAATCGGTGGAGGTGGAGGTAGTGCTGCAGAGGAATTTAGTAGTTCTATTGCTAGTAACGGTGGTACGACATATTTTGGTAACTATGTTAATGCAACTGGAGGTACTGGTGGTAAGATAATAGTTGTTCAACCGTTAAGGGATGTCATTTATACTGAAGGTACTAGTGGTGTTGGAGTTGGTGGAAATGTTAATCTAAGCCCCCCTAATAATGGAGGTGGGATACTAGGTGGTTATGGTAGTAGTGGACGTGCAATGAAGCTGCCTATAAATTCAGATTGCGGTGGAGGTTCTGGTGGTATAGCTATTAAAACTATTTCTGGATTAGTACCTGGTGCAACAATTGTTTGTACAATTGGTGGTGGAGGTCAAGGTAGTGTTGGAGTCAGCTATACAGGAATACACGGAAATTCAGGTGCAATCTGTATTGAATATTAACGAATTTTTAAATATACAGCTCTAAATAGCTTGAATTAAATCAGAATAAATATATAATATCTAATTTATAATATTCAATGGAGCTGTGCTATGTATAAAAACCCAGGACAAATTGTTGCTGATAAAATCGTTATTGGAATAACAAACGATAGTCAAATACAACCTAATGCAATTGATTTTTCAGTTGATAAAATGTTCAAAATAGATCCTACTCCGTTTTATCTAAGCAATGATAAGAAACGCAGAGTGATGAGGACATTAACACCTGTTCAAATGACTGATTCTCAAAGTGTTGGACATATGTTTGGTGATCTTAATCCCGAAACTATTGCTGAGAGAGTATCTGGTTGGTTGTTAGAACCAGGTGGGCGGTATGAAGGAACAAGTTCAATGTATGTTGAAGTACCGGAGAATATGGCAGCGGTGTTGTTAATTAAATCAACATTAAATCGTAATGCAATAAAAATGATTTCTGGTTTATATGATTCTGGATTTAAAGGTAATATCGGGTTTACTATACATAATCCAATAGGTTATTCATTTATTGAAGTTGGAGCATTAATTGGACAAATTGCATTTGTTGAATCAGAAAGTGTTGGTGTATATACCGGTGGTTATAATACTAAAGATGGACAACATTGGACAGAACTAGATACTGATGCAGCTAAATCTAAATGGATTGTAGAAACAGATGAAATTACTACACCATCAAATGAACCATTAAATGTAAAAAATAAAAAACCAAAATAAAAATTATTATCATATTAAATAAAAAGCCTCTTAATTGAGGTTTTTTTATGTTTCCAATAATTAATAATAAAATTACATTTTAGTATAAATATGTTATGTATACTATTAGGGAACAATTAATATGACAATCACAAAAGTAACCTCAGCAGTAATAGACATTCCGAGTGTATCAGTAGCTCTTGCAAGTGATTTAACAGCTAATGGAATTAACATTTTAAAATCTCCAAAGTCATCACCTACATTTACTGGTGATTTGGTAATAAACGGGAGTTCATCAGGTTCAATTACACTACATGCACCAGCTGCTGCTGGAACTACAACATTAACATTACCTGTATCTAGTGGAACAATATTAAGTTCTGGATCGGTTGTTACTGTAGCACAAGGAGGAACTGGATTAACAACATTAGGAACTGGATTACAGGTTTTAAGAACTAATACAGGTGCAACAGCATTAGAATGGATAACTCCTTCAAGTGTAACACTAGGTGGTAGTTATATATATGCGACTGGAGATAATAATTATAATAGTAATAGTTTATTATTACATTGTGATGGTGCTAATACAAGTACTGTATTTACTGATAATTCACCTTCTCCTAAAACAGTCACTCCTCATGGTGATATACAAATACGTACCGCACAAAGTAAGTTCGGTGGTGCTAGTGCTTATTTTGATGGAACAGGCGATTATTTAAACGTAGATGGTAGTACTAGTTTTGCTTTTGGTACTGGAGATTTTACTATTGAATGTTGGATTAATACAGCTGATCGAACAATTAATCAGCAGCTATTTGACTTTAATGCATTAGGTGGAGTTAACGGAGCGTATCCATCGATAAGTTATGATAATTTTAATCATAGTTTTAAATATAGTCTTAATGGAGGAGAACGTTGTGTAGGTACTACACAAGTTGCTAATAATACTTGGTATCATGTAGCAGTTTGTAGATTATCAGGCTCTACAAAATTATATATTAACGGTAACAATGAAGGATCGGCTTATAGTGATAGTACATCTCTTTTAATAGGAGCAAATGCTCCTTATATAGGTATGTTATGTTATAATTCATCTGCATTTATTAATGGTTATTTAGATGATATCCGAATTACTAAAGGAGTCGCTCGATATACTACTAATTTTTCAGTTCCAGTAGCAGCATTTCCTAATAATGGTACTTCTACTCCACCTTATTATCCAGTTCAATGGAATAATAATGGAGTATTAGGGGGATCATCGGTTTTAATTTGGGATAATACAAATAATTATCTTGGTGTTAATAAAGCGACACCAGTTCAAGCACTCGATGTTGTTGGTAATATCGCAGCAACTGGTACTTTAACGGCTCAGGAAGTTATAGCTAGTAATGGAATAGTAGTAAATAATAATACAATATCAACTAATTATACAATAGCGACAGGATATAATGCAATGAGTGTTGGTCCTATTACTGTATCAAATGGTACAACTGTAACTGTTACATCAGGACAACGTTGGGTTGTCCTGTAATATAGCAATATGCTATTACTTTAAACGGAAATAATATATGTCTTCAATAATAAATGCTAGTTCAAGTGGTGCGGGTGGAGTTATAACCACAGCTGATTCAAGTGGAATATTGCAATTACAAACTGCCGGTGTAACTGCATTAACAATCGATGCTTCTCAGCATATAACATTAACTAAACCAGTAATAATACAAGGAGCTAGTTCTGGTACAATAACATTACAAGCACCGGCAATAGCAGGTAGTTCAGTTTTAACATTACCAGCCACTACTGATACAGTTGTTTGTAAAAATACAACAGATACATTAACCAATAAAACTTTTGTAGGTATAACTGAAACTGTTTATCCTATTTCTGATGGAGCAGCTTTTGAAATAAATCCAACAAATGGAACTATTCAAACTATTACATTAGGTGCAAGTAGAACTCCAAAAGGAACAAGTTTTGCAGCGGGTCAGTCTGTTACCTTAATGGTTACTGCTGGTGCATATACTATTACTTGGACCGATGCTACATTAGGCTCAAGTGGGGTTAAGTGGTTAGGTGGGATTGCTCCTGTATTATCAACAACAACTATCACTACAGTTATTTTATGGAAAGTTGGGACACAAGTTTATGGTAAAGGAATAGGAGATACTTGATGTTATTGGCAACCAGATTATTGCTAGGTAAGAATCCTATTACCCTTATAGGTACAGCTGTAAAACAAGCATCTGTAGGAGGAGCAACAACACTGGATATTGACACCCCAGCTAATGCAACAGCAGGTGACTTGCTAATTGTGTTTATGGGAACAGCTACCGGATCAAGTCAAACGTGGTCAGGTGACACGAATTGGACTGAACTGTTTGATAGCGGTGCAGGAGGTCCTAATATTAGAGCTGCTTGGATTGTTTATAATGGTACTCCAGCAACATATCACTTTACTTATTCTGGTACAGGCAAACCTGCTTCTGGTGTTATAGCTGCTTATAGAAATGCCCGTATTGATACCAATAGTGCAATTGTTACATCCTCCCCCGTAGCATCCATAAATTTGGTAGGTAGTAATAGTCTAGTGTTATTAGTAAGTGCTTCAGTAGATAAGGGTATTACATTAACCGCCACTGGATTTAGTTCTGTATTTATTGATAATGATAGTACAAATCCTTCCATAGCAATGTTATCTAAAACATATAATGTAGGAGCAACGGGTACAATGGCTTTCTCTGGAAATACTAATGAAGCTGCTGCAATTGGATTGAGAAACATTTAATTAATACTTCAGTGTATAAAGGAAATTAAAAATGACACAATATTACAAAGATTTAAATAACGAAATACATTTTTTAGATAATACAGATTTTGAATACCTGTTACCTGAAGGATGTATTCGAATTACAGATGAAGAAGCTCAACAAACTACAGCTTCTATAATTATTCCACCTAATTATCAGGAATTAAGAGCTGCTGAATATCCACCTATAACGGATTATTTAGATGGAATAATAAAAGGTGATATAGTTCAACAACAAAAATATATTGATGATTGTTTAGCAGTAAAAGAAAAATATCCAAAAGAGGTAATTTTATGAGTAGCGTAATTATAGCAGGTAATACTAGTGGAACAATAGAATTATATGCTCCAGATATATCCGGTTCTTCTGTTTTAACATTTCCTGTTACAACAGATACATTAGTTTGTAAAAATACGACTGATACGTTAACTAATAAAACGTTTGTAGCTCCTGTATTAGGTACACCTACGTCTGGTAATTTAAATAATTGTATAGGTCTCCCTACTGTAGGTCAGAAAAATTATATAATTAATGGTAACTTTGATATTTGGCAACGAGCTACCACACAGACTATAACAGGTTGTGGTAGTTCTGATAGATGGAATAATAGTAATACAGGTTCAACTAAAGTAACGTCTCGGCAAACTTTTACTCTTGGGCAAACAAATGTACCTAATAACCCTAAATATTATAGTAAAACTGTAGTTACTTCAGTAGTAGGTGCGAATAATTTTTGTTGTATGCTACAAAAAATCGAATCTGTTATTACCCTTAGTGGACAAACAGCTACTTTGTCTTTTTGGGCTAAAGCGGATACAAATAAAACTATAGCCGTTGAGTTTGTTCAATTCTTTGGAACCGGAGGTTCTCCTTCTGCTAGTGTATGGGGAATTAATATAACAAAATGTGACTTAACAACCTTGTGGCAAAAATTTACTGTTATGGTAAATTTTCCATCAATTACAGGTAAGACTATTGGTACAAATGATGATGATAACATTCAAGTAGTATTTTGGTTTGACTCTGGGAGCAGTTATGCTACTCGTAATAATAGTCTGGGTCCGCAATCAGGTAACTTTGATATTTCTCAGGTTCAATTAGAAGCAGGTAGCATAGCTACACCGTTTGAATATAGACATATACAAACAGAGTTAACCTTATGTCAACGGTATTTTATTACTACCTATAGTGATGGTGTTGATCCGGGAACAGCGTCAACAGATAGTTCTGCTAAGTGGGCATTTACAGGTCCTACTGGTCAAGCAATAAGCTATATTGGTGTACACTGGCAGTATCCAGTACAGATGCGAAGATTACCGGATATAACCTTATATAACCCACATACAGGTGCTACAGGTACTGCTTTTGCTCAAAACGCGGCCACATCATTGTCAGCAACTGCAGGTGGAGGTAATGAAAAGTCAATGGGACTTTATTTATCAGGACAAACTGTCTCTGCTGCTGACTTAATAAAATTTCACGCTACTGCAACTGCTGAATTATAAAAAAGAAAATAATATGAATTATATAGAGATACTACTATGAGTACAACAATAGACGGCACTACCATAAATCCACCGATAGTTACTAGTTCTACCCAGTTAGTTGTGCACCTTAATGCCGACTTATTGGATAATCAAGAAGGAGCGTTCTATTAAGATGCTTCCAACTTAAACACTGGAACTTTACCTTCTGCACGAATAAATTCATTAGGCATACCTGAGTCTGGTAATTTATCTAATTGCACGGGAGTACCATTTAATTCATTTAAAAACCGCATTATTAATGGCGCTATGAAAATCGACCAGAGGAATGCAGGTGCAACGATAACACCTACAACTGCTCAATATAGTGCAGATAAGTGGAAGTGTTTTCTAACACAACCTGCTAAATACTCAATTCAACAAATGGCTACTTCTAGTGCACCTGGATTTCCCAATGGTTTAGGTATTACTTCATTATCTGCTTATTCAGTATTGGCAGCAGACTATTTTTTACTATGCCAAATTATTGAAGGTAATAATATACGGGATCTTGGCTGGGGTACTGCTAATGCAACTTCTGTCACCTTATCATTTTGGGTAACTTCAAGTATAACGGGTATGTATGGTGGTTCGATTGTTAACCAGGGTGGTTTACGATCATATCCATTTTCTTACACTATAAATTCTGCATCGACTTATGAGCGTAAAACGATAACTATTCCAGGGTGTCCAGATGGAACATGGTTAGTAGATACAGGAAATGGAATTATTATATATTTTGGTATAGGGGTTGGAACTACCCAGTCTGGTCCGGCAGATAATTGGGCTAGTGGTTCCTATTTCTCGTGTATTGGTGCTACCTCTTTAGTAGGGACTAATGCCGCCAATATGATAATAACAGGTATTCAGTTAGAGAAAGGAAGTGTTGCAACAGATTTTGATTATATAAACTATAATACTGAACTTTTAAATTGTCAAAGATATTGTCAAGTAATACCTATAAATGGACGAGTCATGGGTATGGCTATAAGTTTAACTAGTGGTCGGTATATTTTCCCACATACTACTCCAACTAGAGTACCTATTTCGAGTATAACTGTATCAGGTACATTAAATAACAATACTATTACAAACGGTGCTTTCACCGACATATTCATATCAGCTCTTACATATTCTGATAGTACAGAAATAGCAACAACTTTAAGCGCAACTTGTATAAGTGGATTAACACTTGGTCAAGGGTCAACATTTAAAGCTGCCGCTGGTCGAATTATTCTTAATGCTGATTTGTAAGAAATAATCAACGTAATATAATAATTAAGCTCTTAATTGGGCTTTTTTATAATTCTTAAAATACCCTATTAAAACATAGAGATACTCCATATTATAACGTGAATTAAGATTTCATGAAACTATATATGTTACCCAGTGCTCTCCACATTATACTTAATGATACTTCATATATAAGAACTAGGATGGTTTAATGTTATTACACCGCATGAGGAGGAGTTTATTTGTACATAAACATATTAATGATTAATGGTATTTTACACAAGTATATAAATATAAATATAAATATAAATAATAATTCAGGAGAACAAACATGACGTTATTAACACGAACAACAAGTGATGTAATTGATATTCCAGATGTATCACTTGCAATTGCAAGCGATTCAATCGCTAATGGAATTAATGATTTAAAAGCCCCGAAAGTATCACCTGCGTTCACTGGCATACCAACTGCTCCAACTGCAGCTGAAGGGACAAATACAACACAGTTGGCTACAACTGCGTTTGTTCAGAGAGCTGCTCATGCTGGTACGTTACCGATAAATACCCGAATGCCATTTACTCAAGCAGCTGCCCCAATTGGATGGACTCAAATAACGACTTATACAGATCATATGCTACGTGTGGTGTCTACAGCTGGTGGAGGAACTGGTGGTACAGATTCACCTATATTAATGAATGTTGTCCCTTCTCATACTCATACTATGACCGGAAGTACTGGTACTTCAGCTGCTCATGCCCATACTTATTATCTTTGGGGCATGTCAACTGGAGCTGGTACATCAGGTTCTTCATTTGCAGGTCCTTATACCACTACAACTCAATCAGCTGGTGATCATACTCATACTATAAGTGCTGTTATATCAAATAATAGTGGTGCAGATAATTGGTATCCAAAATATATAAATACTATTTTTTGCAATAAACTATAAGCGTAATAAAAGTTGATATAAATATATCACAACTTTTAGGATAAATAATATGAATATTGAAGTTAATTCTTCTATTGATAATAGAAGAAGGAAAAAGAATGGGTACTAAAATAGAGGTAGAACTTACATGTCCACTTGGATCAAAGTGTGAAGAAGCAAAAAACGGAAAAATATATCGTTGTGCTTGGTATATAGCACTTGCAGGAAAAAATCCTCAAACCGGTGATGAAATGGATGAGTGGGGCTGTGCAATGCATTGGACACCTATTTTATTAGTAGAAAATGCTATGACAAATCGATCTCAATCAGCAGCAATAGAAAGTTTTCGGAATGAGGTAGTTCATCAATCAGAAACTACTAATAATATTATGTTAGCAGCCTCTCAATTAACTCAACAAAATATATTACAAAAAAAATTATCATAAATTATAAATAATTTATATAATAACATAATAAGGTGACTAAAATGGCATTAACAAAAACAACACGTGAGGTGGTTAATATACCAACTGTGTCAATTGCACTTGCAAATGATTTAACTGCTAATGGAATTAATGTTTTAAAAGCTCCAAACTTATCACCTGCGTTTACTGGTATACCGACTGCTCCAACTGCAGCTGATAGTATAAATACAACACAGTTGGCTACAACTGCGTTTGTTCATAATGTTATTGCTTCTGAATTTGAAACAGGTACCCGAACAATTTTCTTTCAAACAGCTGCTCCAACAGGCTGGACCCAAATACTAACCAGTAACGATTATATGCTACGCGTGGTGGCTACAGCTGGTGGAGGAACTGGTGGTACTCATTCACCTATATTAATGAATGTTGTCCCCTCTCATACCCATACTATGACCGGAACTACTACTTCTGCTGGTGCTCATACACATTCATATTTAATGTTTAATTCAGGTGCATATGGTGTCGGTACTCATAGTACTACCCCGAATGCTTGGGCTAATAATAATTATACCGCATCTAGTGGTGATCATAATCATACTATAAGTGCTGCTATATCAAATAATAGCGGTGCTGCTAATTGGACTCCAAAATATATGAATATGATAAATTGTAATAAAATATAAATAATTTATATAATAACATAATAGGGTAACTAAAATGGCATTAACAAAAACAACACATGAAGTGATTAATATCTCAGATATATCAGTTGCACTTACAAGCGATTTAACCGCTAATGGAATTAATGTTTTAAAAGCCCCAAAAATATCACCTGCACTTACCGGTATACCGACTGCTCCAACTGCAAATTCAGGAACAAGTACAACACAGTTGGCTACAACTGCGTTTGTTAACACTATTTCTGTTTCTGAATTTGCAGCAGGTACCCGAGCGGCTTTCTTTCAAACAGCTGCTCCAATTGGATGGACTCAAGTAACAACTTATACAGATCATATGCTGCGTGTGGTGTCTACAGCTGGTGGAGGAATTGGTGGTACTCATTCACCTATATTAATGAATGTTGTCCCCTCTCATACCCATACTATGACCGGAAGTACTACTTCTGCTGGTGCTCATACACATAAATATTATTATTGGGGACCGTTTTCTGGCATGGGCACTGGGTATTCTGGGTATCCAGCTAATGGCGGTTATTGGACTAATACAACTAATGCAAGTGGCGCTCACTCTCATACTATAAATGCTTCTATAGCAGCTAATAGTGGTGCTGCTAATTGGACTCCAAAATATGTTAATATGATCATTTGCGCTAGCAATGGATCAAGCGGATAATGTTGGTTCTACCGGCAATCACACCGCCCATCCCAATGCTTGTTCTGTTTATTCGTTTTATCAGTTAGTTACAGCGGGGGCAACAGGTACAAGAACAACTACTTGGACAGGTACTGCAGATCATGGCATAGGTGTTTTACTCGCTGTTTCATAATATGTTAATATGGGGTCATTTACACTAAAAATTAAACCCCTATTATTCATTCTGATAAATATGTGATAATTTTATAATGTTTTGAGCAAGAAAACCCTGTTGTCTTCAGCTGCAGGGATGAATTGCTCACCCAGTAGAAATAACCATAAATAATATATACCCGAGGAACATGGGAAATTTATGCATATGGAGATACCTCTAGCGGGATTGATCTTAAAAATCAATTAGTTATGTGTCGTTGAGATATGAAAACCTGGTCGTTGGACCAAAGAAGCCTATGTGTCTTTAGCTCATAGGTCGTTCACTAAGATGAATAATATGAGTACACTATACGTTGGATTACTATTTTACTAGTAAAATATGAATAATTAATCTTAGTTAGCTATAATTGAACCGTGAGTTTAATAATTTAAACTCAATAATAATTAGATAATTTAAAAAGGAAATAATATGAATAATATAAATGATGTAGAATTACCAACCTTAATCGAATCTTATCCAGGTGAATTAATTAAATCACAAATTAAATGGATAGCAGGAGAACATATAGTAAGTTATTATCCATATTGGAAACAACTTAATATTATTAGCGGAACTGACGATGTTGAAAAAAATAAAATGCATACCTTTATTGACTCTGTTAGAACTTGGAGCAATAATAATCCGGTAGATATTTACGGTGTTAGCACTATTAGACCCGTATGAGATTACTAGTAATTGAATGTATAATGTTATTTGGGTGTTTTGGTTGGGTAACATAAATATAAGTAATTATACATGATAAAGGAAAATATAATATGAAATACTCAGCAACTACTAATCTTGTCTATTTTGATACTCAAATTGATATCCCAGATGATGCGTTCGATTTGTCGACTGAATCTTATAATGCACTAATATATGGCGTGAGCCAAGGACAAGTGATCACTAAATCTCCTGATGGGTTCCCAGTACTTGTAAATCCACCCGGCCAATCCAATACGTCTTTGGCAACCTCTGCAAGACAAAAACGCGATGCTTTGTTGGAAATGACCGATTGGATTGTTGTTAAATCCGTTGAATTGACAACCCCCATCCCCACGAATTATATAACTTATCGCCAAAATCTTCGCGATGTACCCACTCAAGTTGGCTTCCCGGATTCTATCTCTTGGCCTCAATTATAATTTTATAATTATGTATCATACATACACTTAGGAGCAATAATATGAGTTTAACAAAAATAACACAAGATGTGGTTAATATTCCCGATATATCAGTTGCGTTAACCGTCGATACTACACCAACTGGCATCAATTTAATAAAAGCAAATGTAGCTAGCCCAACATTTACAGGAACACCTACTTGTTCTGTCACTCCAGTAACTACCGATAATAGCACCAGAATTGCAACAACTGCGTTTGTTCGCAGCGCTATGGTGACGTATGGAGTGGGTACACAAGGCCCAGTAGGACCTACCGGCCCTCAAGGCCCTGCAGGTGCACAAGGAATAACTGGACCTACTGGATCTACTGGCGCAAAAGGCAATACCGGAGCTACTGGATCTACTGGCCCGGCTGGTGCAGCTGTAACTACTGCTTTTGGTGGTGTTGGCTCTTATATGGCCACGGGTGGTGGAGGAATTCTGGATCGGGTCTATCCCTCACAGGTCGCTGGCGGTACTTGGCAATTAATGTCAGCTGGTACTACTGGCTTTACTCTCTTGTACGTTAGAATTGCATAACAATTATAGGAATTAAAAAATGAATATTACAAATATAATTAATCCAAGATATGTCACCGAAGATCATAATATGATCGCATTAATGGTTGATTTAGATGAACTAAATTTATTTCAAGTACAATTTAATGCAGGTCCGTATGATATGGAACCATATGGAGTTGATCTGTATAATCGTGCCGTTAGTGGCGAATTTGGTGAAATTGGCCCCTTCGTCCCCGATACAACCCCCAATGGTTATGGCTTTAAAGAATCAATTAAACAAGAATTAGGCATATTGGAAATGAATAAATTGGTCTCCACCTATCCTATACTCTTTAGTTGCATCGATGAAAATGATTGGCCTAATACGAGAGTTATCTTCTTGAATGCAAAATCTACTAATGTACTCGATGATAATCAATGCGAAATTATCGAAACTAATGCAGCTCGTTTTAACCTCCCTATCATGCTGTAATCTCAACAGCACTAGCTCTTTACTAGTAATCTAGTAATGGACGCACCCGCTGCGTCCTTTTCTTTGTGCAGCTTCTGCACAAAAACACGGCACACTTCCCCCAATTATATTGTAACTTAATATCTAACTTATTCTTTAATACATGTTACTAGTAATAATCATAGTAATAGTACTTTACTAGTAAATTCATATATCGATAATACCTCGTATATAAAAAATAATAATATTAATGAATATACCCACAATGAATATCCATATAATAAACGATATACTAATCACATAACTATCTATACGTAATGGTGTATGACCGTCTCTAGGTAACGGTATAATAACCATTCTAATAATAATAACAATCTACTACATATCATTTACCCATTCTATATATAATCAAATAATTATAATATATCTGGAACTACAAATTAATACAAAAATAAACAATATAAGTGAATACAATAATGAATAGTATAATGGGGGGAGGAAAAAATAAAGCAGGTATGTTTGTAATTTACGGAAATAGTAGGAGATATACAAAAATAGATGAATGTAAATGTATTTTGTAAGAGATCTGGGGGTGGTTGGAGCATGTGTGTATGAAATTATTTGGAATTTTTGGGAAATCTTGGGAAATCTTGGGAAATCTTGGGAAATCTTGGGAATTTTTGGGAATTTTTGGGAAATCTTGGGAATTTTTGGGAATTTTTGGGAAATCTTGGGAATTTTTGG
>Ga0315274_10010998_pt1 | contig 12992 bp, 10 predicted proteins | sample YL17G02_20_MG_FD_203700 | JGI IMG/M metagenome (GOLD analysis project Ga0315274, IMG submission 203700) | Sediment microbial communities from Yellowstone Lake, YNP, Wyoming, USA - YL17G02_20 | ecosystem: Environmental > Aquatic > Freshwater > Lake > Sediment | place: USA: Wyoming | collected... | reverse complement strand
ATCTCCCTCAGGTTAAAGATTATATTTCAATCAGTGATAAACCGACGAAGGGCATGTTGCACTTCGAAAGCTGGATTGACAAGTATCCTGACAAAGAGCCACTGATTCTAGTAGATGAGGATGACCCGTTGTTCATCATGTACACTGCTGGAACCACGGGCAGACCCAAAGGCGCTGTGATAACCCATAAGAATGAGATGGTGCTCTGGATGCTGGGCACAGCATATATATTGACAGAACCAGATATGACCGACCTTTGGCATTTTAGGGCCTTTGGCGCACCTCCAATATTCCATCTAGCATCCTTCGGTTTTTGCCAGTTCATGTTCTTCTTGGGCGCCACAGTAGTATTGCCCACCGAAGTATTCGACCCCGTTTACATTATGCAGACAATCGAGAAAGAAAAAATCAATGCTCTGGTTCTAGTGCCAGCCATGACGAATTTCGTCCTCATAGTGCCCGATCTCGATAAATATGATACCCGTTCTCTCAAGGTGTGGGGTTCTTCCGGGGCAATTTTGCCGGTTGAGACGAGGAGAGAGATTAAGAAATACTTCCCCAATGTCAAAATCTTTGACCTATTCGGGCAGACTGAAATGAGTGCATTGATCTCGGGTCTTCTACCCAGCGAATCTAAAGGAAGGGAGACTTCGGTAGGTAAAATCCTTCCTTTCAACGAAATACGAGTAGTGGATGCCAACGATAAAGATGTACCTATAGGACAAGTGGGTGAAGCTGTTTATCGTGGTGCTACAGTGATGAAGGAGTACTACAAGAACCCCGAGGCAACGAGAGAGGCGATGCGGGGCGGGTGGTTTCACGGAGGCGATCTGGTCAGGATGGATAAAGAGGGATACATATATATAGTTGACCGCGTGAAGGATATGATAATCAGCGGCGGGGAGAATATTTATCCGGCTGAAGTCGAGACTGCTCTGGCAAGCCATCCCAAAATCATGGAAGCCGCTGTCATCGGAGTCCACGATAAAAATTGGGGCGAATCTGTTAAGGCCATAGTCGTCCCCAAGCCAGGAGAAGTACTTACCGAGAAAGAGGTGATAGACTTCTGCAAGAAGCATCTGGCCAGCTACAAGAAGCCCAAGTCGGTGGACTTCCTGGAAGCACTGCCCCGCAATGCGATGGGGAAGGTGATGAAGATAGAGCTCAGGGAGAAATACGGGAAGTCTGTTAAATACTAGGCAGTTGCCTTATTTACCAGTTCCATAGGGTAATAGACGGGGTGGTAGCCTGCTCGTTCAGACATCTTTCTCGCCTGTCCTTTGCAGGTTGGGATGCACACACCGCAGCCGTGGCATTTAGTTATATCTACTTGGCAGATCCCCTTGACCAATTTATTGGTACCTAAGTGGCAGCGCTCGACGCAAGCCCCACAGCCAACACATTCATCACTGTTTAACGATACCACATCAGGCCCGGGGGACAACACCCCTCCCGCTGCCTTTTGTGCCCTGACTGGAATACATATCTTACTTTCGCAGTTGCAAATGGTGTAGAGCCGACCGCCTTCTTCAAGGCAGTGGGTATAAAAGCTGTGCATCAGACCTTCCTCTCTAAATTTGAGTAGAAGTTCTTTAGCCTCACCAGGGTTTAAGTCTCTATACTCTTGGGAAATTGCCCCCTTATGAGCTGCAGCGCCATAACGAATCTCCATATTTTTAATATGTGTCCCATTTCTCCTCTTCAATGCTTTCTGACACACACACGGTCCAACCGCGATCTCGCTTTTGTCCAGCACAGAAATCGCATCTATAAAATCTAACGCACGTTCAGTAGTGACCATTTCACCACCTGGATGACGAACTGAAGCAACTAAATGCGAGTGCAGCCAGAGAACAGGTTTCGCCCTGAGCTTCAAGAAAAGGCGAATTTCCGCGTCGAATATCCTCAGGTTCAGATGTTTGACGCTGTGTAAGAGGCTATCAAGCGCCACCTGGAACCTACTTGCTTTAACTAGTTCGCCATTCTTTACCCTATGATGGGCCACGCTGTACTCCCTTGTTGCTTATATTACTATTGTATCACATACCACCGTGCACACATTCGTCCTAAAAGAATATTGAGACGGAAGCATTCTGCGATACGTGACTACTCGATCTGAGGAAATACTTATAGAGACTTACTGACGGAGTCCAAGCCCAGTTTCGCAATCGTCTCTCGGGTTGGCTTACCTGTGCTTGGGTCCCAGCCATACTCGGAGTACGCTCCCTTAAGTAGTAGGTTCATATTAGGGACATTACCCTCAGTGCCACCTTCTTTAAATGGCTTGAGTAATACAGCCGGCAAGGTATCGTCGGCACTCGTGATGCCGCGGCGGATGTTTAGCATACGTTTCAGGGTTACAATGCGTTTCCCTAGATTTAATAAATCTTTGGCGTTCAGGTCCCACCCGGTGACGCATTTCAGCGCTGTTAGCATCTTTTCTACACCGATGTCCTGAAACTGACAGAGTGTCAGCGCATTATAGAGGTTGCGCCATGCCTGCTGTCGTGCCGCCATGCGGCCCTTTTCCTCGGAGGACTCAAAGCGGTCGCCTGGCTCGATACCGATCTCTGGAGCTTCACATTGCCCTATGTCCACGCCGTACATGTCACCCTGCATATGGCTAGCGCCACAGGGCGATAAAGCATAGGTCACGGCCATACCGGTGAAAGCTCTGGCATCGTGCATGGGCACCTCCAGCCTTTTTACGGTCACTGCCAATTCAGGTACCCCGAATTGCTCAGCCAGGGTAGCGCTCCCCTCAGCCAGCATGTCGCCGAACCCTTCTCTGCGCCCCGTCATCTCGATCAGGCGGTGTATCATACTTATGTCGCCGTAGCGTATATCCAGACCGCCCGTGTCTGAGGGGCTTATGATGCCACGCTCGAACATCTCGCAGGCTAGCGCGATGGTGCATCCCGTACTGATGGTATCCATGCCGTAGAGGTTGCAGAGATGCCCGGCGTAAATGACCGCTTGGAGGTCATCTACCATCATCAGAGAGCCGAAAGCGGTTATCGTTTCGTACTCTGGGCCGTCTGCTCTATCCAGACCATAGTTAGGGGCTCGCGTCTCGCGGCCACAGCCGATGGGACAGCGGTAACATGCGTATATCCTATTTTGATACAGTTCAGCCATCACTATGCCAGACAGATTACTAGCGCTATCCCAGTCTCCTTGCTGGTAGTAGCGTATAGGGATATCTCCGTTCATGAGCAGTGCGTCCAGGGTTCCGGCGGTGCCGGCCAAACGCAGTGCCCTGGGCAGTATGTCCTCATCCAGATTTGCGATGATATCACGAACCAATGTCTTGAATCGTTCGGGATCTGCCAGGGGGATTTTAGCGGAGCCGCGGACACCGATTGCCTTAAGTTGCTTTGAACCCATAACAGCGCCCATGCCAGTTCGACCGGCGGCGCGCCCGTGGTCGTTCATCACTGCTGCCATCTTGACCTTGTTCTCGCCAGCAATGCCGATGCATGCTACACGGGCTTTCTGGTCGCCCAGAGCCTGCCTGACCGCCTGCTGTGTTGCATATGAATCGTTGCCCCACAAGCTTGAAGCGTCGTGCAACTGGGGGTTACCTTCGACTATGGATAGCCACACGGGGTGGCGGCTGCAGCCAGTAATCACCACGCCGTCATAACCGGCGAAGCGCAGCTCGGGGCCGAAAAAGCCTCCACTGTTGGCCTCGCCCCAGATGCGGGTGAGCGGAGAAAGAGCGCAGACGCTGTAGCGACCTGCTGAAGGCATTGCAGTGCCCACGAGAGGGCCTGTCATGAAGACAAGCGGATTCTGAGGCCCCAAGGGATCCGTATCTTCGCGGACCATATCATATATGATGCGGGCCGCCAGACCGCTACCGCCAACAAATGCACGAGCAAGTTCTTCTTTGAGATGTTCATCCCACAGTCTTCCTGAGCTAAGGTCGACGTGCAGGACCTTACCCATATAACCGTTCATCGTTAGTTTCTGACACCTGGAATTCTAGAAGTCTATTGGTCGACCATCGTAGGCATAAAGGAAAAGCCGACGCATCTCCTCAAAAGTGGGTGTTCGAACAGATGTTACCATTTGCGTGTCGTTGAGGGCGTCGTCCACCAGTTTATCCAATTGGCTTTCGTACGCTTTGCGCTTGATGCCGGCTTCAGCAATGCTGGTCGGATTGCCAACCTTGCGGCATAACTCACGGATCTCGTGAGCAAATGCTCTTGCGGCTTTCTCGTCACCAGCGTTGGGGTAACCCACAAAAGCAGCTAGCTCAGCGAAACGCTCCGGCGCTTCAGGAGCAAAGAACTCTATCGTGTACGGTAGGAAGATGGCTACAGCACGGCCGTGAGGGACATGAAATGCGCCGCCTAAAGAGTGTCCCTTGGCGTGTGCCATTGAAGCCATAGAGTTGCCGAAACCAAGCCCGGCACAAGTTGCAGCATTATGCATCCTCTCGCGAGCTTCCATATCCTGCCCATCGCTTACAGCCCGAGGCAGGTATTTAAATACAAGGCGTGCAGCATGGAGACAAAGACCGTCGGTCAGGTCCGTGTGCCAACTGCAGGTGTAACCCTCCACAGCATGAACCAGCGCATCAAGTCCGGTGTCAGCGGTCAATCGGGGAGGCATACCTGCCGCCATCTCGGGATCCACGATTGCTATGTCTGCAATGTTCTCCGGGTGACCCAGTCCCATTTTGCGTTTTTCTTCGGTATCCGTCAGAACGATAGCCCAGGTTACCTCAGCTCCAGTGCCACTGGTGGTGGGGATAGTGATCAGGCGCGCCTTCTTGCGAAGTCCCAGTTCCCCAACGGGGGCGATAGCAGCAGGTTCAATATCAGGCCGTTCATACAAGACCCAGACCGCCTTGGCGGCGTCGATAGGTGAGCCACCACCCAGACCGACAATCCAGTCAGGCTTAACATGCCGTGCAACTTCTGCACCTTTTTGCACTGTCTGCACGCTGGGATCAGGCTCGACTTCGTCAAATACGTGCACCTCTATGCCGGCCTTCTTAAAATGCCCCTTCACTTTGTCCACTAAGCCAATTTGAAGCATGGTTTTGTCGGTTATGATGAGGGCACGCTGCCCGTGCAACTCGTCGAGCGCATCCAGCGCTCCCTCACCGAATACGATTCGAGGTGAGATGAAGTTCCACACCCCGGCAACCTCCTTCCGCTGAACGATTTAGACTAGTCGTTCTAGCATCAGCTTGTGAATTCGGTAGGCACACGCTTGACGCAGTTGACTAACTCCTTGGCTGACCTGGGATAGCGCAAGACCTTCGTCAGGTTGCCCTTCAACTTGAACTTGCGTGTCATCAACCCTTGAATCGGGTCTAACTTGCCTTCAATGGTCTTGCGCCAGGTTGTAAAGGAACCGCGCATAAAATATTGTGCATCCCGCGCATGCTCGCTTTCAATCATAGCTGCATCTGTAACCTTGCCATGATAGAGACCAATAAAGAAATAGACGGTCTTGGGGTAAGCATCATCGGCCTCAACTATGAAGATCCAGTCACCCTCCCAGTCCTTGCCAGACTCTTCGTAAGCTTTGCTGCTATTTATCTGGTTGGCGAATTCCTTGACCCACTCGTCGGATGGAAACTTGACGGCCATGTCTCCCCTCCTTCCATTGTTTTTGGAACTACCTCCCAATAACGTATCTGTATGGGTCTACCTCTTCTCTAAGTATGCACAACTCCTGCTCAGCAGGAGCTTTGGTCTGTACGATGTTCGATGCCTGGAGTAACTCAAAGCCACAGTTATCTTGAAGGTGTTTGAATGAATATCCCGGATTAATGGATATTACACGCATACGCTTACTATGTGGTTCAAAATCCATGATCCCCATATTGGTGATTATTCTATAAGGACCTGTGCCCGCTGGCAGTCCTGACTTCGCCCTGGAATCCCCTCCGGTTAGCCAGCCTGGTGAAGTTACGAAATCAACCTTTTCCACGAATCGCCTCGCGTCCTGAAGGGTCATCACCATAGTTTTCCAACAGAAAGATGCGAAATCATTTGCGCCACCACTTCCGGGAAACCTGACCTTGGGCTTTCTATGGTTCTCTCCTATTATTGTTGAGTTCAAGTTGCCGTACATATCGATCTGGGCGCCACCTAAAAAGGTGTAGTCCACAAAGCCTCGGCTGCAAGTCTCCATAATGTCGCACATGCTCGAAGCCATGACGGCCTTGTAGAATGTCCTTGAGTCTCCCACCGAAATCGGCATTTCCGGCAACAGCGGACTTACTCCGCCTGCCTCGAACATTATCACCAGGTTTGGAGAATTCGTCTTTTGAGCGAGCATGGCCGCAGCGCAGGGCGCCCCTGTTCCTACACCTACTGTGGCGCCATCCTCGAGTTCTCTCGCAGCCACGCATATCATAATCTCCATCGTGTTATAGTCGGCCATCTTTTATCTCCCTGTGAAGCAGAAGTTCCTTCTGCCTTAGCTTGTTCATCTTCTCTATACCACCATTTCGCCTTATATACTCGTAATGGTCGGGGCACTCATAGATGTTACAGGCAAGAAATCTGCGGAACTCTTCAGGGTCTTTTTGTACGCTTAACCATTCTTGAAGATGCTCTTCGTCGGAGAAATACTCGTAAGCCATTGTGCCCGGATACGCACCGTAGCGTACTTCGCATACCGCATCGACAAGGTAAAAAGGAATCGAAGTGCTCGTAGGATCCCTTCGGATTTCATCGTTGGAAATCAGGCGCTCGGTTGTGATGATCAGGTGCTTGGCGGCTTTGGACAGGTCGCCATCCATAATCAGGATGCCTCTAATCCTGGCATTGCCGTACACATCTGCTTCCTGGACATGTATTACACCTACATCGGGATATAACGCAGGAAGCAAAGTAAGGCGCTTTCCTGTAAATGGGCATTCAACAACCTTGGCGCCACTATACCTCAAGGTATCGGTGCCTAGCATATTGCGCGCCGGAACGTAAGGGACACCCATTGCAGCAGCCTTGAACCTGGCTGCAAGGCCATAATTGGTCCACTCACATACTTCGACTTTCCCGCTCTCCATGTATTTTCTTGAACAGGGAGAGAGGCCTCTTGCTTCCAGACCGACAATGTAGGCTACATCCACTCTGTTAAAGACTTCGCCAGCGGCCAGAATCTGAAAGTCATGCGTCGCTGTCTTGCCGGCAAAAGCCATGTTTTTCCTGCCCTGCCGCACTATCTCCTGGCATGCAGCGATAGGAGTCCGGTTGGCCCCGAATCCACCCACGGCAAGATAGTCGCCATCGTGCACAAATTTCGCTACGGCCTCCTTAAGGCTCATCACCTTGCTCTGCATCTTCCGCGACTTTGTTTTAAAGAATTCTCTCGCCTTATCAGGGTCTGGGTCGGTGAATAGCCGTCCTTTACCTTCCTCTAATACAATCACAGGTGGGTCCCTCCGCTATTTCTCACTTGGTAATAACCACATTGCATTGCAGGAACATCACTATCCAACCAAAGCCGGATAGTATGGATTGCCTATTTGGCTTTCCATTTTCTTTCGACCTCTGCTTTTTTGATGCCGAACCGTTTGTTCAAAAAGGCGTAAGTGTTTTCCAAATCTCGATTCAAATGCTCAATATTTTTGTTGTTTTTATGGAGGCAGGAATCTTCAGGAGTAGTCTGTCCCTTAGCCGGAACAGCATAGATATCCATAAGGTCGCCCTTCCTGTTTTCCCTGAACTTAATCCTGACTTTCTGTCCCACGAAGACATCAGTCGGCGCGGTTACTATTTGGATTGGCAGGGCGGTATCAGCACCGTCGATTTGAACATATCCCAGCACAAATGGCAGCATCTCCAGAAAGGCATCCGCTGAAAAAAGCATCACTGAAAATGTGTGCACTTTGCCTCTCAGAGGTAATTCTATCCACTTCGTTTCGGCGACCCTGCATTTTGGATTCCAGCAGTGGACCCTGGGCGGACAATACACTGTGTTGCATACAGGACATTTCGTGCCGAACAGCGTTTTATCTATCAGCCCTTTAAAGAACTTTGAGACTAATCCATAGCTGTGATGATAGAGTACGCCGTGAGGCCGATATATAACCATGAAATCTTCTTCTTTGGACTTTTCGATTCTCCCCGGGCCGGAAAGAGCCCGCACTATTTCGTAACCTTTAACAGTCCAGTTGCCCTTTCGAGCGTACTCTTCCCACTCTTTCTTAATAGGTGTAGCTTTATCCTCTATTATCTTGGTTTCTTCTGGCATTTTCCCACCTCCAGAGCTAATCTTTAGAGTAGATAATCACTCCGCCCTGACACCCTGTTCCACCATGCCCCGTGGTGATAGCCTTTCTTGCATTCTTAACTTGAAGGGTTGCATCACCAAGTTTCTTCCGAATCAATCCAGCCAATTGCCAGTACAGAAAGAGGGTTTGCAGCAGCGAAGTTGCGCCCACTGGATGTGTGAAGGCGGTTAAGCCACCACTGAGCTGGCAAGGCAGTTCACCACCACGCTCCACCACACCCTCCCGAATCAGGGTCTTGCCCTCACCGCGGGGACAAAACATGAGGTCTTCATACAGGCAGAGTTCCACACCATCATAGGGAGCAAACAACTCAGCCACATCTATCTCTTTGAGAGGATCTCTAATGCCCGCCTGAGCATAAGCCTGTTTCGCTGCCTCTCTGGCAAACCCGAAATTAGCCATCTCCGGGTAAGGTGTCTTAGGTTTTTCTATGTTCCTCGGATATCGTTTTTCCTCGGCTTTATAGACGCCGTGATATGCCCAGTCCACCAGCCTGTCTCCGGGTCTCATTGAATCGGTCCCCAGTCCTACCCCATCTATCCACATTGGATTATTTGTATATTGCTTTGCCACCTTCTCTGAACCCATCAAAAGGCAGCAAGCACCCTCGCTGATCAGAGCACAATTCCACCTGCGGTAAGGCCAGGCTATTATCCTGTCCTTGTAGTAGTCGTCGAGAGTGATATAGCCTGTGCCGTGCTCCGCTCTCCACTGGGAATAGGGATTATGCACAGCGTTGTTGCGATTCTTGACTGCAATCCTGCCCAGATCCTCTATCGTCTCGCCATATAGCTGCATATGGCGAGTCTCCAGCGCAGCATAATAGCCATTGTAGAAGCCACCAACAGTAAAGTCCCAATCCGTGTCGGAAGCAGAAGCTATGAACTCGTTGGTAGTAGCGGTATCCACTTCTGACATCCATTCCCAACCAGCCAGCAATATAAGATCGAACTGTCCTGATTTGATAAGGAAATACGCATTGATTAAAGCATCTAAGGGGGTGCTTCCCCCTGCCTCAACCCTGTAACCACCCTTTCTGTGTTGTCCGATGTAGTCCTGAACTATCCATGCCATACATAGTTGTTGATTCAGGTGGTCGCTGAAGTAACTGCTTTGCACGAACTCTATGTCTTTAGGGTCCAGGTTGGGAAAGTCTTTGAGCATGCTGCGGTAAGCCATGGCAACGCCTTCCTCGGCATTGTCATATCTCACCCTGCCAGGACGATAAAGACCACCCCCTAGAATAGCTACCCGCTTATCACTCATAAGTCACCCCCACATCGTCTAGGTATCTTCTAGAGACCTAACTCACGTGCAACAATGGCACGCTGGAAGGCGCCATCACCAAACATTATCTCGCCCGCTTTAGCCCTTCTGTAGTAGAGATGCATATCATGATCCATGGTGAAACCTACAGCACCGAATATCTGATGGGCCAGCAGTGTCACCCGGCTATAGGCAGCACCTGTCCAAGCCTTGGCAATGGCTACGTCCATGGTGGCAGGCAGCCCCTCTGATACTTTCCACGCCGCCTTGTACGTGACGAACCGCGAGCCATCGACATCGCTCACCATATTAGCACAGTAATGCTGAATCGCCTGGAAACTGCCTATGGGTCGGTTGAATTGAACCCTCTCTTTCGCATAGGCGACAGCCATGTCCAGCGCCGCTTGTGCCCCACCAACCATCTCGGCACACTTGGCCACAACAGCCTTTTGTAAAATATCCTGAATGATTTGCCAACCTCGGTTCAGACCGCCCACTATGTTTTCTTGGGATACAGATACATTGTCAAACACTACCTCGCACTGCTTATCGCGGGCTAAAGTCTTCAGCAGCGTATATTTGATTCCAGGAGCCTTGGAATCGACCAGGAAAATTGTGACCCCGTTTTCCGGTTTCCCTGTTGCCTTTGTCTTCGCCACGCATAGTATGTAATCAGCAACATTTGCATCCTGGACAAAAAGCTTTGTGCCATTGATAACGTATTTGCCATCGCGAGCAATTGCGGTGGTCTTGACAGATGAGGCATCATCATATTTAACGCTGGGTTCGGTCAGCGCTAAAGAAAGGATAAGCTTGCCGTTGGCAACTTCAGAAAGCAATCCCTTCTTTTGCCCTTCGTTCCCGGCAGCCAGTATAGTCATGCCACCAAGGACAACGGTTGAGAAGAATGGTCCCGGGACAACGTTATATCCCATAGCCTCGAGCAGTACCACCAGATCCAGGAAACTGCCGCCGCCGCCACCGTATTTCTCTGGAAAAGGTAACCCCATCCACCCCAGCTCTGCCATCTTGCGCCATAGCTCGGGTGAATAACCTTCATCGCTCTCATCGAGTTGCCTTACCAGTTTCTTGGGGCATTCTTTCTGCAAGAAATCTCGTGCCGAGGTTTTCAGCATTTCCTGTTCTTCGCTCAATCCGAAATCCATCTTCTGCCTCCGTTTCAAGAATCAAAAGGTCAGAGTATCTTTAATGCTCAGCCAGCAGCCCAGGGCAGGCCTAATCCCCGGATCGCGATGATGCTGCGCTGGATCTCAGACGTGCCGGCACCAACGAGCGCAGAGATGCAATCGAGGTATCCTGTGCACATCCTGCCTCCCAAGGGCGCCCACTTGGCACCTCTCTCCAGTTCACCATAAGGCCCCATAACATCTACCGCTGTGTTTGCCAGTTTGCGACTGAGCTCGGTGGCAACCAATTTCAGCACAGATGCCTCGATGTTTGGTATCAGGCCTTTATCAAGCATCCAGGCTGTCTGCCAGAAGAACATGTAGGCTACATCAATATCTATTGCTATATCAGCCAGCTTATCGCGTATAAGTGGCTCATCGGTCAATGCTTCTCCATCGCGCCTTGTTTCTCTAGCCCACTGCACCAATTCCTCAAAGGTTCGCTTGAAGCCACCAACAGGGACTACAAGCCTCTCGAAGTCCAGGGCTGCCATGGCATAATGCCAACCCCGGTTTCGCTCACCGATAATGTTACTTTGGGGTATCCTGACGTTATCGAAGAAGACCTCATTAAAAGAATGGAAACCACAGATATTTATCATTGGCCGAATGGTGATACCCTCCGACTTGTTATCCACGATAACCAAAGAAATACCTTTATGCGCGCGTGCATTGGGGTCTGTCCGAACAAGCATCCATGCGAAGTCAGAAACGTGTGCGCCGCTGCTCCACGTCTTCTGTCCATTGATTACCAGGTCATCGCCGTCTTCCACTGCGCGCGTTTGAATCGAAGCCAGGTCAGAGCCTGCATTCGGCTCGCTGTAAGCAAGCCAGAACCTGATATCCGCCCTCGCGATTTTAGGCAGCCACTCTCTCTTAGCTTCATCACTTCCGAATAGCAGAATAGTTGGGCCTGAGATCAGCGTGGCTACACCGGGGCCGGGCGCCCGATAGTAACTCAAGCGTTCATGAAAAATTGCCTGTTCAATATTAGAGCGTCCTGCGCCCCCGTATTCCTTGGGCCATGAGAGAGTTAGCCAGCCTTTCTCTGCCAACCGACGTCTAAACCGTTCTGCCGCAGGGTCTAGTCCCTCGAAATCCTGTATCGTGCCGTATCCGCCAGGCCAGTAAGGGCTCTCTTCTGCCCAGTTTGCTGGCAGTTCTCTCTTTATGAAGTCATCGACTTCTTGCCGAAATGCATTTTCCTGGCTGTTAAATCCAAAATCCACGCTCTACCCCTCACCAAGCCCAACGATGTTTAGACCCAGACTATTGCTGGCGGGGCAATCCCAGTCCCCTCATAGCGACAATGTTGCGTTGAATCTCATTAGTGCCGCCGCCCACACCTATGGAGATGCAGTTCAAATAGGTGCGCATTCCCCTGGCATTAAAGACAGCCCATTTGGAGTCTTGAGCCAGCTCACCGTAGTGACCCAAAACTCGCATTCCTACATTTGCTGTGTGTCTCAGCAGTTCGCTCGAGAATAACAATGACATTGAGGACTCATAGCTAGGGTGGAGCTCTTTGCTGTACATCCAGGCAATGCGGTAGCACATCATACGCAGAACCTCGTTCTCCACCACCAGCTCTGCTAATTCGTCTTTAATCAAGGGGTCATCGCCGGGACTATTGCCAGAGCGTTTGGCTTCCTTCACGTACTGTATTAGTTCCTCGATGATGCGTTGGTTTGCTGCAGCTGTGCCGATCAGGGAGCGCTCAAAGTCCAGCGCCATAGCAAGCTGATACCAGCCATTATTTCTTTCGCCGATCAGGGCATCTCTGGGGACACGTACATCGTCAAGGAAAACCTCATTAAAGGAATGTCGGTTTAAAATATTTATCAGCGGCCTGACAGTTATACCCGGCGTCTTCATATCAATAACGAACATGCTGATGCCCTTGTGCTTGGGTACGTTGGGGTCGGTTCGGGCACCCAACCAGCAATAGTTGGCGTAATGCGCGAAGCTGCACCAGGTCTTCTGTCCATTGATTATCCAGCTATCGCCGTCCTCCACAGCTCGCGTTTGAATAGAGGCGAGGTCTGAGCCGGAGTTGGGCTCACTGTAACCGAGGCAGAAGCATGACTCTCCCTTTGCCACCTCTGTAAGATATTTTTTCTTTTGCTTCTCAGTACCAAAGAGCGAGATAGCACCTCCCACCCAGTTCACTGATATCTCCATCTCAATGCCTACCGGAGCTCTGTGGTAATATAACTCCTCAGCAAGGATCAGCCGTTTCACGTGGCTAATCTCCGAGCCCCCGTACTCCTTGGGGT
>Ga0315274_10010997_pt1 | contig 12993 bp, 12 predicted proteins | sample YL17G02_20_MG_FD_203700 | JGI IMG/M metagenome (GOLD analysis project Ga0315274, IMG submission 203700) | Sediment microbial communities from Yellowstone Lake, YNP, Wyoming, USA - YL17G02_20 | ecosystem: Environmental > Aquatic > Freshwater > Lake > Sediment | place: USA: Wyoming | collected... | reverse complement strand
TTCACCTGAAATGCCCTCCTTGTCGGCTTGAATCATTCCTGACAACAGTGATCCTAACCAACACTGGCGGGCATTTCAGCAGCTTTCTTCCTCACCGCGCAAAATTCTGCGCTGGTTTAAGGTCTAGGGGGCGCTGTTTCTGTGGTCGAACGACCCGGCGTGAGTCGTACTATCCCCCGAAGCGAATGCTTGCCGTCTCTCTGCCCTCTACGGCGCTCTTGTCTCGCCCCACGAAACGGGGTCATGCGGTTCCTCCCATCCGAATTCCACTGCACGTATTCTGCACGCTTCTCTCGCCAGTGCCACCCTGGTGTCACGCCGAGACCGATTTTCGCCCGAATTTCGCCGGTAGGCGCGAAAAGAAAAGCCCGCAAGCCCTTGATTTAGCTTGACTTGCGGGCAAGACCCCGGAGAATGAATTTTTGGCTTCGGATCAGAAGGTTGGGGGTTCAAATCCTCCTGGGCGCGCCATTGATTTTGCCATGCGCGACCCCTTGACTTGAACGCCGGCACGCGCGGTGAAAACTCTGGCCCGCGCGGGAGATGGCCCGATGGATTTGCGTTCTGTCGGTCAGCCACGACGATCCTCCGCGAAGAGGAGGGCTGCGCGGCGTCTCCTCGCCGGAGCGGCCAGGTCCAACGTCACGCCGCCTCTGGGCGTTTCCATTCCCGGCGAGATGTTCCCTCGCCAGGCAACGCACATCCACGACGAATTGCAGGCACGCAGCCTGGTGCTCGACAATGGCGAACGAAGAATCGCCATCGTCGAGTGCGATGCCATCGCTCTGGGCCGGCAGCCCATTGTTCGCGCGAAGCGGCTCATCCGGAAGCACACGGGCATCTCGCACGTCCTGATCGCCGCGACCCACACCCACGAGGGAGGCCCCACCGCATCCGTTTTTCGGAGCGGCGCCGACCCGAAGTATCTCGATTGGCTGGCGGTGCGCATAGCGGACAGCGTTCGGCGAGCGGTGAACAATCTTCGACCGGCGCAGATCGGATGGGGAGTCGGGTGCGAAGGCCGCTGTGTGTTCAACCGGCGCTACTTCATGAAACCAGGGACAATTCCTCCCGACCCGTGGGGAAATATGACCGATGCCGTGCAGATGAACCCCGGCTACGAGAACCCCAACATCGTCAAACCCGCCGGGCCGGTGGACCCCGATCTGTCCGTCGTGGCGGTGCGGGACGTCGAGGGCGATCCAATCGCCATCCTGGCCAACTATACGCTGCACTACGTCGGGGGCGAGCGGTCGGGCGACATCAGCGCGGACTACTACGGCGTGTGGGCCGACATTCTGGAGCGGGAATGGCCGAGGAGAACCGCCGCGGCCAGACCGCCGTTCGTGGCCATTATGACCAACGGCTGCTCGGGAAACATCAACAACATCGCCGTTCGCCGGACGCTTCGCCAGCCCTATCCGTATCATCAGATGAACAAGGTCGCCCGCCGGATCGCGGATGAGTCGCTTCGCGTGTTGCGGAGGATCAAGTGGCGCGATTGGGCGGCGCTGGCGGTGTGCGAAACCACCGTGAAACTTGGCGTACGCAAGCCATCGTCGAGAGAGGTTTGCGATGCGCGTCGAGTATTGAAACAGGCGGGAGCGGTCCCAGATTCGCTCGAAGCAATCTACGCGCGCGAGACGGTCGGGATGGCAAACTGGCCGGACAGCATCGAGGCGCCGATGCAGGCGATCCGGCTCGGGGACGTCGGAATCGTCGCGTTTCCCGGCGAGGCGTTTGTCGAATTGGGCCTGGAAGTGAAACGAGAGAGTCCGTTCCCCGTCACGTTCGCCGTGGACCTGGGCAACGACTACCTGGGCTACATTCCGACGGTGGCCGCGCACGCACAGGGGGGCTACGAAACGTGGCGGGCGCGGTCGAGCTTCCTGGAGCGCGACGCGGCGCCAGTTCTCGTTTCGGCGGCGCTGGAGCTCCTGAAGAAATGCCGGTGAATTTCGCTCCAGAGGGCGGCGCGCTGAAAGACAGCCTTAGGACCGATCGGACCTGTCGGACAGATTGGTCTCTTTTGTCGTCTCCGCCAGACGCCTCAGCATCTGCCGAATATCTTTGGCGCCGCGGATGGCGACATAGACGGTGATCGTCGAATACCACACCATGCACGCCGCCGTCAGCAGCCACCAGAACCATTGCGCTTTGCCCATCGCTAATCCACCTCCAGAGCGTCCTTGTCGGGAAGCGGCGGGAACGGCGCGGTCGGGAGCGCCTGATACCAGAACGCCACCGAGGCGATGTCGTCGCGCAACGGCAAATAGCGCCGATCCTTGCGCCACCCCAGCGCCTGGATCGTCACGCGCAGGTCTTTCTCAAACCGGATCGGATCGGGGATGTGCCAGCGATAGAGGCCGAACCGCTGCGCCACCTGATAGACGCCGTCGCCCTTGATCACCTGGTGCAGGCCCGAATAGGGCGTCGAGAATTCCTGATACTGCTTGGTGTCTCGGTTCTCGAAATTGTAGGAGCCGCAGAAGTAGTCCTCGGTCCCCGTGCCGCAGATGGTCGGGAACTCGTTGTCGCCGTCGAGGAAGAACTTGATTTCGCCCTCGCCCCACCAGCCGTTGTTGTGCACTCCCCAGGCCATATAGGTGCCGACGTACTGGCCTTTGCCCTTGACGCTGTCGAGGATCGTATAGACTTGCTTGGCGGGCAGCGGATTGGAGCGCCGGAACTGGGCGTGAAAATAGGCCGCGTCGTCGGGCACGTCGGTCAGCGTGTAGTTGATCTGATAATAAACCCGCATCGCCGTCGGAGCGATGTTGCTCATGGTGATGCGGCAGTGCTTGCGGAACGGCATTTCCCAATAGCAATTGAAGGCGCTGCCGGGATTGACGCAAACGGGCAGCGATGACAGCTGCGCATACTTGCCCCAGCCCATGCAGAAGAAGTCGCCGACGGGACATTCGACCGAGGGGTTCGCCTGGCCGTCCCAGTAAACGCGCAGGATGCTCATGCGCCAGTCGCCGGTCGGCGTCATCCAGATTTGCTGGATCGCGCCGGGGCCTTTGATGTCGGCGAGCGTGAAGGTTTCGCCGGGCTTGATGTCCACGGAGGGCGAGATTTTCCAGCCCTGGCCGAGGTCGCGGGCGGCGTTCTGGTTGGTGCCTTTGGTCGCCATGCCGCCCTTGCCCTTCTCGCCGGTGAAGTTCTCGGGACTGATCGAGCGGGTCTGGGCGTTGGACAGAAGCGCCAGGTTGCCCATGCTCATGCCGAGACCGTTGAACTTCGGCGCGGCCGCCGCCTTCTTTTCCTGCGCGCCCGAGCGACCGCCGACACACGTCACCGCTACCGCCATTGCGCAAACCGAAACCCATGCACGTCTTCTCATCGCCCTCTCCTTTTCCAGACGGTGTTGGATGCATCTGCCTTGCCGACAAGACTGCAAAAGGCCGCGGCCAGTTCAAGAAGGAAATGAGCCGCCCACGCGCCGGAGGCAGAACTTGCTTGACGTGTCCGGCCGTGTTTCTCCCAATCGGGAAAGGCCCTTTTCCTCCGACTCCGATTTTTCCGCTTGCCTGCGTTCGACGCAGTACGTATAGAATTCTATCAATGATACGTAATGGAGGATGTGGCAATGAAGAAGCTGACCCTGAGCGCCGACAACGAGATCATTGAACAGGCCAAGCGGACCGCGGCGCGCGAGAACACCAGCGTGTCGGCCATGTTTGCCCGGTTTGTCCGCAGTCGCAATCGGCGCGACGCGGCTGCGAAGGACGTGCCTGCCGACTCGATCGCCGCTCGGGCGACGGGCTTTCTGGTCTTGCCCAAAGGGAAAACACCGCGCGACGTCTTGACCGAGGCCCTGTTGGAAAAATACAGGGGCCGGCGACGATGAACGTCTTCATTGACACAAACGTGCTGATGGACGTTCTGCTGGAGCGAAAGCCGTTCGTAGCGGAATCGCGCAAGGTCTGGTTCCTGGCGGAACGGGGCAAGATCCAAGGCCTGCTGTCGGCGTTGACGTTCGCGAATGTCTATTACATCGTCCGGAAGGTTCGTGGGCCGCAAGCGGCCATGGCGATGCTGACGATGCTGCGGGATACATTCACCCCTGTGCCCTCGGACGAGCAAATCCTGACCCAGGCCATGGATGCCAGGTTTTCGGACTTTGAAGATGCCATCCAGTATTTCAGCGCCTTGCGCGCCGACGCCGTCTGTCTGATCACCCGCAATCCGGGACATTTCCCCCGATCCGACCTGCTCGTGCTCTCACCGGCCGATTTCCTCGCCACTCACTCGTTCGACTGAGCCGGCCTGCAGGAGGAGATCAAGGCCGGCTGCGGCCCTTGTCCTGCAACTGCTGCAAAAGGGCGCTCAATTCCTTCACAATCTCAGGTCGCGCGGCGGCGAGGTTTTTCGTTTCGCCGAGGTCGTCGGCCAGGTTGAACAGTTCGCCCGCCCCCGATTTGGCCTTGGCGGTCGCTTTGGCTTTCTTGCCCGGCTTGGGCGGCAGCGTCTGTCCCGCGGGGATCAGTTTCCACGGCCCTTTGCGGATGCCCAGCGCGCCGCTACCGGCGTGCATGATCAGGTGGTCGCGAATCGGTTGTTTCGCTTCTCCCAACAGCGCGGGCAGCACGTTGAAACTGTCGGGCACGGCGTCGCCCGGCAGATCGCGTCCGGCAATCGCGGCGCACGTGGCCGGCAAGTCCACGAGACAGATCAGGTCGTCCGCCGCGCGCGACCGCCGAATCTGTTGAGGCCAGCGGGCAACGAACGGCACGCGATGGCCGCCCTCGTAAAGCCCGCCTTTCTTGCCGTTCAACGGGCCGTTGCAGAGGTGGCCGTTGAGGTCGCGCGTCGAGCCGTCGTCATAGCCGTTTTCGAGAACGCCGCCATTGTCGCTGGAGAAGATCACCAACGTGTTGTCGGCCAGTTTCAGGCGATCGAGCGCCGCGAGCACCTCGCCCACGCTCCAGTCGAGCTCCTGGATCACGTCGCCCCGCGTCCCGCACTGACTGGTGCCTTTGAAACGCGGATGGGGCACGCGCGGCACGTGGATGTCGTGTGTGCAGAAATAGAGGAAGAACGGCTTGTCCTTGTTCTTTTCGATGAATGCAACCGCCTTCTGCGTGATCGTGTCGGCGATGTCCTCGTCTTTCCAGCGCGCCGCTTTCCCGCCGCTCATATAGCCGATGCGGCTGATGCCGTTGACGATGGTGTCGGAGTGGCCCCCGAGCGGCTTCACCTTTAGAGCCTCGGGCGCGCTTGCCCCCGTCGGTTCGTCGCCCACCGGCTGGCCGTAGCTGACGCGGATGGGGTCTTTGGGGTCGTAGCCGACGACGCGGTGGTTTTCGACAAAGACGCACGGGACGCGGTCGCCGGTCGCCGGAATGATGAAGGAATAATTGAAACCGATCTCCAGCGGCCCCGGCGTGATGTCGCCGTTGTAGTCGCTCTCGCCCTCGCCCAGGCCCAGATGCCACTTGCCCACACAGCCCGTCGCATAGCCAGCCTCGCGCAGAAGCGAAGGCAGCGTCGCGCAGCCCGGACGAATGCACAACGGCGCCACGCCGCTGAGGACACCGCGTTTGACGGGGCCGCGAAATGCGTACTCGCCCGTCATCAGCGCATAGCGCGTCGGCGAACACATGGCCGACGGAGAGTGGGCGTCGGTGAACCGCACACCCTCGGCGGCGATGCGGTCGAGATTCGGCGTCTTCACTTTGGTCGCACCATAGCAGCCCAGGTCGCCATAGCCGATGTCGTCGGCCAGGATGAAGACGATGTTGGGCCTGGCTTTGGCGCCGCCGACGGCCTGCGCGATGGGCCCCCCCACCATCCAACCAAACACACCCGCCGCGCCTACGCCGAGGAATTCCCTTCGCTTCACTGTCATGAGAGCCCTCCTTAATTCAGTCAAAACACTTCGCCTTCCCCTACGAATGCCCGACCTTCATTTCCCCCTTCTCCACCCACACCGCCGCCGTGATGTCGCCGACCACGTTCACGGTCGTGCGGCACATGTCGAGGAAGCGGTCCACGCCCAGAATCACGCCGATCCCTTCGCCGGGCACTCCCACCGATTGCAGCACCAGCACGATCACCGGCAACGAGCCGCCCGGCACGCCCGCCGTCCCCACGCCCGCCAGCACCGCCGCCAGCACCACCGTGAACTGCTGCACCGTCGTCAGCTCGATTCCGAAAAACTGCGCCAGAAACAGCACCGTCACGCCTTCATAGAGCGCCGAGCCGTTCTGATTGGCCGTCGAGCCGAGCGTCAGGACAAAATTGGCGACCCGGCGCGACACGCCCAGGTTCGTTTCGGTCACGCGCAGCGAGACCGGCAGCGTGACGTTCGACGAACTGGTCGAAAACGCCGTCAAGATCACTTCCTCGACGTTCTTGAAAAAGCGCCACGGGCTTGTCTTGACCAGATATTTCAACACCAGCGAATAGACGCCGAACATCTGAATCGCCAGACCAACCACCACCACGAGGACGAACTTGCCCAGAAGAACGACGACATCCAGCCCCAGTCGCGCAACGACCGAGAAAACCAGGCAGGCCACGCCTATCGGCGCCAGCTTCATCCCGATGGCGATGATCGTCATCACGATGTCGTAGAGGCCCTGCAAGAAGCGCTCGAACGTCTGCGTGCGCTCCGACCGCTTCAGCGCCAGCGCCACGCCGACGAACAGCGAGAAGGTCATCAGCGCCAGAATGCCTCCGCCGGTGTACGTTTCATCGAACGTGCCGGCGGCATCGGCCAGCGGGTTTTTTGGGATGAGGTCGAGCAGCGTTTGCACGACGGATTTGGACTGCGCGGCCTTGGCGACGGTCGCCTTCGCGGCATCCGTCGTGATCGTCGCCAGGAGCTTCTGGCGGTCCAGCTCGGACAATCCCACGCCGGGTTGCACCACCTTGACCAGCGTCACGCCGATGAGCACCGAGATCGTGGTGACGATCAGCGTGAAGGCAATCGTGCGGAGGCCGACGCGCCCCAACTGGCGAATGTCGCCCAATTCCGCCACGCCCAATACGAGGGCCGAAAAGATCAGCGGCACCACCGCCATGAAGATGATGCGCAGGAAAACCTGGCCGAACGGCGAAATGACGTTCTTGATCCACCACTCGAGCGCCGGGGCGTCCTTGAAGGCCGTGTTGCAGATCAGCCCGGCGACCACTCCAATGAACAGGCCGATGAAGATTTTGGTGTGGAGCGGGAGGTGCTTGGATCCCTTAGTACGTTCGCGTTCTGAGTTCATGAGGCCTCACGCGAAGAATCAAGCCGAGCCTACAGACTACAGAAGTCTCGCGGCCATGGCAACTTAGCGCGATGGGAGGCGCGTGTGTATCCTCTTGCAGGGGGAAAGAACGCGCGCTGCGCGTTTCTTATTCCCCTTCTCCATGGCGATGCGAGAATAGAATTCGCGCAAGTCGCTAACCTGTCTAACGATTCTCTCGATCCTTGTCACGAGTCAGATTCCCTATGTCCACGAGGTCTTGATCCGATCCCCGTTGCTGTTTCATCCAAACGAGGTCGTCCCGCCGGGCGAGCCTGACGGTCCCTTTCGCCCACTTCTCTTCAAGGGACTGTTCCACGATGTCCCGGTGTCGTTTGTCCGCGCCGGACAGAACATCCACCACTAGGAAGTCCGCTTCTTCCATCTTCACGAATCGGTGCAGCGTCAGCACGCTGTTCGGAAAAGTCCACGGAGGGGCCGACTCGAAATAGCCAAGGGCGTGCAAGACGGTTGCAGCCCCTTCGAGCTGATCGGGCAAAACAAGAAAGTCCATGTCCCGCGTAAAACGCGGCTGGTCGTGGAAGGCCAGGGCCATTCCTCCAACCACGCAATAGCGAACTCCGCCACTCCCGAATGCCCGCACAACGGAAAAGAACTCCTCATAAAGATTCACGGTTTCTCTCTCATGTCGTGGCGCGGATCAATCCTTCAACCGCCGACACAGGGCACTCCTCGTTCGCAGCAAGCAGCGTTCGATGTCAGGCCAGACCCAGCCGCTTCTTGACCTGGCGCAACGGAACGGTCTGGGTCTGCCGGGCTCGCTGGGCGAGGAAGGCCATCAAGCGCTTGTTCTGCCGCGTCAACTCGATCTCGCGGTTGAAGTCATCCACTTCCGCCACGATAAACTCATGTCCGTCGGGAGACCGGACAATCAGATTCTGCCGCCGCGCCTGCCGAAGCAGCGCATTAACGCCCCTCGCTCGTTTGGATACGATCACGGTTTTCACAGCCCATACTCCTCTTCCTGAATGAACAGCCTGTTGCGCTTTTTGAACCCCACCGAGACAATTCTGACACGTCTCTCCGTGTCAGGCAATCCACGAATCAATTCTGAACCTGCCTCTCCGATCATAGGGAAACCCAAGCGCCAAGTAACGAAACCCGTGCGACAAGGGACAGGCTCGTTTGCACAGATCTATCGGATCTACCGACGCTTGGCCGGCGCGGATCTGTTTGTTTGTGTAAATGAAAAGCCGAAGATCGGCGACGGCAAAGGTGAGTTTGAAGAAATCCTCCAAGATCTTCGTTTCGCTCGTCGCCCATTCACATTCGCAGGCAAGTTTTAGACCGCGTGTCCCCTTCCAGTCAGGTTCCCCTGTGATGCGGTCTTTCTTTGCATCCACCCATACAAGGTCGAGCAACCATTGCCCCTCGAATCTCTCCTCTTCTCCTTGCCTTACGAGTGTGGGGAATACGAGGAGGTCTTCGGCTTCACCGACTTCCTTCAGGGTTTCCTTAACGCGGCGCGTCCAGTAAGCGGTGCTTTCCCAGTCATGGGCACGATCGGCCGCATAACCTTCGGGGCACAGGGCGTAAAGACGTTCAACAATTCTCATTTCAATCGGGAAAAGGACGCGTTCCAGGTCCGGTCTGGCTTGCTCGAAGTCGTTGCTCTCCACGCTCAACTGTGTTGTGAACATATTCACCTCCTGCACTCATCACACGACGAGGTTGGTGTTGCCCGTGTACCCGCGAAGCGGGTGTGAGACAGATAGTAAAAAAGGAGAGCGTCGAACACAAGGATAATCCCCTGTTTGGTTCTGGCTCGGCCAGGTTAGTCTCTTCCCAGTAAAATCATGTGCAAGATGCGGATGATTTATGGTGGCGAGAATAAAAAATCCCCTTTCCCCTATCGCTGAGAAAGAGGCGCGAAGTCTTGGGGAGCGCGGCAGCTGAGGTAAAGCGCGAAACACAGTAGCTATCTCCTCCGCATCGTGAAGGCGGCTCATCTCGCCGCGGCGACCTCGGCGACCGCCCGATAGACGTACTCGACAAACTTGCCCAGGCCGTCCACCGAGGCCCGCTCATCGTTGCCGTGAATCCGACCCACGTCCTCCTCGGCCATCACGGTCCCCAGTCCATAGGCCTGGACGCCCTTCGCGCGCAACTGGGCCATGTCGGTCGCCCCCGAAAGCTGCATCGGCAGCGTCACGGTTTGCGGAAACACGGCGGCCTGCGAGCGCTCGAGGGCGCGATACATCTCGGAGTCCAGGCGCATGGGCGGCGAGATCGGGCGGCCCGTTTTGGTCAGGGTCACCTCGACCGCCGGATCGGCGATGGCCGACCGCAGCGTGGCCTCCAGGGCATCCAGGTCTTCGTCGGGCAGAATCCGGATGTCGAGTTGGGCTTCGGCCTCGCCGGGGATGACGTTGATTCGGAAGCCGCCCTTCAGAATCGTCGGCGAGATGGTCGTCCGCACCATCGAGTTATACCCAAGGTACCTGGTGCGAAAAGTCTCCTGCACCTTCTCGGTTTCTTTCGGGTCTTTCAGATGGGTGAACAAATAAGCCTCGTCGGGCGGGACGCGCGTGGCGAGGCCCTTGAAGAACGCCTCGGTCGTTTCGTTGAGGCGCATGGGCAACTGAAAGGTTCCCATCCGGGCGACCGCGGCGGCCAGATGGGTGATCGCGTTGTCAGGACGCGGTTTCGACCCGTGCCCCGGGCTGCCCTTGGCGACCAGCTTGGCCGGGCGCGGCGACTTCTCCGTCGTCGCGATCCCCACGTATTGGATCCGGCCGTCCTGCGAATAAGCAACGCCGCCTTCGTCGAGCGCGAACTCGCATGCGATCTCCTCCCAATGCTGCTCGACCACAAACTCGATCCCAAAGCGCGGCGTGGCCTCTTCGCCGGCCTGAGCCAGGTAGATCACGTCGCGATCGAGCGGGATTTGGAGCTGGTGGAGCAAGAGCAGGACTTCGAGATAGGCCGCGGCCTTGTCCTTGTTGTCCGCCGCCCCGCGGCCATAGACATAGCCGTCCTTGACCACAGCGGCGAAGGGATCCACGGTCCAGCGGTCCCGTTCGACGCCCACCACGTCGGTGTGGCCCATCAACAGGATCGGGCGCTTCTTGCCGTTTCCCTTGAGGCGGGCCACGAGGTTGCCGCGGCCGGGTTCGAGTTCGAGAATCTTCGCGGGAATTCCTTCTTTATCGAGAACGGCCTTGAGATACTCCGCCGCCTTCGTCTCGTTGCCGGGCGGGTTGCTCGTGTCAATTCGGATCAAATCGCAAAGCCGGCGGACGGTCTCGTCGCGCGCCTGCGCCCAATCGGGAGACGGGCGGGCCTGCTCGGCGAGGACCGCGCGACCACCGACCGTCAGCACGCACGCCAATGCAACAGCCAGTAACAGGAAACGGCGAGAAGCACTGCGATGAGCACCCATGAGATTCCTCCTTGAAAGATAACATGACACTATGGTCGGGGCTTCAACAGAGAGCCGATGACCATGGCCGCGCCGGCGAGCAGGTAGGTCGCGATCCCCGAATAGTAGGGGCCGATCCCTTCCGCAATGTGTGCCGTCGCCGGCACCTGTTGCAGCGCCAAAAACGTGGCCGGGATCACCGCGCCAAACAGGATCGCCCCGGTCGCGCCCCAACTGTTGGCTCGTTTCCAATAGCAGCAGGCGATCAGCAGGACCGACATGCTGGAGAGGTAAATCGTTCCGGTCACGCCCAGATAGGTCCACAAGTCGCCCTTGAGCGGATACCACAGGCCATAGAGCAGCAGGAAGACGCCGATCAGCGCCACAATCGCCCGGTTCCACCGCAGCCCCTTCTTTTCCGACCACACCGTCCGGCGGAATGGCGCCATGATGTCGTTGTAGATCACGCTCCCCCACGTCAGCATGTACGACGAATCGGTGGACATATCGGCCGCCAACATCGCCGCCACCAGGACACCCATCAGGCCGACGGGCACGGCGGTGCTCAGGAACTTCGGCATGGCGTAAAGCGAATTGGACCCGGCAACCTCGGGCGCCAGCGTGGCCAACGCGGCGATCCCCCAGATGCCGGGGATCAGAAAGCGGCAGACGAAGAAGAAGGCCGTGCCGGTATAGACCTTGCGGCCGGTCCGCGCGTCCTTGGCGGCCAGAACGCGAGCGATCGTGGTCTGCCAGGTGAGCACGGCGGCCGTGTTCAGGAGCAGGTTAAAAAGCACATACTGCCAGCCCATTTTCGGATGAACGAAGGGATTGAACCCGCCGGCGCCGTAGTGGTCGGCCACGGCGCCTGTCAATCGTTCCCAGCCGACCGTTGTCAAAATCAGCACCGTGACGGCAATCAGGCCGACGCTCATGACGACGAACTGAAGGAAGTCGGTCACCAGGACCGACAGCATGCCGCCCAAGATGGTGTAAATCGCCACGGCCAGCAGCAGCGCGGTCATGGTGATCTCGAGGTAATTCGGATTGAGGCCGCAAACCAGCACGAGAAACTCACCGCCGGTCCGCAGAAACACGCCCATGTTCAGAAGGCCGCCCAGCACAATGACCACGCCGCTGGCCCAGCGGACGCGCGACCCAAATCGCTTCTCGAACAGTTCGGGGATGGTCATCACCCCGGCGTCGCGCAGCCGTTTGATGCAGAAGCCCGTCGAGCCGACAAAGAACATCGCCACGGCGGCGAGAATGCCCGGGGTTGCGCCGGCAAAGCCGAAGTCGTGCCCATTTTGGGCCGCATACATGCAGGTGACGACGCCAAACTCGGTGGCGGCCAGCGAGGCGATGCCGAGGTACACGTTCATTTCGCGGCCGGCGATCAGAAAGTGCTCGACCTTGCCGACGTACTTGCGCACCGCGATCCCCGCCACCATCGTGGCCAGCAGATAGAGGCCGATGATGCTGCCGTCCACCGACCAGGAGAAATGCGTCATCGCTCACCCTCGAACGGTCAACGGAATCGTACCGACTGATCGAACCCGGCTGTCGCCGTTGTAATTCGCTGAAATCAGCAGCGGGAACCCTGGCAACCGCGCGGCGGCCGCGGCGCTCATTCCCGGCTTGCCCGCAACGTCCCCGAACTGTCAAGTCCCACGAAACGGTCATCGGCGTCAAGACGGATGAATCGCGGATTCGTTGGGCCGGCGACGATCAGATTGGCTCTTGACTCTACGCCCACAGGGCAGATAGGCTTAAAGGGTAGGGCGTTATTTCAGCGGGATAGCGGTGAAATGGATGACACCGTAAGAGGGATGGATCCCTCACTGTCCGGCAGCGTGGAACGACGCCGACATCCGCGTTTCGATTTTTCGGGACCGGTGCTGGTGCGGCTGCTGGTGGAAGAGGAGACGTTCACGCCATGGCGGTTTCCGGGGCGGAGCTATAACCTGAGCGCCGGGGGCGTCTTGGTCGAGGTGAACGGCCTCAACGAAGAGCAATACCGCCAGCTGATTCACCGCCGGCGCGCCGTGCGAGTCCACGTGAGCATTCCCGAAGTGGGCGGCGAAGTGGTCTTCTTTGGCCGGGCTGTTTCGTATGACTTCCATCGCACCGGCCGCGGCGGGTCGTGCTGGATCGGAATCGAGTTCGACGCGCTGTCCGAAAACGAGCAAGAAGCCCTGAGCATTCTGCTTCGGCGGCTGCGGGTGAAGATTCTCGTGGTGACCGAAGACGGTGCGACGCGTTCGATGCTCGACCGAATCCTCAATGCCGAGGGACACGAGCCGGTTCTCGCGGCCAATGGCCGCGAAGCGCGGGAGTTGCTCCGCACCGAACTGCCCGATGTGGTCTTTT
>Ga0315274_10010995_pt1 | contig 12993 bp, 15 predicted proteins | sample YL17G02_20_MG_FD_203700 | JGI IMG/M metagenome (GOLD analysis project Ga0315274, IMG submission 203700) | Sediment microbial communities from Yellowstone Lake, YNP, Wyoming, USA - YL17G02_20 | ecosystem: Environmental > Aquatic > Freshwater > Lake > Sediment | place: USA: Wyoming | collected... | reverse complement strand
AGCAATAGAATTCTCCGGTGCAGGGCTTGACATTCAGGCGCTTGGCATAGAACAGTTCAACCGACGCTCCAGCCTCTTCCATGCCTTCGAGAAAAGGAGTCAGAATCCTCGCAGTGTTACCCTTCTCAATGTCAGGGCTACCATTAATGGCCACCACTCTAGTCAAAACTACTTCTCCTCTTTTCAAAAAGAGATATTTGTGCTATATAACGATTCAAATTTTATTTCTGCCGCGCGTATGAAACAACCATCATCTGGAAAGACCAGGAATCTTTGACAGCTTATGAGGAGGGAGAACAAGTCTAAGAAGCAGTGGTTTTCGAGAATGACTCGGTTCGAAGAGGACACGAGAAGCCTACCTTCTGATCAGCTCCCTCTGACCATCCATTGCTCATCATGCTTACCATACGTGCACGTAAGACTCCTCATCAGGTTTTTTGCAGACCGAAGATTCAATCGTCAAAGAATGAGAATGTGCCAATATAGCGCGCGCTAGTACAGTTCTGTTTCACATTTTCTCCTATCTGCACACAACGAAGTGCCTGCTAGGGAGAAATGTCGCAAGATCCCAAAATCATTAAGTAGCTAAATCTCAAAACATAATCCGCATATGAATTTCAATGCGATTGTCTTGGCTACGATTACTTGCTTCTCCACACTATTGGGCGGAGCATTTGCGGCGAAACGTAGGAAAAACATCGGAATTCTCGGAGCCTTTGCAGCTGGCGTGTTGATTACTACCTCCTTGCTTGACTTGCTGCCGCAGACTTTTAGACTCGCCACATCGGTCAACGTGCTTCTTGAAGATGTAATGGCCTTGACGGTGGTCGGCTTCCTTTTTCTCTATGTAATTTCCTGACTCATCAGCGCTCACGTTTTCAGTAAAGAGGGTGAATACGTCGAAATAAGACATCCGTTGGGCGGGCTTTTTGCAACGTCGCAACTTTCGGTACACAGCTTCATCGATGGCTTGGCAATCGGATTTGGTTTTGCAGCTGACATCCACATAGGAATTGTCATAGCGGTCGCCGTCATATGCCACGACTTCATCGATGGACTAAGTGCAGTCACTGTAATGCTAAATTCCAGCAATTCGCTCAAGAATTCTTTACGGATGCTGTTCCTAGATGCCATTGCCCCTATTCTGGGGGCAGTTGTCACGCTTTTCATTGAAGTGCCACAATACTACATAGTTCTCCTTCTACCCTTCTTTGCAGGTGGTTTTCTTTATCTGGGTGCAAGCGATCTACTGCCGGAAGCTCATGAGAAGAATCCTCAGATGCTGACAGTGGCCTCGTGCGTGGCAGGTTTCGTGATAATATTCATGTTGACATACGTGTTATCCAAAATGCTGAGCCTCTAGCCTCAGGGGTCGAAGCCATTCATCCACGGCAACGGTTGATAATGCTTGGGAAAACTATCCCCTCAGAGTTCACAACTTTGCTGGACAGACGAGAACATTTTGAAGTCGCGTTTTCCTCTACTGTGGATAATGCTTTATTCTGCATTGACAATGACTTCATGGGCACGGCTCAGCCTGGAAGAGTGGGGGTTCAAATGAAGAAGCTAATTCTAGTTGTAGGCGTAATCTTGTTGTGCATCGGTACTGCTGCTGGTCTCTTCTTGTTCTTGATTTCGGTGCCAGGTGGGCCTGGAACTCAAGGGCAGATAGACTGGATTGAGATTTTCACTTCGCCAGCTCCGGCATACTTGCCTTGGAAAATCTTCACTATCACGTGCATTCTTGGTTTCGTCCTTGCAGTTGTTGGGCTGATTGCGAAGAGTAGGAAGTAGCAAATCATATTCTTGCGCATGCTAAGTATTGCACTCATCAAATAGGCACTGCGCCCATATTGCTGGACGCGCGCAGCTGACTGCGTTGGAGAAAGAACGATGGGCCTAGATTGCACGCGTTAGCTCGCACGTACTGTCAATATTTGCGGTCTTCTTTCTTAGGTTCAGGTATCCGAAAAACTACAATGAGTATCATTGGAACAGCCAATGCCATTGTAAAATAGAACGGCAACTGAGGGGTCAAATTGTAAAGATAGTTTCCCAGCAGCATGCCCACTCCAGTAAATAGATAGCCCACAAAGTTTAGGCCGCCTCTGACTTTTCCTCTGTTTTTTGGTTCAACCAAACATGCAGAAAGAGCCATTGCCGAAGACATTATAAAAAGGTGAACCAAACCCAAAAGGGCCATCGAAACCATAATGGAAGCAAGGTTGCCATTAACGAATAACAATAATGAAGATACAAGGACACAAGGCCCGATTGCCAGCGGAAGTTTCATGCCTACCTTGTCAACCATTTTTCCAATAGGATACGAGGCCGCAACCATGGTTATGAGCATTGGAATGTAAGCAAGAAACCATAGATGTTGCGGGATCCCTAGTACATCTCGGGCATATATGGCGTTTATGACATTGGTCAACGCGAATGAAAACATTGCCATTGTCTGAACTAGAAACAGCCAGAAAACTGTCCGCGGCACAAACTTCCACACTCTCAAGCTCTCTCTGGCAGCCTGCGGATAAGACGAAATGAAATATCTGAAGCGCATCTTTTCAGTGTTTACGATAGTTTCCTTGAGTCTCATTCGCCAAATAGCTGCCGCAATGAAAAAGGTCATTACGATCAAGTAAACAGACTGCATGCCTGCGATCAAACCAAAAGAAACAACCAAAATGCCCCCGATCGCCGGGCCAGGTGTGTTGAAGGTGCCGTGAATCATCTGAATAAGCGAAGATCCCACCCCTCTACGTTCAGGCGGAAGAGAATCCTGAACCATGGCGAACAACGCCGGTTGATAAATCAGGCACAGACTGTTTACAATTGTGCCTATCAATATCAGATGCCATGATGACGTAAACTGCCAGAACGGCGCAAGCGCAAAGAACAGGAAGGACATTGCCATGCCAAAGGTCATCGTCGTGATGAGCCAGCGTCTGCCGAACTTGTCTGCGAGGAATCCTCCTGGAATGGCTACAAGCCCCATGATGAAGAAATTGGCAAAACCTATTACGCCTAAAGCCATAGGAAAAGTGTTCCCGCCCAAAGCGTCAACATATTGCTGGTAATAAGGATGGGGCATCTCCATTGCTATGTCCATTATGATCCAGCTCACTATGAGAACCAGGTAGTTTCCTCCTATGAAAGAGAACTCGCGGCGAAGAAGGCTGACTAGTCCCATTATGCTCTCTCTTTCTGGGACACAAGTAAGAGGCGACAATTTAAGCCTTAAGCTACAAGATGACTCCTCCTCCCGTGAATATTTCGCGTACGCTAACGCGCGCGCGTAAACTTTGCCCCAAACCAACCAAATAGCGATGTTTCTTGCCGAAGTGGTGACTAGTCTACCCTGTAGCCCGCTCGAAGAAAATGTTTATCTTTCGACGTTGGCAAATGACACGATAAACCCGTTCTAGGATATCCATGACTATGTCAACACATTTCAAGGCTCTTGCGGAACTGGGAGAAAAACTCGCAGCAACGACGAAACGTTCACTTATGATCGGTCTAGTTGCAGCTTTCTTGAAGTCGGTGGAGCCGAAAGAAACCGAACAGGCAGCAAACATGCTTCTCGGCAGACCTTTTCCGAAATGGGATCAGCGAACTCTCGAAGTGAGTTGGGCAATTCTCAGCGACATAATCAGACGCATAACCAGCGTCGACTGGAAAGTCTTCGGAGAGGCTTTCAGCAAAACCGGCGACATCGGCGCGGCCACCATGATCGTCTTCGAGAAAACCAAAATCAAGCGGCAGACCTCGCTCTTTGAAAGAGCCTTATCAATCGGTGAAGTTAGACGTAGCTTTGAAGCGATTGCAGAGACAGCTGGTTCTGGTTCAAGAGAAAAAAAGGAACGTCTCATGCAAGCGTTGCTGAGTCAGGCTTCTCCTCTTGAAGCAAAGTATTTAGTGAAGATTTTCATCGGCGACATGCGAACCGGCTTCCACGAAGGCTTGTTGGAACAGGCGGTTTCCAAAGCGTTTGATATTCCGCTTCAAGCGGTTCAAGAGGCCAGCATGATTCTAGGCGATGTTGGAACCGTAGCTTCAATCGTGAAGACCGAAGGTCTGAAGGGACTTAGCAAGGTCGGATTCAAGGTTTTTCGTCCCGTGAGTCTCATGCTCGCCCAGGTTGCAGACAACGTTGATTATGCTTTGAAGGAGCACGGTGGCAAGACAGCTTTCGAATTTAAGTATGACGGTGCGCGGGTTCAAATTCATAAGTCGAACGAAAGCGTGAAGATTTTCAGTCGAAGACTGACCGACGTGACTGAGAGTCTGCCGGAAATCGTTGAGATGGCAGAGAAGATACCTGCCAGGGAAGTGATTTTGGAGGGTGAAGTCGTTGCGGTTGACCGCCAAGGCTTTCCAATTCCTTTTCAGCATCTGATGCGAAGATTCAGACGCGTTCACGGAATATCGGACGCTGCAGAAAAGATTCCGTTGAAGCTCTACCTTTTTGATGTAATTTACTTGGACGAGAAAAACCTGATCTCGCTTCCTTATGAACAGCGCAGAGAAACACTGGCATCTGCCGTCGGAGATCTTCCCTTGACGTCGCAGCTGGTGACCGATAGGGTCGGAAAGGCTGAGAGATTTCTCAAGCAAGCGATGAGCGCTGGGCATGAGGGTTTGATGGCCAAGAGGCTTGATAGTCCCTACACGCCTGGCACACGTGGGAAACGTTGGCTTAAAATCAAACCCATTCTTGAACCTCTTGACCTTGTGATCGTTGCTGCTGAGTGGGGTTACGGGCGGAGACATGATTGGCTTTCCGACTATTATCTGGCGGCTCTTGACGCTGAAACAGGCCAGTTTCAACCTGTTGGGAAGACGTTTAAGGGGCTGACGGATGCCGAGATGATCGACATAACCAAGCGCCTCAAAGGATTGATTGTGGAAACCGAGCCGAGGCGTGTTGTGGTTGTGCCGAAGATAGTTGTTGAAGTCGCGTACAACGAGATCCAGAGAAGTCCAAAGTATGAGTGTCAGATGGCGTTGCGGTTCGCAAGGATCACGCGAATCAGGGATGACAAGACGCCTGAGGAGGCAAGCACGATCCAACAGATCAGAGAAATCTACGAGAAACAGTTTGAGAAAAAAGGCAGATATACAACTGAGTAACAGCAGAATAATTGTTCAGAGGGTTCGGCTTTGTCGAAGAAAAGCAAGCTTCCACTGTTCACTGAATATTACAGTCGTCAGATCAGACTTGGAGAGTTTGGGAGCAAAGGTCAGAAGAAACTGGCCCATTCATCGGTTGCAGTCGTGGGGCTCGGCGGGTTAGGAACGGTTTCATCGCTCTATCTTACACTGGCAGGTGTTGGACATCTGCGTTTGATTGACCAAGATACAATTGAATTGGCGAACCTGCACAGGCAGATTCTCTACACTCCGGAAGATGTGAATTATCCTAAGGTCGAAGTATCAGCTAAGAGACTGAGCAAAACGAATCCCTTAGTTGAGGTTGAGCCTGTTCCTGAAAACATTAACGCGGGCAACGTTGAGAAACTGCTTTCTGGCGTGGACTGTGTCGTCGACGGTTTAGATAATTTGCACACAAGATACCTAGTCAATAGGGCCTGCATAAAGTTGGATGTTCCCTACGTTTTCGGGGCAGCCATAGGAGTAGAAGGTAACCTCTCGGTTTTTCACGCGCCTGAAACACCCTGTTTAGAGTGCGTGTTGTCAGGTGTTGATGACAATTACCTGCAGACCTGCGACGTCAGGGGCGTCCTCGGAGCCACTCCTGGCATAATCGGCACGATGCAAGCGATGGAAACCATAAAAGTTTTGACTGGAATGGGTTCGACGCTGAAGGGTAAACTGATGATCTGCGACTTCAGCGACATGTACTTCTCCACGATAGACCTCTACAGGCGAGAAGGCTGCCCAGCTTGTCAGCCGACCGCTTCAGTACCGATTACCAAGGAGAAGCTGGCTTGGTTGTGCGGCAGAAACACTGCAAACATAAACCCTGAAAAACCCATGAAGATGACCCTCAACGACGCCTACCCGATGATCAAGAAGGACTTCATGGTACGCATCAAGTCAAAGCTTGCCATCATATTCAACTACAGAAGCTTTGAAATAACATTGTTCAACGGTGGTCGCATGTTGATCAAGAACGTGAAGACCGAGAAAGAGGCTTTGGACGTTTATAGGCGGATCAGAGAAAAACTCGGCGACCGCTGAGAAGCTATTTATCTTGGTGTTTTCGATTATCTTGCTTGCCGGGGTGGCCGAACCGTTCAGGCGGTTGCCTGCAGAGCAGCTGTATATGGGTTCAACTCCCATCCCCGGCTTTTCAGCATAAACCCATAGACTTTGAATAAGCCTATAGACCCACTCTCTTTTCCTGAAAAGCTTCACGTTGTCCATGTCGCATACTCTAGCCTAATAGAAAAATAGGAAAACTAGGCTGCCTAACCTTCAAACTGCACCTGCAACATTGCGCGCCGAATGCATTTCCAGAATGTCGTCTATCACGCCGTATCAATAAATGAATTCGGTTCTGCAGGAATAAAGCAAGTAAACAATCAGCATGTTCATCGCTACGCCAAAAAGCCAGACAACTGCCATTTCTGGAATGTTACTTATGATAAAGACATTCAATCCAATTGTTGCCAAAGAATAGATGAATGATAGAATCCACCCTGCTCCGTTTCGTCGCAACAGCAAGTAGGATATGACAGGATAAGACAGGAATGAAACGAGAAACATGATAGACGCCAGAATCCCTAACACGCTCGCTAATGGAAATGGTACGAAGAATGGACCGAAGAAAACCATGCTTAGAGGCAAAAGATAAGCATAGTATCCAAAGGGGTGAATCAGTGATCCGACGGTAGTGTCTGAAAAAGGAATGTGACCTATCAAGGCCACCAATAGAGGCATTACATACGCGAGCACATAAATTCCAACGATCTTTCTTTCAGCATTACAAAACAGATTGACCAGAGTTGAAACAAAACTGCTAGCCATACCGTTCTTTCTTCTCTATGTGACTGAAGTAGTAGGTTGAACGTATTATTGTTTTGCCAAAGTAAATTTTCGCAATTCTCTCTTTCTAGCGCGCGCTTCGGATCGTATGCTCGGTGCTATCATCGTCTGTTGTGGGTGTACTGTGTTGTCAGTCTCTCAAGAAAGGTTTAAGTGTATTGTAAACAGTATTGTTTACGGTGATTCGTTGACTCAGGTACAACTCAGGCTATCTCCAAAAACCCTTGAGGAAATAGACCGATGGGTGGCAGAGGGCAAGTTCAAGAGCCGAAGCGACGCCATCAAAACCATCATAAGCTTCTACGAGGAACGGGAAAGAACACGCGAATTCTTCAAGATGCTGACTAAACGTAGCGAAGAAGCAAAGAGGAATCCTGACTCCCTTATTCCTCTTGAGGAATCCTAGTGGTTTACGCGGTACTCCTACATCCGAAAGCAGCCAAAGAACTGGAAAAAATCGAAGCCCCTGCTAGATTCAGAATCAAAGAAAGACTGAGAGATTTGAAAGACAATCCTGAGAAAGCTGGAAAAATCCTAAAGCCCTCCGAATTCTATAGCCTAAGAATCGGCGACTACCGCGCAATCTATGAAATAGGCAGGGGCAAGAATCAAGTCACCGTACTCTTCGTCGGGCACAGAAAGAAAGTCTATGATAACTTCTCAAGAATGCTCTAAACAGTAGTCTGACATAGGAAAAGAGAAACATAAAACACCACACTTCAGAGAATTCTGCAAGTCTAATTCCCGAAAAAAGGGGGGTTTGCGGGTGATGTCTCCATTAGGACGCGCGAGTTTCCAGAACCCTTCTTTCGTAGAAATCTTGGTGGACTGTTTTTATACGAGCCTGAAGTATCCATCAGGAAGAAGACTGAAATAACCAAATGACACTCATCATAGATGATGCAGGCAGCGGAGACCTGCTTTTCGGCGTGGTCATAGCTGCATTTCGCGACGAAACCCAAGAATTCAAATATGATCTCATAGGCGTGGAATTCTTCCAGTCCAGCCGTTTCTACAAAAAGGAGTACCTATTCCAATCGTCAAGGATCGTGTCCCAACTAATCGCTGGATTGAAGATCAGGCCAGGAGAAGAAATCCACGTTTGTAGGGGCTACATCTTTGATGAAGCTGTAGACGATTTGCGAAGGGCCTATGGTGATGACCGGGTTCACAGAGTTGAAGTGACTGGTGAACCACAGAGACTTACGGAAATAGCTTACCTCGATGAGATAAGAAACTTGGGTTATGAACCCATAGTTGAACGGGAAGGCAAAAGGGCAAAAAGCTTCTTCCACATGATGCGTTGGTTGAAAGAAAACCCAGACAGGTTGAAATACGCCAAGACTGGTTGGCCACGCCTGGCAAGATATCGTCTATTCAAATCTTACCATCAAAACAATATGTACACTGCAGTCTGCACTGATTGCGGGAAAGAATGCGAAGTTCCATTCAAGCCTGATCAAAGCAGGCCAGTCTACTGCCAGGCATGTTGGACAAAGCGGAGACCCTCTCGATAGACACACCAGCCTAGTTTAGGGATCATACAAGGAATCCTTGGCGGCTTCTAGGCTTAACCTGTACACGTAACAGCATGACTTTTTAATGAACATGCAAACTAGTAGCTTGAGGGCACGACATGGAAACTGCAATATTGGCTGAACTCAGGAACAGGATGAGCCCAATCGTCTTCGACGAAACGGACTTTGAGAAAGAAAAGCTCCCAACGCTGGTGGAAGCCGCAAGATGGGCACCCTCCTGTTCCAACAACCAGTCATGGACCTATGTTTTCGTACACAAGAAAGACACAACACGAATGGCCCTAGAAGACGCTCTCAGCCGCGGAAACGCATGGGCAAAGAAAGCACCTTATCTGGTTGCAGTCGCCGCCGACCCAGACCAAGACTGCAAAGACAACGGCTTGCCTTTCTACGCATACAATGCAGGACTAAGCGTCATGTGTCTGACAATTGAAGCTGAGCATCTGGGCCTGCGAGTTCATCAGATGGCTGGTTGGGACGAGCAAAAAGTCAAGCAAGCACTGAATTATCCTTCAAACTTCCGCGTCATCGTACTGTTCGCTCTAGGCTATGAAGCGAACATCAAGAGCATATGGGCGACTCTAGACGAAAGGACAAAGAACAAAATTGCTAAACCAAGAGAGAGAAAGCTACCGAGCGAGAACTTCTTTTCTGGCAACTACGGAAAGAGACTGCTTGAACCCACGATTCGTTAACACAAAAGAGGCTACCTGCGCACATGCGCGCAGGTTCGAGAACTGCGGCAAAGAATCGAGGAAAAGAGCGAGCGCAAAATCGTAAACGATAAGAGTTGAAGAAACGAAACTAGTTGAAAGGAGCGTTGAAGATTGCTTGAAGGCATAACCGTGAATTTGAGAGTCGTGGAGAAAGAAGACTTGCCAATGGTTACTGAATGGTTCAACAATCCAGAATTCAGTGGTGAATATGATCCGCTGGATGAACAGCAATCCAGGGTGGATATCGAAAAAAGATACGAAAATCGCGGTCTTGAACACAAATGGTTTATCATAGAGAAGAAAGACGGAACCGCAATCGGCTTTGCAGGAAACTTCGTTGTTGGAAGACTCTTGGAAATAGGTTATGCCCTAGTGTCCAGTGAGCGAGGCAAAGGATACGGAACTGAAGCTGCCAAGATCTTGGTTGACTACCTGTTCCTGTCCAAAGACATCGTGCGAATTCAGGCGGGAACCAACGTAGCAAACAAAGCATCGCAGAAAGTTCTGGAAAAAGCAGGCTTCACAAAAGAGGGAATCGTTCGAAAGGAAATGTTCGTCAGAGGCAAGTGGGCTGACTTCTACAGGTACAGCATTCTCAGGGAAGAATGGAAAACACCTAAAATACTGACAATACAGGCTTCAGAGAAGTGAGATTTCCCGCTTGAATTTGCCGGGTTTGGACTCTATCTCGTATTCATATCGTCACGTTAAACGCGATACAGCCTTAGCAGCATACTCAATGGGTATTCTCAAGCTTTCTATCCAATACAATCCCGAAGAGGCGTGCGATTTGCACACCTGTTGGAAGCCCGAGAAGCAGACTCTTGAGACTAAGCGAACAGTAATAAGCCATAGTGGGCTCAAGATTTTTTGTTCGCTCTAACCATGCACCGAAACTGCTGACTTCAACTTCGACTTCCTTCCACATTTTCATCTTTACTTCTTCGTCAGCCCTCTCGTAATTCACTTTGCGCAATCTGATAGTTTCTGCTATGTCGGTGTGACTGTACTCTTCGAACAGTGCAAAGCTTTTTGACGTTTTTTCTTTCTCTTCAGACACTTCGAGCTCAGTGATGAACTCGTCAGTTTTTGATTCCATGTGCGAAGGTTGCCAGTATAGGATATCTCGTTTATGAACGTCGCGTTCATATTCAGAAAACAGATTGCAGAACGAAAAGTACCTACGCACACCTCCAGAGATCGAAAGCCCACCCTAGAGTGCGAGCATTGAACAGTTGTCGAGCAGACGTTCATGTGAGAGTCTGAATCTCACTTCTTGCCACTATCACCAGAAAACTGTAAGAAAATTTTATAAGTCAGGTGACAGAATCGTTGGTGCGGGTCATGAAGACCCATATTGGTGAGATTGAAAAAGAAAGAAAAAGCCAAGACCAAACCAATATCGAACTTCTTAACAATACAAGTGACAATGTGGCGTCATCTGCTTCCGATAAGATATGCGAAGACGCTGCCAAACAATCAGAACACATTAACACTAATGCGAGAACGAAAGAGCTTGGTTCAATCGAGATAGGCAGTTGCTTTGTTTGCGATCCCGATTGGTGTCCCGACTATCAGAAAAGACTCTGTAATGGAAAGAGGTTAACTTGACAGACTTTAACGTTGGTCTTCGAAACAACTCCACTTTCTTTATAGCTTGCACGGCTTGAACAATCCAAGAACCTAATTGCGTATGAATAGGGTCCCAGTTTTGCCTTCGATCGCAGCTTTTGCCTTGTTCAACGACGTGATGATGGCCTTTTCTCCACCAGCCTCCAGAAACCGCAGACATGCCTCTACCTTTGGACCCATGCTTCCTGAAAGAAACTCTCCTTTCTTCAGATACTTTCGTGCTTCTTCTAGCCTAAGCATCTTCAGGTCTTTTTGGTTGGGTTTACCATAGTTCAGTTTGACCTTTTCAACGTCTGTCAGAATCAAGAGAATATCCGCGCCAACCACTTCGGCCAATTTTTCTGCTGCGAGATCCTTGTCGATGACAGCCTCAACCCCCTGCATAGATCCATCTTCTTCTATTGCGACAGGTATTCCACCGCCTCCAGAGGCTATCACAACCTTCCCCATCTCCACTAGCTCCCTAATGACGTCTTTCTCGACTATGGTCTTTGGATCGGGCGAGGGGACGGTTCTCCTGTAGGCTTTTCTGCCTTTTGGCTTGACCTTCTTTATCGTGTACCCTTTTGCTTCAACGAGTTCTTCTGAATCACGCTTGGAGTAGAATGGTCCAACTGGTTTTGAGGGATCATTGAAATCCGGATCGTTTCGATCCACCACTACTTGGGTTATCACCGTGGCCACGGGTATATCCAAATGCGCCTTTCTCAGAAGTTCTGTCATCGCCTGCTGCAGCATGTAGCCTATCTGGCCTTGAGTCATGGCGACTAGAACATCCAGCGGCTGGGGGGGAACAAGCTTCGCTCCTTCTTCCTGCTGTAACAGCAGATTGCCAGCCTGCGGTCCATTTCCATGTGTGATGATGATGCGATAACCCTGTTTGATCAGCTCCAGTATCTGCTTGCAGGCACTTCTCACGTTCTTATGCTGTTCGTCGGCTGTGCCAGAATCATCTGCCATCTTGATTGCATTTCCACCCAGAGCAACAACAATAGTCTTTTTCAAGTGTCAACTCCCTTCGGCAATCGGTTCGAAAAGAAGTATTGCTGGGCAAAGTCCGCTTTCAACATGATCTTCTCGGCTATATGCTGATGCAATGGGTAGGACGGAAAATCTTGCGCATGTAACCACTGTCGCGCATTAACTCGACCTTGAGCATCTTTGCGCACCAAGCTTCGGAGGAGTAGATACACATTGCGTTTAACATATAAATATTGTCATTTACGAGAAATGGCATCTGGTTTAGTAGTTGACGTTTGTTCGCGCGCGCGGGGTAGGACTAACTTTCCTTCTGATTCTGCACCGATCTTTTTATAGAAAGAAAGCCTCAATATCAACTCGGACACAACTGAAATCATGGATTGCCATGAGAAAACTGTACTTGACAGGCATTCTGACCGTCACGTTGATACTTGTTTCCAGCACCATTTTTCTTGTCTCAGTAAGCGACAATACTGCGCACTCTGTGGCAATACATTACACTTACAATATAGTCAACGTTTACCCTCACGACGAGAATGCTTTTACTGAAGGACTAGTGTTCGAGAACGGTTTTCTATGCGAAAGCACAGGGCTTTACGGTAACTCTACACTCCGTCGCGTAGAATTAGAGACCGGAAAAATCCTTCAGCTTCATGCCCTGAATAATCAGTTCTTTGGAGAAGGCATCACGCTCGTTGGCAACAGGATCATCCAACTGACATGGCAGTCTCGCAAAGGTTTCGTCTACGACAAAGACAATTTCGACTTGTTGCAGGAATTCAGCTATGATTCTGAAGGATGGGGCATAACCTACGATGGCAATCGACTCATACTGAGCGATGGGACCTCAAATCTATATTTCCTAGACCCAGTAACTTTTCAGAAGATCGGACAGGTTCAGGTACTTGACACCGCCCCTGTGACCGAGCTCAATGAACTCGAGTACATACAAGGAGAAGTCTATGCAAACATCTGGACAGAAGAGAAAATTGCAGTGATCAATCCCCAAACTGGACAAGTCAGAGCCTGGATAGACTTGAGCGGCATTCAAGGCTCAGAAAGTCATGACGCAAATAGCGTATTGAACGGAATTGCCTATGACGCGAAAGGAGACA
>Ga0315274_10010993_pt1 | contig 12995 bp, 16 predicted proteins | sample YL17G02_20_MG_FD_203700 | JGI IMG/M metagenome (GOLD analysis project Ga0315274, IMG submission 203700) | Sediment microbial communities from Yellowstone Lake, YNP, Wyoming, USA - YL17G02_20 | ecosystem: Environmental > Aquatic > Freshwater > Lake > Sediment | place: USA: Wyoming | collected... | reverse complement strand
CATCACCTTCGTCACCCAGTCCGCCATTGGTCCCGTCGGCACGTCGGCGGGCTTCTGGGCCGCGTTGATCGCCGCCCGCGTCCGCACATACGCCCGCAGTTCCAAGATGCTCAGCACGCGCCGCTCAGGGTCGGCCATCACCGCCCGGGCTGCCGTCTCGGGTGTAAACGCCTGGAACTCCTCACACACCCGCGACAGGAGCCAGTTCTCGGGGGTCGGCATCATCGGCCGGAACACCGCCCCCTCCTCGCCGTCTAGGCCGCGATCGAAGGCGAGGTAGGCACTAAAAGCTCCGCGTCCGTCTTGTCGCCGGCCTGGAGTTTTCCGATCTCCACCATGAGCCACAACGACGTGGCCTTATCCAGCCCGCCCTCGCGCTCGCCGTCGGCATTCATCGGACCCGCAATCGCGTCGATCGTGACCAGGTCGGGATAGCTCCATCGGGCAATCGCGGCCAGAAAGAACCGCGCCACCTCCTTGATCCGCGCAAGTCGGCCCTTGCCCATCTCGTCCATGTCCAGCCCGTCGAGGCTGGAGAGGCGACGGATCTCGATCCACTCGCCAGGTTCGTGCGGGATGTCGAGATGCTTGACGGTCGGCTTCAGTAGCGCCATACACTGACCTCCAGAAGGAATCGCCGCGTTATATCCCCGACGCGGCCAGCGGTTGCGAGCCGGGAGGTCAGCCGCGGCCCACGATACGAATGAACGACTACGCCTCGGTCACGGTGCCGCTGAATCGCAACAGCGACTTGGACAGATGGATCGACCCCACCACCGGGGGCCGCTCGTACTCCACGATGAGCACTTCACCCGCCACAGTCTTGGTGCTGCCCAACGTGACCTTGAACGACCGCGTCTCGCCGACGCCCTTGAACACGGCATCGCTGCCCGTGGTCGCCGTGTCGTCGTACGGAAACTCCAACGGAATGTCCGCGTACACCTTCATGCCCGTCGTCGTGAACTGCGGGAAGGCCACGCCAAACGGGGTCGTTTCGACGGTCCCGCCCGTGACCTTGATTGGCCCCATCGACTTGACGATGCTGGTAATGTCCTGCAACGCGCCGCCCACGGCCACGTCGATTTCCAGCTTGATGTTGGTTGAGTTGTACCCCGCCATACTCTTCTCCTCTGCGCCGCGCGGGCGCGTCTACTGAACCATGACTACCCGCGACAGAACCCGATCATCCGTGTCACTGACGGCGACGTGCCGCCGCCCGTGTAGGCGTGAGACGTGGCAAGATACCGATTGACGGCGCCCGTCACCGCGACCCGCTGCGCCGTGGGCGACGCGATGGTGGCGACGAACGTCACCAGGTCGGTGAAGCTGCTGTTGTTGGCGCTGTGACGAATCTTGAAGATCACGTTGGTGTATCCGTCCAGCGTCAGGGCGTTGATCTGGAGATACCCGGCGCCGCCGTTCGGGGTGCTCGCGCGTGTGAACGTCCCGCCCGTCCCGCCCGTCGTCACGTTGACCGGCACGCTGAACGTCGTCGGGCTGAGATACGTCACGGTGCGCTCGCCGTTGATCGTCGGATTCGAGGTCGCCACGCCCGCGATCAGCACGACGTCGTTCGTCGCGAGCCCATGCGGGACCGGGCAGGTCACGACCGACGCCGCCGCAATCGAGTTCGAGGTGATTGCGATCGTCTGCGTGGTTGGGTCGGTCGTGTGGTCGACGCTGGTGGCCTCGGTGTTTCCGGCCGCCGTCACGGTGCCGAGCGTGGCCAGGATGACCCCCGGTTCGCGCGCGCCGGAGACTTCCGCTGACGCCTTCGCGCGGTGGAACTTCTCCAGCTGCACGATGCGCTCGTAGGTGTTGAAGAACGCGCCGAGCATCCCCTCGACCACCCGCCCCAGCACATTGCCCGCGGGCGCGTAACAGACCACCTGCGCCGTCCCGGTGTTCCCCACCAGCGCCTCGTTCTGGCTGCCGGTGGCGTCATCGTAGAAGCCGTCCATCGAGAACATCGAGCGCACGATGCCCGTGAAGGCGTGCGTCGGGGCGCTCACCCCTAAGACGGTGGTTTCCTCGGTGACGGCGGTCTTCTTGTCGCTGAACCCCGTCAACGTGGACAGGAGATTGCGGCCGCCCACCAGAAAGAATCCCGCGTCGGTGCTATTCCTGACCGCCATCGACGTCTCCCTTCGTCACCGGCACGATGTAGCCCCCGCGCAACAGGTCAGCCAGGTCGGCCTGGGGCACGCGCTCGCACGTCTCGCCGTCGCCCTCGCCAGGCTCACTCTCACCGAGCGCCAGCGTGTCATCGGCCAGGTTGCTGATCCGCACCAGAGCGCGGAAGTGCCGGCCGTCGAGTGCCGCCGCCTGTTGCGCGTCCAGATCCGGTTGCTTCATGCGTCCCATCACATCCTCACGTCGGCCAGACCGTGAACTCGAACGTCGCCACACCGTCAATCCCGCTCGGGTCACCCGTGAGTACCAGCAGGTTCTCGTCCGGGCCGATGGTGGTGCCCATCCAGAGCTTCTGTCGCACGGTGTAGCCCGTCGCCGTCACGGTGGACGGCTCGTCGAGCAGCTCCATCACCTTGTCGAGAATCGAGGCGCAGCGGCTCTCCCCGTTCGCATCCGTCCCGTTCGTGATGGCGTGAATGGGCACCGTCACAATCGCGCCGTAGTTCAACCCCATCGCATCGTACGGCACTTCGCTACACGGCCCGATCGACACAAAGGGCGGCCGCTGCGCGTTCGGCCGCCCGCGATACACCCCCCCTGGCGCCAACGCCTGCGCCCGGAGCGCCGCCACGTCTAGCGCGGCCTTCACCCCGTCCGCCACGGCGTTGATCGCAGACCGTCGCGCCATCAGAGCTTGCCCCGGATCTGCAGGAGCCGGATCGCGTTGTCGTAGCCGATCCATCGCGGCGGGGCCATCGTGATTTCGGCACCGCGGGCGCCGTACCACATGCGAATCAGCTCACGCATCGCGTGCAGGGCGAGGGCCGGCACCGCGGCCCCGGTGGCCCCGTAGCCCACCGAACACCGCATCACGATCCCGGCCATCCGACGGACATCCGTCGGCCAAGTCTGGTTGTCGCGTGGATAGACGCGCGGCGGCGCACTGACGAGATCAGCCTGATAGACCGCTGAGGCCACCGTGCTTTCCACGCCCGCGACCGAGGTCACCTTGATACTGTCGACAGCGGTCACGGGCTCGAAGGGAATCTCGATGGGATCGTCGGGGAAGTCGTCGAACACCAGGTCGCGTTTCTGCGTGATGCAGATGATCCCGGCGTCCTCTTCGACCTTCATCCTGGCCATCGTGATGTAACTCGACACGAGCACCAGGTCGACGTCGTTCTCTAGCCGTAGGAAGGCGGTGACCTCGTCAATCGTGAGCGGTTCGGTGGCGGGGAGTGAGGCCGCCACCGGAGACTGGGCGCGATGCACGTCTGACCATTTCATGACATCGGCCTCATGGGGGAGGACCGGCGACGGGACACCGAGGCGCCCCGCCGCCGCAGCACTGCGCGATTATTCGAGGGTCAACTGCTCTTCGTACCAGCTGGCGCCCTGGGTGAACGTCTGCCCCGTGAGTGAGGCCACGACGTGCAGGCACAGCGAGCACTGGGGCGGGACGATGATCCGGCCCTCGACCTCGGCACAGACCCCGCCCATCGGCAGCACGCCGCCGGCGCCCTTGGTGAACCCGTTGCCCCAGGGGAACCACCCGGAGGCGATCACGGTCGTGCTGGCCGCCGCAATGACTGGCCCGCCGTAGGCTTTGCCGGTGGCCCCGCGCACCACGAACGACCCATCGGTGACGGCCGCCTTGACCGTGGTGACCTGCGCCCAGCCCACAAACGACTCGATCACGTTCGTGCTGACCAGGTTGTGCCAGAACAGCCGGTCGATGATCAGCGACTTGCCGTTGAGGCCGTAGCCGTTGAAAATCTCGAAGGCGGCGACGGTGCTGGGGCGCACCACGAGCGCGGCGACGGCCGCCGTGGACATCGTGGCCCAGCCCGTCCCGCGCCGCGTGATCTCGGTGTAGCGCGGCAAGCCCTGGGCGACGATCTGCTCGCCCTTCTCGTTGAGCGCGATCTGCTGCTGAAGGAAGGCGTTGGGGTTGCGAACGGCGCCCAAGACCTGTGCTGTCATGTCTGCCATGTGCGTGCTCCTGTTGCTCGCGGCACTAGGCCGCCGTTACGGTCGCGCCTTCGTCGATCGGGAAGTACCACAGATCCCACTTCACCGATCCGGTCTTGGTGGTGGTGGCGATCACCGCGATGTTGCCGGTCGGCACCACGAACCCGCTCGAGAGCGTGGTCGAGAGCACCGCGCCGGCATTCGATTTCACCAGCGCCGAGCCCGCGCCATCCACGCGGATGAACCCGCCGGCCTCCAACGAGGAGATGTCCACCGTTGAGTTGAGCACGACCGCCGTGCCGGTCGTGGCCCGAGAGGTCACGCTGATCCCGGGGTCCGAGCCTTCGATGACGGTCGTGACCTCTCCGATCAGGAGGGTCACTTCGACCCGCCCGCCCGTGATGGTGAAATACGAGGTCGTCACGCCCGTGGTCGGCAACGCCGCCGTCGGACGCGAGACACGGAAGCCGAGTCGGCCAGCGGTCAGCACCGCGCGAGACGCATTGGTGTCCATGTTAGACCGCCGTTCCGACGACGGCCGCGCCGGCGTCCAAGGGGAAGTAAGTCAAATCCCACTTCATTGATCCGGTTTTGCTGGCCCCCGAAATCAGGCCGATGTTGCCGACCGGCACGACGCACCCGCAGGGTGTCGCCGTGGCCAACACCGCGCCCGCGTTGCTCTTGACCAGGGCGGTCCCGTCGCCTTCGACGGAGAGATGCCCGCCGATTTGCAGCGAGGACGCATTGACCGTCGACGCCAGCACAACCGCCGTGCCCGTTGTGGGGGCCGACGTCACACTGAGCACAGGGTCGGTGCCTTCGATGGCCGTCGTGACCACGGTGCCGATAAGCCGAGTGATAAACACGCGCCCACCGGTCACCGTGAAGAGCGCCTCGCCCGGATCGGCGACGGACTGGGGCAAGGTGTCCGCCGCCCGTGAGGCGGTGAAGCCCTTGCCCAGATCCTTGATGAAGCTCGCGCCCGGAGTCGGTTGTGTGTACATCCCGTCCTCCAGTTAGACCGCGGTCGGAATCAGATTTCCCGGATACCGCGACTTGCCGACACCGATCGCCGCCACGAGCATCGGATTGCCCACCGACGACAGGTTGATGGTCGCGAAGCGCGCGGTCGACCCGGCGATGTCGCAATCGAACTCGATCGCGATCCACTTGTTGTTGAACGTGGCGGCCGTCATCGTCAGCCCGGTCGACGCCACCGCGGTCGCCGCCCCCAACTGATCGGCCTTGGTCACCTTGAACGCGGCGGCCGAGAGCCGATACGTGAACGCCACCGCCGTGGTCAGGGATGTCGCCAGGGCCGCCGTGGTGTCCCGATAGACCGTGAGCACGGAATCGCCCGTGATGGCCCCGCACAGCAGAATCACCGTGAAGCTGTGATAGAGGCTCAGGTCCACGGCGTCACTGACGTAGGCCGAGGCCGTCTTGTCCTTCGGTTCAAGCAGGGGAACGAAGGCGAGTTGCTCAGAAAGTCTGCTCATGTCTGTGCTCCTGTTTCCTTCACTCGCTTACGCGCGGGTAGCCAACACGATTACCGGGCTGAGCGTCTTGGTCGATCCGCCCTTGAACGGGGTCACGGCCGACCGCGGCATCATCTGGCCGTCCACGCGGTAGAAGGCGCGGAAGGTCTGCTGGCCCGCGGTGAACAGCACGTGCATCGAACTCGCCTGCTCGACGCCGCCCTTGCGGATGAGCCGGTACTTTTTCAGGTTGATCAGCACGATGTCGCCCACCGTGCCGAGGGTCGCGTTGTATTCCACTTCCACGACGGGACGGCCCTTGATCGTGAGGATGCCGCTCGGGCTGTAGTTCACGAACCGGGGTTCCAGCGCGCTCGTGCCCGCCGGGATGCTCAGCACGTCGAGCTGCGGCCCGCAGTCGCCGTTGATGAGCCACACCGCGTTGGCCTTGTCGCGCGGCGCCATCCGCGCCCACATCTTCGACAGGTTGGCGGTGTTGATGGTGGTGGCCGTCTGGCCGGTTTCCTTGTCGACCGACACGAGGCAGGGCGCCACGGTGTAGCCCAACGGCTGCGCGGCCCCGGTGCCCTCGGTGATGGCGTCTTCCACCTGGAAGATCAGTTCCTCGGCAAACATCGACTCGAGCTCGCCGCCCAACGCCGCGGCATCGCTGACCAGCTCGTCGGTCATGTAGCCCAGCGCCCCGACCTTGCGGAGCTTCATCTCGACCCGCGCCAGCTTAGGCTGCGAGGCCGTCGCGGCGGTGCCCTGGTCGACCCAGTAGCCCAACACACCGCCGTTGCGCGTGGTGGCGCGGCTGGTCTCGTCGACCACGACGTAGGCCATGTTGTCGCTGGTGATGGTCCGCGCATCGACCCGGCTCAGCAGTTCGCCGCCGGCGAACATGTCGCGCTCGATGCCGGCCGCCACGTCCTGCGGCACCGCGAAGCCGCCGTCAGACGGAATCGCCGTGCCCATGCCGGTGGCCGCGGCGAACAGGCGCGGGTCGGTGCCCTTGCCGCTCATCGCGTTCTTCACGGCGATGGCGAACTCGCCCAGCCCCGCCTGCCGTACCTGGGTGATGGTCTCGGCCGAGGCGTTCTCGGGCAGCCGTGGCCCCCAGGGGCGGGCCGCAGAGAGGTCGGCGCCGGTCTCGAGGCGGCCGGTCGGCGCGTGCCGCTCGGCGTCCTGGAACCGCAGTTCACGCGCGATCTCGGGTTTGAGATCGTTGAGCGAGGCCTCGATGGCATCGCAGCGGCCAGCCTCTTCGGCCGCCAGCTTGCGGTTGCCGTCAGCCGCCGCCTTGTCGAGAATGACCCGAGCCTCATTCTTGAGGTCGGTTTCCTGCTGCCGCAGGACGAGGATTCTGGCTGGCATCGTGTTCTCCTTGAAATGCGTAAGGCGCGCGATCGTCAGGCCGCGTGGCGTTCTTTCGCACCACAGCCTCGACGGACGCGCGCCTTCAACGGAAGTCGCTCGAGGAGATTGTCAGGCCGGATTATTGATGTGTAATACGGTTCCCAAAGACGGGGTGATTTTCTCGATAATCACCGACGTATTCGTCGGCCGCTTCACGTAGGGCGCCAGAGATGGTCGTGTGGTTGTCTTTCGCGATCCGTTCAAGATCGCGGCGTTGCGTTTGGGTCACGCGCACGCAAATGATGACGGACGCAGGCTCGTCGAATCGGCGGGGCGTGGGCATAGGCTAGAGCACCCCCATACGTCGGCGGCGAATGTCGGACTCGCCGCTCTCGTCCAGCGCCGCTTGCTGCCAATCGAGTCCTTCGCGCGATTTCGGGTCCACGCCGGCGACCAGGTCGTCGGCCGCCCCTTCCGCCAGCATCCCGCCCACGCGCGCCCGGCCGGTCACCCGCGCCAGCGTCTCGTCCATCGTGGCGATCCGGTCGATGAGCCCGACCGCCTTGGCGTCCTTTGCCGACAGCGCCCGGCCTTCGCCCATGCCGCCCCTGACGGCCGCTGGCGTCACGCCTCGGCCTCGGGCCACGTCCTTGACGAACTGCCCGTAGGCGTCATCCACGCGGGCCTGAATGACGGCCCGTTCCTCGTCGCTCAGCGGCTCGAACGGGTTGCCGCTGGTCTTGTACTTGCCGGCGCTGATGAGCGTGACCTTGATGCCCTCGTTGTCGAGCGCCTTGCTCAAATCTTCGTGCGCCGCGAACACGCCGATGCTGCCCGTCGTGCCGCTCGGGATGCTCACGATCTCGTCACACTGCGAGGCCAGCCAATACGCCGCGCTGGCCGCCAGATCATTGACCTGGGCCACCTGCTTCTTGACGCCCCGCAGCGCGAACATCTGCGCGGCCAACTCTTGAATCCCGGGCACCGTGCCGCCGGGACTGTCGATGTCGTACACGATCGTCTTGATGTCGGGGTCGGCCGCCGCGTGCGCCACCTTCGCCCCGATCTGTTCGGCCGAAGCGCCCCCGCTGGACTCAGCCATCCCGCTCATCCGGTTCGCCAGCACACCCCGGATCGGAATGACCGCGACGGCGCCCTGGCTGGACTGGCGCGGGGTCTCCCCGCCGCTGTCGCCGAGCCGCGCCTTGATCTCGTCGGCGGTGAACTCATGCCCGGCGGCCCGGAATGCCAGCACCGACAGCAGCTCGTGCCACTTCTCGGGCGCAATGGACCAGAGCGTCTGCCGAACGTGGGCGAGAACGTGTGCGTATTTCATGCCGTATCTTTCTCTGGAAAGTAGACGGTGCATTCTGGGCTGTCCAGAAACGGGAATCCCGATGCGTGCATCCGTAGTGGTTCCGAAAACTGGAAGGGTTGGTCGTGTTCCACAACGATCGAGACTAGGTATGACGTCGGGTCCACAAACGCGGAGTGCGCCGTCGTGCCGGCGGGGAGTCCATTTCGAGAAACAGTAAACGCGCGAGGTCGATCCCCGGTAGTCACAGACAGGACCAAGCTAGCCAGAACCTCTGGTGTCACCTGGAGAATCGCTCGATACTTCATCCCGTCACCTCTTCGAGCGCCAAGCCGGCCAGCCCGGCGGCATAGTTGTCATCCTTCCAGAGCGCCAACGCGGCCAGCCAGTCCTGGTTGCAGACCTGGTGCGCCTGGCCCGCGCAGTAGCGATCGGCCGCGTCCGGTGCGAGCTGCAGTGTCTGCGCCACCAGCCCAGAGTGCTTCGCGTAGAACTCCGTCACCGCCGTGACGAAGGCATCCTCGTCGCCGGCATGGCGCACGGCCAACCGCTGCACCGCCGCGATTTCCTTCCGCAGCAACCGCGCCGCCGACTCGATCACGATGGCATCGGCGCGGGCGTTGCCCTCGTCGGCGGGCGGAGGCGCCTTCTTGAACGGGGGCGGCACCGGACCGGCGTCTGGCGCCGTGGGCTTGCCCGTGATGTTCTGCGGCTCGCGCAGCTCGTCGGCCTTGCCGCCGCGCTTGTTGAGGTTCTCCACCGCCCGCACTTCGTCGACGGTCTTGATGCCCGCGTTGACCGCGGCGACGTGGGCCTGCCACCGCACGGCGATGTCCCCCCGCACGAAGGCTTCCCGCGTGAACTGGGCGTAGAACCGCCGCGGGGCAAGAATCAACTGGTCGCTGATGGCGAACTCGAACAGCGACAGCCACGGACCCATGCTGTAGCCGATGAAGTTCCGGTCGAACTGTTCCGCGTTCCCAAACGACGGATCGTTGTTCTCGAGCATCATCCGCGACACGCCGAGCCACCGGGCCATGTCGTCGATCGAGAACTTCCGCGACAGCAGCATCTGGGCATCTTCGGGAGTGAGCTCGTTCGGCTTCCACGTCGAGCCCTGCTCCAGCACCTTCGGCAGATGCCAGTCGCCCATCGCCGTCGTGAACGATCGCGCCATGCGGGCCGAGGCCGCGTCGTTCAGGAGTCCGGGGTTCTCGATCACGCCGCCGTTCAGCGCGCCCCGGCTGAAGATGGTCGCGGCGTAACTCTCGGTCGCCAGGGCCGTGCCGAGACTGGTGCGCGCCGCCGCCAGAATCCCCTTGCCGATCACGCCATCGTCGGACGCGCCCCGGAGATGGAAGATTTCACTTTGTGTATGCGTCGTCGTCTGTGCGGTCAGTGGATCGCGCACGTCGTACAGGATGCGCCCGCGATATGGCCCCGACGGCACTCGGCGGGGGGTGACCAGTATCGGATGGATGGGTTCAAGTTGGTCAACCGGCCCACGCGCGCCCGGCAGAATCCAGTCGTACGCGTTCCCGTGGTCGATGAGGTGATACATCTTCTGTCGCCGCCACTGGAAGGAGTCCTGTGACTGGTTCGGCTTGTCGTGGAGGATGTCATACAGCGGGTGCGCCCGGGCCACGGTCGCCCCGCCATCGTTCGGCAGGCGCTCATAGACAGGCAGGGGCAACATGGCCAGGACGGTGGCGAGAATGTCGCGGCCTCGATACCAGGCCGAAATCTTCTGCGCGCTGTCCGTGTCGACACGCATGCCCGACGGAGAGGCGGCGCCGACCGGGCTATACCAGAAATCATCGGTTGGGCCGGGCGTGCTGGCGCGCAGACCACTCGGAAATAGACGGCTCAGAAGGCTCACGGTTTACCCCTTCGTAGGTGCGGCATGACAGCGACGGCTATCAGCAGCGACCCGCCCGCGATCCAGGCGGCCGGAACCGACCACAGCGAGAGTCCGTAGGTCACACACGAACCCAGCCAACGCTAACACGTCATCCGCGAACCGTATGACAGAACGCCAGAGGCGCTGGGGGTAATTCATGCGCCGTCCACCACCTTGAGGCGAAGCCCACGATCATATACGAGGATCTTGTGTTCGGGCCAGATTGGTCGGAGTGTGGCCTCGAGGCGGGCGCGGGTCGAGTCGGTGCATAGACCGTCCAGCTCGGCCACAATCACGTCGGTCGGCCGGAGCCGAACCACCGCAACCCGCCCGATCTCTGGTAGTGATTCCAACGCCGCCACCGCCTTGTCGTGTTCCATCGTTTCCAGCCTTTCCATGTGTTACCTCCCCGAGACCAGCCAGCGCAGACGGCCCCAGAATCCTCGCGCCAGAATCAACCGCACCCGCAGGAGGTCGGTGGCCTGGTCGGACATTGCCTCGCGCACCGTCGATCGCGCCACCACCTGCACTGCCCGTCGCACTTGCCGAGCTGTTGCTGTGCCCATCACGCCCCCAGTGTTCTGACCCCACGATCCAGATAGACCGACGGCGCGGCCGCCGGCATCCGCAGCGCCAACGCCATCGCGATCGTGGGCGCGATGACGGGGTCGATCCGACCCCGGGACTTTTTCTTCACGAACATCATATTGTCCTTGCCGTCACGCTGATCGACGCAGTTACTCACCGACCAGGCGGTCACTGGACACCCACGGGCATCCACGGCCGCGCCGAGGATTTCGGCCTGCATCTTGAGACACGCCGACGACATGCCCTGGTAGGTCTGCGGCACGGCCAGGACCTGGTCCTCCGCGAAGCCATCCTCGGCGACGAGCTGCCCGATCAACGTGTCCGCGTGCCAGGGGTCGAATCCAACGCGCTCGATGTCGTACTTCTCGCGCGCGTCCTTCAGCACGGCCCGGATGAGCTGGTGGTCGATCTGTGTCCCGGGCGTGACGGTGAGCCAGCCCTGGCTTACCCAGACGTCGTAGGGCGCGCGGTCACGGTACGCACGATCGAGCAGGGTGTCGGCGGGCGTCCAGATATATTGAATCAACCGCCAACTCGTGCGGTCTGGTGTGGGCGGGAAGACCAGTGAACAGCAGCAGAGGTCAATCTTGCTGGCGAGGTCGATGCCGGCGTAGCACGGTTGATGCTCGAGCTCGGCGACCCAGGCGTCCTTGGTGAGCCGGGTGGGGTTCTGGCCCTTGCGCCACCCGTCGACACTCAGACAGGGGTTTGACGCCGACACCCAGAGGTTAAGACGCTTCTGTTTGAACGTCGCCGACGCCGACGGCATGTTCTTCGCCTTCCGAGCAAGGTTCCGCATGTCGTCGGGTTTCACCGACACGTCCCAGTTGGGATTCGCCTTGCGCCAGGTGGACTCGGCGAGCCAGTCATCCTCGAGATCCGCGTGGGCGATGAAGGCGAAGAAGCTCTCGTCGGCCAGGACGCCGTCCAGAATCTTGCACGCATAGTCATGCTGGTCGCCGCCCGGACTCACAGGATCGTCGCCGGCGGTCGTGATTTGGAACGTCAGCGGCTGCCGCCTCGCGCCCGTCGCGGTCTCCATGACGTCGATGAGCCCGCGGGTCTTGTGGGCGTGGAATTCGTCGACGACGACGAGGTTCGGATTCAGGCCGTCCGTGCTGTCGTGGTCCGCGCCGAGCGGCTCGAGCTTCGACGCCGTCGCGTCGATGTGGAGATTGGCCACCTGGACCGCGATCTTCGACCGGAGTCCGCTCGACCCGACCAACGCCACCGCATCGTTGAAGACGATCTTCGCCTGGTCGCGTTTGGTGGCGATGGTGTAGCCGTTCCCGCCAGGCTCGCCATCGAAGAACGTGACGTAGAGCGCGACCACGGCGGCCTCGAGTGACTTCCCGTTCTTCCGCGGGATCTCGTTGTAGGCTGTGCGAAACCGTCGGAGTCCGGTCTCCACGTGTGTCCAGCCGAAAATCGAGCCCAGCCGAAAGCGCTGCTGCGGCTGCAGCTCGAGAAACTGTCCAGCCCACTCGCCCTTGTAGTGCTTCAACTTCGACGCGAACCGGAAGAACCGCTCGGCGCGCGCCAGGTCGAAGCGATAGGGGAAGTCAGCCTGGCCCTCCCGGGCCCGGTCCCGCAGATGGCGCGCCGCGGCGGCCCGGTGATATTTGCCGGCTGGCACCGTGCCGGCGACAACGGCCTGGGCGTAGGCGTCGATGGGGTTCGGGACGGGTGGGGTCACGCGTGCGCCTCAAACTCCGCGAAGGAATCGACGGCCTTGGTCGGGGCGGCAATCGGCTTGCCCATCGGCGCCAGGGCGAACTCCTTGTGGCCGTTGTCGACGCGGCGATGCCAGTTGTTGAGGTCGGTGATGAGCGGGTGCTTCTTGAGCACGCGGCCGCTCTCCGTCTCCTGCCAGAAGGTCAGACCCTCGGCGGCGATCGACTGGAGGATGCGGTTGTAGACGACCCGTGGTTCGCACACGAGCTGCACGAACGACCGGGCGGTCTGCGGTGTCAACGTGCCCGCGCGGATGGCATCGGCGGCGTGGAGTTCCCAGATGGCCCGTTCGGGTTCGGCCGTGTCGGCGGGACACTCCACCGGGATGGGTGTCGCGGGTGCCTCGGGCGCCTGGCCGGCGCGCTGCCGTGACCCGTGCTGGAACGCCAGGACGTTGTCCTTACGCTTCCGACCAGCCCCAAGTCGGCGTCCTCCACTGCCCCGCCCGCCCATCAGTTCACCCCCGTCATGATTGGGTTATTTGAATGTTTTGAATACGACCACACGCGAGCAAGGG
>Ga0315274_10010992_pt1 | contig 12996 bp, 14 predicted proteins | sample YL17G02_20_MG_FD_203700 | JGI IMG/M metagenome (GOLD analysis project Ga0315274, IMG submission 203700) | Sediment microbial communities from Yellowstone Lake, YNP, Wyoming, USA - YL17G02_20 | ecosystem: Environmental > Aquatic > Freshwater > Lake > Sediment | place: USA: Wyoming | collected... | reverse complement strand
CCAGTATTTGTGACTTATTCTCCGCTGATCATGGGCTTCCTAAGATCGATAATTAAGTGATAATCCGGACTCAAGGCATCTGTAAATCATATAAAAAACACAGGGTCGTGGACGATGTTTCCATCTCCGCGAGGCATGGAGAGATCGTGGGTCTCCTCGGCCCGAATGGAGCGGGGAAAACGACCACCTTTTATATGATGACGGGATTGATAAGCCCCGACTCCGGCAGGATTTTGCTTGATGAAGAGGACATTACCGGGCTTCCAATGCATAAACGCGCCCAAAGAGGAATTGCTTACCTTCCGCAGGAATCTTCCGTTTTTAGAAAATTAACTGTTGAAGAGAATATTCTGGTCCTCTGGGAACTGACACCAGCCATACCCGTGAGCGAGTATGAAACCAGGCTGAATATGCTCCTTTCCGAGTTTTCTATGGGAAAAGCAAGAAAACAAAAGTGCTTTGAACTATCCGGCGGAGAACAGAGAAAAGTGGAGGTCATGAGGGCACTTTCGCTCGATCCCAAGTTCATTATGCTGGATGAGCCTTTTTCGGGGGTCGACCCGATCACCGTGAACGACCTGCATAAGATCATTTTAAAACTGAAAGAAAAAGGTATCGGGGTCATCATAACAGATCACAATGTCAGGGACACGCTGAATATCACCGATCGGGCGTATATTATGCACGAAGGGAAAATATTGACCGAAGGAAATTCCGAGCAGATCGCCGTTGATCCGCTGGCGAGAAGATTTTATCTGGGAGATAACTTTAACTTATGAACGCAAAGGAAAAGCTCGCAGATTCCGCCAGATTAAAGGAGGTATTATCGAGAAACGATTGTCCCGTATGTTCATTGTTGAGCGATGACGAATTCGATCTTCTTTGCGAGTGGGTGGGTAAAAGCGGCACTGAAGACGGCGCGACAGAAGAAAGGATCAGGTTATCGGATTCGAATGGTTTCTGCAACTACCACTTCTGGATGTTTGCAAAGATCAGCGGCATGTATGGGAATGCCGTGACAAGCATAGATCAAATAGAAAAGATCCAGCATATGCCGGGGTTCAATGGAAAGGGCGGGCACGTTATCGATCTGCTAAAGGAGCATTTTAAAAATATCCGCTGTCCCGTGTGCGCCGATCTTAAAGATATGGAATCCGCTTATCTGGAGGAATTAATATCTTTGTTGAATGAGGAAGAGAATAAGATGAAATACGCTCAGGGTGACGGTTTGTGCTTGCCGCATCTAATGCTCCTCTCTGAAAAAAAACAGTCAGGCCCGCTGTTCCAGTTCTTGATCGAAAGGGGATGTGTTCAGATGGAGAAGATCAAGGCGGATGCCGTTAATCTTGGCAGCAAAAGGCATCCCCCGTTAAGCTGGGAGCAGACAAAGAACGAAAAACGCTCGGGTTCGAGGGCAATAAAGAAGCTGATCGGCAGGCAGGGCCAAAAGATTTCAGATAATTGAAATCAAATGCTTTAATGGAAAATGATAAAGACACGGAGAAAAAGGAGCTGGAAGAGAGCAAGATCCCGCCTCTCGCGGAACAGGCAGAAAAGCCTGCCAAGCGAAAGATAGAAGACATGGAGGAGCGTTTCTCCAGAATATTGGCGGTAAGGGCGACATTTTACGGCTCCGATAGCCGGAAGCGGGTGAAGCGCCGGCGTAAAAAATAAGTAAGGCATGATGCCTTCTGGACCGTCGTCATGAGACAGGAAATGCTATAATAAAAATAAAATCTAAAGGAGCGTTGCCGGATGATGCATGACAAGCATATGAGTTTCCATGAACTTAAAGAAAGCCTTTCGCGTGGTGATTGTCCAATTTGCTTTCTGGCGGAAAGGAGCGTTGCTCGCAATATCGAAGACCTTTTCCATGAAAAAGTAAATGATCCTGGCGTCGCAAAAGAGCTGAAAAGATCGGGCGGTTTTTGCGAAAAACATTCGGAACAGATATTAAGAACTAACGAAACTCTGGGAATAGCCATAATTTATAAAAGATTGATTGATGTTCTTATAGGGCATCTGAAAAAAAATATAGTTAAGCCAAAGCTAGCATCCTGCCCGATCTGCATGACTTATCAGCAGGCTGAACAAAGATACTTAAGCAATTTGATTGATCACTGGAATGAATTAAAGGCCGAATTTGCAGCTTCCTCGATCCTCTGCTTCGGCCATACTTATAAAGCGCTTGGTCTTATGAAACAGACAAAAACGATGAAAGAATTAGCGGAAATCCAGATCAAAATACTTGGGGAACTTTCATCCGAACTTGAAGAGATCTGCCGCAAGTTCGATTACCGGTTCGCGGATGAAAAAATGGGAAAGGAGAAAGATGCTTGGCGGAGAGCGGTCCAGCTTATACGTAACATATAATAAATTATCGTATAAGATGAAATCTTTTATAAGTTATTGCGATAAACAATGGTTGGTATAGGATTCGATCTTAAAGGAGGAAAATAAAATGGGTGGAAAAATGAATTTCTTTCCGCATCAAGTACGAAGAACGGGTGGTTTTGAGATCAGCAAGGTTCACGCAAGGCAGATATTGGACTCCAGAGGCAATCCCACAGTTGAAGTAGACATACATTTAAAAAACAATGGCTTTGGCAGGGCATCTGTTCCTTCCGGAGCTTCAACAGGGACGAGAGAAGCACTCGAATTAAGGGATGGCGGGATCGGCTTCGAAGGAAAATATGTTCTGACTGCAGTTAAAAATGTTGATACGGAGATCGCAAAGAGCGTAATTGGCATGAACGCGCTTGATCAAGAAGCTATTGATAATAAAATGATCGCACTCGACGGCACAGAAAACAAAAGCAGATTGGGGGCCAATGCAATACTTGGAGTTTCTGTCGCAACCGCACGTGCCGCAGCTAATGCTCTCAATATCCCACTTTATGAATTGATAGGCGGTTCAGACGCACACATTCTTCCTGTTCCTATGTTCAATGTATTAAATGCAGGAGCCCATGCTAATTGGGTCGCGGAGATACAGGAAAAAAAGATAATCCCTGTTAATTTCAAGACATATCGTGAGGCTCTTTTTGCAGCAGCAAAAGTATATCATTCCTTACAGAGCCTTTTAAAGGCTGATGGCTACCCAACAGGCCTCGGTGATGAGGGCGGATTTGCTCCCCCATTAACATCGAACGAGGCATCCCTTGTATATATGATGCGCGCGATCATTAAATCCGGATACAAGCCCGGACGTGATTTTTTTATCGCATTAGATCCAGCCGCCAGCGGTTATTTTAAGGATGGGAAATATCAATTAAAGAGCGAGAAAAGATCGCTGACTCCTTCAGAAAAGGTTGACTATCTTGCCGGATTGGTCGAAAAATATCCAATATTACTTATCGAGGATGGACTGGCTGAAGATGATGTCGAGGGATGGAAACTTATCACCAAAAAACTCGGCGATAGGATCGAACTGGTTGGGGATGATCTCTTCGTCACCAATCCGGGCATCCTTGCAAAAGGCATCCGAGAAGGGATCGCAAATGGGGTGCTCATTAAACCAAATCAGATAGGTACTGTTTGGGAGACATATAAAACAATTAACCTTGCTAGAGAGGCGGGATACGCACAGTACTGGTCGCATCGAAGCGGAGAAACAGAGGATAATTGGTTGGCGCATATGGTCGTGGCTGCGGGAAGCGGACAATTAAAGACCGGAGCTCCGGCGCGAGGAGAAAGAACATCCAAATACAACGAACTGCTTAGAATTGAGGAAAGCCTGGGAGATAGAGCTGTTTACCTTGGTATTGGAGCTTTTTCAGAAGGGGTCCGTAAATTCGCAAAACAGCGAGAAGGTAAATGGGACAACTGGAACGGATAGTACTTCATTTAAAATATAGATAGATATAAAAAGTCCCCATTCATTTTGGGAGATGTTAGACGGGCAGCGGCCTGCATACCTTGCAGGACCAGCTTGAATATGGCTTAGCTCTTGTCGGTTGATTGGGGAACTTGCCTGCCGGAGCTTTAGCGAAGGCAGGCCCCTTTTTTGGTCGCCTACCGATATAATATTTATACAAACATTATCATGTTTGATTATTTTTCTTGGATGTTATAGAGTTATAACATGTCTGACATTCTTATTATTGATGATGAAAAGGATATCGTCGAAACGATCGAATATAACCTCAAAAAAGAAGGCTTTTCAGTCCATAAAAGCTTCGACGGTATCAATGGCCTCAGGCTTATAAAAGAGATTAATCCTGACCTTGTGGTCCTTGACCTAATGCTTCCGGGTATGAGCGGAATAGAAGTATGCAAGGCCGCGAAGAAGAACGACAAGACATCAAAGATACCCATAATAATGCTTACAGCTAAGAAACAGGAAGTAGATAAGATAGTCGGTCTTGAGGTCGGCGCGGATGATTACATTGTAAAACCTTTCAGCATGAAAGAACTCATAGCCAGGATCAAAGCGATACTTCGCAGGTATATATCCATCCCAAAAGGAGAAAAAGCAAAGTCGATGATCGTGTTTTCCGATGTAAAGATAGACCTGGACCAGCACGAGGTCGCAGTAAAGGGGAAGCCGGTCGAGCTGTCCGCTAAAGAATTCAAACTGCTGGAATTCCTGGCCACAAATAAAAACAAGGTCTTTTCCAGGGAAAGGCTGCTTGATGATGTTTGGGGCATTCAGGCTGAGGTGGAAACCAGGACAGTTGATGTGCATGTTAAGAGGCTTCGTGAAAAACTTGGCAGATCAGGCGACCATATCCAGACCATAAGAGGGTTTGGCTATAAGTTCAAGGATTAAATGGAAGAAGATATCTACTGGAAAATATTCTTTTCTCATGTTGCGGTAATGCTGCTGAGCATACTGATACTTGTTTGGGCAAAGCTCTCAATAATCAGCATAATAATTATTCTCACCATACTCTTTGTGTTTTCGACGATTCTTTCCACGTTCTTTGTCCAAAATATCGACAGGCTTTCGGATATTATATTTGATATTTCAAAAGGGAAGTATAAACCCATAATTTCAAAGTCCAATTCCGAGTTCAGAAGGATCGAGGATTCAATAGAAGAACTGCAGGACAAGGTCTCTTCCACTCAATCTGAACTTTCTTCATCAAAGTCAAAGCTCAGGGCAATGCTGTCATCCATGGTCGAATGTGTCATTGCTGTGGATGCTAACGGTAAGGTTATCGCGGTCAATCCTGCTTTTGAAAGGCTATTCGGCGTTCTTGAGCCGGAAATATTGAATAAGCCTGTCCGTGAAGCTATCCGTAATAATGAGATCGTTGATCTGATAGAGGAAGCATCAGCCAATAATCGTGCTGCTCATAAAGAGATCCATATTGTTCTGCCTTTTGAAGGGTTATTTATGGCTCATGCCAACCCTATCCATGGAGATGAAGAGTCTACTGCGGGAGCTGTTTGTGTTCTATATGATATGACAGAGATCAGAAAATTGGAGAAATACCGCTCCGAATTCGTAGCCAATGTTTCTCATGAGCTGAAAACCCCCTTAACAGTGATTAAAAGCAATGTTGACACTTTGATCGAGGGGGCTGTAAATGACAAGGAACATAACATTGAATTCCTCAATAAGATCGACAAGCATGCATCAAATCTTTCCGTTTTGATCGATGATATCCTTGAGGTCTCAAATCTGGAATCCAAAATAGACCTTGGCGCTTTTGCCAGGGTTGATATAGGCAAAGAAACTGATCATGCCATTGATACAGTGATCGATAAGAGTAAAAAGAAAAAGATCAAAATAGAGAAAGATATTCAAGGGACCGGTCTGTTCATTTCTGGCATTGAGGACCTCGTTTACAGGGCTATATTGAATATTCTTGATAATGCCGTGAACTATACCAATGAAGGCGGCAATATCAAAATTGTTTGTCATAAGAATGGTCCGGATATCGAGGTTGTTGTATCTGATACCGGCATAGGAATACCGCAGAAGGATATCTCAAGGATATTTGAACGTTTCTACAGAGTAGATAAGTCTAGGTCGAGGGATGTAGGCGGAACCGGCCTTGGACTGGCCATAGTAAAACATATAATGGAGATCCATAACGGCAAGGTAACTATTGAAAGTGAAGAAGGAAAAGGCTCAACGTTTACCCTTAAATTCCCCTCTTAAGTTTTTACACTCCTGTAACATAAAGTAAATATTCCTGTAACACTCCTTATGTACAATTGCGTGCAAAAGGAGGAAAGGAATATGAAAAAAACAATATTATTGATACTGCTATCTGTCTTTATCTTCTCCCCATTGTGCTTTGCCTCCGCTACCGATATTCAGTTTTACGGCTATACTTGGTTCAGGGAAATAGGAACTGTCGCGCAGTATTCGGATACGCGCAATGATACATCAAAGCCATCAATAGAAAGGGCATATTTGAGGTGGAAGCTCAAATATGAGGAAAATATTGAAGGCAATCTTACCCTGGACATCCCGATGAAGAGCGGGAATACGGTCAATTCCGATTGGACCACTGTGGTGAAATACGCATATGTTGATATTAAGGACCTGTTCCCGGAAAAAGGATTATTAAGGGTTGGGGTACAACCGGTATATTTTGCCATGATCGACAAATGGGAGTACCCCTTGGTTTATAAAGCTCTTGAGGACCAGCTTGGTCTATTATCGAGCGCGGACCTGGGAGTGTCTCTTCAGGGGAGCTTGCTTGGAGGCTGGGCAGATTATCAGATCGCTGCGTTCGGAGGTAACGGTTATGCAAAACCGACAGAAACGGACAACAATACCGCCACGGACCTGAGCGTAACCCTTTACCCAATGTCGGGCCTTTCAATAAGGGGATCATTATATAATTCCACTGTAAGTTCCGGAGATGCTTATGCAAAAGACGGCACAAGCGCAGGCAAGTGGTACAACGGCGTTGCGGTGAATTATTATCTGGGTCCTATCTGGTTCATGTGGGAAGGAGTTGAAGGGATGAAGCCAAATTCCAGCCTCAGCGACAGCAATAAAGTATCCGGCAATTCAAAGATGGTCCTGTGGAATATAAACGATCTGTGGGCCGTTGCAGTAAGGGAAGACATCTATGATCCCGATGTTAACAATGAAATACATGCAAATAATGCCAGCGATTCCTCTCAGGACAGGATGATATACGGGGTTAACTATAAATGGATGAAGGACTTGCTCCTGCAATTGAATTATTCTGTGCTTAAGTATGATGGGGGCAACCAGGACCTTGCCAATAATGCCAGGTACACGGAATATCAGACTATCATGCAGTTAAAATGGTCGTTCTGATATGGTTAACATAAATGTTACATGGATTTAACAATTCTGTAACAGAAATAGACTAATATTATAAGCAAAAAGGAGGCCTTTAATATGTTTAAAAGAAGTTTAGTCCTTGTATTACTGGCGAGTCTCGTTCTTACTCTGGTGGCAGGCTGCGGAGGGAAAAGAAGAGCGATACAGGTAAAAGGTTCCGATACCATGGTCAATCTGACACAGGCATGGGCAGAGGAATTCATGAAAGAAAACCCTGAAATAAATATTGCGGTCACGGGGGGCGGATCAGGCACGGGTATTGCCGCGCTGCTCAATAAGGCAACTGACATAGCGCAGAGCTCTCGCAACATGGAAAAGAAAGAGATAGAGCAGGCTGAAACAAAAGGGATCGAGCCAAAAGCGATACATGTCGCGAACGATGGCATCACCCTCATAGTTCACCCCTCTAATCCCATAAGCAAGATCTCGATCGATCAGCTGTCAGATATTTTCTCGGGTAAAATTAAGAATTGGAAACTGGTAGGCGGTCCAGATAAAAAGATAGTCGCGCTATCAAGGGACAGGAATTCCGGCACACATGTGTTCTTCCTTGAACACGTGGTCAAGCTTGGGGATAAGAAAAGCAAGAACGAATTCGCACCCGGCACGCTCATGATGCCATCATCACAGTCCATTGTCGAAGAGGTTGCCGCGAATCCTTCAGCGATCGGCTATATCGGTCTCGGATACCTTACATCAAGGGAGAAGGCGCTTGCTGTCGCAGGTAAAGGGAGCTCGAATTATGTAAAACCATCTATCCGGACGGTATTAAGCGGGCAATATCCGATAGCGCGCTCGCTTTACTTTTACACAAACGGAGAGCCGGCGGGTCATATAAAGACATTTATAGATTTTGTCTTGAGCCCAAAGGGACAGCAGATAGTCAAGAAAATGGATTTTGTCCCCATTAAATGAATAAACGTATCGAATATATCATAGAAAAGGCGATCCTCTTATCGGGGATCGCCTCTGTGGTATTCGTGATACTGATATTTATTTTCCTTCTTAAAGAAGGATTGTCTTTATTCGGAACCGAGAACTTTTTTTCATTCATTTCCGGAAAGAACTGGTATCCCATATCCGATCCTCCTCAATTTGGGATATTGCCGTTAATTCTGGGTTCTGTATTTGTGACTTTTGGGGCTATTGTGATTGCTGTTCCATTGGGCATTGCCGTGGCAATATACATAGCGGAGGTAGCCCCTTTGCGTTTCAGGGATATTTTGAAATCAGGCATTGAGCTTCTTGCTGCCATCCCGAGCGTTGTTTTGGGCTTCCTGGGTATTGTCACGCTGGCTCCATTGCTTAAGCATCTGTTTAATCTCCCAAGCGGGCTGACCGCATTAGCAGGCTCGACAATGCTTGCATTCATGGCGCTCCCTACAATTGTTTCTATAATTGAGGATTCTATTGTTTCTGTTCCAAGGAATTATAAAGAAGGCTCCCTCGCATTAGGCGCAACACATTGGCAAACAATATACAGGGTCATTCTTCCCGCAGCCTCATCAGGGATACTTGCGGCTGTAATGCTTGGTATTGGCAGGGTAATTGGAGAGACAATGGCGGTCCTTATGATAACGGGTAATGCGGCAGTGATGCCTACAAGCTTACTCCAGCCTGTCCGCACGCTTACAGCTACGATCGCGGCCGAGATGGGAGAAACAGTTGGAGGAAGCTCTCATTATTTTGCGTTATTCGCCATAGGGATAATCCTTTTCATAATCAGTTTCATTATCAATTTGCTTGCAGACTGGTTTTTACATAAAAAATGATGAACACAAAAAGAACAGAAAAAATAGCCTTTAGCGCGTTACTTGTTTTAACGCTGCTGGTAATAGCGCCGGTAGTCATGATATTCGCTGTTCTCTTAATAAAAGGATTGCCGGCAATAACCCCTGAATTCATTTTCAGCATGCCGCGCGATGGCATGAGAGCAGGCGGAATATTCCCGGCTATAGTCGGGACATTTTACCTGGCACTTGGAACAGCGGTTTTCTCTATACCTCTTGGGATCATGGCGGCAATATATCTTAATGAATATGCGGCTCAGAACTGGCTGACAAGGACCATCGAGATCGCGATAATAAACCTCGCGGGAGTCCCGTCAATTGTATATGGGTTGTTTGGCCTGGGATTATTTGTTTCCTTATTCGGAGTGTCGATCTTGGCTGGCTCACTGACACTTGCAATAATGACGCTTCCGACGATCATAACCGCTACAAGGGAAGCGCTTAATGCCGTGCCAAGGTCATTTAGAGAAGTAAGTTATTCACTGGGTGCTTCAAGATGGCAGACAGTAAGGAATGTCGTATTACCTAATGCGGTGCCAGGCATTATTACAGGAGTGATCCTCGGGCTTTCAAGGGCTGCGGGAGAAACGGCCCCAATACTATTTACCGTTGCGGCCTTCTATCTGCCTCATCTGCCGCAATCAGTATATGACCAGGCAATGGCGCTTCCATATCATATTTATGTTCTGTCTACTCAGGTGCCGAATGTCAGCTCGAAGATCCAATACGGAACAATTCTTGTCCTTGTCGGCATGGTATTTATATTAAACATTATCGCCTCTTATTTGCGCGCCAGATTCCGAAGGAGAAAAACTTGGTAGCTAAATTAGACATATACAAACTTAATGTTTTCTTTGACTCTAACAAAGTTGTTAAGGATCTGACGCTTCAAGTTGAGCCAAACGAGATACTGGGGATCATAGGCCCATCAAACAGCGGGAAAACATCGTTTTTAAAGACATTGAACAGATTAAATGAGCTTTATAGGAATTGCTCAACGACCGGGCTTGTAAAGCTTGACGGTAAGAACATTCATGATATCGATATACAGATACTTCGCAAGAAGATAGGGATCGTTTTTGCCCTGCCCTTACCGCTTCCGCTTACCATATTCGATAATGTTGCATATGGTCCTCGTATGCATGGCATAAAAAACAGGTCCAAACTTGCCGAGATCGTTGAGAAGTCATTAACATCTTCAGCTATTTGGGACGAGGTAAAGGACAGGCTAAATGAACCCGCTTTCAGGCTTTCCGGAGGACAGCAGCAAAGGCTTTGTATCGCAAGGACACTTGCGGTAGAACCCGAAGTCATCTTATACGATGAGCCATGCTCGGGGCTTGATCCGATATCAACGCAAAAGATCGAGGATGCCATGAGGCAGCTTAGATCGAACTATACGCAGATACTTGTTACTAATAATGTTAAACAGGCGGCAAGGGTATCCGATCGCACAGCTTTTTTCCTCATGGGAGAGCTTGTAGAGATAAGTAATACCGGCGATCTATTTACATCGCCTAAAGACAAAAGAACAGAGGAATATATAACAGGGAGATTTGGATAAAATGGATGAAAAAATAGTCAAAGTCAGTGACCTGGACCTTTTCTATGGGCAATTTCAAGCTCTGATAAAGGTCAGTCTGGAAATAGAGAAGAATAAAATAACTGCTTTGATCGGTCCATCGGGCTGCGGGAAGTCCACTTTTTTACGCTGTCTAAACAGGATGAATGACCTTATCGAAGGAGTGCGGATCAGCGGCAACATAATAATTGAAGGTAAGGACATACTTCATAATGGCGTTGACCTGGTGGAGCTGCGGAAGTCGGTTGGCATGGTCTTTCAGAGACCGAATCCATTCCCGCTGTCTATATATGAGAACGTTGCTTACGGATTAAGGGTCCATCACATGGCGAGAGGTGAAGAACTTGAAGGAATTGTTAAGAGCAGTCTTGAATCCGTACTATTATGGGATGAATTAAAGGATAAGCTTAAGAACAACGCATTAACGCTTACGCTTGATCAGCAGCAGAGGTTATGTATCGCCAGATTGATCGCGATAAAGCCGGATATCCTTCTTATGGATGAGCCATGTTCCGCGCTCGACCCGATAGCCACACAGAAGATAGAAGAGCTTATGCGCATGCTGAAAAAGAAGTATACAATCCTGATAGTAACTCATAATATGCAGCAGGCAGCAAGAGTTTCGGATATAACGGGTTTCTTTTTGTTAGGACAGTTGATAGAATTTGGCCTTACAAAGAAGATATTTACGGCGCCCGCAGAAAAAAGAACGGAAGAATATATTACAGGACGATACGGATAAAGATCATAGTTATATAGTTTTATAAGGAGGTTAATAATATGAACAATAAAAGAATATTCGATAGGGAGATAGATGAACTCAAGGACATGATACTTAAGATGGGGGTCATGGTCCAATCCCTGATCCATAAGTCGATCGATGCGCTAAAGAAACAGGATATGGACATTGCGCAATCCGTTATATCAGAAGGTGAAAAAGTGGATCAACTGGATGTTGAGATAAATGAAAAATGCATTCAGCTCATAGCTCTCAGGCAGCCGGAAGCTTCCGATCTAAGGTTCTTGATGACGGGAGTCAGGATATCGACCGATCTTGAGCGTATCGGCGACCTGGCGGAAGATATTGCTCAAAGAGTTGCCGAACTTGCGGGAAAACCTCTTCTTAAACCTTTAGTCGATATTCCAAAGATGGATCAGCTTGTCGAGAATGCCGTTTCGTTGGTACTTGACGCTTTTATCAAAAAAGACGCGGTAAAAGCAAGAACTGTATGGACCATCGAAAAACAGGTCGATGAACTTCGTGATGCCGTACAGGATGAGCTTGCCGGTATAATGAATAAAAATCCTGATTCTGTCCCTCAGGCGCTGCCGCTTCTGCTTATATCGAGACACCTTGAACGTATTTGTGACCATGCCACAAATATTGCGGAAGATGTTATCTACATGGTCGAGGGCAAGATCGTAAAGCATAATATTGAAGAACTCAAAAAGATCATCGGCAAGGACTGGAAGGAAAAGAAGAAGGTCTAGATATGCCGGATGGGTTGGATTTTCCCCTCCCCGGAAATCATTGTTGGGGGACATTCCGGGCAAAACAAAATACAGCAAACCGACCAGTTAGATAGCGAAGCAGTAGGAAGATATGGCTGAGCAGTGGCTTTCTTTTGGGGGGCATTTGGTGGTGGCAGAGGCGGGGCTTTTCTTGGAGGGAATAAGCAGTGGCTGTTGGTTTTGGTCGTGCTTCCCCTCGTCACCTCGTCATCTCTTGCATTTTGCGATGGAGCCTTCCTTGCCAAAGCCTCATCCCTCAAGGGAAAACGTAGGGCTTTTGTGTGTTCTTCCTTCGTCCCGGCCATTCGTTCGGTAATGCCAATGCCGATTCCTTGGCTTCCTTCCTTCCAACCACAGGACAATTACTTCCAGAAATTAAAGCAACGCAACAAGCTGGGGCAGAAAGCAGACAGCTACAGCTACCCGACCAGCTTGAATGTATAGCAGTGTGATCCTTAATGTTCTTTGTTCGTTCAATGATGCTATCTTCTACACTAACTACGTACGTATTGATATATATTATCTGATGGTATTCCTTGCGCGAATGCCCTGCGCGCACGCTCCTTACGCGCGTGCGTAGCGTGTGTACCTACCTATACTATACAGGGATGTTGCGAAGTTCCCCGGTTGGATGGCAATTAGATCCGATCTCTATAGAGGAATTCCAGGACAGATTTTAGTTTGTGGTAAATTTCAGTCCAGGGGGCATCCGTAGGTTTTAATATAATACTTTGGCATTTTTCCCTTTCTTTCAATAAAAACTGATGCTTTGTGTGAATTTTTTCAAAAGGTTCAAATAATACCGGCGAAACGCGCGCCCGCGCTCGCGCGTT
>Ga0315274_10010990_pt1 | contig 12997 bp, 8 predicted proteins | sample YL17G02_20_MG_FD_203700 | JGI IMG/M metagenome (GOLD analysis project Ga0315274, IMG submission 203700) | Sediment microbial communities from Yellowstone Lake, YNP, Wyoming, USA - YL17G02_20 | ecosystem: Environmental > Aquatic > Freshwater > Lake > Sediment | place: USA: Wyoming | collected... | reverse complement strand
AAAAGTGAACGCTGTCTGTCCCGAATGTGGCTTGGACTAAAGATGACAGCCCCTTCCATCCTTGTCAAGATAAAAATAAACATTATTTCATCGAGCAATAGGCTTTAATCTTATAATTAGAGTAAATGAAAAGGGCGGGATGACCCGCCCGGTCAAATGCTCTTTTCCCCTGTTATTTCAACAGCACCATTTTAATGCTTTGGGCCTGCTTGGCTGTTTCCGGGCGCGCGAAATAAACGCTACTGGCAATATGTAATCCAGCTTCGTAGCAATCATAGTCTGTGCGGGGAATAGCATTGGCGCATGTCCAGATTGCCGGCATCCATTTGGTATGCGTGCCCTTGAACTTCTCCCAATCGTTTGCATATATGTCAAAAAGCTGCTCAAACTCCGACTGATAGGTCGGGCCGGTAAAGTAATTCAACACGCCCCAAGAGCCAAAATTATAGTAGTCTTCTTCAAAATAATCCAACGAATCCAGCGTCTGAGTGAACTGCGGAAAGGTAAATAAATATGCCTTATCAACTGCGACAAATTTCAATCTCCCTTCCCGATCATGATTTTTTACGCTATCTATCATTGCGGCCAGACCTTCATAATATGACGTATCACGGGCTGTCTCATGTAAAATGTAGATTCCTCTTAAACCTGGCGATGATAGATAATGAAAAAGCGTATCGTATAAATCCAATGTTTGGCCCACACTATCCTGCCACCAAGCCGAATTGTACTGGTTCGCTAGCGGTGCCCAATGACCAAACTCCCAATAATCTTGTTGAGGGGGTGTCCTGTATTCCAGCCCGGCGTACATCTTAACTCTTCCTTGGGTGCTTTCGCAATATCGGAGTACAGGTAGGAAGTCGTCCAGCCCGTAATAATGTGAATGAAGGGTATTGGCGTGGATGGATTCGATTAATACGTGTTCCGTGTCAGGTATAATGTACTCCCCCCAGAAAGTATCCGGACAGCATCTGTCGATTGGATACCCGTGCATACAACCGCCCGAATGTGTCTGGAATAGGCCAAGTATAAATTCCTCTTGCCCTTCGGCGTAAACCAAGGCAGGAATTAAGACCGCAATGATGACAAATACAATCGTACGCATAACTCCTCCTTTTCACACACCGACAAAATTCAACTGAACATCATGTTGATCATTTGATGTAAATTACTTTTAGAGACATCACCTCCTCATGTTCATGAATTCGGACGAAGTAAATACCCGAGCGAACACTTCGATCACGCTGGTCAATTGCATGCCAAACGGCCTTGCCGTTCTCCGCTCTGATTCTTTTGACCAATGCCCCCCTTATGTCGAATATTTCGATGTCGTTATTCCCCATGTTTCTGCCAGCCATTTCAATTATGACCGATGAGTTAAAGGGATTGGGGTAAGCGAAAAGAGCGAGCCGCTCCGGCTTGGTAACATCGTCATTTACCACATCCACCACCCAGCCGTCGGGGTAGACGCGGTTGGCCTTAATTGGGTAACCCTCCCCAGTATGCCACGCGAAAAACGAGCCGCCCAACATATCGCTAACGCCCAAGGGCCTATATCCGGAAAAACAGCCGATGCAGCTGATTGGGACGCCATGTTCCTCCCATAGTAGGCCAAGGGCAAACGAATATTTATAGGCTCGGAGACCGATGCTTCCCCCGTAGTTGGCGCCGAACTCAAACTCACCTGAATTCGTTTGCGTTAGAGAGAAAATAGTACCGATATCGGTGGCAACTATGGGGAGATTGTACCAATGCAATAATGTCCCGGTAGTATCGAGAAAAGAGGCATACGCAGCATATTGCTGCGGATAAGGCACATCATGCAACCACACGGCCAGCGCCCCACTATCGGCGTCGACAATAAATTGCAGGCTCGATACCGAAGTCTCTTCCACTTTCAATATTCCCCCCAAGCCATATCCAGTTCTGCCCAAAGCATCAAGCCATTGGAAATAGATGCCCCCCGAACTAACCCACACACAATAGAGCCCGCCCCAGGATGTGGCTCCGAATTTGAGATTTCCATACGATGCGGAGTTTACAACCACCGGCACACCGTTGCTATCCCACAAGATTTCCCCTAAGGCGCTGAACTTCTGAGCATAAATGCCCGGCCCGGCCCCATCTGGGCGATCGTCTCCCCAACAAACAATGAAATTGCCATCCGAAGATCCGAGAAGAGACGGAGAATGTTGTCTAAAGCCCTGCAATGGTGTTACCCCCATGCCGTATTCACAAAAAAGGACATTCCCAGTGCTGTCGATTCGTTGCACCATGACCGGCATGGTGTCGGTGTAGGCCCAGAATTCATCGGCCCAAGTCAGAAGGGCTCCGCCCTGATCATCGGCGACTATATCCGATAGCAGCATCTGGTGACCGTCCCTGACGACCACTGCCCGCCCGGAGTCCCCCCAGAGCCTCTGACCCCCAACGTTCATCCGCTGGGCGTAAATGTCGTAATCTGCTCCGTTGCGCCCGATGTCAAACCACGCTATGATGACGCCGCCGCAACCGTCGAGAGCCAGCCGGGGTCCGTACTGCCCATGCGGCTCGATCACTGCGGGGACGCCCCCGTGCGGCCATAGCTCATAACCGGCAGAATCAAGGTGCTGAACGTAAATATCGGGATCGAATTGCTGTGGGTAGTACCGCCACGCCGCGAAAATGCCGGTATTGCCATCGGAGATGGCCGTCAAGTCGCCGGTGAAATAGTTGTCTCCGCTGATCTGGATGCCCCCATACTCCCATTGGGCAGAGGCATAGCCAGCGGTTATAAAAATTATCAATGCTACAAATTTCCAGCGCATAATTGCCTCCCAAAGTCACTTTATCAATATCATGGCCTTAGATTCTCGGTTGTCATTCACATAAAGCTCATAAAAATATACACCCGTCGAAACCACTTGCCCTTTCGTATCCCTTCCTTTCCAAGCGTAAGTGTGTTCTCCCGCCTCTTGAATTTCTTTGTTGACTAGCGGCATGACCAGATGGCCCGTTACCGCGTAGATATGTAGGCTAACGATCGATTCTTCATTCAGGTAGTATGTGATGATGGTCTGGCTATTGAACGGATTCGGATAGTTTTGTCTGAGGCTGAACCGGAATGGCGAGGGCGGCCCGTCCTCCCCCTCGATCCCCACGGCCTGGTCGAAGTAGTAGGCCCCGATGTCGGCCCGGGTGGAATCAGGGTCCAGTGGCATGGTGGGGTCGCCGGCGTCGATGGCTGGTGAGTTGGGCAGGAGGCGGTAGTTGCCCGCGAGAAGGGGGTCGGCCCGGACATCGTGCGCTCCGGGCAGCATGCCATTATAGTCGGTCGGTTCGTTTCCGAATACCAAATTATAATCCCAGACGAAGCGAAATGTGGTATCAGGGATATATGCATAAACCCCGCCGCCCCAGGGGTTGAAGGCGATGATGTTGTTCTTGACGAAACCGTCGCCGTCGGGGCTCCAGGAGTAGGCGTAGAGGCCCCCGCCCAGTCCCTGCCCCGAGGGGGGTCCACCCTGGGCGGCGTTGTCGGCGATGGTGTTGTTGTAGACTTGGGTGTGGGAAACGTCGGCGTCCAGGCCGCCGGCCGTGGCGTAGTAGACCGGCCGGTAGGCCCCGTTGCCGGCGATCAGATTGTAACGGACAATGCCGGGGGCCCACATGGCGATGCCGCCGCAGTCGCCCTCGTCGGGCAACCACCAGCCAGCCCGGTTGCCGGTAACAATATTGTGCTCGACAACGACCCGACGGTGGTGAGTCGTGTCCTGGCTCTGGGCCAAGATCCCGCCCCCGAAGGCGTAAGAACGGTTGTTGCGAACGATGTTGCCGCGGATGATCGCCCCGCTCTCCCGCGTATAGATGCCGGCGCCAAAGTTGTCATTTTGGTTATTCTCGATGATGTTGCCCCATATGAGGGGCGAGCCGTCCCTGATGCGGATTAGCTGATCAGGCCAGCCGCTGACATTTTGCCCGTTGAGCCGGAAACCCCGCAAGACGCAGGTGGTGTCCACGGCGATTCCCCTAATCCACACACAGCCTCGGATCTCGGTATTGGCCGGGCCCTCGGCGCTGGTCAAGAGTATGTTCTTATCTTGGATCACGATGGTGTCGGCCTCATATGTCCCCGGCGCCACCAACACCGTATCGCCATTAACGCTGGCATTTATACCAGCCTGTATGGTCGGATATTGTGAAGGCACACGCAGAACCGTGGCTGAGGCAGTTGTTGACAGGGTTATAGACGCTAACATGATTATTAAAATATGGCGCATCATGGCGGGCCTCCTTTGAAGGCAGGTAGCGAGAGCAAAACCCAAATATCATCGAGGCTCAGCAGAAAAAGAGCTGCGCGACAATCGCCAAATCTTTTCCGGTATCCCTATAGCGCCATGAACGGAGTGGCATCCCCAATATAATAGGGAGTCGCCAATCTCCAAACGATTTTTTAGGGGCAGCCCCGGGGCCGCCGGTCGGCCCCGGGGTGCCATTTTCCCCCCGCAACTAATACAATATACAAAACGCCACTGACATCTACTGTCAGTGGCGTTTGACGAAATTAAAAATATTTTAGGGTGCCGTGATAATTATCGAGGCCCCAGGTTTTCACGGTATTTCAATACGCGTTAATGAGTTGGGTAGCCAACCGTCATCCCTTTTTCCTATTTGCGCCCGCCTTCGCTGTTGAGGAGCTGTAAAATTTCTCATAAGGGATGTCCGCCAGATTCATTGAACCCAGGTCCTTCACGATCCACCTCTTCATACTGGCGAAGAATGCTGACGCCGGGCATTCACCCTTCCTGTGGCCGAACCGATTGTCCTCAGGCTTTGTGCACATTGTAGGATTGAACGGGCCATCCATGGTCTCGATGATGTTGAGAAAAGTGATCTTGTTGCGTTGTCTGGCCAGAAGATAGCCCCCATCTCTTCCGCGTCTGGGGTTCAAGAGGTCGGCCCGCCCTAAATCGCCAAGTATCTTGGCCAAGTATTCCCGGGGGATGCCCTCGGCTTCCGATATCTGGTCAATCGTGACGGAGTGCCTGCCGTTAATAAAAGCCACATATAGCATGGCGTGCAGGGCGTAACCGGCCGTGTTTGTAATTTTCATTCGCTTCTCTCCCTTTTAAGTCCGGTAGTCTCGTTCTTCTCCCGAGGAATTTATGGCAGCAATATGAGGGTAATGTCAATCGGAATTAGGGGCCGCCTCTAACTCGGGGTTAGTGGAATAGAAAAAGGCCGCTCTTTCGAGCGGCCCCATCGAATCTTCCATCTGTGGATCGCAGTAACAAAGTTGAACTCTATAAGAAGGAGTTCATTCTATTCCTCGTAGACAATCTCCACTCTGGCCAACACGCCATCCGGCCAATCCTGATTTTGCTCCACTTCTAAGACATGTCGGTCTTCTTGAATTAAGGTGACCAGCAGACCATAATTGGGATACCATTCCTGAGCCCAAGCTGCGGCTATAGTCGAGATGTCGATTTCGATTACTCGGCTCGAGCCGTCGTCCGTGGCAAAAAGGACGTAGCTAGAGTCGGCCACATCGCCACCCGGTTGGTTCCAAGGATCGGTCCAGCTGACATTCTCTGGCGTCCAGGCGGTAGCCACTGGCCAAACAGCAAGGTTAGCCAGGCTTGAGTCGGTAATTGTGATGGAAATCGGTAAATAGAGCTTGGCACTCTTAACCGACTTGCCAATATAGTCATCAGGCAAAGTAAACGACAACAATGCCCTTGCCGATTCTTCCCCATCAGGATTCGAAATCATGGCGAAATTCGTGATATCCGCCGAAAAGTCAGCGGCCCAAGCCAGACCGCTCGGTAGGCTAAGAATCGCTATCGCGGTCAGCGCTATTAAAACGTTCTTTTTCATTTCAGTCCTCCTTAAACTCCAACGCTTATCGCAAAAGCGTCATTTTGACCGAGCCTTGATAGTCACGACCTGTTAATTTGGCAAAATAGACGCCGCTTGACTGTGGCTCGCCATAATCGTTTGTTCCAACCCATACCAATGAATGGTCACCGGCGGAATAACTCCCCTCCCCAAGCGTTCTGACTTTCTGCCCCATGATGTTGAAGATTTCCACTGTCACGTAACAGCCTTGAGGCAGGGCGAACTCAATGGTTGTTGTCGGGTTAAATGGGTTGGGGTAAGCCTTCATCATGACAATGTCTTTCGGTAGTTGCAGGCCGATGTTCGGGTCAAGTTTGGGTAGCGGGTCTTTAGTCATGTAAGGATTTATATCAACGTTGCCGTATGTCCTTCCGGCTCCGCCGCCCCAGTAACAACTTTCAGCGCGCACTGTGGGCGATATCAGGCCGTCCCGATAAAAATCCTTCTTGGCTGATGGATTGTACAGGGCGTTGTGGCCGGTGCTGGTTCCGGCGATACCGAAATTGGGAGTGGACCCAGAGGCGACATAAACACCATAGTCCGAGTTACCCTCGGCCTTATTGTACGAGAAGGAAGAACTGGTGTTGCCGTTGCATGAAATGCCATCGTAATTGTCGCTGAAACTGTTGTAGGTCGAATACTGGCAAATGAATGACACCGACACGTTAATCAGATAGATGCCATAGGTCGCGTTATCATGAGAGATATTACCTGTCACGGCCCCGCTGTTTATGTTGGAAAGGTAGATACCCTTGTCAAAGCCATTGACTGTGTTGCCCATAACATTTGCCGCTGTGGGGTTCATGGACGAGATATAAATTCCATCCTGCGGCGACACGAAGGACGAATTCTCTATCACGTTATCCTTGACGTCAAGCGGGTTCATAGTACCGGTGGAACTAGTATAGCGGATTCCGTTCTTGCACTCGGAGATTCTGTTGCCGATGATGTCATGTCCAACACCGTAACTAAGATCAATGGCCCGCGTGTAGCACTTGCCGAAAGTGTTGGAATCGATGACGGCGTAATTATCGGTCCCGGCCGAATACACCGCCGTGCTGGCGATATTCTCAAAGGAGCAATGCCGGATGTCAAGGTCTCCGTAGCTCGCCTTGACGCCGTAAATCGCTCGTTCCAGCGCGCAGTTGTTGAGAGTGACGCTGCCAGTGGAACTGCAAACAATACCGTACCACTCGGCGGTATCGGCGGCGGGGTCGCCGGTCCATGGCTTGAAGGTGATTGGGTCTCCCTTTGAAGCATCGGCGACCAATGAACCATTCACGATAAACTCGCAGCGTCCATGATCGGTGCCGGAGGCAGTTTCATCATAGCCGGGGGCGAAATAGATTTTCGTTCCGGGCTCAATTGTCAACGTGGCGCCGGATGATATGGAAATATCGCCGACCAGGAAAATCTCTGAGTCGTCGGTCCAGGTGGTGTCGGAGGTGATGTTGTCCTCGGCGATGATCAACGACCGTCTGAATATACCGTTATCGGTGCCAATAAAAATTGTATTGCTCTGCAGAATCTGAGAGTTTTCGAAAACGATGTCCTTTATGTCGTTAATGAGGTCATCGTCGAGGCCTTCTGAGAAGTCAGCCCAATTGAGCCCGCCATCGAGAGACAAGTAGACGTATGGCCTTGTGTCAATGATGGCAGTAACCGCAATTACTGACCTCTTACGCGGATGGCTGGCTATCCCACCAATCGACTTGTCGCCTATTCCATTTTGCTGGACCCATTCCCAGGTCTGTCCATGATCTAAGGACCTGGCCAAATGCGGCGTTTGAATGTATTGACCTGCTACAAGCAATGATTCACCAGTGGATTTGGAGAAGACTTCGATGGCATTGATATTGTTGAGAAGTATGGGATAATAATTCAGGCCCGCAGGGCTCCAGGTCGTGGACGGCGGATAGAGCTTGTAGAGCCCTTCGAACATCGTGCCTGCATAGACAATATTGCCCGAAGGCGATCCCTCTATAGCCATAGCCTCATTGCCGGGTGAGTTTTGAGGCCAATTACCACTGCATGCTTGCCATGTGAATGGGAGTGATGGCTGGCATTGAGCTTTCACCACGAAAGGACTATGATCGGAGGTGGCGTATGCAACATCGTAGGTGGCTCCGGGAATCGTCATCAGCGCATAGAATTCGCCAAGTTCATTGCCATGTCCATAGTCGGCGGCAAAATTTTCTCCATGATCGGTGCTCACATAAATGCTGTCTTCGGGCCCAGCAAATGTGCCCAAGCCAACGACCACATATTGCCCGTCCCCAGCTATCGCGAAATCCCTGAAGGTGTTGGACCCTTGGACGATTCGGTTACTCCATCCTTGGACGCCAGATTTGACGGTCAACATGTTGGCGTGGTTTGTCTGATCCGGTTGCGTACCGCCAGCCCAAAGAGCATTCGGCGTGGAATTGAGGTCGAGAGAAGCACAGGTGTGCATGCCCAGGGTTACCTCGCTCCAATTGTCTCCCCAGTCGGTAGTCTTATAGACTCCCCCATAGGTTGTATGGAAAGTGCCAATGTCCGGCTCATCTTCGCTAGCGGCGTACATTCTGGTATAATCTCCCGGGTCGATGGCCAGCGAGACTGCGCCGGGGATAAATAAGCCATTATTAATATTAGTAAAATCCCCCCAAGGCATTTCTCTTTTCAGGACACCAGGCCCATAATAGCAAAATTCGCCACCACAATCATATTTCCATGCATGCGCCAAGCCTAGCATTGAATATTTCACATTATCGGGGCCCTGGATCACCTCGAAATCCTTGAAATAGTCCCAATTATTGTCATCCTCGTAGCCACTCGAGATCCAGTCAGCCCAAAATGGACCCGGACCCGAATTATCTTTATGGTACAGTGCCAAGCAATGGTCTTGGCGACTTGAGGCTATATATTTGTAATAATTGACATAGCAATATGGGCCAGTTTCGCTTGGAAAATTGGGATTTTGAATTATTTTTCGGACGCTTCGTATGGCGTAAATGCCTTCCCAATATTCGCTAAGTTCCTGTTCCCAATTGGCGCCTCCGTCGAAACTTCGCCAAACACCGATATTATTGTAGTCGAAAATCGGATCGCCGGGGAAGCAGTTACCCAGCCAGATATTATTTGGTTCGTCGGGCAAAATGTAGATGGCCGAAAGATCGTATTGGTGCTCCAGTCTACCCTGATACGCCGGGAAACTTGCAAATACCCTGGTCCAGCTTTGACCTTCGTTCGCTGACTTGAAGATCCTCTGCTGATTGTCCCCGACCACCGCCTTACAGGTGATGTAAACCGGGTGCGGTACGTTAGGGTCGATGTAAATCGACGTCATCGAGGCAAGGGCTGTAGAGGGAAGGTAGGTGATACGGGGCTCAAATGTCGCTCCGTAATCTTCGCTGACCCAAAACCCCTCATTGTTGGGTTCATCGCGGGCAATATAAACATGGCCCGGCTCATAAGGATTAGGCACCACCAAAGTGGCCCCCTTGGAATAGTAAGCTGGATTTTGCGACCAAATCCAAGTATCACCTTCATCTTCAGACCGACACACGCCGGTGTTGTAATCAGCCACGAAAACGTAGGGGTCGTCATTCCAATAGACCACTGCCATATCCCTGGCCGTCCCGTAAGACGGCGTATTATGCTGAATATCGTAAAGTGGTTGCCATTGCGCCCATGCCGGAAAACTCAACAGCAATACCATCGCAACGGCGCTTAGAAACCTAAGCATCGTTTCCTCCTTGAAAAATTGGAATTTGTTTGTTATTTTAGGAATATTATTTTAGAGGCTTTTTGGGTCTGGGGCGTTGATACTCTGGCAAAATAGATCCCAGAAGATACCTTTTTGCCGGATGTATCGGTCGCGTCCCAGACTTTCTTTATACCACCTCCTTCCGGAATGTCACGAACTTCAATCTTTCTTACTAGCCTGCCTGAGATGTCATACAGTCCTATTTCAATTTCACCTCCTTTCGCATTCGTTATCGTTATTGTCACGGAGGCATTAAAGGGATTGGGGTAGGCGCTGATAGTGATTTCATTATGAGGCTCATGCTGCCCTTCTCCCCATATCCCGGTTAATAGATCCCCTCGATCGTAATAAGCCTCATAGCCATTGGAATGGGTTGAATCATCCCTGGCATCCGACCAGCTAACGTGTCCCATCCCATAAGATAAGGCCACGGTGGGCTCGATACACCTTTCGGGGCTCTCGCTGACTCTCGTTTCGCCTTCCCAAGTCTCACCGCCATCAAATGAGATGTTGGCTAGAATTACAGCATTTCCCCCGAAAGGCCCCTGATCGTAGACCAGAATAATCGTATCCCCGCTGACCGCGACATCGCTGCTTTTGATTAGGTGGCTTGAGGTCATAGCTATGGGTGTGCTCCAGGTCTCGCCGTTATCGGTGCTTTTCGCCATAAAGGCGTCGCCAGTGAACTGCTGGTCGGAGGATTTGTAATCCACCCAGGTGGCGATGACGAAGGAGTCGCCCCAGGCGCCGATTTGAGGCCAGAAAGAATGAATGGTATCGTTGTCAGATATGATGACCGGCCCCAGCCAGCTTTGGCCGCCGTCGGTGCTCCTCTGATACAGCACCTCTTGGGTGCTCGGGCTAATACCCGTCTCCCTTATGAGGTGCAAAACTGGGTCAGGCTGCCGGGAAAGGCAGTTTACGACCAGCTCCGGCCCGATGCCGGCGAACGTGGTGTCCGAGACGAAAAAAGTGTCCGGCCATGTTTCGCCGTAATCGTTGCTGCCGTATATGAACATGTCTTCGTCCGTCGGGGGCACATAGTCGACTTGGATGCCGAAGACACAATATAGCTGGCTATCTCTGACGGCAATCGTTGGACCCCCACCCCAGTTCCGGCCCGTTCTGTAGATATTTCGTCTTGACCAAGACTGCCCGCAATCGCTGCTCTTGGCCATCCAAATCCAAGAAGCTCCGGTGGTGTAGACCACGTAGACGCAGGAATCCTCGACGGCTATCTGCGGGATGCCGGTGTAGCTGCTATCGGGATCGGAGATGCGCACCTGGGGCTGCCATGTTGCCCCCAAGTCGATGCTGCGGGCCAGGTCGACCTGGTCGTCCTCCACGTTCCACCAGGTAACGTAGACATAATTTCCCCAAGCGGCGATCTCCGGGTCGTGGATCCGCGGACCCTCGGTGTAGCTGAGCCTTATATCCGTGCCCCACTCGGTGAAGATATCAAAGGGATTGTCATCGTTATCTATAGGTTCTGGCTGGGTGGCACGGGTATTACGGGCCTGCCACAGGCCGCCGGGTAGGAAGCGGCCTTCGGTTTCGGGCCCCTGCTCCGCCCACGCCCAACTTATCATTATTATGGCTGTCAAGATTACCAAGATCGTTCTCATATTATTACTCATTATCATATTCTCCAGAAGCTCACCTGACCAGTAGGAGTTTGACAGCGTGAGATTCTTGGGACGCTCTTGCTCTGGCAAAATATATCCCGGAAGATACCGTTTCGCCGGAGGCATCCGTGGCGTCCCAATTTATTTGGCCATCCTCACCCCCTTCCAAGGCGAATACCTTTATCAACTTCCCTTGAATGTCATAGATTGCGATCTCACCTCCTTTCAGATTGGAATAGCTGATTAATACTGAAGAATTGAAGGGATTGGGATAAACGAACACTGTTGCCTTTTCCGGCAATTCGTTCGCGACATCCTCGCGTATACCTTGCGGTTGAAATGGATACATAGAGAAATACAACCCCCCGCAGATATCCGTGTCGGGGTTACAGATGGCGTCGCACCAGACGGCGAAGACCTGGCCGCCACAGGTCGCCAAGGCAGGGTTGTAGGAGTCTTCTGGTTCGGTGTCCAGCCTGAGCTCTGGGCTCCAGCCGATCAAATTGGGGCTTTGGCTATAATACACCATGCGGCCGTCTGGCAACCCTCGCTGATCTTCCCAGGCTATCCGGATGGTATCCCCGTCCCAGGCCACATCGGAGAAATCGGCCGTATGACAGGTTGTGGCAATCCCCTCCGGCCCCCAGCTTTGCCCTCCGTTGAAGCTCAGGCGGATCAGGATATCGCCCACTGTGTAGTTGGGGGAATACTTCATGTCCCACCAAGCAAGGGCAACGTTGGCGGAATCATCCAGGGCCATAGTAGGGAGCTGGGAAGACCTTCCGTCGTTGTCAGAGATCATGCGATTAGGCTCCCAGGAGAGGCCGCCGTCAGTACTCTCTGCGTAATAGACCTCGTATGTCTCGGTAGGTGCGAACCGCCCGCCCCAAGCCAAGTGGACAGTGTCGCCGATGCTAGCCATGCTAGTGGCCCCAGCATCATAACAAGTGAAAATGTCCTGAGGGGCCGACCAGGTCTGGCCAAAATCGGTGCTGCGCAGGCTCTTGAATCTCCTGATCTCCCCCTCGTAGAAACCATAAACGGCATTGACCAGTGGACCGGACCCAGCGGCGTCAAAGTACATATTGGGTTCCAGCCCAGGATGCAAGAGGGGAATCTCCCGGTCCCAATTCTGCCCACCGTCCGCCGAGCGAGCACAGAAAATGTTATGCCGGTAAGGCCAGGCCTCCTCGGTGGCCGTCCAGGCGACCAGGATGATCATTTCCTGGACCATGACCCTGACGTGATATGTATGGAATGAAGCAGCCGTATCAGAGACGACAATCGGAAGACCCCAGTTGGACCCCCGGTCGGTGCTGCGCAAATATTCGATCCTTCCGCCATCCCGCCCATATGTGTAAGCCACATGAAGAGTGTCCCCGATGGCCAGAATCTGAGGGTACTCGCAGCCTCCGGGTGCGGAGATGCGCACGGGGGGCGACCATTGTTGGGCGGGGACGGATCCCACCAACAGAGCCGTCATCGCTATGCCCAAAATTATAGGCTTATACATGAGGGCCTCTTCGTTCTTTTAATAAAAATGGCAATTGATAATAAACTGTGTGCAGGCGGGTGATTTAGAAATAAAAAATCCGTCCTGTCGCGGAGGGCGGCTTCGACGGAAATCCGGTCGGCAGAGAATACTGGTTTCGGCAATTTCGAGGGCATGCTTCCAGATACCTTCCCCAAAATGGTTCGCTGATCAAAACCCCCTATAGAGTCTGCCTTCTCCCAGTAAATTTGCCCG
>Ga0315274_10010989_pt1 | contig 12997 bp, 13 predicted proteins | sample YL17G02_20_MG_FD_203700 | JGI IMG/M metagenome (GOLD analysis project Ga0315274, IMG submission 203700) | Sediment microbial communities from Yellowstone Lake, YNP, Wyoming, USA - YL17G02_20 | ecosystem: Environmental > Aquatic > Freshwater > Lake > Sediment | place: USA: Wyoming | collected... | reverse complement strand
AGGGGCTCTGCTAGGAAAGGCGAGTTCAGGCTCCGTGATTATAAAATTGTGGCAGGCTCCAAGAACACGGAAGTTGTCCACAAGGAAAGCGGGTGCAGGTTTCTTCTGGATCCATGCAAGGTATATTTTTCACAGCGCGAGGGTACTGAGAGAATGAGAATAACTGGCATGATAAAGAACAATGAAACCGTCATGGTATTCTTTGCCGGAGCTGGCCCGTTTGCAATTGCGATCAGCAAGCATTCCAGGGCAGGGAAGATTGTTGGAATCGAGATAAATCCGAAGGCGGTCGGGTATTTCAAGAAGAATATTGAACTGAATAAACTGCAGAACGTGACCGCGGTTCTTGGAGATGTGAAGGAAAAGGCGCCTGCGTTCTACGGAAAATGCAGCCGGGTCATAATGCCGCTGCCTGAAACGTCCATGGAATATCTGGAAGAGGCTATATTGTGTTTGAAACCAGACGGAATTTGTCATCTATACTGCTTCTCAAAGGAGGAAAAACTGAAAGATGTGAAAAAGGAGATTGCAAAAAGATCCAAGAAAATCGGAAAATCCGTTCGCTTTATCGGGATCCAGAGAGTTTTGCCGTATGGGCCCGGAATCTACAAGTACAGGATTGATTTTGTCATTGAATAAGCGATGAAAGACTGGCTTGAACCTTTAAATTGGGTAAAAGAGTAATATTTCTTTAGAGAAGGTGTCAACTTTGGACAGACGAGTATTATTCGTAATAGTAATCGTGGTAGCCCTTGTAGTTGTGGTCACGTGGGGCAAGCTAAATCTTACAGGCGGGCTGGTTGGGCTTGGCGAAGTCACGGAAAGGGTTTACATAACGCCATTCAGTGATGTTTCCGATATCAAACAGGGTGTCAATGTATTGCATAATCTCGGCAACAGCTTTACGGCAGATGTTCCTGTTTCTCTCATGTCAGAATTAAAGGACAAGGCATATGTGAGCGAGGTATCAAAATATATCATTCCTATAGCGAGAAATCCTGCTGATAAATCCACCAAAAGAAAGGTGGGATCACGCGACTGTTTCCCGGTCAGCAAAACGCCTTGGGGCGTATCGAAGGTGAATGGCGGCTCTGGCGGGAACGGAATAACTGTGGCTGTACTCGATACAGGAGTTACGAAACATCCTGATCTAAAAATAAGCGTCTGCAAGGACGCGACAAGAGGGCGGTTTATTCAGAATGGATGCAACGACAACAACGGCCACGGGACATTTGTTGCCGGAATAATAGCTGCAAACGGCGGTGATGACGGCAGAGGCATCACAGGAGTCGCGCCCGGGGCAAATATAATGGCGATAAAGGTGTGCGATGCTGACGGATCATGCTGGTCAGATGATATTGCTGCAGGAATACGATATGCTGCTGACAATGGGGCGAATATTATTTCAATGTCATTTGGCAGCAGCCGAAACGATCCTGTGCTTAATGATGCTATAGATTATGCGAGCAGCAAGGGAGTTCTCCTGGTTGCTGCTGCCGGAAATGATGGTCCTGATGACGGGAGCATAGATTATCCGGCTGCCAATGCAAATGTAATTGGCGTTGGCGCAATTGATTCTTCTGACAAGATACCTTTCTGGAGTAGCAGAGGAGATAATTATAATACAGTTTACTGGGTTGTGAACGAAAAGGACATCGAATTTGTCGCCCCTGGTGTTGCTATCGACAGCACATGGAAGAACGGATGCTATCTAACTCTGGACGGAACTTCAGCAGCTTCCCCGCATATTGCAGGGCTGGCAGCAAAACTGTGGCAAGGATCTGCGAGTGCGACAAGAACATACCTGCAAAACAGGGCAAGATATAACTACGCTGACATCGGTCGCTCAGGCGATGATCCAGATGCAGGATTCGGGCTGCCTACTGCACCGTGAATTTTTTTCTTATAATCAACAATTCATCCCATAAATCTAGGTTTATAAAAATTTCCCGCTCAGTTATCTAGTTATTATGAGAGAATTTCCAGATATCAGGATAGGCGCGGAAGCCATGGTTTTCTTGACCCGCGGCGATATTAAGAGAGTATTCGAAGTGACTAGACAGGACGTGCACAATCGGACAGTTGTGTATCGTCAGATTCCTCTTTACGATATTAATGGCAAGTGTCGAATAACCATACAAGACTGGCTATATCGGGTATTAACTGTTCCAGATCCAATGAAGGCAGAAGAAAAATTTCTAGAATGGGCTAATTTTTACTATGAAAAATATTTTCAATTATATCCAAAGGACAGGGAGAGGGTTTCCGAGGAAAAATTGGATCAGGTGCTAAAAGAATACGCAAAGGCGTATGCTGCGGAATGCGCTAGAACAAATTGCTAAAAATTCTTGGTCATTATTTTTCAGTGAAAACGAATTTTGTTCTGAAAAAACAATATATAGTGCTTCAAACTACTATCTAATTGTTCGGGTGTTTTCATGGCTGAAAAAAAATGTTTTGAGTGCAAGAAAAAGATCGAAAATGCTCATCGCCTGGAAGGTCACTGGTTCTGCCAGAGCTGTGCAAGGCCGAAGCAAAAAATCTCGCAGCTTACTGGATTTGGGAAATGATTTGATTTTATTAAGTTTTGCAGCGTATGGATTTCATGCAAAATCTAACAATCATAAATTTCGGTGACATCCGTACTGACAAAACCTTTGAGGACGTATTAAAACAAAATTATCCTTTTCTCGAAGTTATGACAACTGTTGAACCTGATCTGATGAAATTGAATGATGGACAATTGGACACGTTCGGACTGAAAAAAACGCTCAGCAGAAGGGGGAATCGACTAACATTTCTGGTTGTAACTCCCTATGCGCTCTACGAACACGATCCAGAATCCGAAAAGAACCTGGATCTTTCCGGCGGCTGCGTATCTTATCCAGAAAATAAAATAGCTGTGGTGTCGCCATATGATCCATGGGGAGGCATAGACATAACAAGAAAGTCTGTTCATGCAGTAGGGGTCTGGTACAAACTGAAGCGGCATGGGCCCAATATCGGCGGCGCGCTCTGCCCCATGATACCACCTTATTATCTCGGGAAGGGCGTCAAATCAAAGGGAGATTATCTTTGCGAGGACTGCAAATCTAGACTGAAACCATTTTATAGAAAATTCAAGCTCGCTGCAGCTTCTTGATTTCTTTCATCATCAAATCAGCCAGATCCTGGTATGTTTTTCTGGTCATGCCTTCCGGGATATGCAACTCGCAAAACCTGGCATCATGGCCTTCGAACTTGCCAAGCCAATCCTTGTGAAAGGCGAAAACCCGACGCGGTTGTTTCTTTATCGCGTCGGAGGACGGTTCCGGATGGTTTAATTTGGTGCCAGGATATTTTGTGGCGAGAGATAGCATTATCTGCTCGGGGTTTAATTTTTTCAAAAGTTCAATGGTTTCTTTGACAGTTTCTTCATTTTCTCCGGGCAATCCAAATGTGATATACGCTCTTGCTGGAATTTCTAGTGCTCTTGCTTTTCTGAATATATTTTCAATCCCCGCAGTCTTCATGGTTCTGTTTGCCTTCTTCAGCACACGCTCGGCTGCTGAATCGACCCCGATGCATAATAGAATGCAGCCAGCTTCCTTCATTTTTTCCAGCATCTCCTCATCTAAGGTATCGGGTCTTGTTTCGCATGACCAGAATAAATCAAGTTTTGTTTCAATCATTTTTTCACAGAACTGCAGAACGCGCTTTTTATTAATCGTGAATGTGCTGTCATGGATCTTCAGGGTTCTTGTGCAATGGTTCTTAACAAGCTCTTCCAGTTCGCTGTAGAACTTTTCTATTGATCTGTGCCGGACTTTGTTTCTCCAGAATTCGGTGGAGCAGCAATACAGGCAATTGAACGGGCAGCCGCGGGAGCTTATGGCTGAATGAATACGGTATTTCTGCATTGGAAACAATCGATAAGATGGAAGCGGAAGGGTATCCAAATCTTTTATCAGTTCTCTCTCCGGATTGTGAATAGTTTTCCCTTCCTTCGTTTTATAAGAAATTCCAGCAATGCCTTCCAATTTATTTCCTTTTAAAATTTCCTCGAAGGTAATTTCTCCCTCTCCTCGAACTGCGATGTCGGCGACTTCCAGGACTTCTTCTGGCCTGAAAGTGGCGTGGACGCCGCCTATAATTATCTTTGCCGAAGAAATGAGCCTGATCCGCTCGACCAATTTTCTGACCTCTGGAAATACAGGGCTTGTTGATGTAATACCGATAATATCAGGCTTGAACTGTTCGATTGTGTGCTTCAGATCTATCTTTTTCTCCACGTTCATATCCAAAACTTTGGTTTCTGCTCCACATTTCTCCGAGATCGTGGCGATATATCCCAGCCCAAGCGGGAAGAGATCCTTGCCTCGGTAGAATGGATATCGTGGGTTTATGAGGAGGACTTTTTGGATTGCCATGATAAAGGGTATGCTGGAAGGGTTTTAATGGATTTCTTAGTATTACAGATGTTGGTTGGTATGGGAAGATATGTTACAACATCGCAGAAACTGAGGAGGCTTTCACACGAGCATAGAAGAGTAATCGACAACATGGTGGAGTACATAAATGAAAAACTCAAAAGAGGATTCGATTCGAACGAAGAGTGCATCAAAATTTCTGTCAGGTATCTCAAAGGATTCATACCAGAAGCATCGAAGGCTGTCGAAGAACAAATATTCGGTCGTGTCTTTGCTAGATATGGTTCTCATTGGAACGTGTTATGGGGAGGGGATGGGTATGGCATTGCAAAATTCTATCCGAAATCAGAATCGACAGAACCTGAATATTGTATCTGATTATTCACCCCACATCTCTGAAATTTCATAGTCAATTTTATTCTGATGCAAAAAATCCAAGAATTGTTTTCTTTTTTCTATTGGTATTATAATAATATTTTTTTCTATTCTTTTTCCGCCAAGATTTTCCACAATTCCTTTAGAAATATAAGATTTCTTATTAATTTTCTGCTTATAGCCATATATTTTTCTCCATAATGATACGTTTTTTTCTCTGGAATTTTTTTTAAAATTCATCTTAATCAAAAGACAATGCTTCAATTTTTCCGGAATTTCCATGTATTTACCATACAAAATAATGCCGTTGCTAATTATGCTTCTTTTAAGGGGCGATTTGGAAAGCTCGCCGATTTTTAGAGATATCTTATTTCGTATTCCTCTGAGGGCCCACAGCCTGCTCATATCCGATTGTTCAAAAAGCCTCAATCTCTCTTCAATGAATTTTACATCTTTTTCTTTGGTATCTATAAAAATATCTACATCGCTTTCTTCATCGAAGTCCCCTCTAGCAACGGATCCAAAAAGTATGATGCGTTCTATTGTATCTGACTTTTCATCATCCAATAATATGGACACGAATTCGCTTGCATATCCAATAATTTTTTGCTGTTTCATTTCATCATCTCCGAAATAATTTTTTCTAGATTCTGAAAAAGTTCAATAACTTTTACGATTTCGTCATTTGATTTCTGCGAACCATAAGAAAGAGATTCTGATAAGTTCTCAAGCAATACCATCTTAGCAATTATTTCAGTTTTTTTTGGAAAATCAGGCAACCGATCGACAACATTCTCAGTTTTGAACCATCTGTGATTGAGCTGTGCCCCAGCATCGAGTTTATTTATAGAATGAAGATAAATTGATAGAAGTTCTATGATTCCTCTGGAAGCGCTGAATCCTATCGTGCGCTGGGAATGCTCAATGCCCCTAGTAATGGCTGTTTCAAATATGTTTTTTTTATACTCCTCAAATGCCTTCCTATGCTCTTCGGTTCGCATATACTTCTTTATGTGACAAAGTATATAAAGATTATGTTACTGAGTAATATTATATATGACTGAATAACATAAAAATATGTGACTCAGTACATTACCGTTTTTCAAACTCAGCGTCTATCACAACATGGTAAACCCTTGGGGCATAGCTCTTGACGATTTTTCTGCCAAATATCGCGGATATGCCATAACCTGCCTTCTTGGCGGCTGCCTCGAGCTCTGTCAAAGGCTTGAACCAGAGATCTTTTTCCTTGTATAAATTATGGTAATGAATTACTCCGCGCTTTTTCAGGAATTTGAAGGCTGTCGGCAGATACTTCTGTGTTCCAGGGAAGTATCCCATCATTACACGATCTGCTTTGATATTCTGTTTGATGCGCCTGCAGTCTCCAGAAATTGGCTGTATTTTGTGTGCTTTGTTCAGCCTGATGTTTTCCTTGAGATATTTGAAAGCATCGCGGTTTTTTTCAATAGCATAGACTTTCTTGGCCTTGCTATTTTTGGCAATGCCCAGCGAGAAGTATCCGATGCCTGCGAACATGTCCACAACTGTTTCGTCTGGAGTTATCTGCCTGATAATACGCTGTCTTTCATTGAGGTTTCCTTTGGAAAACATGATCTTTGAAACATCCAGCTTGTACTGGATTCCATGTTCTTTGTGGATTGTTACTATGCTCCTATTTTTTTTATCTCTGAAAGATAAAATGGAAATCTTTGGCTGCCGTAGTTCGCCCTTCACGCCCTTTTGCTCGCAGACGATTCTGATATATGGAAATAGAGATAAAATGGAATCACCAATCTTCTTTTTATCTCTCATAGAAAGTTTTTGCAAAAATTTTAACAGTATAATGTCTCCTATAGTTTGATACCCAGCGGGTATTTTGCTTTCAGGGACTCCTGATAGTTCTGATAGTTTGGACTTGAGGGACATCATGATAATTGGGTTATATAATTAATAAATCAGGAGTTCTGCCAGATGATTTGTGATTTATAGACTTTTCTAACAGATTTTCTATCATGCTATCCCAGGATGAAATCAAGAACACGTGTGAATTGTCTAGAGCCAATTCAACGTCTCGAAGAACTCCGTTCTTCACAAATGAGGAGTTCTTCAAGATGCAAAAAATCGGATATCGCTTTATAGGCCCATCCAGACATAGTGCTGTCAAAATATGTACCTGGTGCAGGCATGCGATTCGCGGCGACAAGAGACAGCATGCGACATCCGAGAACTTCTGCTACAAACAGAAATTCTACGGAATAGAATCACACAGATGCATACAAATGAGCCCTGCTGTGCCGTTCTGCACTCACAACTGCGAATTCTGCTGGCGCATACGTGGATCGGCGAATCCAAAATGGCAGGGACCTATAGATGATCCCAAGGTCATACTTGACGAAGCTATCGAATCGCACAAGGAACTGCTCAAAGGGTTCGGCGCAAAATGGCATGATAAAAAGAGATACGAGGAAGCCATGAATCCTAAGCATGTCGCGATTTCTTTGGACGGCGAGCCATTGATGTATCCCAGGATTGTCGAATTGGTAAGAGAAATAAAGCAACGTGGCATGACAGCGTTTCTTGTCACCAATGGCACATTGCCTGATGTTCTGGAAAAACTGATAGACGAGCAACCAACTCAACTGTATATCACGCTTCCTGCACCAAATGAAGAAATATACAGGAAAACATGCAAAGCTGACAATTGGAAGGAGATAATGCGTTCTCTGTCTCTGCTTGGAAAGTTTTCATGCCCGACTGTTGTAAGGCTGACGCTGGCTAAGGGCGTCAATTTTGTCAATCCCGAAGAATATGCGGAAATAATAAAGAAACATAGTCCACGTTTCGTTGAAGTAAAAAGTGCCATGAGTGTTGGCGGGGCAAGACAAAGAATCCCTTACGAGAATATGCCGCTGCATCCGGAGATTGCGGAATTCTCGACTCGGATTGCGAATGAGAGCGGGTATAGGATTGTGAATGAGAAAAAAGAGAGTCGAGTAGTATTGCTGGAACGCAATTAGCATCTCTCCAAAATTTTATACAGAATTCCTAGCGCTTTTTTAAATTCCAAGTCCGTGATTACCAGTGGCGGCTCTATTCTTATTGTGTTATTTTCGGCTGGCCCAAATATGACACCTTCATCAAGACAACGATAGATGACATCTTTCGCTTTTGTTTCTGGATGGAGCTCCACTCCCAGAAGCAAACCTTTCCCGCGGGTCCCCATGACAACTGGCAATTTCTCGAATTTGCGTTCATAAAACATTAGCTCCAGTGCCGATGCGTTTTTTATGAGACCCTCGTCTAAAATAGTTCGCAAGGCTACAGTAGCATAACGGCACGCCTTCGGATTTCCTCCAAACGTCGAGGCGTGTTCTCCTGGCACAAATAAATTAGCCTTCTTTCCAAAACCTACAGCACCCATTGCAACAGCCTCCCCTGCTCCAATTGCCTTTGCCATTGTTATGGCATCTGGTAAATCTTCACTGCTGTAATGTTCTGATGCGAACAATTTTCCTGTTCTACCAAAACCAGTCTGTACCTCATCGGCTATCATTATTGTTCCTGTCTCATTGCACCGTTGTCTCATGGCGTGAATAAACTCAGGGCTCATTTCATATATTCCGAATTCGGCCTGTATTGGTTCATATATAAATGCAAAAACTTGCGGCGTTATTTTTTCCACAGCTTTCAAATTATTTCTTTCAAGTTCTATGATTTTTCTATAATTCGTTTTCCATCTGGTTTTTTTATCATTTCTTTGTCTATTGTAAGCTGCTTGTGCTGTGCATGCATTGGAAACACCATATCTACCGTGGAACGAGCCTTTTATACATGCAATGGATTTCCCATTATTTGAATTCTTTGAATTAGCTTTGAGCACAGCTTCATTCGCCTCAGCTCCTGAGTTGCAGAAGAAAAACTGCACATCAGGAATCGGAAATTCCCCTGCCAGAAGATTAGCATATTCGATCTGCTCCGGTATTATGAAAAGGTTGCTAACATGAGAGAGTCTTTTTTCTTTCCTATCGCGTTTCTCAAGTTCTATAATATTCGGATGGTTGTGACCCAGAGCATTGACTCCCAGACCTGCAATCATGTCTATGTATTTCTTGCCGTCGTAACCAACTACTCGGGCGCCTTCACCCGTGGCCAAGGCTACTGGATAAAATCTCTGGTTTCCCATGCATCCGCCGTAGGTTGGCGCGATGTGAGAAAGATCAAACTTTCTGTCTGTCATGCCTAAAATAATTCATAAAAATATAAAAGCTCGAATTATAAGTGAGACAATTTTATCCTCTCTTCTGCAAAAAAAATTGCATGGTTTTATATATCAATCTTTACAAAATATGAGGATGCTATCATTACTACAAACTAGAAATCGAGTATGTGAAAAAATTGAGGGCATGGGATATACCGATATCACAGGACGTAGATTGGGTACAGGATCACGACAGAAATGCCGCGATTATTTTTCAGGACACTTCAAAGGCATGGAGGAGCATTGTCATAGAACATGCGGACAATGTTACATATATACAGGAAACGGCGAAGAATTCATCATAAACCCTTCTGCGACCTTTTACAGGGGTCCGAGATATCTAGTAGAGGAAACTGTGTCTCTCATATGTGCGTGTGATGCTGTACTTAATCAAACTAATAGGGAAGAGTCGCCTCCAGAGTTTCAAATAATAGACAATGAAACTATGCTTAAAATTTTTAACGATCCTGAACGGTTCAATTTTACAGTTTCTCAACCTTCTTCCCAACCGGCATTGGCACAATCTTGAGTTTGGCTTTCTTGAACTTCTTTGATAATTCCTTTCCTTTGAAGAATTCGTGCAGGAAAACAGTAAGCGATGCAACTTCAGAATGCGGCTGATTGGCAACTGCGATATTGAAATCTGCCATCCTGTAAACCTCTCCGGGGACTTTTTCTGAACCAACAATAAAAAGGATCCGTTGCGGTCGCTTTTTTATTATTTCATTGATTTTTTTCTGAATTGGAATTCCGTACATGGTCCCGTGAACAATCAAAAATTTCTTTCTTTTATATTGTTTTATCACTTTCCTCCAGCTCTCGGAATATTCTACCTTGAAAGGTCCGCCCCAGGTTTTGACAACGTTTCGCACGGATTCGAGGAGTTTTTCGTCCTTCTCTCCGCTGTAGATTATCTTATCTGCTCCGAGCGCGCGGGCTACCAGACCGCAATGGGTAGATATTCTGGCATCACGGTCATGGCGGTGACCAAGACGGAGGATTGTAATTGACGGTGACATAGAATGAAAATCGATAGAGCTCTTATAAAACTATTCAGGCTGCGGCTTTAAGAAATCCGAAATCAGCAGTGTAACATCCCGTACAGAAATCTTTCCTCGGTCTTCCGGTACCATCTGATAAGATATCTAGAAAATTTTCCAGAGATATGAATCTTACGGTATCGACATTCAAAAATCTTGCAAATTTTTCATCAGTCGTAAATCTGTTTGCAGCAAGCATATGATCTCTATACTCACCTTTATGTGGAGGCTGCAATCTGCAATAGGCGTGATTTCTTGGGGATCCTGCCCTAACATGAATTTCTCTTGGTCCAGCACTGCGAACCATATCCACAGGACCACCCTTTTTTGCTGCCTGAGTACCTCTTCGAAACGAATCATCAACTACTGCAACAACTTGCCCACTCGCCAATCGCACCAAAACATATTGTTTTGTATCCGCAACCGAGTCTCGTTCATCCTGTTCAGGCTTGTCGTAGCTTCTTTCAGCATACGAATCCTTGTTTAGAATGTTGGCAAATCTGCACGGATATTCCAAAGCATAACCCTCTGCATGCATTATTCCAGAAGCAGGAATTGGTGTCACAACCTGAACCAAAATTCCATCTTGTCTATCCTGCATTGCCAGCGCTCCACCAAAAAGGTGCCGTGCCAAATCAACTGGGAGTCTTTCGATAACAGAATTGGGCGCAGCATAATACGGATGGTGAAAGGAACATATATGAGGATTTGCCAAAAATTGCTTAACGGTTTCAAATCCATTCTGACCAATATGAACGACTTCTCCTGGTAACACGTCTCGTTCAATGACTGAGCTGGTTTTCACAAAAGATCTAGATTCGGTGGAAACCGTGTATGCATCCTGACTTCGACCTAGTATGAGAGGCACTGTACCATACGGGCATCTTGCTGCAAAACCATCCCCCTTTTCTGTGAGAATTACCAGAGAGAAGCACCCGTTATCGCTTGTTTCATTGATTATGTTTTCAATTCCTCTGACAACATCACCAGCATTTGCAATGAATCTTGCAACAAGTTCTGCATCATCACTGCCTCCATATCTGCTTCTAAGTTCGTCGCCATTGCGAAAATATCCATCGAATGCCAGAGTAAAATCCCCGAGATTTTGTGCATAGGATTTCTTAATACGCACGTTTCTAGTGGAGCTGTTCTGAAGAATTCCAAAAGGACCTTTCATTTCATTTTGCGGCAAAAGCGGACTTACCGTACCATCAATATGTCTAGATAAAAATTCCTTTCCAGAATACAAAGAAATATCGCAACATTCCTGGCCTCGGTGATTCAGACCGAATGCATTTAGCCTTAGGTCACCGAATACATCGCCATTGTTTCTACCGTAAACAAGCGCTATTGCCATGTGATCAAACAAAATAGTCCTGATACGTTTATAACATCAAAGTGGGAATGGTTTTTATATCTTCTAGATTTCATCTATTCTTTAAGACAGCCCCGTAGTACAGACAAGCGAAACCACCGAGCAAGAGATTACAGTCTCGCCAGCGAGGTGGATTGAGCGCGTCAGATCATAATATCTGACGATTGGTAGCTTGGTCAAGTATACCGGCCTTTGGTTCGAAACTAAAGATTCGAGGAGGAAATAGTGATTTCTCCTATGAGAGAAGACAGCCGGGGACCCAGGTTCGAATCCTGGCGGGGCTATAGCGATCCTTAAAAACTTTTCGGCTTCTCATTTAGATGAGGAATATGGTGATTGTAACTAAATTTGGTGGATCGTCCTTCAAAGATATCGGAGGCTACACATCAGCAGGAGGATATATTCTGGAACACAACAAACACAGGAGAATCGTTGCCGTTGTTTCTGCAAGATCTGGAAGAAGCAATGATCTGATAGATAGTTATGATCAATGCGCAGGCAATGAAAGTGCATCGTCTTCATTCTGCGATGGATTGCTGCAGCAAGACCTGAACCTTATAGGGCAGTTAGAAAGTCATGCAGCCAAAGAGTACGCAAAGACAGCTCTGTCAGGAGCGAGGGATCAGAAAAAGAAATTCCTGATGGGGGGAGAAAGAGATGCGTATTTGGCTTCGGGGGAAAATGATTCCGGAATAGTTCTAGCATCTGTTATAATCGAACTTGGCGGAAAATCTGCATTTTATAACGGAAAGGAAGTCGGGGTTCTGGCCAGACGAATCAATGGCCACCCAATCATAGATGTGGACGAATCATCAAGACGCATACGAGATAGATTGCAGTCACACCTGAGTGAGGGGGTTGTGCCTATAGTTGGTGGCTTCGTCGGTGAAGACGATGAAACAAAAAGATACCTCATACTCGGAAGGAATACAACAGATGACACCTCGATTCTGGTGGGAATCGCATTGGGCGCAGATTATTGTGAAAATATCAAGGAAGTTGATGGCGTGTTCAGGATAGATGATCATAGAGAATACGGCATACTTCCGTATATGAGTTATGATGAGGCAATGAAACTTACAGCAAGAGGCGCAAAGATGTTGAATTCAACTGCTGCCAGAATGGCTGCCAAGTATAACATGCCCATTATAATAAAAAACTACAAAAGTTCCGGAACTAGAATATCAAGAGCATCGTCGACTACACAAAAAAATCCTGTTGCGGCCATTGATGTCATAAGTGTATGCTCTATAACAATAGAAGATCCTGCCATGGACACATTGTCTGGCATAGGATATTCTGCGACATATTCCGGTATACTACGTGAACTCGGAATACCCAAAATTACTGGAGCAGAGGATACAAAAATAACATTTACAATAGCTGAGAAAGATAGGGAACACGAAGGAACGGCAGTCAAAACTCGGATACAGAATGGTCTTAACAAAGCAGGATGGTATCCTATAGTCGATGAAAGCATAGAATCACAATTTACAATTGTTGGCGATAGCATGCAGGGTCCTTCAAGAGCCCTGGC
>Ga0315274_10010986_pt1 | contig 12999 bp, 10 predicted proteins | sample YL17G02_20_MG_FD_203700 | JGI IMG/M metagenome (GOLD analysis project Ga0315274, IMG submission 203700) | Sediment microbial communities from Yellowstone Lake, YNP, Wyoming, USA - YL17G02_20 | ecosystem: Environmental > Aquatic > Freshwater > Lake > Sediment | place: USA: Wyoming | collected... | reverse complement strand
GTTCACTTCGTGCTATCCTTTTCATGGCGTGAGTATCCTTTCTGCCCCTCGAGGGCTGTGTGATCCGTAGACCACCAAAGTGTACTCACGCCGCCTTCATTTTTACAGGAGTATAAGGACATCACCCTGGCCATCTTCTTCTCCTTTCTTGTCTAGTGCTAGCTGGCATTGGACCTGCCCCTCACCTGATGCCGGTGTCGATCTCCACGTCCAGGCGCGTGGTCTGACCGCCCACGATCTCCACTGTCTTTGGCAGCTCCTTCGCCATGTCGATGCCGACATGGTTGATGTCCACCACGTAGGTGCCCACGGGCAATTCGACCCGGTAGTTCCCCTTGCCATCGATCTGCACCCTGGCGACCTCGGTCTGCCCATCGCTGGCGTAGATCACGATCTGCCGGCTGGCGTAGACCTCAGGCCCCGGCGTGGGCTCCGGCACACCCTCCTGCACCACCGGCACCAGCGGGCCGATAGTGACGTGGCCTTCCAGCACGCCCGTTTCCTGAGGCAGAGGAACACAAGAAGCGACCAACAGCATCAAAGCCACGAACAGAAACATTCTCATGGACCAAACCTCCCTCTCGTTACCAGGTATTCTGCACCACAGTCGCCCGGCCAGACAGGACACACGGGGGCGCAGCGCGGCTGATTTCCGCTTTTTCCGCGATGCCATCCATGGTGGTCGGGGGATAGCCGCGAGTCTTAAACAACTCGGAAGCTGCGGATAGAATGCGTTGCCTGACGCGCTGTTTGTTTCTTCCCCGCAAGGGCAATTGATCCACTTTGGCCTGGATTCTGGTGATACGCGCCATCAATTGCTGATCACCGGGGCTTTCTGCAGATACCGGCCTTCTTGCACTTCCTCGAGCATAAACGCGGCTGCATCCGCGCGCGAGATGCGGGTTCCACTCGCCTTGTTCAAATACCCCACGTTCACATGGCCTGTCTGCGGGTCATCGGTGGGAAAGGGGAGGCGCACAATGGTCCAATCGACATCCGAAGCACGTACGGCCTGTACAGCACCGACCATATCCTCATAACCTGCGCGGGCTAAGAGCCTGACCAGACCGATCATCAATCTGAATCGGAGATCGGGGGCATCCTGCGGATCGCGGGCGCTGGGTGCGGCGGAAAAAACTAACCGGCGCACGCCGTACTTTTTCATGGCGACCAGGATATTTTGCGTTCCCTGCGTGATGGGACGGCCTTTTGCATCCCGGCGCGTGTTCAATACACTAACGATGGCTTGTGCACCATTGACCGCTCGCTCGACGGCCGCCGGATCGGCAACATCCCCTTGCACCATCCGCAGGCAGTCATCTTGAACGGTGAGTTTGGCTGGATCACGGACAAAGGCTGTGACCTCATGACCGGCTGACAGCGCCTGCTGGACGAGCTGCCTGCCTGTGCCACCGCTTGCTCCGAAAATGGTGATTCTCATAGGACCTCCGGGTCGATCTCCTGGCTGGTTCCCCTGGATGGAATGGCGGTTCTTATGCACTGAGTATAAATCTAGACCCAGTCCAATTCTTTTCAGTCTAAATGTCAATAGCAGCTATCTACAACCCCACCAGCGGATCGAGCGCAATGCTGCCCGTGCCGATGAAGCCCAGCGACGCAGTCTGCACCAGGAACTCAAACTCCCAGCCAATGCCACTTTGTGAGGGGCCGACGCTGGCTCCCGACCTTTGCTGTCTCTACTCGTTGACCACCGGAATCAGCGTCAGGATCACCATGTCCCCCGTCACCTGGCCCTCCTCGTTCAGCACCGGCAGCCACTCCTCGCTGCCGAAGGGGTGCATGGAGAGAGTCAACCTGTACCGGTGCTCCGGGGCGTCCTCCGGGATCCTGAGGCGATGGACCGAGGCTATCACGTCCCCCTTCCTCCAGTGATCCGTGGTATACCTGCCCGCCGAGGGGCAGCCATCCTTGGAGACCAGGTCCCAATCCCTCTTGTGTACTAACCGCGTGAGGAGCCAGTAGTCCTGGTCCAGGTCGTCCAGGGCCTCCCAGTACATGGTCACCAGCAGGTCGTCGCCCGGATGCCACTCCCGCCCGTTCAGCTCGTACCCCACCAGCTTGATCTGGTCCCCGAAGTTGAGGTCCACCTGGTTCTTCACGTCAGCCAGGTCGTCCCTGGTGAGGATGGGCGGCGGCGCATAGACGGGCCTGGTGTAACGTAGGGGCGCCACCACGGCGAAGAGGAGCATGGCCCCTCCCACGCCGCAGGCCAGGTGGTCTCCCCACCTTCTGGGCACCAACTGCGCCCAGCCCAGGAACATGAATAGGACGATAGCTGGCAGCGCCGGGTAGAGCAGCCTGGCCTGGTCGGTGCCCTGTACGGTGGCCGTCCAGGGGATCAGGGAGCCAGAGACCAGAAGGAAGTAAGCTCCCAGCACGGAGAGGATCAAGGGAGAATGGCGCGAGAGCCTCTCCCTGCGCCACAAGAGAGTCAGCAGCCCTACGACAGAGAGCAGGCAAGGGATAGCCAGGGCGGCGTAGAACGCCAACTCCAGCTCGATGCCTATCCACCGGTACCAGAAGGAGCGGTACAGCCCCCAGATCAGCCACTGGATGTCGGCCAGGGTCAGCGGTGCCTCGCGGAGGGCGTTGGCCGCCAGCACCAGCGCCCAGCCCAGGGGATCGCCGTAGAGGATCTGGTTGCGCGCGAACCACCAGGCGGCCAGAACGAAGAACGGCAGGAGACACACCACAGCCAAGAACAGGCCACGGCGCAGGGAAAACCTCAGCCCTCGCCCTTCCTGCCAGAGCACGATGCCGATGGTGAGCAGGACTATGGCGTAGAAGTTGAGGAGGCTGGTCTTGGCCATCACCCCCAGGGCAGTGAGGGTCCCCAGAACGAGGAAGTGGCGATATCCCCGGGCGCCCCTCAGGATCTTGACCGTCACCAGCAGCATCAGGGCAGAGAGGCAGGCCGCCAGGTTGTCATTGTTGATCACCCCGCTGATGAACAGGAACTGGGGCAGAAAGGCGTTGAAGGCCGCCGCCCCCACAGCGATGTATTTGTCCTGGGGGAAGATCTCCCTGGCGATCCAGTAGGTGGCCCACACTGTGGTCGCTCCCATTGCCACGGAGAGCAGCCGGATCAGGTGCCAGGCCAGCGCCCAGCCGCGGTAGGGGAACGACTCCTCTGTGGTGTGTAACAGAAGGTTGAAGGGGGGCAGGTCATCGGTGAAGGAGTAGTCGCCGTTGGCCCGGGCGGCGAAGTCACTGGTGTCGACCCAGAAGGTCGAGGCTGCACCCAGAAGGTAGTAGAGGGGGGGCTGGAAGCCCTCATGCTCCTCCGCGCCCACGGGGAGCCGATGGTGCTCGGCGATGTAGCGGATGTAGGTGAAGTGAGGAACCTCGTCCGGCGCCTCTCCCAGCGGCACGATCACGCTATAGGATGCAGCCAGCAGACAGAACAAGATGAGGATCACCAGCAGCGCCAGGTTGTTACCAGCCGCTCTCTTGAGGCGGCTGACCAGGCTGCCCTCTCTCCTCATGGTGCCACCACCTCCACCTCCCCCAGGGGCATGCGGTTGTTGGGGGATGTCGCCTCGGGGGTGAGAATGGTCAGATTGCGCACCGTCTCCCACTCGTACATGCCCGTGAACAGCTTGTAGGTGCCCGGCGGCGTTTCGGGAGGGATGTACAGTGGGTGATGGTCGGCCACGACCTCACCGTACAGCCAGCGCGTGGTGGGCGTGAACCCCTCTCCGGGGTCGCCGTCCTGCTGCGCCCACATCTTGGTCAGCCCCTGGTCCATGAGATGCACGAAGACCTTGTAGTTCTGGCTCTTCTCCTGCAAGCCCAGCCAGTAGAGCGTCAGATGCAGCGTCTCGCCGGGGCGATACGTCTCCTGGTCCAGGTCGTAGCCCAGCAGCTTGACCTGGTCCTCCAGGTTCACCTCCAGTTGCTGTGGCTCGGTGCCGAACTGGAAGGGCCGCACGTGCCAGCCGACCAGGCCCACCAGCAGGACCCCCAGGATGGCTATGGTCACTGCCGCCTTCCACCGCCACCGGAAGATGGCGAAGCCGATCAACCCCAGCGCCGTCAGCACCGAGGCTACGTTGCCCGCCAGCCTGGGCGCCGTATCCTCGAAGCGCACCAGGACTTCGTGCTCTCCCGCAGGGATATCCACCGTGAGCAGGGCCAGGTCCCCCGAAGGATAGACCGGCGCCTCCTGGCCATCGACGTACACCTTCCAGCCAGGGAAAAGGAAGGTGTGGAAACGCAGGGTGTAACCCTCGGGGGAGGCCACCACCATCTGCCCGGACAGCAAACCCTGACGGCCCAGCTTGACCTCGGGTATCTCTTCTGGGGACAGATCTCTGGGCGCGAAAGGCACCAGGTCAGGGGGCGGTAGGGCCACTACCGAGCGGTCCGCCTTGACCCAGATGGGCACGTACTCCGCGGTCCAGGTGGCCCCTATCTGCCGGGCGGCGAAGTCCTCCTCCCACATCCTCTTCACCGTCACCTGGCTGTCCTCCAGCGGCAGCATCTCCCGGGGCAGGTCGGCCAGGCCATAGACCAAAAGCACCCCCAGAAGACCCAGCCCCAACCCATACCGGAGCCAGCGCCACCGTCGATCAGCCTGTTCCGGGCCTTCTCCAAGCGCGAACAGCGACCCCGCCACCATGGCCACTCCCAGCGAGGTGAGGGCCAAAAAGCGCCAGGGGTACTGGAGGGAGGCCAGCACCGGCTGGGCCAGCCGCCAGAGAGGCAGTGAGAGGGCCAGCATCATGAAGATGGAACCCGCTGTCAGTACGAGGAAGAAGGCCAGGTGCCATCGTCTAGCCCGTGATTCCGATCCCTTCGTCGCAGCCCTCAGAGCTAGCCAGAAAAGCAAGGCCATCCCGGCCAGGATCAACAGCGCGTAAATCAAACCTAGAGGGTAGAAGGGGTTGTCGAAGCCACCTCCCAGGTCGCGGAGGTATCGGAAAACAGGCGAGGTGGAGATGAAATCGAGCACAGGGGCCAGATGTCTCTGGTATCCAGGCGCTGCAATGTTGGCCCCAAGGCCCACGTAGCGGGTCTCCAAAAGCACCGGCAGCCAGTAGAAGGCGTCCAGCAGGAACCCAACCACCAGAGATACAAGGGCGAAAAGCAGCCCCCGAGTCCGCCGGGTGAGAAACCACAGTAAGACCATGTAGGCCACCAGCACCGGAGTGAAGATGAGGGCGGTGAGGTTGTGGGTCAGGATCAAGGCCGCGAAGCTCACGCTCAGCAGGATGAGGTACCGTGCGCGCTCCCTGGTCATCAGCCGAAACATCGCCCACAGGCACAAGGGCAAGAAGACAAAGGCGAAGGCCTCCGCCAAGGCCCCTCGCAAATAGGTGTCGGCCAGGTGGTAGGGGAAGTAGGTGTAGACGCCTGCTGCTACCAGCGCCGGGAAACGCCCCAGGACCTCCCTGGCGTAGAGGTACATAAGGACCGCGCTGAGCATGAATCCGGCGGCGAAGGTGAGTTTGAGGGAGAGGATGTATCCTGCACCCAACATGTGGAAGAACTGGGCCACATAGTAGGTCAGGGGGCTGTAGTAGTTCAGGACTGGATGCCCATAGCCAAAGGCAAACTGGGGGAACCAGCGCGGATAGAAGACCCCCCCTTGGAAAGCCTCGTCCAGCGCCGCCAAGCGATAGAGGTGGAACAGTCCGTCGTGAGAATCCAGATACCCACTCTGAAAAAGAGGTACTACTGCCGGCAGGGCCAGCAACAGCGCCCACAGGTAGTTGAAGTCGAATCTCCTGAGCCCCGTCATCCTCACCGATTAGTCTCTAGCCACGACTTGGCCACGCCCGGACCGCGTCTGATCTCTTCTGCCCGCGCCCTTCGATACGGCCTGCGGTCTATCCTTCGCTGCGCACAGGACACAGCTCAGCATGCTTGACCGGCTCATCCTTCGATACAGCCTTCGGCCACTCAGGATGAGCCTGCTGGAGGTGCCCCAATGTTCGAAGTGACCAAACTCAAGAGAGCATGCTGAGTAGCTGCGAAGCGCAGCGAAGCAGCGTATCGAAGCATGCGACCGAGGCACGCCCATGCTCCCCAGACAATACTCCGAATCGCGCTCTTCAACCTCCGCTTGCCTCGACACTCCCTCCGGCCTACACGCGATGCTCCGTGGGCGCGCACGAGTGCTCGCCACATTGTGCTTCACTTCCTGAATCTGGGCTTCTGCGCCAGCAAGCGGACCGTATCCCAGTCGCCTGCGATCAGCGCCTCCTTTTTCGCACGCGACCAACCCTTGATTCGCTGTTCAGCCAAGAAAGCCTCGTCTTTGGTCGGCATTTCCTGGGCAAACACTAATTGGACAGGCAACCGATGGCGGGTCCAGCAATCCGCCTCGCCGGATCGGTGCTCAGCCAGACGGAGTTCCAGGTTTGTGGTGTAGCCGGTGTAGTAGGCGCCCTTTGCACAACGGAGGATGCAGACCCAAGCCTTAGGCATCTTGCATACCCCGCATGCTTCGATACGGCCTCCGGCCTACTCAGCATGCTTGTTGCCTCGGCCTTCACGCCAATGCGCACCTAGAAGCCATGCCAAGCAGCCGTGGAGCACAGCGAACCGCGATTGCCCATCACCCCTCGATCCCCCTCCATGGACAAGGGGGAAACCCGACAAACCGCTACCGACCAGCATGCTGAGTGGCGGCGCAGCGCAGCGGAGCAAGGTGTCGAAGCATGCGCATCCACCGGTCCTCGCGCATGCTACCCAACAAGGCTCCCCCTGTAAACCCTCCAGCTTCGAACTGGCTTTCGACCTATCCCTTTCGACTGTGCTCAGGGCGCGGCTCAGCATGCTCCCCTCGCTGCTAGCCATGACGCATCCTGAGTAGCTGCGGAGTTTTGCGAAGCAGCGTATCGAAGGGTGCGACACACACGCGAGCCCCACCAGGTCAAGGAGAGGCTCCAAAGTTCAGGGATACCGTCCCCAGGTCTTCGAAGCCATCTTCCGTGACCCGGTAGACGACCACCGCTGCCCCGTCATAGTCCAGTTCCGGAGGAACGACCACCAGATAGTCGTCCCTCACCACCTCACCCTTCGCCCAATGGGACATGGGGTAGAACCCCCACACCGGATGAGCGTGATCCTCCTGCACCAGTTGCCCATCGAGGAAGAGCAACTCACCCCTCGCCGTAGGGCGCAAGGACACCGCATAGTCCGCCCCCGGCATCTCCTCCGCCTGCCAGTACAGAGCCAGATGCAACCCCTCAGCCGCAGGCAGACGGTCGTACCCCAGCAAGACCAGGCCATCCCCCAGGGCAGCATCCACCATCTCGTCCATGTCGGCCGCTTCGCCCCCAGGCCCCTGCCTGACCTCGATCAGCCGCAGACCTGCCGAGGACAAAGATGGGCTCTCCCCCAGTTGCGGCAACACGAATCCCGCGGAGTCCCTGGTGAGGAACAGATTTCCCTCACCCGCGTGCCACGCCTGGAGGAAATCGTCGGTGATCACCACCCTCAGATCCTGGCGCTCGCCCCAAACCTTGGTCAGGTAGTCCAGCGACAGGTTATCCTCGTAGCTGCCGCTGATGACCGCCCCCCTGGGGGGCTGGTCCGCCAGGATCGCCCTCCCGGGCGCCAGGGCCGTGTCCACCGTCTTGTCCCTCTGGTCGGCCAGGGGGAAGTTAACCCACAGGCGGTTGATTGTCAAAGCAATCAGACCCAGGATCACCACGGCGCGAGGCCAGCCAGGGAACCTCCGCCAGGCCCGGTCGGCCAGTATGCCAATGCCCAAGGCCCCGATGAAGTACAGCGGCATCACCGCCTGGAACCAGTTGCCGAAGCGATCGAGATAGATAAAGGGCACATACCCCAAAATGATGCCATACAATAGCCCTCCCCGGCGCCGCCCGAGGAAGGCTATTCCCAGCAATCCGGCCACTAAACCCACCACGGTCAACTCGGCCAGGACGTGGGTCAGCGGCTCGGGTCCCCACCCGCCGATGGACCACGACAGCTCACCTCGTCCCTGCCTGATGGTCAAGAAATCCACGAACCAGGCCAGCGCCGAACTCCACCGGCCCTCACCCCACCACTCCGGGTGCTGAGCGCCCCGGATGTATACGTATCCGTAGCTCAAAAGGGGCAGCAGGGCCAGCAGCGTCGATTTGCCGATGAGCCGGCCGCGCCGCACGATGCCCGGTTCGGACCTGATGACGAAGAAGAGCAGCGCTGGCAGAGCCAACAGCACGGTGATCAGATTGGCCAGGGCCAGGCCCACCAGAAGGGCCAGCCAGAGGATGTATTTGTCCTCCCGGGTCCTCTCCCAGCGAAAGGCGAAGAGGATCATCAAGCCCGTCTGAAGCACCCCCGCTGTGTACTCCTCGGAGGCGATGCTGTAATACCAGAAGAAGAAGGTGGTGCCGTAGAAGAAGGTGGTAAGGGCGGCCACCGCCCAGTTGCGCTCAGTAACCTCGAGAAGGAGGACGTAGAGCACCCCCAGCGTGCTCAGGCCCCAGATGGTGGAGTAGAGGGAGAGGATCTCTGTGGGGTTGAACAAAGGCCAGGGTGTGGCCCTCCCCAGCTGGAACCACAGCCAACCCAGAACCGTGTACAGGGGGTATCCCGGTGCGTTAGCGAAGCGCAACTGGGCCTGGGCATACTGATGGGTGATGAGGTCCCCGCCGCCGAGCTGCCAGGGCTCCAGTCCGTTGTCGAGGGTGGCCAGATAGAGGACCAGCGAGAAAAGCAACAGGGCCGCGCCCGCCCACAGAGCCGGCCCTGCTCTCTTCAGAGCTGACAAGCGGCGCGCGATGTCCAACCTCCGTCCCGTTTGGTCAGGTGAGGTAGAACTCGACGACGGCGAAACCTCCCTCGTCAACGGTCACGGTCACACTCACCCCCAGGCCCTGGGGGGTGACCACGTAGGTCCCGGGGGACAGACCCCCGAACTCCAGACAGTAGCCACCGCATGCAGGTTTAGTGCCGGTGAGTTCCGTGGCGCTCCAGCCGCCGGCCCTGATCTCCACCGGTAGCCACTTCTTTCCCTCTACGGTCACCTGGATGGCGGCGAAGTAGCCCCGTGCGCCGCCCCCGGCCACGTTCTCCTTCACTCGACCGGCCCACACCTCAGGCCCGGGCTGTGCCGGCCTCTGGTAGAACTCCACCACGGCAAAGCCCTCGCCGTCCACCTCCACCACGTGGTTGATCCCCAAGCCCTGCGGCGTGAGGACGTAGGTGCTGCCCGAAAGCCCACCGAACTCCAGACAGAACTCCCCGCAGGAAGGCTTGGTCCCCGTGAGCGCCGTGGCGTTCCATCCTCCAGACCTGATCTCCACCGGCAGCCCCTTCAGGCCCTGCACGGACACCTGTATCGCCGAGAAGAATGCCCCCGTGGGGGCCGCACCACTGGTATTCCACAAGGTCCGGGCCGCCCAGACCATCTGAGGGGCGGGAGTGCCGGTGGGCGTGGGCTGAGCCGTAGGCGACGTCACCACCAGGGTGGGGGAAGAGACGGGACGCCCAGGCGTGACCGTGGCAGCAGGCGCGGCTCCGGCCGGGAAAACCAGTTGAGAGGTGAACTTCACCAGCGCCAGTCCTCCACCCTCTACCACGACGTCCACGCTGGCGCCCAGACCCCTGGGCATAATCGTGTACAGGCTGGGCGAAAGGCCTCCGAACTCCAGGCAGAAGTCACCACAATCTGGCTTGGTGCCGGTGACCGCCGTCGCCGTCCACCCACCAGCTTTCACCTCCACAGGCAACCCCTTGATCCCCTCCACTACCACCTGGATACTGGACAAGTAGCCACCACCCTGTTGTTGACTGGTGTTGCTCACCACCTGTCCGGTCCACACCGTGACGGCCGTGGGCGCTGGTGATGGGGCAGCCGATGGCGTGCCCGTCGCCACCGGAGGAGTGGCGGTAACCGTGGTCACCGGCGGAGCTGGCTGGGCAGGCTGCGTAGGCTGGGGTGACCGAGTGCTCGTGGGAGTCGGCGCAACAGGCGGTGTGTATCCCTCGCGGCGCCGGAACTCCACGAAGACGTAACTCTTGCCATCGAGGAAGAGCTGGAGTTGTGTATCGACTCCCTGCGGCCGGATGATGTAAGTGCCCCGCTGCAGGGCAGCAAACTCCACCACGTAATCGCCGTACTCCGGCTTGGTGCCCGTGTAGCCAGTGGTCTTCCACTCTCCCAGGGTCGCCAATTCCACCGGCAGTCCCACCTCGCCCACAACGGACACCCGCAACACCGAACCAGCCAGGTCCATGTTGGGTGTGTTGGACAAGATCTTCGCCTCCCACCTCGGCAGCGCAGTGGGAGTGGGGGTAGGGGCGACCTGCCGGGACACCTGTACAAACTCCACCACGATGATGTCACTGCCATCCGCTTCCACAGTCACCGTGGCCCCCAGACCCTGGGGAGCGATGATGTACCGGCCCGGCATCAGACCAGCGAATTCAGCGGAGTAGGGGCCCAGCTCGGGCTTGGAACCACTGAGCAGGCTGGTCGTCCACCCGCCAGTGGTGGCGCTGACCTCTATGGGCAGCCCCTTGACGCCCTGGATGGAGGCGCGTATGATGGTGCCCCCCAAGGACAGCTCGCTGATATCGCTGATCAGCCTGCCCTCCCACACCATGGCGGTGGTGCCCTGTGCGCCCACCGGGCCGGCAGACGCCTCCAACATGGCCAGCACAACCAACACACTGACGAAGAGGGCCACAATCGGTTTCGTCTTTTGGCAGTTGAGCAGTCTCATGGCCAGCCTCCTCCTACTGAGTCCTGATCCGCATGAACTGTAGAAGCGCGCCAAACCATTCCCTGAGCGTCATCCTTACCGGATAGATGCGTCTGCTGATAGCATATCCTTTCCAACCCTTATATACCAGCCAGAACAAAGCGTTGGGCGGCAGTTTGATCAGTTGCAGCACCAGAGACTTGAGAAAGGGGAACTCCGCCGTCACGCTCAGCAGCTTCTGGAGATTCTCTATCTGTCGCGCCTCCCACTCGCTGCTGAACTTGATGACCGTGTCTTGCGTCACAGAGCCGCTGAGGTCATCGAAGGTACCCCTCATCAGACCCTCGCGCAGGGCCATCTCCCCCAGCTTGGTCTTGGGATACGGCTGGTAGAGGAAGACGTTGACGTAGTCGGCCCGGCACTCGATATTGAGGTCCATGGTCTCCACGTCCGTCTCCAGCCCCCCCGTGGGCAAGCCCAGCATATTGTTGGTGGAGTACTTGATGCCGTATTCCCGGAGGATATGGCAGGCCCTCAGGATTTGCTCCCGGGTGATGTGCCGGTTGAGAATCTGGTAGCGGAGCTCATCGTTGGCTGTTTCCAGCCCGAAACTGACGCTCACACAGCCCATGTCCTTGAACATGGCCACCTTCTCTTCGGTGACCAGGTTGGGCCGGACCTGGCACCAAAAGGGCAGACCCACCTCCTCTTTGTACCGCTCGGCCAGTTCCTGTAGCCACTTCTTGTTGATGATGAAGGTGTCATCCAGGAACATCACGAAGTCGAGGGGATGACGTTCCCGCACCTCCTTGATCTCCTGAATGACGTTCTCCACGCTGCGCCGGCGCGTGCGCCTTCCTTTGCCCTCGTAGAGCTGGGAATAGGCCTCGTTGAAGCAGAAGGAGCAGTTGTAAGGACACCCTCGCCCGGTGATGAAAGGCTTCAGCTTCCGCTGGCGGCTGAGAGGATGCGCCCGGTAGAGAAGTTCCCTGTCCGCAAGAGGCAGTTCGTCAAGATCGGTGACCAGGGGCCTCAGGGGGTTGCGGTGCACGCTCCCGTTGGACTTGATCCACCAGTTGGGGATGTCTTCGATGGGTTCGCCGTTCTCCAGGGCGTTGATCAGATCCACGGTGGCGTACTCGCCCTCACCGATGCAGATTCCGTCCACACCTTCCTGCTCGATGATCTCGGGGAAGAATGTCGGGTGAGGCCCGCCCATGATAGAAACGACGTCCAGTTGCTCGCGGATGCGCCTGTTGACGTCCAGGTAGTAGCGCTGGGTGCCCGTGTAGACGCTGTAGGCCACCACACCTGGCTTCAGTCGAAGGGCGACATCCACGGGGTCCTCTTCGGTGGCCACCACCAGGTCGGTCTCGTGGCCCGCCTGCTTGAGGGCGGCCGAGACGCACAGAATGCCGTGGGGCTCGTTGTCTATCTCTTTGATGATGAACAGGACATGCACTGCACTACCCTCAACCCCGGTCGAAGTCTACCACAGCTGTCGCCCTCCGGCAAACGCCGCGCCCGTCTCGGCCCCTTGCCCTGGCCAACCGCTGATCCGAACCTTAAATCCTCGGCGATTCCCTCCCTCGGGTATTGACTCTCCAGCCGCTGGAGGGTGTATAATGCCAGAGGAAGGCCTTCGAAGAAAGTCTTGTTGGCAAACCGTCGAGTTACACCAATAAAGGGATACAATGGAGGAAGACATGTCGAGCTCAGAAGTCACGCTCAAGAAAGTGGACCCCATGACGGTGGCCGCGATACGCGAGGTCGTGCCCACCTATGCGGACATGGGCGCGCACTACGGTGAAATCTTCGCCTACCTGGGCAAGAACAGGGTCGCCCCTGCTGGCCCGGCCTTCGCCATGTACTACGATGAGGGATACAAGGAGAAGGACATTGACATCGAGTCAGCGGTTCCGATAGCCGGTGCCCTCGCCTCGACCGACCGAGTGAAGGTGCGAGAGCTTCCGGGGGTAGACCAGATGGCCTGCCTGGTCCACGAGGGCAGCTACGAAGGATTCAGCGACGCCTATGCCCGTCTGCTGGGCTGGATCGAGGCCCACGGGTATCGGATCGTCGGTCCCAACAGAGAGATCTACATCAAGGGCCCCGGACCCGATTACGAGCCCTCGGAGTACGTGACCGAGCTCCAGTTCCCTGTACAGAAGGCGTAGCACCGTAGGGGCTGTCCCGAAAGTATGTAGCAGGGTAGTGGGGGACAGCCCTTGGAAACTTCGTGTTGGAGTGAGAAGAAAGTAAACTGGTGGTGTGTAGGCCGCCAGTTTTGCCATGTTATGGGCTATACAGA
>Ga0315274_10010985_pt1 | contig 12999 bp, 22 predicted proteins | sample YL17G02_20_MG_FD_203700 | JGI IMG/M metagenome (GOLD analysis project Ga0315274, IMG submission 203700) | Sediment microbial communities from Yellowstone Lake, YNP, Wyoming, USA - YL17G02_20 | ecosystem: Environmental > Aquatic > Freshwater > Lake > Sediment | place: USA: Wyoming | collected... | reverse complement strand
CCGCCCTCGTAGACTATAGCGGGGATATGCGTCTCGCCACGGGACTTAGCCTCTTCCCAACGATGCAGCCCGTCCACCACCTCATAGACGCCGTCGGTGGCCACCACGATGATCGGGTTGACGGTTCCCATAGCCTCGAGGGAGCTACGCAGGAGAGCCAGGTGCTCCTCATCGTAGACAGCGGTGATTCGCACCGCCGGCACCTTGATCTGATCACAGGCTATCTGGCGCAGTTTCATGGTCTCACCTCCATGCTGGCATTATAGCACATCAATGCCTGGCTCTTTCAGTCATACGGGGCACTGGCCCCAGGCCAGGATAGCATTGGGGGCAGTAGATAGTCTTACCGAACGTTGGATCGCCGATCTTAGCCTTATTGTAGACGAAACCCTGACCCGCACAAACGGAGCAATTCTCAAAACCTATATCGATACCACGCGGCACCGGCCATTCGGGGTGTTCTCTTAGCGGGGGATTGTCAAGTTTATCCTCTCCTTCGACTGCCAGGCGGCGCTCATGGCATTTTGAGAGATGGACATCGAGTTGATCAAGTGAGACTGCGGTATATTTACAGTAGTTGCATTTTAACGACATCGTATCCTCCTAAACTATATAGTGGTGGCGGTGGCGGTAGTAACTCTGTTTTAAGTGTCCTCTTCCGCCTCTACGATAGTAATAAATAAACCCCGAGGTTACGGGGGGTTCTAGGGGGGGCAGAGCTGGCCGAAAGCTCATAGACACACCTCTAGTATCAGCTCTTGATGGGGCTTGACACAGAACACCCGTTCTGATATAGTTGACTTAATCGATTTGTCAATCCCTATGATACGCCCCGCCAGGGACGATGTCAAGGGGGAAAAGGTCTAGTCCGTAAGGAACTAGACCTTTTCCTTTATAGCTCTCCTCTCTGCCGTTCTCCTCCGCGCTGACCTTTTCGCTATTTCTCTATGTCTTTCTTTATTACCTGGCTTGCGATACCAACGCGACCAGTGTGCCCTATCATGGACTCGTTGCTTTTCGGGGTCTTTGTAAGGCATTTTTCACCTCGTTGGTTATGTCAAGTCTTTTTGGGCGCTTTCTCGGCTACGGACCCAGACATACAGTCCCAATAGCCCGCCTCCCAGCCCGCTTGCCACACCTCATACAGCGGATTAGGCATTGGCTGGCCGGTGGAAGTGTCGGTTGTGGTTTTAGGGAACGGGTTCTGGCTCATTTTCCACCTCTGGGGGGCCGAATGGAAACGCTTTGAGGTGAGCTCGCCTGATAGCTCGGGTCCGTGCCATGGTGCTGGGAGCTCGAAACAGCGGCAAGTAGCTCAGTTTATCAGCCACGATGTTTTGTATCGTGGCTTCGTCCACAGTGGCGGCGCCGTGCTCTTTGCGCACTGTGGCCTCGACCTGGCGCTTGAGCTTTGCGATCTCACCACTCCCCACCACACCCCACTCCTGGATGGGCTTCTCATAACCGCTTATCCAGACACAGCACTCCCAGACAGCGATCGCATCGGGGTAGCCCAGCAAGACATACTGACTCTCGGGCGCCACCGTTATAGAGTAGCCCCTGTAGGCCTTCTGGCGGTTGGCATAGTAGAGCGCCCCGCGCTCGTTGATGTATGGCTGCCCATACATATAGCATACGTGGCCACTCCAGGCGTCCAGGCCGTATTGCTTGGCCCAGTTGATCAGGGCGATGGCCGCCTCCCGGGAGATTATGCGCCGATCCCCGGCGTCCTGCTTCCCTGGGAACATGGTCAGTGTGCGGGTTTTGTCGACTAGCTCGGTTCCTGGTTGCTGGCTCATGGTTTCACCTTCTTTCGAGAATTTGGCTCCGGTTCTGGCGGCCATAAGCTGTCTGTCAAGGGTGTTTCGGCCTGGGATAGTTCAACTTCAAGCAGGGTAGCCTCTTTTATGGGTGGAGCTGGTGCCTCCAGCGGTAGCTGAGTGATGTATCTTTTCACCAGGTCAGCCACTTTGTCCAGGGTGAAGTAGCAGGTGAATATCGCCTTGGCGTGCTCGTCGTCGTTGAACTGCCCCTTCATCAGGAGCCGCCAAAACAGCATCCTGTCCCGTGATGTCACTTCCTGTAGCTCAATGATCTCTTCTTTAGTCATTTTCCCTCTCTCTCCTTTCGTGGCGTTCCGACGTACCAGTCCTGATAGTCCCTCAAGTCCATGATCACCAGTACCTGGTGAGTGGTGTTGCTGGTGATCACCAGGATACCGAGCTGACGGGGTGTGGTGAAGCTCCTGGCCTGAGCCAGACCGGCCAGTATCCACTGAGGCAAGTCTGTGCGGTCTTTCACCTCGACCTTGAGCAGCTCGTTCTCCAGGTCGGGACCTGGCTCTCCGCCACGCTTGAGGCGCACACAGTTAAGAGCTCGGGCTATGCGGCGCTCTTGGGCCTTCCAGCGTTTCTCAGTCATGTTTCGCCTTACCGGCCTGGGCTCTGGCCTCCCGGTACACCTTATAGGCCGGGGCTATTGCCTCCCGGTACACCTTATAGGCTCTTTGCTCTTTAGTGTTCATCTGTGCACTAACCTCTCTTTCCTATTTGCCTCTGACCCTATGGTAGCACACCAAAGGGGGTTAGTCAAGAGGTGTTGGAAGCAAATTGAGGATTTTGAGGCAGAATTGTACCGCCCTGGCCGTTCCCGCCCTCTGTTGGGCATCCTGGGGGCACGGTTTTTAGAACTAGCGTTCTAAAAACAGGGGTTTAGCTTCACCAGGTCTATGCCAGCCCAGGCCAGGAGCCAGCGCAGCACGGTGGCCACCAGGACACCGCCCAGCGCTCCCTGTATGTCGATGTAGGCCCTGTCCTTCAGGTGGCCGTCCTCATTGATCTCATAGGCGGTGAAGAGGGTGATGATGCCCAGGGCGAGGGGGATATTGGTAATACCCATCAGGAGGCCGATGGGGAAGTGAAGCCAGAAACGCCGCCAGCTCCAGGGCATGGTGGCAGCTCCTAGGCCGCTGCCCGGGCGTTGATTTTGATCATCTCCAGCCCCAGCAGACGGGCGGCGTCTTCTTCTGAGTAGTTACGGGCCAGGAGTTCGGCTATGTACTCGTCGATGGTCATAATGCCGGATGCCAGCAGGGCGTTAAGCTGAGCCAAAGTAAGCAACTTACGCTGGGCTGTCGTGGGCTTCGCCAGTCTGGCGGCCTCGGTGCTCACCAGGAGAATTATGTCCTGCGTGCTGTAGCCCCGCTCTGCCAGCTCGGCTTTTAAGTCGGCCTCGCTGAGAGTACCGGCGCTATAAGCCGCCAGTATCTGCGACACGGTGAGAGTAGGAACCTTCTCCGGGGTGACTGCTTTCGGTGTGGGTCGCTTTTTAAAGTCCCACAGTTCCAGGAGCTGTAACGCTTTGGGCTGATCGGGCACCAGCTCCAGGAGCTGACTTTTGAGCTGCTCATAGGTGATAATATCTTTGTCGTAGGCCACCTGGAGGGCGTCAAGGTGGTCAGAAAAGAGGTCAAACTCTCGCTCTAGTTTAGCCTGGCGCAGCGCCTGTTCGATCGCTGGAGCTGAGTAACCCAAACTGGACATTTCTGTGCCAAACTGTGCCTCGGTGATCAACCCCTCACGGTAGCGCTTTTGGGGCGTGGACTTACCGGAGGGGGTTATCTCCGACACAGAGGGTGGAGCCAGGACGATGCGCTGGCTGATCAGGGAGATTGCCTGGCGAACATCAACAGCCATGCGTTTTACCTCTAATTGATGTATTATAATAATGAGAGGGTGGCAGGCGCTGTGGGCACGCCAGTACAGTTCTCGATTTCGCCGCCCTATGGAACTGACAAATTGCCCACGTCATGCTGCCTCCAGTCCTGCTTCTTCCAGCACCGCCTCGGGGCTGGTGATCTCCAGCTTAATGCCGGGTATCATGCCTAACGTGCCCTTGAGCACCTCCAGCTCTACCCGGTCGCTGGCCATGCCCAGAGCTGATAGCTGCTCACGGGCCTCCTCCCGTGTTATCAGCCCCTTGGCCATGCTGAGCACCAGCACGGCTCGGGTATCACTCAGCACCTTGTAGTCAGCCTCAAGCTCAGCCACTTCTACCCGGGCTGATACCGGATCGGAGAGCTGCCAGGCCTCGAGTACCAGCTCCGCCATGCGCGTAGAGGATATAAAGCCGTCCCGCCGCATCTTCTGGGCCGTGCCGATCATGGCTGTCTTTTCGCCCCTGGCGGCGGCCCGCTGAGTCAGGTCGGTTAGCCAGGGCACGTAGGCCGGGTGATAGCCGCTCTTGAGTATGGCCAGGTGGTAGGGCCATACAATAGGGTAGGTGCTGGCGGGCGGATAGCCGGCGGCGGTGAGATAGGCTGCTACATCGCTTGGCGGTGTGGCAAACCCAGGCACCATGTCCAGGCGCAAATAGCTCACATTGCGCAGCAGCTCCCGTATGGTGGGGTGCCTGTAGGCCTCGTCCTGGTAGATGGCAGCCCAGGACTCACTCAGGCCGTGATAGCCCATGATTTGGTGAGCTCCAGGCTCCTGTTCGTCCCCGTCCCATTCAAGCTCGCGCTGTGCGTAGAGCGATAAGGCTCTGCCTACGTCGGGCAGAGCCGACCTGGTAAGCGAATTGACATAATAACGCATGGGCTGGCTGATAGCGATTGACTCTATAGCGCCCACAGTGCCCGAGGCGATGCGGCCCCAGCCGCCTACCTCAGCCAAGAACCCAGCCAGGTAATTCATGCCCATGAATTTGAGAGGTGTAATCGCCTCAGCGGCGACGGCTGCAAGGTGAGCCTCCATGCCCATTTCGACGGTCACATGCAACAGCCGGGCCGCTATATCGGAACTTTGGGAGGGGGTAATACCGCCCATAGCTCGCACAGGGTCTAGCCACTGATCCAGTAGTAAATCAAAGGCAGCGTTCTCTATATTCTTAACCGCCGGTATATTTTTGAGCGCTAGAGGTATTGTGAGCATTGCCAGCGGCGCTGCGAGTTGACCCAACACAGCTAATCCCGTGGTGGGCATACAGGCGTTGCGTCCCATGTTTAGGCCGTGCTGGATATTACCCCACGTGCCAGCTGCCACGCTGGAGAGCGCCCCGACGCCCAGCATCGGCAGAAGGCCCAGCATGCTAGCTATCGAGCTGGTATCAACTACGTTATCCACATTGACGTTAGGAGCTGGGGGGGCGTCGACATAAACCGTCGTCGGACCGACGGCGACATCGGGGGACGAAACGACGATCGTTTGCTGAGCTGGCGGAGTTACCGGAACCGACGGCGTTACCCCAGTGACCGACACGCCCTGGACGGTCACCGAGACTTGAGCCGTGCCAAAGCCAGGTATCACCACAGTAGCGGCTGAAGCACCGATGCCAGCGGCTGGAGCCGAGTAAACTATAGCTCCAGCAGCCAATAGGACAGACTCCGGTACTTTAATCTCAATGCCAGTGTCAGAGCGCACGGCCGTATAGAATGGCTGTGTGTCCAGTGTAGCTATGTCCTTAATCAGCCACAGAACACCGTCTGACGTCTGTACTATCTGGCCAACCTGAAATTTGGGGGTTATCACCGTAACCGGCCCGGGCAAAGGAATGACTCCCGGGACCGGCGGGGTTATCGCCAGGCGGAGGCTCTCGGCATTAACCCAGGCGGTGATGGCGGTAAAATAGTTGTCAGTCTGGAAGCCCTGGAGGTAGTAGTTGTAGTTTTCACCCCAAAAATCGACGGCCGCTTGCTGGGTGGCAAATGAGGGCAGATAGGTAGGGGTATCGAGTATCTTAATCTGAGCCGCAACAGCTTCAGCTACCTGGCCGGTGAGAAATGAGGTAGACCACCCGTCCTCTTGAAGTCCAGGCAAGGCCTTAGGGTCGTTTATGGCACTGGTGAGAGTCGTTTTTATAGTGAGATATGTCGTCTTTTGGGTTTCACCCTTCTGTCTAAAGAACCTATCGAGGAGGTCCCGAGTAGCCACGACGGCACCCACTGCTACTATCGCCCCAACGATAGGAATAGCCAGCGGCCCCAGTTGGGGCAGCGCTTGCTGTAACTGAAGGGTGGTCGAGTCGGCGGCCATGCAACTACCCTATCTTAAACTCTTGGTTTACCAGCTTCTGGCGTTCCAGCTCCTCTTTTTGGATCACCGCCTGGACGCTAGGCAAGTCGCTTTTGCTCTTGGGGACCCGAGTCTGGTAAACCCTTTGTCCGTCCACCACGTAGGTGACCAGGACGTCAGTGGTCAACTCGCCTTTCGGGCTGACCGTAGGCACGTCACGCACGTCTGTGATCTTGATGATGGTTGGCATAGCTAGCTACCTCCGTTTGTCCTTATTTCGCCGGGTGAACTTGCCCAGCGGTGAGAGCTCCAGGCCGTAGTATCCGCTCACCACTGCCACCAGGGCGGCAGCGATTATACCATCCCGCCCCATACCTAATAATACTCCGCATACGACCACTGTCAAGAAGGCGATCACGTCGGGAGGCGTTATTTTAGAGAGCATAGCGATCTCCAATTATGTGGCCCCCGTCGTCAAGACGGGTTTCACCCCGTCCATTCCACCCAGGTTGTCAATCCTACCATGAAGGGGGCCGTTTCATCTACATAGGTCCTGTAATACCATCCGGGTGGCACCACAAAGGTAAGTGTAAATAGTATATCACCCAAGGCGTTCAGGCCCGTCCGGGCAACTAGGTTGTTTGGCGGTGATCCCGATCCAATATAACAACTAAGGTAAGCGTGTCCCGGTACGTTTAGTGTAACACCCCCCACAATGTTTACCACCATAAATTGACTGGTGGTGTTCTGATATTCGGTATCAAATGCTCGCGATGCCGTAACATCCTGAAACGTAGCTAGCCAACTCGGTTTAGCTCCAAAACCCATTATGTCAACTCCTACCCTATTTCCTTTCCTTCTATGGTGGCGTCCACTGTTATATTGGTGACCCCGTCAGAATTGGCCACCACGGTAACGGGGTCGCCGGCCTTCAGGTTGACATTTGAGAACTGAGCATTCAGGCTTGTCTGAAGCTGTTTGCCACTGAACATGGTGTAGCCGCCGATAATCACTCCAAACTCGGCTACGTCATAGTTGTCACAGGCGATCTCAATCGCTGACAGGACAAAGGACTTACCTACGGGGACGGTATAACTAACCACGTTCTGAGGAGTAGCAGCATTGTCGTAATAGCGGTCCAGCTCTAATACCGCCTTTTCCGTTACCGACGAAGGCGGAACAGCGTTCTGCCCAAGCGTGATAGCGATCTGTATTAAGAGTACAAAATCAGGGGCATCAGCCATAGTGTTAGCCAGTCCTCCCGAAAAACCAGCGGTTTAACCGCTCCAGTATGGGCTTGCTCGTGTCGGGCGGCTGTAATATCTCCCGCCGCTGAACGGCCAGGCGGATAGTCACGGCATGATCATAGCTTGCCCCGGGGCTACAGCCGTAAGCCTTCAGAATGGCGGGGCCCTCCCCGAGATCGTGCCACACCGGAATCGATAGGGTGTACATATTGCCTTTGAGGTAGCCATCGGGGTTGGTGGGCCAGACCTGATGCAAGCCGCTGCGAATGGAGATCAGCACCATATTGTTGCACCCAGCGGGCCAGCTCACCTCAAGGCGGTGAATGATACCAGGAGAGAGGGCCATGTCCACGCTGACCGGGGCATCGGCCAGGGTGTTGGCGGGGACGGCGAGGTCGTACTCATAGATCATTCAGCACCTTGATGTTGGCTGGGACGGTGAGGGTGTAGTCGAAGATCATAGTGCATCAGTCTACCACGACTTGAATATCTTAGCTGTTACCACGAGCTCTCCGATATCATCAAAGTGGACAATTAAATAATCGCCCACCTTAATCTTACCAGCTACATATTCATCTTTCACCGTCTGGGTAGCTAGACCGTCATAGTAGTAGTCTCTGCCTTCCCAAACCCTCTTTATTCTGGCTGGTCTAGCCTTGGTTGGGTCTACTGATACTAAGGTGACTATATGGGTAGAAAGTGTTGGTTCAGTTTGTGCTATAGGTGCCGGCTCATCGGTAAAGGTAAGGGTGCCGACCATGGGGTCACCTTGCTTCCAGTGGGGGTCATCAAAGTCATCATGGAGCATCCGGTAGCCTTGACCTTCCCAGTAGGCTATCTTCTCTTGTCTCTCGGCCAGATTATCGTAATGCTCCAGTGTCTCTGCCATGTAAGTCCTCTCTTATGCTAGCTTGTGGGCAATAATGAAAGAATCAGCCTTTACTGTATGGTCATAGGCTTCAGCGGTTACCTGCGCCCATTGAAGTTGAACAGTGCCAGCACTAGAGCCACCGATGTAGAGATAGGTGCGATGATAACGGATAATTTGATTGGAAGTATTATCAAGATTTTGGGCTACCGTCGCATCGGCCTCGGAAGAACCACCAGACGGAGACTCTCGTGTTATCCCTCCCCCTGTTGGAATTGTAATGCTTGTTTTAGAAGCGTAGGAAGAACTTGCGGCTGTAATAAACCTGAGAACCAGCACAAACCACCAAACTTCATTTGCTGCTACACTAAACAAAAGCTCATTATCATTTTGTTGGGTAGTAGAGTTATTGACTATCTCATCAGCAGTCTTGACGACTATCTTGGTATGTAGACCGAAGAGGGCAGCGTGAGTGGCGATATCAGCTTGATCAGCGATGGCATCTGTAGCACCATGAGTAATAGTTACGGCAGCATGGGTAACAATCTGAGCATCAGCTACCGCCTGAGCTTGAGCATCGGAGTAGCCACCTGTCAGACCAGTTACATCAAGCTCGTCATCCCCAGCGTTTTGGTGGGTAGTTTTATGTGGTGCCGGAGTAAATAACCCCATCTTGGGCATCAGACCACCCCCTCCACAAAGTCAGTCCAGTAGCCGGTGCAATCGAGGGAGGCCACCGTGGCAGCCTGGGCTTGATCTATGTCCAGCGCCAGGCTTTCACCGGGCACCAGCCAGATGGGGTCAGCATCCCAGTAGCGGGCATCTGCCACCGGAGCGTCTTGCTCAGCCAGGTTATGCTTATAGCCGTGGCCTTTGATGTAGAGCCTGGCTCGGGTGTTACCCCCGGAGGTGGCCTTGTTTATCTCCCAGGCCATGCGCTGCAGGCAGTAGGTCATGTTGTCGGGCGTAGGGTCGGTCTCCAGTGTCACCAGCCCCGCGCTGGCAAACGTCTTGCTATTATGGAGTCGCAGGGCATTTTTTTTCGCCATGTGGCCTCCCTATTTTGTTAACACCGTGTTAACTTTTAGTATTTAACTAATCTGTCCAGTATCACCCTGATCGTGCCGCTGGCAGCGTTACTGTCGTTGGCGGTGTGCAAGTCCAGGTTCACCGTCTTCTCGGCGTTGGGGTCCAGCCAGCTCCCCGGGTTGTCCTGGTCCTGATCGAATCGGATCACGGCGCAGTTCTCCAGGGCCAGGCCCAGCAGGATCATAGAGGCGTTGTCAGTGCCGGACCTAAATATCTTCTGCGTCTGGTTATCACCGCCTGGCTCAAGGGCAATGGTGGGTGTGGCCGACGCCATTCCCTGCGGCAGAGCGATACCGGCTTTTGCCAGCGTCTGGCCCAGGCCTGTTTTGATGCCGTAGAGGCTGGTGTGGTACGGCTCGAGGGCGGCCATCGCCTGACGGCCGTAGTCGAAATAGTTCTCGTACCACAGATCCCGGAGCGAGAAGTCCATGACCTTGATCACCCTGCTGCGCAGATACATCTCAATGTCGTCCAGGACGTTGTACGCCTGGATGGTGGCGTTCTTGGTGCCGCTCACTCCAGAGAGCACCTGCAAAATCATGCGGCGGATGGGCAGCTCGGTAGGAATGTCCAGGTATTTCCGCTCGTCGGCCACCGTAGTCCACTTGCGCCACTCCTCGGTTCGCATGTAGCCCTGGCTTGGCTGGGCATCTGCTCCTCGCATGTAGTAGCACAGTAGATCCACTGCCCAGGCACCGGCGAACTGCGCCGCAGCGCCGTCGTTGGTGAGCTGCACCTGGACGTTGGCGAACTTGGATAGATCCAACCCATACTTCGGGTCGAACAGCTTCCGCCCAAAGTTGATCATGAAGTGGGCGCGCTTGGTACTCGAACCATAGTTAAACTCCTGGTCAGGAGCCGGGCCACCCCCGTCAAAAAACGTGAGAGCCTTGAGAGCCTCACCGGTGAGACTCTTGATGATGGTGCTACCGTTGGCGATGATCTCTACCTTAGAGATGTAGTCGATCAATCGCCACTTCTCAATGGCGTTGAAGGCATCCGTCACACCCGCTCTCCGGGCGTGAATCATGATAGAGCCAAGTTGGCCGCCCATGGGCAAGTCCAGCTTGAGGGTGCCGCCCACATCCCAGGGCTCAGCGGTGCGTAAGAAATTTCTCTCCCAGTACATCGTCTTACCTCCTTCTCTCCGCCTAGCTCGAGCCCAGCAGAGCTAAGCGTTTGGCATTGAGAGCCTTGCCCACATCCGACACTCTGGTATAGTTCGCCGGGCTGCCCTTGGGCTGACGGGGTGAGAGTGTCAGGCCGGCAATGGTGCTGAAGTATGGCTCGGTGTTCGAGGCATACTTCCCCTGGCCGATGCTCACGCCCTGGCTAAAGCGGTCCTTGCCCTTTTTGGTGATGCCATCGACGTAGCCGGCGGCACCGGCCTTAGCCGCTCCGCGGGCAAACCGCTCCTTGATACCCGCGGCGGTGATGGCCATGCCGTAGTTATCCTTGGCCGCCTGGGTTTGGGTGTTCCACTGGTCACCCGAGGCGGCGGCGGCACTGGCATACTCACCACTGGCAGCCTGAGCTCGCTCTACCAGCTTCTTTGCCGACTCTGCGATTGGTTTTACCTTTAGTCCCATATCTGTAACCTCCCTTTATTTAGTGGGCGGCTACAGAAAACAGCAAGGATGGCCCCAGAACTGTTCTCCATAGCCATCCCTATTGACAAGGTTATACTCAAGGACTATTATTGTCAAGGGGGCAGATTGTTGCTGATAAAAAGAGTTGTCCGTCGCATTGCCTGGCTGCCCACTTATGTAAGATCAGCTTGGCGCTACCGCAGCCTCCGTTTTATACGGCTCTGGTGGGCGAGGCGATGACAGAACGCCTTGAGCGGGAACGCCGGTACGTCTCAGAGTATGCCGCCACGCAGTTGCCGCCAGGCACGTACATCACCAACGTGCCCCTCGGGGCAATCCCCGCCGAGATCGTCGCCAAGTATGGCCTGGAGGCGGGCCGCAAGCTCTTTCAGCCGTCCCGCCCCCGCATTGACCTGGTACACTGGCTGCCAAACAGATACTACCTCATAGAGTGCAAAATCAGGGAGCCCAAGATGGCGGTCGGCGACCTGCTGTACTACCTCGGCCTGGCCCCCAACACCTATGATCTGCCCAACTACAGCGCTCAGCCGTTCCACGCTCGGCTGGTGGTGCCGTGGATCATACCGAGTGTGAGAACGGCGGCAGAGCATTACGGCTTCGAGGTAGTCGTGTTTCTCCCCCCCTGGGTAGAGGACTATGTGAGGGAGCGCCAGGATTACTTCACACGTGCTTCTAAGGTGGCCAGGGATGAAAAAATGAGGCTGCGCAAGACATTGGGAGTAGAGTAAGTGGATAAGCTCAGCCTGAGAGAGCAAATCATTTGTGGGCTGGTGGGCGGCGGCATAGCAGCCCTTATAATTATGGTAGTCGGGTGGCTGGCCACCTGACAGTGGAGTGAGATATGGTATTACAGAGCTACGTGGAGATTAAGCCAGGGGTTCCGGCGAGGATGCACTTTGTGGATCACTGGGTGGAAACGATCACCGCGACCGATCCGGTGGCTGGACGCGCCCTCCCAAAACGCCGCCTCCGCTTTGCCGTTGACGAGCTCAATGGCCAGGCCACCACCACATACTGGAGCACAATGAGCCAGAAACTAGCGGCGGTTTTTGAGCCCTTCCTCGTTGATAAGAAGTATAGGGACTACGATTTTATCGTAACTTTACAAGGTTCTGGCTGGCAAACTGAATATCAGGTTCAGCCAGTGCCAAGACCAGTCAAATGATCTGCTCAGGCGATTCCAGGGGGGATACGCCGAACCTATTGTAGACGAGCAGGCATCATGTTGAGCCCCCCCCTTGCGCTTGTTCGGCTTTTAACTCCTCCGCACCCGCCGCCCTGGCGAGCCGCCACACCTGGCCGAAACAGTCCGGGCAGACCATGACCGACCTAAGATATTTGGGATCAATCTCGTTGTGGCAGGTTTCGCACAGATATACCGGCGGTGCGGGAGGCTCTTTGGGAGGCCCGACGGGAGCGCCAGCGGCGATAGTAGCCATCTCTTTGAGCACGTTGCTAACCAGTGCTCTTAGCTCTTTGAGCGGTATGTTATACACCAAGTGCTGATTAAGCACTTGCTCCTGTTGTAGCGGATTAGGCAAGCGTGCGATCTCATAAGCGGCACCGACGCCAATGCGCTCCTCTTCAAGCGCCTGTTTGAGCGGGATGCTTGCGGTGGAGATCACCTGGAGCTTCTCAATATATTCCCGCCCGAGCCCCGTCTTGGCAGCGATCGCTTCAGAGTCCATGGCGTGAGTTTTCCAGAGCTCCTGTATAACAGCAACCATTTCGCTTGCCTTCACTTTTCCCCGGACTCGGTTAAGCACCAGATTCATAAGCAGAGACTCCGCGGGTCCGCCCTCATACACTATAGCGGGAATATGAGTCTCGCCACGGGACTTAGCCTCTTCCCAACGATGCAGCCCGTCCACTACCTCATAGACGCCGTCGGTGGCCACCACGATGATCGGGTTGACGGTTCCCATAGCCTCGAGGGAGCTACGCAGAAGAGCCAGGTGCTCCTCATCATAGACAGCGGTTATTCGCACCGCCGGCACCTTGATCTGATCACAGGCTATCTGGCGCAGTTTCATGGTCTCACCTCCTAGCTGGCATTATAGCACATCAATGCCTGGCTCTTTCAGTCATACGGGGCACTGGCCCCAGGCCAGGATAGCATTGGGGGCAGTAGATAGTCTTACCGAACGTTGGATCGCCGATCTTAGCCTTATTGT
>Ga0315274_10010984_pt1 | contig 13000 bp, 14 predicted proteins | sample YL17G02_20_MG_FD_203700 | JGI IMG/M metagenome (GOLD analysis project Ga0315274, IMG submission 203700) | Sediment microbial communities from Yellowstone Lake, YNP, Wyoming, USA - YL17G02_20 | ecosystem: Environmental > Aquatic > Freshwater > Lake > Sediment | place: USA: Wyoming | collected... | reverse complement strand
ACATGACGGAGGTCGAGGTCAACGAGGTTCAGACCAACACCACCGCCAACTGGCAGAGACTCCTCAAGGCAGACGAGATGAAGACGGTAGTCCTGTAAGACTACCCTCCTCCCTTTTTCAATAATCTAAATAACCCAGCGGTTGCTAGGGATTGTATTTCTCCTAAAGTTTATCCGGCGTTGGGCGTCCCGTCACTGCATCTTGTCGGCGATGGATCGGCTTAGGGGAGGCCTGCCGGGGAGGTTCTACGCCGTCTCCCTCGCGGGGTTCCTCTGGGAGATGGGACTATTCATGACGCAGCCGATTCTGACGCTCCACTACCTCAACATAGGCGCGTCGATGCTCTTCATCGGTCTCATACTTAGTCTACAGGCGTTCCTGCTGATCTTTCTCAGGTTGCCATTAACCCTCATCGCAACCCGAATTGGGGAGAGGAAGATGCTCGCCATAAGCTTCGTCGCCCAAGCACTGCAGTTAGCCCTGATTGGCTTCGCAAGAAACCAGGCTTGGCTCTACTTCATTCCGGTTGTCCAGCTACTGGCTACGGGGAGCTTCTTCCAGCTGATAACCTCTATGAATAGCAATCAGGCGTCACCTGAGAGGCAGGGAGATGCCCTCGGGAGGCACATGACCATCGTCTCGGCGGGCATGTTTGTTGGACCTGCACTTTGTGGGTTGTTAGTCGAACCCCTCGGCTATTCGGCCGTCTTCCTCATTGCCGCCTTGTTTCCCCTCGTGGGGCTAGTCCTGCTTCTCAAGGCGACGCAGGGGCTTAGTGACAGTGGGAGGAGTCTGCAGAGTCAAGAATTGCCGTCTCTACGCTCGCTAAGGACGCTACTAGGGCATAGGAACGTCATAATACTCGCCTTTATCCGCACCCTGTACTCCACATCGAACAACCTCTTCCTCACCCTATTCAGTATATACGCCGTCAAGTCACTGAACTTCGACCCAGCGATTGTAGCCGTCCTATACTCAATCCAGGGCGTCGCGAACGCCTTCATCAAGGTCCCCTCGGGCTGGGCTTCAGATAAGTGGGGTAGGCGGGCTGTCCTGTTCGTCACCTTCTCGGGAATCGTATCAGTCTACGTGGGCTTCGCCCTCCTGACCGCCTATCCCCTCATCGCCGCCGCCATGCTCTTCTTCGGGGCGTGTTGGGGTGCGCGCGCCGTGACTGAGTGGGCCTTCCTAGCAGCGATAGTGCCCGTGGAGACGAAGACGATCGCGATCGGCTATATGGAGAGCTTCTGGGACGTGGGGAGCAGCCTGGGCAGCCTGCTGGCGGGGGTAGCCGTGGGAATCCTTCCCTACCAGACGATATTCCTCCTCCTCGCCGCCCTCAACATCCCAGCCCTCCCCTCAATACTACTGATGAAGGAGGAGAAGAAGTGAAGATCAACAGCCTCCTGAGACACCCCGGCGTGCTACTCGGAGGCTTCCTCGCCCTCACAGTGCTCTCCATCATGAACTCCGCCTACAGCTACGTACTCAGTTCGATCAAGGGAGAGCTTCTGCTGAGCTACACTGAGAGCGGGGCACTCATGTCCGCGTACTTCACCGGGTACGCGATTGGGCAGATACCCTGGGGGCTCCTCGCCGACAGGCTCGGAAGCAGGAAGGTCATGGCGGTGAGCGTCCTCGGCGTCTCCGCTGCGACCGTCCTATTCGGCTTCGGCACCGACTTCTCCAGCCTCGCGGTGACGCGTTTCCTCGCAGGGCTGCTTGGGGCGGGGGTCTTTGTACCCTCGGTCAGGCTCATCGCGGGTTGGTACGAGGCGAGGGATAGGGGGACTGCCCTTGGCCTCCTCAACGTGGGAGGAAGCATAGGACTCATAGTTGTGACATGGGCCTCACCGCTCCTTGCACTAGCCTATGGCTGGAGGCTATCAATAATCCTTCAAGGCGTGGCAGGCTTAGCCTCCTCGTTGCTCGTCTGGTTCTGCCTCAGAGACGGTGCAAAGGGTAGCGGCGCCTCCAAAGGCGCCGTCGTGTCCGCCATCAAACAGAGAAGCTTCTGGGTCCTCGCTATCGCCCAGTTCATTCGCCTCGGCAGCTACTACACGTTCCTCGCCTGGTTACCGCTGTTGCTGAAGGAGGAGTATGGGTTAGACGTGTTCCTAGTGGGCACAGCCATGAGCCTCTTCAACTTCGCGGGGATGGTCTCGAACCCAGCGGGGGGTTTGCTAGCCGACGTTCTGGGGGAGAAGAGGGTCCTCGTATTGAGCTTCCTACTCATCGCCGTGAACGTCTACGCCTTCACCACTCTTCCCGGCGGGGTGCTCATACTCGTGGCGTCTTTCCTGCTCGGTTGGTTGATAAACTTCGTTCGTAGCCCCGCCTTCACGATCATACCCCGCCTCTTCGGGGCGGAGACCGCGGGCAGTCTCTCCGGGTTTCACAACACCTTTGCTAGTCTCGGCGCCCTCGCCCTCCCCCTAATGCTCGGCATCGTGAAGGACGCCACAGCGAGCTACGACATAGGCTGGTTCGTCCTGAGCACGCTGATGATCCTCGGCACAGTTCTGGTCGCTACGATCAAGGTCCCGGCTGATTAGCGCGTATCCTATACCCTTTTAAGCGGAAATTAATCCTCACAGCATGTAATAGGTGAAGGTTATGCCATACTGTCCTAAGTGCGGTAAGGAGGTAAAGGACGACGCGGTATTCTGTCCCTACTGCGGTGAGAGCATGAAGACAAAGGAGCACGTTGTCTACATGCACGCCCGCGACGAGAAGGATGAGAGGGGCGAGAAGAACGAAAAAACCGAGAATAATGAGAAGTCAGAAAAGAACGAGGCATCTGGCGGGATGTGGAGCGGGGTCATGGGCGGCCTCATCCTACTCTGGCTCGGCGTATCCTTCCTTCTCCGCCAATACGAATACGTATCCACGACACAGTGGTGGAGCCTCTTCCTCCTCGGCCTCGGCGCCATCCTAATCCTGCGCGGGGTCATAATGTACGTCGAGATAAGTAACTGGCGCGCCTCCAGTGGGTTCCTGATCGGTGGTGGGGTAGTAGTCCTCATCGGGGCAAGTTCCTACTTCGGGTTGAGGGACTGGTGGGCCATCCTCCTGATACTCATCGGCGCGTGGGTCATCATCAACGCCATGATGAACAAGGGGAAGCACCCACGCCCCTAGACCGCCCAGCCCATAAGTAGTTTCCAGATCCGGTGCTCAAGCACCACGACCGGTTTATCTCTACCGAAGACCCTGAAGTGGTTCTTACCCATCGCCTCGATCAGGTCACCGAGCCTGTATCGGGGAAGCATCGCCGTCGATATTATTACCCTCCCCCACTCGCCCCGCCTCATCTCGTGAAGCATCTTTACCCCGGAACCCGTCTCAACCTCGAAGAAGTAAGCATCGTAGTTCGGGCAGACATAGGGCAGGTCATCCCTCTGCTGGGCGAAGGCGCCCTCCGTGGCGCTGTACAACTCGACGACCGGCACATCACCATACATGGCGCGCAGCCGAGGCGCGTAGTCCTGCTGTATCTTGGCGACGCTTGTGCTGTAGATCACCTTCAGCTTCCAGATGTCCTTAGGGTGGATGCCGTGTCTCTTCTTCACATACCTCGCGAAGCCCATCTGGACGGGGGCGACGCCTATGATGCTCACGACCTCCCTGTCCTTGGCCTTCTGATAAATGAACTCGTAACGCTTCTCCCAACCATCGGGCGTTAGGTCCGTCTGCAGAGCGTCGATCTCCTCCTGCCGGGGAACGAGGCCTAGCCCCGCCATCATCGGATTTAACTTTGCGTATGTGCCGGAGCTGAATCCGTAGACAACCCCCTTTCCACCCTGTGTGAGGACACGCATGTTACTAGGGAACTGGAGGTTGAGGACACCACCCGCGAGGAGGCTTAGTCCACCGTTCTTCATAGCGAAGTTGAGGACCGCCCTCGATCCACACCTGATTAACTCCTGCAGGTGTCGCGGTGTGACGGGGACGACTTTCGATTGCCCCGTCGTCCCCCTCGTCATCACCCACGTGATTGGCTCCTCGTCGAGGAAGACGCTGTAGTCCTCGTTGCGGACCCTCTCGAACCACGGCTCAAGGTCGGCGTAGGCGACGGCGGGGAACCTCTCCCTGTAATCGGCGATGGACGTTATCTCACCCGCGCTGTGAGCCTTCCCATAATCGGTCTTCGCGTATCCCTCGAGGAGGATATGTAGCACCTTCTCCTGGGCCGCCTCGGGGTCCCCGAGTCCCTCCTCCCAGGCGTCGAGGTTCCTCTTGATCCTGCCTATGGGGTCCTCAAACAACTTCCGACGAGGCATTATTCAGGGAGCTCCGTTATAGGAGTTCGCACGGGCATCCCTTTTTATTCGAAGAGTCTACCGATACCGCTAGTGAAACTCATGAAGAAACAGGTCATCCTAACCGTAGCCGAATCGAAGAGGCTCATCGCAAAGGGCGTCGCGGCTCTGCCGGAGGTTCAGGGAGCCATGCAGGAGGGCATCGTCGTGGTCGCCACAGGCACCACGAATGCCTACATCCTGCAGGAACTCTGGGGCGAAAAGTTCGACCTCCGAAGGTACCGTAGCGGGATCACGACCCCGAACGTCCCCGAGAAGGCATCGGAGAAACCGGGAGAACCCATCCCCGACGTCGTCTTCAGGAAGGGTGAGGTCGCCAAGGAGCTTGACAGGTACAACGCAGTTAAGCACATGGGCAAGGGAGACATCTACATCAAGGGCGCCAACGCCCTCGACTACGTCGGCCAGATGGCTGGCGTCCTCATCGCAGGCGTGTCGGGCGGCACCGTCGGCGCCATCCTCGGCACCATCATCGGCAAGAAGATAACCCTCCTCATCCCCATCGGCCTCGAGAAACTCGTCTACGAGGACATGAACGAACTACATATGCTGACGATGGACCCTGACAACGAGGGACCCGCCATCTGGCCCATCACAGGCCTAATCTTCACCGAGATCGAGGCCCTAGAGGTCCTCTGCGGCGTACAGGCGATACTCATCTCCGCCGGTGGAGTCGCCGGCGCAGAGGGGAGCATCCGCCTACTCATCGAGGGGATGGACGAGGACATCGAAGCCGCCGCCGAACTCGTGAAGGGCATCAAGGGCGAGCCCCGATACCTTTTGTAGATGGTGCATGAGACGTGCTCAAGGACCAGACCCTCGGCCTCCTCCAGAAACACGGACTGAAGGTGGAGGCCGTCCTCGACGAGCAGCAACTCGTCGACCCGGAGGCCATTACCGCCTTGATCGAGGCGTCTGGCCTAAACTCCTCCGACACCGTCCTTGAGATCGGCCCGGGGGCCGGTAACATCACCGTCGAACTTGCGAAGAAGGCGAAGAAGGTCTACGCCGTGGAGAAGAACCCAAAGTTCCTCCCACTGCTGAAAGAGAGAATCGAGGGCAATAACGCGGAGGTCATCCTCGGCGATGCCCTGACAATGTTCTTACCCCCATTCGACGTGCTCGTATCTAACCTCCCCTACGCCATAGTCGAAGCCATGTTCCAGAGGTTGAAGAGGATTAGATTCCGTGCAGCCGCACTCATAGTCCCCTCCTCCTTCAAAACAACACTAACCGCACAAAATTGTGAACCGAGTTTCAGTAAACTCTCCTTCGAGGCTCACCTGTTCTTCGACGTCTCTATAGTCTCCGAGGTCAAACCCGCCTCCTACTACCCCGAGCCCAAGACCGAGACCGCTATCATAGTTATCAAGCCTAGAGAAGCCAGAGACTCGGCTGAGGCCGTAATGTGGCATTTGCTCCAACAGGGTGATAAAAAGGTCTTGAACGCGCTGAGGGAGGCGTTCATATCCTCCTCCGCTAAGGGCTACCCCTCGACTAAGCGGGCCGCCAAGGAAGCCGTCAGTGGGTTGGAATTGGATGAATCAATTCTTGAGAAGAGGGTAGCGGGGCTCAGCCTCGCCGACATAGAGTTGGTCTTCAGTCGCCTAGAGCATAACGCCAACTAGCTCATCCCAGACGCCGTCGAGGACGGCCAGCGTCACGACACCGTCTGTTACATGTATCACAGCGGTGTGGTGCTGGACTACCTGGATCACCCTCTGCCCTGTCATGTCCCCGTACCCACCTTGGCTGCAGTCGAACTCTATGTTGACTATGTAGAAACTTGGTGGGGCGAATGTTCCCGCGATGGTGACCGAGGTGGCGTTCATCGACCCCTGTACGCCGTCGAATTTGAAAGTCGGCGAACCGTTTATGAACTCCACGGCGACCTTCACCGCCGCATCCTCGGGGGAGGTTTGCATCCTCTGCCACGCGAATATCGAGGCCGCTGGGAGGCACATCGCCCCCAATACGAGGGCGAGCAAGGCAAGGCTCTTCTTTGGCACGTTCTTCACCTACACATACGTGTTCGAAGCATCGACATAATCCTAGAGAAACGAACAGTCGTTCGAAAACCCAGAACGCATGGCGACATTGAAATAGTACAGACGCGAAGTGGCTATTGAGAGACCTTGAAGGCATACGTTCTCTTGAATACGGAGTTGGGAAAGGAGCCCGAGGTCATCAAGGCGATGAAGGGCGCCAAGGAGGTCAAGAACATCTACAGCCTATACGGCATCTACGATGTGATCGTGGAGGTCGAGGCTGAGACGATGGAGAAGGTGAAGGAGGTCGTCTTCAACCGCATAAGGCGCCTCGATAACGTGAAGAGCACAATTACACTGATCACCTACGGCGAGCCGATACGCAACCCATAGTGTAGCCCCAATCGGGGCAATCCGGTCACGGCGTTTTCTTCAACAGACTAGAGGATTCTCGCCATGAAGTCAGGGAGCCAAACGAGCCATCCCTCGCGGCCCCCTGATTCCCCGAAGATATGAATTTATCTCACCCTGAGAGTATCAACCGAGGTTAACTCCTTATGAGCAATGATGGGGCAATCGGTTTCGGCGGCTTCCTACTCGGTCTCGGGGCAGGATACCTCGTATTCAGGGAACTCAACTTAGTAATCAACAACGTCGCTTGGGTCCTAATAATAATCGGGGCTACAATCATCGCATCCGCGTTGATAAGATGGACGAGCCCAGGCCTCGGGATCCACAGGGTCGTGGGCGGCTTGGCGGGAGGCCTAGTCTTCGCCCTATTTTTAACGCAGGGTTTCAGCTTCTTCACGGGTATAGTCAACGTGGGAAATAGTTACCTGCCATACACGGCAACCGAGGTAAAGGCATACACCGGCGCATCCCCCACAGACGCGGTGTACCTCCGCCTCGGCTCGATGAACGGCCAGATCACCCTAAGCACCTGGGACAAGGACGAGTACAGCATCGAGGCCACGATAACAGCCCGGGGCTCCACACAGAAAGAGGCGGACGACAACCTCACCCGCCTCAGCAAAGAACTCTCAAAGGAGGAGACCGCCACCCAACAGAGGTTAACCCTCGTCTACTCCTCAACGACCCTCGTCAACAACCCCTACCAGATCAGCGTCGAGGTCAAACTCCCCGCCTCGGCTAAACTCGACCTCGACGTCACGACGAGCAACGGAGTCGTCACCATCAACGACGTGAACGGCGGAAGCATCGTCGTCCACACGAGCAACGGCGCCCTCTACCTCACAAACGTCAAGGCCGACACAATTAGGGGCTCCACATCAAACGGCGCGGTCACTGGCAGCGTCGACGCCGCAACCTGCACGCTGACCACGAGCAACGGCCCAATGACTCTACAGATACCCTCCGATATGAGTGGAACATACACACTCACGACGAGCAACGGTAACGTAGGAGTAACCGTCGGCGCAACCGCAGAGTACAGGCTCGACGCCTCCACAAGCAACGGGGACGTCACATTCAGCATCCCGAACCTGACATATACGAGGGAGACGAGAACGTCCAAGGCCGCCCAAACAGTTGGCTACGACTCAGCTGACACTCAGATATCCATGAATATCCAGACGAGCAACGGCGACATCACCGTCCGCCGAAACATCGCCAGCGTGTAATCATCATCCCAAAGCCAACAGTTTGTCTCTCTAGGCCGCCTCGATCACACCCGGGGCGGTAAGCCGCGCCCCGTGGCATCCGGGAACATTTTTAGGTAATGTTTTTATGTTCAACAGTTACAAACTGTCGGGAGATTTCCGCAGTGTCAAGGGAATTCAACTACATAGTAAGGCTGCACGGGTCGAACCTCGACGGTACGAAGGCCGTCCCGTACGCCATCTCCGACATCAAGGGGATGGGCATACGCATGTCCTTATCCTTGACCAAGGCGGTAGGCGTAGATCCGACCCATAGGTTGGGGAGCCTCTCCGACGCCGAGGTAAAGCGTCTGGAGGAAGCACTTGACAACCCCGTAAAGGTGGGGCTGCCGAAGTGGATGCTCAATCACAGGAAGGATCCCATAACGGGTGGTGACCACCACCTGCTCGCCTCCGACTTGGACATACGGACCAAGGACGAACTCGAGCTCATGAAAGAGACCCGGAGCTGGAAGGGAGAACGCCACGCACGCGGCATCAAGGTCCGTGGACAGCACACGAAGACCACGGCAAGGAAGGGCCGCAGCGTAGGCGTAACCAAGAAGCAGGTACAACAGCCTGCGGCAAAGAAGGAGGAGTAGAAGCATGGGAGATCCAAAGAAACAGCATAAGACGTACACGACCCCCCGCGTCCCCTACGACACGGAGATGTTCATGGAGGAGCTCAAGCTCCTCGGTGCCTACGGTCTACGCAACAAGCATGAGCTCTGGCGCATAAGGACCGAGCTCAGTACCCTCCGCCGCAGGGCTCGCAACCTCCTCGCCCAGACGGTGACGGAGCGCGAGAAGCAGGAGAAGGAGATGATAGGCAAACTCTACAAGAGGGGGCTCATCCAGGAGAACGGGACACTTGACGACATCCTCACTCTGAGCATCGAAGACCTCATGGAGCGCAGGCTCCAGACCGTCATCTTCAGGAAAGGGATGGCGAAGAGCCTCTGGCAGGCCAGACAGTTCATCACCCACGGCCACATAAGCATAGACGGCAACGAGATGAAGGTGCCCGGTTACCACGTACTCATCAACGACGAGAAGACAATCGAGTACACAAACGTGAGCCCATACAACAACAAGGACCACCCGCTACGCCGCGAGATGGCGGTGAACGAGATCGCTGGAGGAAACAAGGTTGAGTAACGAAATCCCGACCCCAATAACGACCCCAACACCGACGACGACCACGACCCCTCCACCAGCGGGTGATATGTGGGCGATAGTCCACGTCTTCAGCAGCTTCAACAACACAATCATCCACATGACAGACCTCACTGGCGCCGAGACCCTTGGCTTCGCAACCGGTGGCATGTTCGTCAAGGCGGACAGGCTCAAGCCGAGCCCCTACGCCGCGATGAAGGCCGCCCAGCAGATAGCCGACTGGGGCCGCGACAAGGGCGTCACGGGCATACACATCAAGGTACGCGCACCCGGAGGCAGCGGGTCAAAGACCCCCGGCCCCGGCGCGCAGGCCGCGATCCGTATCCTAGCCCGAAGCGGCTTCAGGATCGGGCGCATCGAAGAGGTCACCCCCGTTCCCCACGACGGCACAAGGAAGCCCGGAGGAAGGAGAGGCAGAAGGCCGTAAGCTGGTGGTGCTGCAATGAAGGTAACGGTGCTAAGCGTAAACGAGGACACCATCCGCTTCATCGTGGATGGCATAGACAGCGCCTTCGCCAACGCACTGCGCAGGACCATAGTCAGCGAAGTCCCAACCATGGCCATCGAGGACATCTTCTACTACGACAACACAAGCGTCGTCCCAGACGAGGTATTAGCCCACAGGATTGGGATGGTGCCCCTCAAGACCGACTTAGAGCACTATAGGCTGCCCGCGGAGTGCGACTGTAAGGCCGACCTCGGCTGCCCCAAGTGCAGAGTCACCCTCAGCCTCAGCGTGAAGGCGGGGGACGAGAGGAAAACGGTCTACTCGGGCGACCTACAACCAGTCGACCCAGCTATCACCCCCGTGAGCCCGTACATCCCCTTGGCAAAGCTGGCTCCCGGTCAGTCCATAAGTCTGGAGGCGTATGCGCAGCTCGGGAAGGGGCACAACCACACGAAGTGGAGCCCCGTCGCCATGGCGATCTACCAGAACGCGGCGGAGATCAAGACAGACGCCGCGACAGCGGCCAAGTGCGCCGAGGAGTCGCCCAAGGGCGTGGTCCTCGCCAAGAAGGACACGGTAAAGGTCGTTGACATCCAAGCCTTCAACCGCAGCCCAACATGCGCCAGCCTCCTAAAGGATGGCTCCCTCAAGAGCTACATGAAGATGGATGAGTTCGTCTTCACCGTAGAGTCCACCGGCGCACTCCCACCGGAGAAGATAGTCTCAGAGGCGGTTAAGATCCTCAACATGAAGCTCGAGGAACTCAAGCGCAAAGTCGACGCGGGTGAGCTCCACGAGGATATTGAGGACTTCGAGGCACCCACAGAGGTGGGCCGCCGCCTCTACAGCATAGGCTCCGGTGAGTTCGATGAGGAGGAAGCGGGAGAGGAAGGAGGAACAGCAGGAAGTGAACCAACATATGATGAACAAGGAACTTGAGACGACCATAAGGGAGCTAAAGACGGCGAAGAAGAAGACGGGGCAGCCCATCTGGGGCGCCCTCGCCGAGGCGCTCGACAAGCCGAAGAGGATCAGGGTAGACGTCAACCTGAGTTCGATAAACAGATTCACCAAGGAGGGTGATGTAGCCGCCGTACCCGGCAAGGTCCTCGCATCCGGCAGCCTCGAGCACCCCGTCACCGTCGCGGCCTTCTCCTTCAGCGACATGGCTAGGGAGAAGATCAAGGCGGCGGGTGGTGAGGTGAAGACCCTGTCCCAGTTAGCCGCCGAAGGCGTCGAGCCCTCCAAGGTCAAGCTGATCAAGTAAACTTCCCCCTTTTAACAGGCCGCTAAGGCTGAAACGTTTAAATTTGGATGCTTGCATGAGTGTTGGCGGTTGGGTTCGTAGCTCAGCAAGGTAGAGCGGCGGCCTCTTAAGCCGTTGGCCGAGGGTCCGAATCCCTCCGAACCCGCCATAATAATTCTCGTAGCCAATCTAGAGTGCGAGTGACCTTAGTTAATCCGCATTGAGACACGATATGAAAAGCACTACTTATAGCACTCTCCATAGGTTGGAAAAAAAGGAAAAAAACTCCGATTATGAATATTGGATAATTTCTATAGATCTTGTGCGGCTATCTCCAGCGAAGTATCTTCCTGCCGTAGAAGACTTCGGGCAGTATCAGTAAGCCGGTCATGGAAGCCGCGAAGACTATGACCCAGTCCATGGGGTTGGTTAACCACACCATGCCGAACACACTGAAGTATGGTAGGAATACCGTGAGAGCCATTGACACTAGGACTGCCCCAAGCAGGAATTTGTTGGATGTGAATCCGGTGACGAAGGCATTGTGCTTCTCTGATCTACAGTTCCATACAACGAAGAGTTCCTGTAATGAAGCCCGCATGAAAGCCATCGTTCTCGCACTGGCGAGTTTCTCCGGCGTGAGTGGCCCCGGTAGCATATAGTACTGCCAGTAGAATAGTCCGCCTGTAAGTGTTAGTTGTAGGATGAAGGTTACGATTATTGAGGCAAATCTACCATGCAGAATTCCCTCGTTAGGGTCGCGTGGTGGGCGCTTCATGACATCTTTACCCGGGGGATCCATAGTGAGCGCCAGCGCTGGTCCACCATCTGTGACGAGATTCAACCAGAGAATCATAGCGGCTGTGAGAGGCAGTTCTAAGCCTAGAAGTGCGAAAACTCCTATGATTGCGAGCTCGTCGAAGTTGCACCTCATGAGGAAGAAGGTAAACTTTCTTATGTTGTCGTAAATGGTTCTACCTCCCTCAATGGCTTTCACGATGGTAGCGAAGTTATCGTCGGCGAGGACCATGTGCGACGCCTCCCTAGTGACGTCGGTGCCTGTCAAACCCATGGCGATGCCAATATCTGACTGCTTGAGGGCTGGGGCATCATTGACCCCGTCGCCACTCATAGCCACGATGTTACCCCTTGCTTTTAATGCCTTGACGATCTTGATCTTGTGCTCGGGTGAAACCCTAGCGTAGACGTTGATTTTTTCCACGACTTTTTGGTAGGCCTCATCATCCATGGCGTCTAGCTCCGCGCCTGTCAGGACCATCCCGTCTTTGAGGATCCCTAGCTCCTGCGCCACCGCCTCCGCGGTTATCTTGTGGTCGCCAGTTATCATTACAGTCTTGATCCCCGCCTCGTCGCATTTCTTCACGGCCTCTTTTACCTCCGCTCTCGGCGGGTCTATCATTCCAATAAGGCCGATGAAAACGAGGTCTTTCTCTATCTCTTCTTCACTGAGCGTATCCACCCCTTCAGGTGAGAGGTTTCGGTAGGCGACACCTAGGACGCGGAGAGCTTTATGTGCCATCCTCTCGTTTGCCTCAAGGACTTCTCTCTTCTTGTCCGCATCGAGCTTGAGGACTTTACCTTCCACCGTGATCTTTACGCAGCGTTCAAGAATCAACTCGGGCGCGCCCTTGACGTTACATACAAGTGTCTCCCCACCCGGGTTGTGGATTGTGGACATCCGTTTTCTCTCTGAGGAGAACGTAACCTCATGAACGCGAGGTGATTCCTTCTCTAGGTCCTCCTTGTATAATCCAAGTTTGGTAGCCGCGACTATAAGGGCGCCTTCAGTAGTGTCACCTATGATTTTATTTCCATCGTAGATTGCATTGGAGCAAAGAGTCGAGGCCCTCAAGATTAAGTCCAGGCTCGGCTTCTCTTCCTTCGTCAGACGCTTCCCCTCCAAGAGGAACTCTCCCATGGATTCGTAGCCGACACCCGTAACATCGATGGTTTTTTTATCGACGTAGATCTCCCGAACTGTCATCTCTCCCTTAGTCAGGGTCCCCGTCTTGTCGGAGCATACGACGGTGACTGCCCCAAGTGTCTCTGCGGAAGAGAGTTTCCTCAGGATAGCGTTTCTCTTAGCTAACTCCCGAGCGCCAAGCGCAAGCGATATGGTCACAACCGCAGGCAGGCCCTCA
>Ga0315274_10010983_pt1 | contig 13000 bp, 14 predicted proteins | sample YL17G02_20_MG_FD_203700 | JGI IMG/M metagenome (GOLD analysis project Ga0315274, IMG submission 203700) | Sediment microbial communities from Yellowstone Lake, YNP, Wyoming, USA - YL17G02_20 | ecosystem: Environmental > Aquatic > Freshwater > Lake > Sediment | place: USA: Wyoming | collected... | reverse complement strand
TACCTGGCGGGACGATGTATCTGAGATTTGAGATCCCGAATCTCAGATCGCCACGGACTGAGGCTGTGGAAAACGACATGTGGAAAAGTGCCAAGTCGCTCGCGCGGCAATTCAAACAGGAGATCAGGGTCTACGGCCTTGTCCTGAAGCATCCGCGCACGCCGTGGGCGGCGCGGGTGCTGCTGGGCGCGGCCGTGGCGTACGCCGTCTCGCCGATCGATCTTGTCCCCGACTTCATCCCCGTCCTGGGGCAATTGGATGACCTGGTTATTGTTCCGGCGCTGGTGATGATGGCGCTGAAACTCATTCCGAAGGATGTCGTGGCCGAGTGCCGCGCGAAGTGCTTGCCTCGCCCTACCGGCGACGGCTGAACGTTTGCACATCTCCCATGCCCGGCTGCACGGCGGCCCGATAAGCAGCCCGCCTCACGGTCGGCCTGCGCGATCTGTAGCCGCAGGGCAGCGTCCGTCCGGACACCCCGCCTCTTTTTACTTTGCGGGGTTCAAGTTAAAGGGCTTATCGAATGACTCAAGCCGACCGAGAAGCTTGGGAGGTTCCTTGACGTTGTTTGATAAGACCCATAGATTCCCGCTTTCGTGGTCAAAGAAAAAGAATGCAGGCCCCACGCCCGGCACCACGGAGACGCTGAACGACACATGCTCGAACTTCGGCTGGGGCTGGACATCGCCCAGGGTGGCTCGCCGAGTGTCCTGCTGTGTGGCACAGCCGGTCAGACACACCAGCAACACCAACACAGCCCACACGCCCGTCAGTTTCATGGCCATCTCCTTTGGACCGGGATTTCCCAGCCGACTTCCTGCTGACGACCGCCGTCAGCAGTTTTTTCAATACTACCTCGTTGGGGATCTTCATCAAGCCGATTCTCGATGCACCAGACGCTTAGAGCGTTTTAAGGTTGCGTAGGTGCGCGGCGGTTCTCCTGAACCGCCGCGCCGAAACGCGGAGTGCCGGACGCGGCGGGTCAGGAGACCCGCCGCGCAAATGGGTAGTGTATGCACGCAATCTTAAAATGCGCTAGGGCTGCGGCGGCTTGCGGAACCGCAGGAAGACCTGGTGCTTCAGATAGTGGAACTCGGCGTCCAGGACGAGGCCGGCATCGGTCGCCAGTTTGACCAGGTTCTTCAGGGGAATGTGGCGGCCGCGGTCGAAGGGCACCTCGGGCTTGTCGCGCCAGTCAACGATGAAAAGAAAGCCGCCCGGCTTGATGGCCGCGGCGACGTTCTGGACGAGCGCCGCACGCTGGGCCTCGGGCACGTGGTGCAGCACGTCGCACAGCAGCGCGGCATCGACGGACGCCGGGGCGAGTTTGGTGTTGGTTGGTTCGCCCGGGACCGTCTCGACGTTCTTCACCTTCTGTTTTTCGGCCTGCTCCTTGACGGCGGCGAGGGCCTTGGTGTCGATGTCGGTGGCGAAGACCTTGCCCTTTTCGCCCACCGCTGCGGCCAGGCGGAACGTGAAGTACCCTCGCCCCGCACCCACGTCGGCCACGACGGCGCCGCTGCCCAAGTTCAGGTCCGCCACGACGCGGTCGGGCTGCTGCCAGGCGTCGCGGTTCTCGGCCGCAAGGCCCTGCGGCGCCCAGAAGACGATGCTGAGGGTGATGGCCGCGGCGCACCCCGTGCGGCGGCATGCTGCCCGTGCGATCCTGTTCATTCCGCCGGTTCCCTTTCGCCCGTGCCTCCCTTTGCCGTGCCTGTCAGGCACCTGGGATTATTTCTTTCCGCCGAAGATCTTCTCCAGCGCGCCGCCGACGCCCTTCTTGGCGGCCTCGCCGGCCTCCTTGACGGACGTGCCGATACCCTCGACCACTTTGCCCAGGCCGGTGCCGAACTGCTTGAGGTCGGCATCGGGGATGGCGCCCTTGCACTTCTCGACGACGGCAGCCAGGATGGCCGGGACGATCTTCTTGACGAGTTCGCTGATGACCACGCCGCCCGTGGCGTTCTCGGGGGTCACGTCCGTCAGGACGATCTCGGGGACCTTGACGTCGAGCGTGGTCGCGCTGCCGCCGATGGGCAGCACCTGGACGTGGGCGACGACGTTCTTGACGACGATGCGGCCGACCTTGAGTTTCTTGCCGCCGGGCTGCTTGGGTTCCTCCGGCTTTGCCGGGCCCTCCCGCTTCTTGATGTTGTCGAGGAGGGCCGAGATGTTGGTCGAGCCCACCTTCTGTTCCAGGTTCAGGTCCAGGCCGTCGATCTCGAAGCGGGTGACCTCGATGGTGTCTTCCATGAGGCTGCCGGGCCGCAGCGAGACCTCCAGGCGCTGGGTCTTCATCAGGTGCGGCGTCTTGAAGCCCTCGGGGTTGGCGATGGTGATGCCGTCGATGCGGGCCTCGCCCTTGAAGACGCCCAGGCTGACGGAGTCGACCCGCGTATCGACGCCCAGGGCGTAGGTGCCGCCGCGCTCGATGGCCGTCCGGGCAATCGAGTTGATGAAGAGCCACCCCGCCACGAGCGCCGCCAGCAGCACGACCGCGATGACCAGCAGCACCTTCAACCCGATTCTCACCGCGCGGTTCATGGTTTGATCCTCCTTCTGGGCCGGGGTTGCCCCGGCGACATGGCTTTTCTGCCGGCGCGACCGCTTCAGGGTAGCCGCCGGCCCCGGAATTACAAGCAAAAGGCGAATGCTTGCACGGCCTTGCCGCCGGGGCTATGATGCGCCGCACCGTTGGCATGTCGCCGGCCCGCTGCGGTGTATGGGTTCAGCGTGGCGGTAGTCGGGTGCCACGGCCCGCTTGGGCGGGCCGTGCTCTCGTCCGGGCAACACGGGTTGGCAAGCAACCCGTGGCACCCTGTTGGGGAAAAGGTCGCCACGCTAAACACGTGTGCTGCGGTAGCAGCGGGTTGGTGTTCGCGTGAGGTATTGGAGGCACGTCATGGCGAAGGCGAAGACGGGCGGCGAGGGCAAGAAAGTGGTCATCCTCCTGGGCAGCCCGCGCCAGGGCGGCAACTCGGCCGCCCTGGCCGAGCAGATTGCCGCGGGCGCGGCCGAGGCCGGGGCCGAGGTCCGGTCGTTCTACCTCCACGGCCTCAAGATCGCCCCGTGCCGGGCGTGCGAGTCCTGCCACAAGCCGGGCGCCAAGGGCTGCGTCGTGCAGGACGACATGCAGCAGATTTACCCGGAGTTGCGTGCGGCCGATGCCATCGTGTACGCCTCGCCCATCTACTGGTTCACGATGTCGGCCCAGTTGAAACTGGCGATGGACCGCTGCTACGCCCTGGGCGGCGAGGGCGGATACGCCCTGGCCGGCAAACGCATCGGCCTGGCCTTCAGTTACGGCGGCGAGGACCCGTTCGATTCCGGCTGCACGAACGCCATCCGCGCGTTCCAGGATGCGTTCGGCTTCATCGGCGCCCCCATCGTCGGCATGGTCTACGGCAGCGCCGGCGGCGCGGGCGAAATCAGGTCGAACAAGAAGGTCATGGGCGAGGCGAAGGAACTGGGCCGTAAACTCGTTTGCGCCTGAGAGGGCCGGGGCGCGGGCCCGGCATTGCGTTGCGTGTGCGAGGTCGCCTTTCGGGCCCGGGGCGGTCAATGCGGCCATGACGAAGTGTGGGATGAATCTACGCCGATGCCGTACCGGTTGGGTTTCGGAGCCTGTGGACGCGTGGGAGCGGGAATTATTATCTCTTCGTTTGGGTCAAGGGTTTCCTGCTGTGCTATTTCTTGGTAGACCCCGACAGCGATGACGGTGCCCAGCGAGATTGCGCACATCAACAGGTAGATGAGCGTTATCATTGCGATCCACCGCGCCTTGGTCAGGTACAGAGTCGGTCCTGCCTGCTTTCGCTGTCGGCGAATCCGAAAGAGCAGGATGCACACCATGACGAAGATAACCGGGTACAGCGGCCCGATGAATAACAGGTACGCCAGTCCCCGTGCGCGGCGGTAGAGCGGATAGGCCGGGTCTTCGGGTTCTTCGGCCCCGGCGGGCTGTTCCTCTGCGGGCACGCGGGCGGCTTCGGCCAGGGTGCCCGAAGGGGCGGTCGGCCGCGCGGCGGGCGCCCCCTCATGCCTATGTTGTGTCAGAAGCGCCTGGGCGTCGGCCAGGCGCCCTGTCGGCACCATGACGCGGATGCCGGCCGGGTGCATAGCGAACTGCATGTGCCAGTACCACGAGGCCATGCCCGCGCCCTCGACCCACGCGGGGATGTCGTTGTTACGAAGCATGGCGGCGATGAGTTCAGCCTCGTTGACGCCGAAGGCCGTGGCCGCCACCGCCAACCCGCCGTCTTGGTACGCCTCCGGGTCGGTCGGCAGGCCGAGGTCCTCGGCGCGGCGCTCCAGGTACTTCTCGAACTTTTTGTCTTCGGGCATGAACACCCCCCTTTCGGCACGGCGCCGCCTATAATGCTAATGATGCGCCGGGCCGCTGGCAATGGCGAACTTCAGGGCGTGTCGGGTGGTCGCGGGGGCGGTGCGCGGGGCACCAGGCGAGTTAACCGCAAAGAACGCAAAGAACGACTTCGTGTCTTGTTGGACCAAGCCCCTCTTTGCGTTCTTCTCCGCCCACTCGGGTGGTTGGGCCGGCTAAGCGTAGCGGGGACCCAGGCGTTGTCAAGCGATTGTGCGGCCGCAGGGGGGCCGCAAGGAGGCGGGAAGGGCGGCGCGGGCGCTGCGTGCGGCTACCGGCCGAGTTCATCGAGGAGCCGTCGGACGGTTCCCTCGATGCGCTCCGGCGTCTCGAGCCGGCCGAGGGCGATGAGCCGCCGCATCTGCCGCACCTTGTCGTGGCGGATGTCCGGCGGCTGCGGGGCCCGGCGGTCGCGGCGGCGCTGCGCGGCCGACGGGGCGGTCTTCGGCCGGCAAGGTCCGGCCCTCGTACGCATGTCGCAGGCTTCAATGACCGGTCTCATGGCTTCGGCTCCTTTGTGGCGATTGTCATGCTGCCACAGGTATTATCGACAATCTACCACGGGTCCTGGGGTCCGCGCTATCGGGGACCGCCCGCCTTCCGGCATAGGGGTAACCCCGCTTTCGGGCATCGGGCGGGATTTGAGGCCGCTCGCCTTGACAGTTGCCGCTCGGGCGGATACAGTAGATGCCGCGTTGAGGGCGGCCGCTTGGGGCCGCCCTTGAGTTCGGTCGCAGCGCATACGCCCGTAGCTCAAATGGATAGAGCTTTGGTCTACGGAACCAAAGGTTGCAGGTTCGAATCCTGCCGGGCGTACCATCCTTAAGTCCTTATCGGGCGGCGAGTTACAAATTGCCGTCCTTTTTCTTTGGCTGTGGAAAACACCTCTGGATGCCTTTTTTGAGGCGTTTTTGGCTCAAGTGGGTCAAAAGTGGGTCAGTCCCACTGTTCGCCAGGATGACCCCGACCAACTCACTTTGTACCCGACGCGCTTTGGCCAAATCCTCTGGTTGCACGCTGAGGTAGTAGGTCTCAGTGGTCTTAATGTCACTGTGACCGGCCAGTTGCTGGACGACGTGGATCGGCAGCCGCTGGGCCCAGTTCGTGATGCACGAGCGCCTCAGGTCATGAATCGTATACGGCCCGACGCCCGCCTGCCGACAGAGGGTCTTAAAGCGGCGCAACTGGTTGTTGACGAGGTCCTGGCCCGTGCGCCACGCTTTTCCGGAAAGCCGCTGCCGGTAGAACTCCCACCGCGGCCCTTCTATGAAGACATAGGGACAACCTTCGGGCGCTTCGGCCTGCCACTTCGTAAGCAGCGCGACAGCCTCGTCCGGCAGGGGGATGGTGCGGCGCTCGTGGTCCTTCGGTTGCCAGGGCTGGATCGCCCCGTTCCCTTCCTTACGGCCGACGTCCACATGGCTGTTCTGAAAATCGATGTCGCCCCACGTCAGGTTCAGGGTCTCGCGGAGCCTGAGGCCCGTCGTGTAGACGACCGCCAGGAACGCCCGCCAGAGGGTGTCGGGGGCCTGTCGCAAGATAGCGGCAAACTGCTCCGGGCCACAGTAGGCGGGACGCTGGCGCGCCACCTTGATGCGGGTCAGCGTGAGGCATTGGTTCTGGCCCGGCTCCAGGTACCCGCGGACGATGGCGAGGTTAAAGAGGCGTTTTTGCACACCCGGAACCGGACATTACAATCCACCCGCGACAGTTACCCGTTTCTTGACATTCCCCAACCCCCCGATAGAATACGCTCCGGCTTTTGCTGAATGGCGAGCCTTTTGCCGGTTGATTTTGTGCGCGGAGGTCGGGCGCCGGAGAAACGGCATGGTGACGGTGGCGGTAATTGGCGGCGGCGGCTGGGGGAAGAACCACGTCCGTAACTTCGCGGAGATCCAGTCCTGCCGCCTCAAGACCGTCTGCGACCTCAACGACAAGACCCTGGCCGCCCACAAGGCCGCGTATAAGAACGTGGGCGTTAGCCGCGATCATGTGGAGGCCCACCTGAACCAGCGCAAGATCGGCAACGCGATCTATTACCCGGTGCCGCTGCACCTCCAGCAGTGCTTCGCCGACCTGGGCTACAAGGAAGGCGACCTGCCGCACGCCGAGCAGGTGGCCAAGGAAGTCCTCGCGATTCCGATCTACCCGGAATTGACCCAGGCCCAGAAAGACATGGTGGCCACGGCCGTGCTGGAAGCAGTTGGCACCTGACGCCGCAGGGGTTCTGTCGGGCGAGCGGCGAGACGGGGACTCGGGCGGCGTGCAGAAAGAGGCCTACTGGTTCGGCGTGCCGTGCGTGACGCTGCGCGATGAGACGGAGTGGGTCGAACTTGTCGAGGCGGGGTGCAACCGCGTGGTCGGGACGGACCCGGAAGCGATTTTCGGCGCCGTCGGGGCGTTCGAGGCGGCGGGGGCGGCGCTTCCGGCGGGCCGGCCGACGGACCTCTACGGCGACGGGCGTGCAGCGGAGCGGATTACGGAACTTCTCGCCTCCGGCGCGGAACGGGCCGGCGGTTAGCGGTTGGCGGATTTTTCATTCCACGAAGCGGGTCGCCCCATCGGCGGCGGGGCGAGTTCAGGCGAGTCAGGGCTGGAATCGCAATAAACCATGGCCAAGGTTGAAATCAGCAAGCGCCTGATCCTGATCAACGCCGCCAGTTCCGTGGCGGTGCGGATTGTCAACGTATCGGTGTTGGTGTGGTTGCAGCAGTATCTTCTGAAACGGATCAGCGCGGAGGAATACGCGCTGTATCCGGTGCTTGGGGCCGCGATCGTCTTTTTGCCGCTTTTGACGGGTGTTTTGACGTCGGGGCTCGGCCGGTACATCGTGGAGGCCTATGCGAAGGGGGATGAGCGCGGGGTCACTCAGATCGTTTCGACGATGTTTCCCCTCATTTTCGTGGCGGGTCTGATGGTTCTGGCGGGGGGGTGGGTGTTCGCGTGGTACGTGGACCACGTGCTGACCATTGCGCCGGGGCGGTTGTGGGAAGCCCGGATCATGATGGCCTTGATGGTTTTTGTTGTTTCCTTTAACGTGATTTTGTCGCCGTTCAGCGTGGGGTTTTACGTGCGGCAGAAGTTTATGTTGTCGAACGCGCTCGAGGTCGGGCGGGAACTGCTTCGCATCGGCCTGTTGTTTGTGCTCCTGTTCGGGCTGGGCACGCGCGTCCTGTGGGTGGCGGTGGCTTCGGTGACGGCGCAGACGGCCTGGCTTCTCGTGAGCCGAACGATTTCTCGGCGGCTGGTGCCGGCCTTGCGGTTTCGCTTGAGCGAAATCCGGTGGGCAATGGCCGGAAAACTGGCATCCTTTGGCGGGTGGACCGTGGTAGGGCAACTGGCGGACATGATTCGCAACGCCTCCGACCCGCTGATTCTGAACAAACTCGCGACGCCGGTGGACGTCACGTGTTTCTACGTGGGGTCCTTGCCGTATGGCCAGATTCGGCAGGCGCCGATGCTGTTGCTGACGCCGCTTCTCCCCCAACTGACCGCCATGCACGTCACCGGAAAGAATGAACAGGTGCAAAACACGTACCTTCGCGGCGGGCGTTACGCGCTGTGGGTGACACTGTTCATGGCGGTGCCTCTCATGGTTTACGCCCGTGAACTGATCAAACTGTATGTCGGGGAAACCTATGGGGCGGCCGCGACGGTCTTTATTCTGCTGGCGGCGTCTTGTCCGGTCATTTACGGGCACATATTGGTATCCGGCGTTGCCATGGCCACGGCGCAGATGCGGTCGTGGTGCCTGAGACTCCTTATCTTTCAGTTGGTGAATCTGGGATTGACGTTGTACTTCGTGGGCATCAGGCACATGGGGGCCGTGGGGTCGGCCCTGGGAACGTTTGTGGCCATGGTGTTTGTGTGGCCAGTCATGATTTGGCCCCTCGGTTTGAGGCTCACGGGCCTGAGTTGGGGCCGGTGGTTTCGGGAGACGGCGTGGTCGGGTCTTCTGCCGGCTGGGGTGAGCGCGGTGGCTTGGTTGGCCCTCAAGATTCTGTTTCAGCCCGCCTCGTGGCTGGCGGTTGGGGCCTGTGTGGCGGTCGGCATGGTGTTGTATGCGGCCACCTTGTGGGTGTTCTGCCTGCAGCCTGCCGATCGCAGCGACCTGAAGAGGGCGACGGAGGCGGCGCGATCGTCCATTTCGTTGATCTTGCGGAGGGGCCGGAAGGAAGCGGTGTCGCGCGAACCGGAGTAGGGGCTTAGGCGGTTGGAAGATTGGATTTTCTCGGAGGGAGGCGTCAATGCCGGGTATTCTCGCTGTTGTCGGCGCAACGCCGGACGGCAGGTCGCCTGATGTTGCGCATCAATCAATACGGCCCATGACGATTCGCAGCCTTGCGGGAGAGGGCTATTTTGTCCAGCAGTTTGTCAACCCGAAGTTTCCCGAGGACAAACTGCTGTGCGAGGACCCGGACGTCCTCCTGGCCCTGGACGGCGTTATTCTGAACCTGGAGGACCTTCGGCGTACCCACCGTTGCGGCACGAAAGCGGAAACCATCAAGAAGATGTACCAGGACGGGGATGACCGGTTCTTCAAGTCGTTCCGAGGGGAATTCAGCGGTCTCCTCTATGACAAGGCACGCCGCAAGTGGCTCTTTTTTACAAACCATACCGGCTCCAAGTCGCTCTTCTTTTACCACGACGCCGACCTGTTCCTCTGCGCGTCCGAACTGAAGGTGGTCACGCAACTGCTTAAGAAGTGGGGGAGGCGATGTTCCCTGGACACAGTCGGGGCCTACCTGCTTCTGACCTACGGATACATGCTGGAGGACTACACCCTTGTCGCGGAAGTGAAGAAGTTAAAGGCCGGCCATTACATCGAGGTCGGCACGGCGGGCGTTCAGGTGAGATGTTACCATCGGTTTGAGAACGACCCGCCGTGGTCCTATTCCAAGGGGGCGATCATCGACACCCTGGAGGAACTTTTCCGGGAGGCCGTACGGCTGGAGTACCAGAAGGACGCCGACTATGGCTACCGGCACGTGGCCACCCTGAGCGGCGGCCTCGACTCTCGCATGGCCGTGATGATGGCCCACGAACTCGGTTACACGGACATCACGAACCTTACCTTTGCACAAAGCGGGGCCTTGGACGAGAGGATCGCCCAAAGAATTGCGGCGGATCTCCACAATGAGTTCTTGTTTTACGCCCTGGACAACGGGACGTACCTGCTCGGGGCCATGCCGGCCGCTGTAACGGCCAATGACGGGTTGGTCCTCTGGACGGGTTCGGCGCACGGCTTGGCCATGATGAGAAAGTTGGATTTCAGCGACTACGGACTCCTGCACACCGGCCTGCTGGGCGACGCGGTGCTGGGCACCTATCTGTCGGCGCCCCAAAGGAAAGAGCCAAGGGTGGGCCAGGGCGCCTACTCAAAACGCCTGCTGGGCAGGATCGAGAACACCCTGACCGAACTGACTGGGGCGTACGATTCCGAGGAGTTGTTCCTGCTCTACAACCGGGGGTTCAACGGCATAGCCAATGGCAACTGGACCTTTTACCAGTTCACCGAGTGCGCATCGCCGTTCCTCAACGTGGATTTCCTGGACTACGCTCTGAAGATTCCGCCGAACCTGAAGTGGCACGAAGGCATTTACCAGGACTGGTTGCTCCAGCGGCACCCGCGAGTGGCCCAGTACGTGTGGGTGAAGGCCATGGCGCCCCTGTCGGCTGGCAGGATCGAGAGGTACCTGCGGCGCCAATGGCGGCGGCTGCTGTATCATGTTTCGCCTCGCCGTTTCCCGTATTCGATGAATCCGTTCGACGAATGGTATGAGAAGAACGGGAATCTCCGGGATTTCTTTGACGGCTACTTCGATCGGAACGCAATAGTTCTGGACAATTACCCGGAACTGAGGGAGGATTGTCGCCGGCTGTATCAGGAGGGGGCGTTGCAGGAGAAAGGCCAGGTGATGACCCTGTGCGAGGCCGCCAAACTACACTTCTGCTGAGTGGGATCCGGGGTCTCAGGATTTGCGGGCCGCGGCTGCGCCGTTGCTGCAGAGAGGAACTGCAGCTCGGCCCAGCGATGAGCGCGTGATGCCATGAAACGATTGGTTCGAGCCTCGGTACGCGGGTAGTTCGTCTGCAGGTGCGACCCATGAAGCGGCTGTCGCCCTGCATCGTGGCTTAGTACAATCTGTGCGACGATGTGAGCTTAAAGGAGAGGGTTGATGAGCACTTCCGCACCTTACTGGGACGAACGCGTCGAGAGATTTGGGCACACGGGCTGGAAGAACCAGGTTATCTACGCTTTTGACCAGCTGGCCCGGCTCAAGGCGATCGAGACCACGCTGGATGCCTTGGACCTGCGGGGCGGCACCGCCCTGGACTTTGGCACCGGCACGGGAGACTTTCTCCCTCTGTTGGCTGGCCGCTTTCATCAGGTCATCGCCTATGACGTTTCTGGCGACGTTCTGAAGGTCGCCAAGAAGCGTCACAGACGCCTGGCGAACGTTCAGTTTGGCATTGCCGATCGCCTCAGCAACCTGCCTCTGCAGGACCATTCGTTGGCGCTGATTCTATCTGTGACGGTTCTTCAACATGTCATGGATGATGGCGAGCTCCTTGAGATCCTGCAGTGCTTTCGAAGGAAACTCTGCACGACGGGGACGGTTCTTCATCTGGGGTGTGCACCGCTTGTGTCTCGGCCAACGGCGCCCTACATGAGGTATCTGTCTTTAGAGGGATGGCGCGCCCTTTTCGGACGTGAGGGGTTCTACCTGCACAAGCAGTTCGGGTTCGAGCATCCGGTGGAGAGGCCCTCCACAGCCTACCAGGCCTATCGAAGGGACTGCTGGGTTCGGGCACTCGCGCATGTCTCAGGACTGAAGTTCGCTCAACGGCTGTTGGGCCGTCGCGCCCGTCGCTATTTGGCGCATAACCCTGACTGCTGTTGGCCCGCAAGATCCGACGAAGTTGTTCGAATCATGATATGGAAATGCGCGGAAGGTGATCATGCCAAGGATGCGTAGGCGCCAAGGCGAGGGGGAGAAAAGCGTGTTCATATGCATACTGTGAACCCACGCACTGTTGTCGTAGAGCTTGTGGGTGCCTGCCTGCAACTGTACTTCAGGGTACAAGTACGGGTGGCCGCCCTGTGCCTCGGCTATCCCCATGTGCTCGCTGGCTTCAGCGTTTACGAGCGGCGGCTGGGTCCCGTCTACATGCTGCGGTTTCTCGGGGCCTCGGTGGGCGAGGAGGTTCATATTGATCCCGGTTTGACGATTCAGAACGCCACGAACGGGCGTTGCTCGAATCTGACCATCGGCAACCACGTGTTTATCGGACCGCGCTTTTTCGTGGAGCTGGCCTTGCCGGTTACCCTTGAGGATGAGTGCTGTATTTCCCCTGGCGTGAGCATCGTTACCCACTCCGACAGCGGCAACCGGCCGCTTAAGGTCCGCCACCCGCGCCAAGAGGGTCCTGTCGTTGTTCGGAGGGGATCCTGGCTGGGGCTCAACGTGACGGTCTTGTTCGGCACCACCATCGGACCCTATGCCCACGTGGGCGCCTGCTCTTTTGTCAAGCATAATGTCCCCCCGAACACTTTCTGCGCGGGTATTCCGGCCCAGGTGTTAAAGACTTACAACGACGATTGCTCCCGCCATACGAAGGAGTGAAATAGGATGCGCTGCGCAGGCAGGGAACTGGCGGGGAAAAGAAGGGCCCCCGTTGCCGCGAAGACATGGGCATGGTACGCCACGTGCTCAAGGGAATAGCCAATCTGACTCGCCTCTTTTTTCGTGGCCACTGGCTGGGTTATGCCGGTGGGACGAAATGGACCACGGATGCCCTCGACGTGTGCCGGTGCCGGTGACATGGCTGGAGGACCCGCTGCACGACCGGATGAGGCCGTCGCACCCGGAGCGGCTGAGAGCCTCGGGCGGCACCTCAGAGGATGATATCATGAGGATTACATGATGCAATATCTGTGGCAACGAGGCTGGCAGGCTTGTCTTGCGCCGCGACGGTTGCGGGCTGGTTTTCGTCAACGGCCGGTTCTCTGACGAAGAGATGAGAGGTTGGTACGCTGAAGGCTACTACACGGGCCAGTGGGACCAGGTGTACAAGGACTACATCGGGGACCGGGATCGGCGTGTGGCGTCCTTTCGGAATCGCGTGGGTCTCCTGCGAAAGTACGTGAACGGCGGAAGGCTTCTTGAGGTCGGGTGAGCGGCCGGCCGGGCTGTGGGGCATGCCTGTCGCTGGCAGGGGGGAAATACGGTGTGTGGGTTATCCTCCGCCGCATCTGGGAGGCCATCCGGCGTGGAGAAACGCCGCGGGTGAGGAGACGGCCGGGCTGCTCCTGCCAGCGAGGGAAGGAATAGAGCGTGCTTCGAGCCCTCATTGATCTTGCACGAAAAGCCGTCGGGCCCGGCGACATCGGCTATGTCGGCGCCACATCGTTCGCTGCCGATGCCCGTGACCTGTACCGGCGCTGGCGCCGGGGCGAAAGCCTCCTGGATGGGCCGCACATCGCCGAGTACGAGCAGGCCCTGAGCGATTATTACGGAGGGCTGCCCGCCATCACCTTCGGCGGCGGGCGCATGGCGCTTTACGCTATCCTGAAGGCGATGCGGCTCCAGGAAGGCGACGAGGTCATCCTCCCCG
>Ga0315274_10010981_pt1 | contig 13001 bp, 20 predicted proteins | sample YL17G02_20_MG_FD_203700 | JGI IMG/M metagenome (GOLD analysis project Ga0315274, IMG submission 203700) | Sediment microbial communities from Yellowstone Lake, YNP, Wyoming, USA - YL17G02_20 | ecosystem: Environmental > Aquatic > Freshwater > Lake > Sediment | place: USA: Wyoming | collected... | reverse complement strand
TACATTTGCGATTGTATGTATGATTATAATACACATATTGACTGAAATTTTATAATCACTATACATATATACTCGCAAACTAAATTTATATTATGAAAAATTATCTGGCATGGATAAATAAAGAAAGAGAGGTGAGTGTAAAATGAGCGTAGATAAACGATCTGTAGTGAATTTTGTGATTATAGTTGTCATAATATGTGCTGGATTTTGTACTTTCATGACATTTGGAAATAACTATATTGATGAAACTAATAAAATCACATCTGATATAATTGTAACGAATATCACTCTTAAAAGTTTTATTCATGAATGGGGTTTGGGAGGATATGGATATTATTCTATTGAAGATACTCAAGGAAAAGGATATTATACAATTATCGGTACTAATAATTTCAATGATAAATTATATATTGGTCATGAATATAATATTACATATTTCTGTGATAAAGATAATATTAGGCGTATTGTTAATATGATTGATACAACAAAAAATATATGTGCGATGTGGGAGAGTGTGAGAAATGATATTCTTCGTATCGTCCCAATTACCAATGTGGATAACAGAAATAGTCATGATGGGATTTTATATAGCGTTAATTGGTGGTGTGATTTGTAATTGGATGGGTTGGAAATGGAAAATGATACTATGATTGAACTTACATTAGAGCAATTAGTTGCTGGTAATATGATGGTAATTATAATCGGTACTTTTATTGGAATAATTATACAGGCATACATTGTGCAGGCATACTATGATCGAAGAAAATCAGAAGAAGTAATTTTAAATATATTAGAACTTTCTTCCGATCAATACCAGAAAATGTTTAAAGAACTTGGGTTTGATAAATATTCTGTTATCAGAGAGGCAAAACTCAATCTAATCAATGTAAACGAATCAATGGATAAAATTACAAAAATGTGCAATTGGGCGTATGCTGAAGGAAAGAAAGCAGGTGGTGTAAAATGACTGTTTTAGATGGATATTTTCATATTCTTGCCGGTGGAGGAATTTTATTTTTATTCGTCTCGTGTCTTATATATCAAAAATCGGCTATAGGATTCCAATATGGGATTTGTATTGCTTTCTTATTACTTTTCCCAGAAGCTGCCATGATATATGCTAATATAATCGAAAGAAAGAAAGCAGGTGATGTAAAATGACAATAGAGATTATAATATCAAATACAATAATAAACGATTTTGTATCAATAATAAACAAGTTTGTTTCATTATTGACATCTATTTTATTTATACTTATTGCAATTGGTTCTATATATGGAATAATTATAGGATATGCTCATAAAGATGCATTACTATTCATTTCTATGATTATCATAACAATATTATCTTGTATTATATGTATGACAAATCTTGGTATAATAAATATTTTGGTGGTGTAAAATGAAAACAGAATGTATCAGAAAATCTTTAACAAGCGATTTTAAAAATGTTGGCATATATATTGGTATAATTCTAGGTATTATAATCGGAAGTTATATTTTTCTCAATGCTATTGTTTATTTAATTACTGCGATAAAATCTATAGAGTTTGCAATTGGAGCATATGAGGCATTTATTATACTTGGAATATTTACCATTGTGCTTGGATTTGCTATCAATTTACTTGATAACAAGGAACGGTTAGTTAAAGATGGAACATTTGAAAGTTATTGTAATGGAACTATGCTTACTTTAGTTTTATATATAGTTTATTGTATTATTTCAGAGTGTCAATATATTTCTTATGATACACCTCATTATCCAGATGTTAATTTAATATTTGTAATTTTTATATTTGCAGGTATAGTATTAACACCATTTGCGTTAGCATATGTCAGATGTAAAGAGGAGGTTGGTGTAAAATGACCGAAGAAAAACAATCTTATCCCATTGTATTAAAACTTGTATATTTTCTTACACCTATAATAACATTAGCTATAGCATTATTAGTATTATTTGTCGTATTACCTAATATAACCGAACAGCAGAAACCGATATGTGATGAGATGAAAGATAAAGTAACATCGTATACTCCAATATATTCTACAGAAGATGGAACTGCGGTTCGAGGATCATTCTTCTTGGGGAGTGGTCGTGTTAATAGTTATATGGTATACTATTTCTATACCGGTGATGACGCAAATGGGTTTCAACGCAAAATGCTTGATGCCCAAAATACATATGTATTCCAAGATTCCGAAACCCCGTATATGCTTACTAAAATTAAGTATAGGATGACCCCAATGGATGCACCAATCCAAGTAAAAGGATGTCTACCAATTGAAGTTAATGAACTTCATGTACCAAAAAATACGTTGATTGAGGAGGTATAACATGATAAAAATTGAAAATATGATTCCGAAAGAACTTATACCACGCTTGTGTTTGGTTGGGATAATTTATGGGTTGATGATACTCGCTGCTACAGTGTATATACTATGGACGGTGGTTACGAAATGACAACAGAACTTATACTTAAAATTCTTGTAATACTTGTAGAATGGTCAGTCGCATTTGGATTTGCATATCTTTCTATATCATCTTCCGATGCATCCCGTTTAATTTTTGCTCCTATATCGGTATTTATTAGTATACTTGCATTATTGATGACATTACAACATTTTGACATTATAAATATTTTGGTGGTGTAAAATGACAACAGAACTGGAGAAGGTGCTGAATAGAGCAGAACAACTTGAAAAAGACGTGGAATTGGCATTTAGTAGAAAAACAGGAGAATATAATCCGACTTCTATAATGCTTGTTCAACAGTATGTAAAAGAACTCCGGCAGACACTCATAAGGGATGATAATTGACATGAAATTTTACACTATCGAAAACGAACAAAAACCATGTGGGGGATGATCTGATTATGGATGAACCTAGTAACAATCAACTTAGTGACAATCAAAAACTTTGGATATTCTTATTTGTGTGTGGAATATCTTTTCTCATGGTAATGGGGATATTATTTAATCATCTCACGGCGGTTGAATACTCTAAGTGTTTACATGACGTAGGAACAACCACATATAAAGTGATATGTGAAAACTACAACCAGTCTTTCGTATTGTGGGGTGCGAAATAATGCCTGAAATTGAAGATAAATCCTTATTAAAATGTACGATTAAAAAGAGTGTAGATGTACTCAAGAAAGTAGTACTCTATGGATTATATTCGGCTGTAACCATCATACTGATTACCGCAATAGCCGCCGTGGGATATCTCATATGGCTTGGATTTAACTCCTCGTTAGCCACAATAATTTATTCCAGTATCATATCACTTCTTGTCTCAATTCCGTGGTATGTATATGTAGGAGTGATAGCATTACTGGCTATCCCGGTATATTCATTGGTATGGTGTATAGCGAGAGAATTAACTGAAGAAGATTGGGAAAGTGGAGAAGCAGCAACCGTTTCCATCATCTCCGCCATCGCCATCACCCTAGGTATCATCGGTATAATCATCATCGGTATAATCATCGCCATTTCGGATACCAAAACCAACGCCCCAGCCATCCTCCTCGGTCTATCAGCCACCCTCCTCGGTGTCTTCTTCTTATTAGAAGGTCCAAAAATATTGTTATTTCCCGGAGCATATTTGCACTATCGGAAGAGAATGAAATTAAGTGGTGGTGTAAAATGACAGAAATTGAAGATAAATCCTTATTGAAATGCACTATTAAAAAGAGTGTTGATGTATTGGAGAAAGTATTAGTATGTGGCTTGGGCTTTGTAGTAGGAGTAGCTGCGCTTTGGATTGCATGCTTTATTATATCTGATGCTGTGATACGGAAACCATTGGTTAACTTAATCTCTGACACGATATCGGTAATTTGGTTAATATTAACTTCTCTTGGAAATATTTTATTAGCAATTCCGTGGTATGTGTATGTAGGTGCAGTAGCATTACTTGCAATTCCGTTATATTCGTTAATATGGTGTATTGCAAGAGAATTAACTGATGAGGATTGGAAAAGTGATGAGGCGGAAGCTTACGCTGGCTTTGTCTTTATTAGTTTTGTTACTCTCTCTACTTTTAGTGCTTTTTTCAGTTGTACTCAATTACCCAATAGTGATGCATTTACATTTGTTTTTGGCTTTGCTTTAATTTTTGCTTTTATTGCCACCATCTCTATATTTGTTATTAAAGTATATTCATTCCCCGGTGCGTATCTACACTATCGGAAACGAGTATATGGTTGTTAAAGTTTTCTATTTCAGACACCATTTTTATATACCTTGAGCGCATCAATACTATTATGATAACCTTTAAACAATTCGAAAAAGATGAACGTTGGGCGCTACATGTCATCAAAAAATTCATAGACAACCATTCAATTATTGTCTATGCCACAATTACATTTGTAATATTATGGTTATTGGCATCGTTAGGAGTTCTAATGTGGTTTGCATCAGTTGGTGGAGGAGCTATAGAACAAAACCTAGAGGGACAATTGTGTTCAGGACAATTAAGCATTGAACAGTATGTGATGACAACGAGAGTGGTAGGATTTGTTGCAGCATTATTTAACTTTATATCCGTCCTCATGGACTTCGTAATTGCTGGTCTGATCTTGTTCTGGTCATATATGGGTTTTAAGGCATACTTAAGATATAATAGAGATAATCTTTAATTTTTATCTCCGCGCCCGATACCTTTATAAATAAAACCATATTTTATGAATAAATCAGGATCGATGATATTCCTGCCATCGATTATAATAGGATGATTTCCGCGCATGATAATTTTAATAACCGGATCCAATAATTTATATTCATTATGCGCGGTAAAAATAACAATAATATTACTATCAGATATAATCTCGTATAAATTACCATCCATTCCATTTACATATGGATCATGAATTTTATACAATATATTATTCTCAATAAGTAAAGCCTCAAATTGTTCAGATGGCGAATTTCTTGTATCACCACTGTTTGGTAAAAATGACCATCCAAGTATAGCAACAGTAATTTGTTCCGGGACGCAATCTAATTTATTAATTGCATCCATCATAAGATTAAACATATGTGTTGGCATAAAATCATTGACTTTTCTTGCTACCACATATATTGATGGCGTGGCAACCGGATAATCAACAATACCCATCTGCGTGCCTCTTTCAAGATGATATGTATCCTTTGTCAGACAATGACCACCAACACCAGCACCGGGATTTAACATAGCACGTGTGATGCCTTCACCTTTAAGACTGTCAATACCTTTCTTGACATCATAAAAATTAATTTTCATAGCCTCACAATATAATGCCAATTCATTTGAAGCAGCAATCTGAAGATCACGAAACGTATTTTCAGCAGTTTTTGTTACTTCAGCCGCAGTTGCAGACATAGGAATAATTTTACCTTTGACCAGTATTGAAGAATATAATTGCACTGCAACATGAGTACTCCATTCATTAATTCCTCCTACAATTCTATCATGATTACGAATATTCTCTACCAGATGACCAGCCATTACACGTTCCGGGGCATGCGCCAATGCAAAATCCTGTCCAGCCACAAGACCGGATTCTTTTTCAATTACATCCTTGACAAACCCAATAGTAGTACCCGGAGTGACAGTAGATTCCAATACCACAAGACTCCCGGCAGATAAATATTTGCCAATATTAACCAGACCATCATACAATGCCGAAAAATCTGGTATCAAATCATCTTTGTTGAGAAATGGAGTTTGTATAGAGATTGTAATAGCATCACATTCCGAAATTTTTGAAAAGTCAGAAGTGCATTCAAATTTTTTATTATCAACAACATCTTTTAAAAGATCTGCTAAATCTGGTTCATTTCCTTTCAATGGATTTTCCCCACGATTTAACATATCTATTTTATACCCAGACTCCTTCGACTCTCTCTGGAACCCATATACTTTATTATAATCCGGGTTACTGGCAAAAATAACCGCAGCAGGTATGCCTACATAACCCATTCCAACTACACCGATAGTTTTAATTATCATTTTCTCACCCCGGCATCTAATTTTATATGCAATTTTAACTCCACAAACAAATTTATTTTTTAATAAGATAAACATTGCGATCACTCAACCGTTACACTTTTCGCAAGATTTCGCGGCTTGTCAATATCACGATTTAAACTGACAGCAGTATAATATGCAAGAAGTTGTAACACAACAAGAGTGATAATTACCTGTACAAATAAATGATTTCTGGGTAATGGAATAAAAACATCTGAAATTTTCTGAAGTTCATCATCATTCCCCTCTCCAATAACAATAATTGGTGCTCCTCTGGCAACGATCTCTTTAATATTGGAAATCATTACATTATACATGTCGCCCGGCATACAAACAGCAACAACAGGTGTTTCTGGGGAAAGTAATGCAAACGATCCATATTTCAATTCCCCGGCAGGAAATCCTTCAGCATGAATATAAGATATCTCTTTCATTTTTAATGCACCTTCCAACACAACCGGATAAAATACACCTCTTCCCACATACATTATATTATGAGCTTTTTCACACAATTTAACTGCGTTTGATATATCTAATAATAATACTTCCTCTATTGCCATCCGGCAATTAGATAAAACTTCATCAAATTCGTTATCACAAATAACATTAATTAAATACATCAGTATAGCAAGCTGTGAAATAACAGATTTGGTTGCAGCAACACTTATCTCATATTCAGCAGACATGAATATTGTAAAATCCGCACTCCTGCTAATAGAACTACCCATTACATTAGTAATCGCAAGAGTTGTACAATTATGCATCTTTGCTTGTTTAAGCGCATATAATGTATCGGCTGTTTCACCAGACTGGGAAATCCCAATAACAAATCCTTGAATGGGAGGGGGGTAATATTTAAATTCTGATGCATAATCAAGTCTTACGGGAATAGCACAATAATCTTCTAATAAATACTTAAATATTAATCCAACATGATAAGAAGATCCACATGCAATGATTGTTATTGATGTTATATCTTTAATCTGTATAGGCAATATTGATGATGAAATAGATTTAAGAGAATTATAAAAAACCTGAGGTTGTTCATAAATTTCTTTAAGCATATAATGAGAAAATCCACCTTTTTTTGATGATTCCTGTAACCAAGTTATCACTTCTGTAGGACGTACAATTAATTTATTATTATTAAAAATTTCCACATCCGTATAAGAAATACTTGCCACATCCCCATCCTCCAAATAAACTACCCTGTTAGTATGTTCAAGAATCGGCATCATATCAGATGCAGCAAAAAATTCACCATCTCCAATACCTATAACAAGTGGACTCGCATAACGTGCAGCAATAATCTTATTCTCACCAGCAGTAATTACTAATAAAGCATAAGTTCCAACTAATTTTAAAATAGATTTCTGGACAGCTAATAAAATATCATTACCATTAGAACACTCCTCCTCAATAAGATGAACTATTACTTCAGTATCAGTATCAGATTTAAAAATATGACCTCCCTCGATTAATTGATGTTTTAATTCAATATAATTCTCAATAATCCCATTATGTATTATTGCAATAGTATTAAAACAATCCATATGTGGATGTGCATTAATATCATTTGGAACACCATGAGTTGCCCATCTTGTATGACCAATACCAATTTTTCCTTTAAGCTCAGATATTAAAATTGAAGAATCAGAAATTCTACCTTGGTGTTTATCAAATTCGAGGTGTTTATTTATAGTTGCAATTCCAAAAGAATCATATCCTCTATATTCTAATTTTTTAAGACCATCAATAAGAATGGGTGCCGCGTCTCTCCTGCCAATATAACCAACAATACCACACATTACAATATCACCACAACAATTATTAGTTCCTCCATTCGCCCCCAACCGGCAATTTTTTAATTCTTGCAGGAGAACCAATTGCGAGCATGCGCGCAGGAATATCACGGGTTACAATTGCCCCGGCAGCAACTAATGCACCTTCTCCTATACGAATGCCCGGTAACAATGTAGAATTTGCACCAATCGCAGCACCATTTTCAATTGTCGGAGCCCGAAGATTTTTTCCCGGAGGATACTTATCATTCGTTAACACAGCATTCGGTCCAATAAATACGCGATTACCAATTATTGTACCAGTAGGAATGTAAACTGTACTTTGTAAACTCACATCATTTCCTATTACAGTATTACCTTCAATAATTGTTGCTGTGCCTACAGAAACATTATTTCCAATACGTGTATTTTCACGGATCATAACATTATGTCCTGTCTGGAAATTATCTCCGATAACCACATCACAATAAATAATAGTTCCTGACCTGATTATAGCATTCTCACCAATCGATGCTCCGACAAAATCAATTTTATTTATATTATCTCTTGAAGGAAATCCTATAGTAACCGGCTCAAAAATTTGTGCATTTTTTCCAATAGTATTTATTCCATACTTCATATTACATTCTCCAATCATACAATGACCTCTGAATCCATTCGCACATATAAAGATTTGTAATTGCCTGTTTTGGGGTAATTGGAAAAGGCATATTATTTTTCACACATTTAATAAATGTATCAAGTTCAACTTTTAAAGGTTCAATTTTATTAACTATCACCTTTTCAATAATATTTTCCTGCACATATCGTTCAGCATCAATCTGGTATTGTCCCGGTTTACGATAAATTAATACTTCCTGTGTCATAAAATCACCTTCAATCGTAAAGTTCTCATCTTCAACATACAATGTTCGAATTTTCTTAGAAGATTTACGACTAGCTGAAAGTATAACAGGAATATGATCATATTGCATCATCACACTGCATATATCACCATTTCCAATACTATATATTTTATCAGGTAATGAAAAAAATTGGTTTAATACAATATCAATATCATGAATCATAAGATCTTCTATAACAGAACTCCCGGTAACTCGCGCAGATGCGGGATTATGTCGTTTAAATTCAACATATAATGGATTTTTAACTATTTTCTTTATCTCTGCCACAACCGGATTAAACCGTTCAATATGACCAACCCCGACAATAATATCAGAAGGCACATTCAATGCCAACTCACACGCCTCTTTATAACTGGAACAGATTGGCTTTTCAATAAGAACAGATTTTCCTGCTGCAAATACCTGTTTTACTATACCAGCATGATATTGTGTTGGCACACAAACACTTACTGCATCTACATTTTTTAAAAGATTTTCAAGAGGAGTAGAAGTAGCATCATATTGATCTGCAACCTTTTGCGCAGATTTTTCATTAATATCATATATAAATAATGAATCGACTGATTTTAATTCAGAATATACACGCGCATGATTTTTACCCATTATTCCTACACCAATAACACCGATATCCATAATTCACCTGTTAATTGCATTTGTAATATAAACAACCTGTTCTTGAGTCAATGCCGGATGCACAGGAATACTTAAAACGGATGTAGCAAGATTTGTAGATATGGGACAAGTATCAAATTCATCATACAACAATTGACGATGAATTGGTATTGGATAATGAATAGCAGTTTTAATACCTTTTGCCTCTAAATAATCCATAAAATCCATACGTCCCATATAAAATTCATCAGTAAGTTGAATTACATATTGATGATATACATGATGAGTATTACATGAAACTTCTGGTAAAATAATACCATTTGCTTTGATATGATTATTATAATATTCTGCATTCTTACGACGAGCATCATTAAAAGCATCAAGTTTTAAAAGTTGAACTCTTCCAATTGCAGCAGCAATATCAGTCATCCTATAATTATAACCAAGACTCGTATGTAAATATTTTTCACTTTGACCATGATTGATAAGTAATTTAAGACGTTCATATAATGATTTATTGTTAGTAGTAATCATTCCGCCTTCTCCAGTAGTCATATTTTTTGTTGCATAGAACGAGAAACATCCCACATCACCAAATCCACCAATTTTTTTATTATTTACCATAGCACCATGCGCTTGTGCCGCATCTTCAATCAACATCAAATTATGAGATTCACAGATTTCCTGTATATATTTTACATCAAACGGCTGACCAAAAAGATGAACACCTAATATTGCTTTTGTTTTCGAAGTTATTTTTTCATGAATTTTTAAAGGATTAATATTATATGTAAAACCATCTACATCAACAAATATCGGTTTAGCTCCTGTCATAGATACAGCAGTTGCACTTGCAATAAACGAAAATGCCGGAACAATAACTTCATCACCCGGTCCAATTCCAACTGAAAGAAGTGCTGCATGCAAAGCTGTAGTACCATTATTTGTAGCAACTGCATATTCAGTACCACAATAATTTGCAAATTCCATTTCAAACTTTTTTACCTGTTCTCCAGATGCAAGCAACCCGGATTCTAAAACATTAGAGACTGCAAATATCTCATCTTTACCTATCATTGGTTTGGAAATTGAGATCATATATATATATTTAACATTGTAGTAATTAAGTTTGGTGGTTGATTTCTGATCACTTTCTTTATATACCAATATAACAAATTTATATTTATGATTATAGTAAAAAGCCCATTGCGCATCTCACTTGGAGGCGGAGGAACAGATCTAGCTTCATACTATCGCAAGCACGAAGGCTTTGTAATATCCGCAGCTATTGACAAATACGTATACATTATATTGCACGACGCATTCTTAGGAGAGATCATTGTGAAATATTCTAAGTTTGAACAGACAATCACGATTGACGAAATTAAACATCCGATTATCCGGGAAGCCGCTAAATACCTGAAGTCACCGGTGAAAAACTTTGAACTTGCAAGCATGGCAGACATTCCTGCTGGAACCGGGTTAGGCTCATCCAGTAGTTTTACATGCGCGCTGCTGAAGGCATTTCACACATATAATAAAACACATATCTCGCCAACCGAACTTGCAGAAGAAGCATGCCATATCGAAATTGATATCTTAAAAGAACCTATAGGAAAACAGGATCAATATATATCTGCACTTGGGGGAATAAATAATTTTACTTTCTGTAAAAATGATGATGTAATAGCAGAAAAATTAAATATTTCAAAGGATACGTTGTATGATCTTGAAGATAACCTGTTATTATTCTTTACAGGATTTACAAGGTCTGCATCGAATATCTTAAGTACACAGGATACTAAAAGTAAACAAGGTGATACAGAAATGATAGAGAATCTACACTTTATAAAAGAACTTGGATATAAAACCAAAACATATTTAGAGCGCGGAGAGTTAGATGAATATGCACATCTTATGAACGAACACTGGGAATCTAAAAAGAAACCGGCAATCACAATGAGTAACCCACAAATTAACAAATGGTATGATACAGGATTAGCAAACGGTGCGGTTGGCGGAAAGCTTATCGGTGCCGGAGGCGGAGGATTTCTTATGTTTTACACACACGATCCGAAACAATTGAAAAAATCTATGGCAAAAGAAGGACTGCATGAAATACGATTTAAGTTTGATTTCGAAGGAACAAAGGTGGTTTCATCATGATGCCGATAGTTGTCTTATGTGGAGGAACTTCAACGCGCCTCCAACCACTTACTGCCAAGAAACCAAAATCTATGGTTAAGGTACTTGGTAAACCATTTATCGATCACCAGTTGACATTGATGCAGGAGAATGATGTTAAAAAGGTAATATTATGTATCGGGAAATTTGGTGACCAGATCCGGGATTATGTTGGTAATGGTAAAAAGTGGGGCATGTCAGTAAAATATTCGGACGATGGAGAGCAATTGCTTGGTACTGGTGGTGCATTAAAGAATGCATACGATATGTTACCAGAGGAATTTATTGTTATGAACGGGGATTCATATCTGGACATCTATTATAATCCAGTGGTCAACAAATTTATTGAATCGAAGAAACCATTATTGATGACCGTATATCCTGTATTAGATGGAACTTATAAAAATGTTCATGTGCGATATGGAAAAATTATAGATTATGACAAGACAGGTAAAAATCCGGACCTGAATTGCATTGATTATGGATTTACACCCATGAAGAAATGGCTGCTCAAACATATTCCTGATGGAACATTTGATTTCTCGGTCATCTATTCAAATACCATTGCTTTAAAAGATGTAACCTGTTATAAATCACCAAAAGTATTTCATGAAATGGGATCCTATGAAGGACTGGAAGAGACCACACAATATATAAAATTCAGAGGTAAATTATGAACGGGCACACTGAACATTATCTACACATATCCACGTTGATACTTAAATGGCTGGCAGACAAACCAGAGGACATAAACAAGATGATCAATATTGTCAAATGGACAAAATTAAACAACGGCAGATTATTTATTATAGGACTTGGTGGAAGCGCAGGTAATGCCTCACATGCAGTCAATGACTTCAGGAAATTGTGCAATGTAGAAGCTTACACTCCAACAGATAATATTTCTGAACTAACAGCGCGCGCCAATGATGAAGGTCTTAATACTATCTTCACCGGGTGGCTAAAGGTAAGCCAGTTGAATGATAAAGACTGCTTATTTATATTATCTGTTGGTGGCGGAAATGTTGAAAAACATGTAAGCATGGCAATTGTTGAAGCTATCAATCTTGCAAAACAACGCAAAGCAAAAATCATTGGCATTGTCGGAAGAGATGGCGGATATACCGGGCAATATGCTGACGCATGTGTTATTATCCCGGATCCAGATGCCGCACTTGTTACTCCACATACGGAAGGCATGCAGGCATTGATCTGGCATCTAATGGCATCAAGTCCGTTATTGCAAGAAAATAAAACAAAGTGGTGATTGAAATGACAGATCAAGTTTTAATTAAAAAAATCGGATTTGCAGAAATTTGGTTACGAGATGGTGCTATTGATGAACTTAGTTTGAAACAAACGTTAATTATTACATCAATAATTGCAATATTATCCATATCGACAGGTTATTCAATTGCAATGACCAAGCAATCTGATATATTTACCAATAGTTTAATATTTGGGATTGGATCATTTATCACACTCTTA
>Ga0315274_10010978_pt1 | contig 13003 bp, 10 predicted proteins | sample YL17G02_20_MG_FD_203700 | JGI IMG/M metagenome (GOLD analysis project Ga0315274, IMG submission 203700) | Sediment microbial communities from Yellowstone Lake, YNP, Wyoming, USA - YL17G02_20 | ecosystem: Environmental > Aquatic > Freshwater > Lake > Sediment | place: USA: Wyoming | collected... | reverse complement strand
CTCTTTGGGAGAGCGTCGCGAATAATCAAAAGATATTAGGAGGCTGAAATGGCGGAGAAAGATTATTTGAACGAGATTCGTTTTGGCGGTATGGGCTGGCAGCGTGACCTGCCCGATTTCCGAGACTTAAACCTGGATAGCCCAGGCATCCAGGAGATCATCGCTAAATCCGAGATATTTAAATCCCTGGTCAAATTACCTTCATCGAAGGATTTGCGAGCATGGTGCTCTCCCATTGAAGATCAAGGTAACCTGGGATCGTGCACGGCCAATGCGGGTGTGGGCCTGATGGAATATTACCAATGTAGGGCTTTTGGCAAATATCTCGACGGTTCAAGATTGTTCCTGTATAAAGCCACCCGCAATCTGGAAGGTTGGAAAGGGGATACCGGAGCCTACCTGCGCGACACAATGAAGGCGATGGTGCTCTTCGGCATCCCCCCGGAGCGCTACTGGCCTTACCAGATTGGCCAGTTCGATGATGAGCCGTCGGCTTTTTGCTACGCTTTTGGCCAGAGCTATAAGACCATCAAATACTACCGGATTGACCCGCCAGGGACATCAACCAGCAAAGTGCTCAGCGCCATCCGGCGCAACCTGGCCGCGGGTTTAGCTCTGATGTTTGGCTTTACCGTCTACAGCTCCATCCCGCCGATCGGAACCGGCAGCGGGGACATTCCCTTCCCCAAGCCCACCGAACGCGTCCTGGGCGGTCATGCCATCGTAGCCGTCGGCTATGATGACAAAAAGCAAATTGGCGACCAGAAAGGTGCGCTGCTGATCCGCAATTCCTGGGGAACCTCCTGGGGTGAGCTGGGCTACGGCTGGCTGCCTTATGCGTACGTAGAATCTGGCCTGGCGGTGGACTTCTGGTCGCTGGTACAGGCTGAATTTGTGGACACGGATTTATTCAAGTGATCCTATGAATAGACGTGCTGTTCTTCCGGCTGCTGACGGAACGAAGCGTTCCGCCCCTGTTGTCCGTTGGTCTCCTGGCCTGGGGCCATTGCAGGGAAAGAACACTTATCGACCATCGAAACGAGAGGCTATCGCTGCGCAAGTCAATGCAGGTACAGAACACCTGGAACACAGCTTCAGCCGGATAGCGGTGTTTGGAGGAACTGGCCAGACGCCTCAACTGAAAGGGGGCGGATCTACCTCTGCGGATACCGTTGAGGCTTCCGTGGAATCTTCCGCCCCCGATACTGTCCGGCTGGCTGAAGGGACTGAGACGCTCGAAGGTACCCCTGCCGCTGCGACCGAAGCGGAACCCTCTTTGTCATGGGAGCATGACAAACGTTCTGCGCATGATGCTCTCTGGTGGTTCAACGATGAACACCCGCGCTGGTTCTCTACGAACGCAACCTTAGTTGCCTCCGGATATGGCGACCCGTATATCTTGAATTGGCGTATCGTGCGGGGAGCCGATAAAGTTGCTTTCGAGGATGCCCCAACTGGCCCGGCCGTTACGGTGCGCAGCAAAGCCGGCAGCCGGCACGCTGACGATGTTGAAATCGAGGTCAGCGAGGGGACGGGCGCGGATGCGGTCGCCCCAAATACGGGCTTACCGGCGGTCGCCTACACCGGCAAGCTGACTGTGCGCATGCCCCACCGCCTGATCCAGCGTTCCGTCAATGACAGCGCCAACTTATCTGGGCTTGGGGCACCGGCTGGTTCCCCCGGCTTTTGGACCACCATCGATTACCGGATCGTAGATAACGTCAGCGGCACCATCGTTGGCGCTACCGTCAACGAGAACTTTCCTGGAAGTAAAACGAACGATCAACCGAACGATTGGCCCAGTCCGGCATCCTTCTCTACCACACCAAGCTGGCCGAACACCAATGGCACATTCATCGATAATTGGTTTGTATGGGGCGGTTATACGCCGGCCCCGGTTGCGCCCACGGCAGCCAATGCCAACCAATCTGTGGATCATATGGCCCATGAGTTCTATGTGGGCAGTACCGTCGCGGGGCGTGGGGTGCGCGTGCAGACGCACACCGCCCACCGCTACCGGGGTTATGCCCGGCATGAAGGCATTACGACACCCGCCCCATGAGTCAGGCGGATGACGCTCGTACGACGAATGACGCTCGCGCAGCGAGCGCGGACGCCCACCGAGCGGTGTTCTGTACCGCCGCTTACCGTGCGGACGCCCACCGAGCGGTGTTCTGTACCGCCGCTTACCGTGCGGACGACCATCCGGCAGGGATTTACGCTTATGACTACTTTTCCCGGCTCTCCACGCGTTTTACGCGGTGCTATCATTGGGATCGATCCATTCAATCCACTGGCGAGTGTGATCATCTTCCAATACAACCCGGATTTGGTGACGCGCACACTGGCGGCTCAGAGTTCGGGTGGTGACAGCGGTGGGCGCTCGGAGCCCTTACGGCTCAGGGGGGCTCCCGTTGAAACCATCAAGTTCGATATCGAAATCGATGCCACAGACCAGCTCGAGAAAGCCGACCCGGTCGCGACCAGCATGGGCATTTACCCACAGCTTTCGGCGCTGGAAATGCTGCTCTACCCAAAAAGCTCGCTGGTGGTTGCCAACAGCGTGCTCCTGGCTGTTGGCACGATTGAAATCGTCCCGCCCGAAGCACCGTTCACGCTGCTGCTGCTCGGCCCCAAGCGCGTGGTCCCCATCCGCATCACGGGTTTCACCATCACGGAAGATGCCCATGATGTGAACTTAAATCCAACCCGTGCCAAAGCCGCGCTCGAACTGCGCGTGCTGAGCTACAACGATTTTTCCGTCACTCATCCCGGCTACGCCCTGTTTCTGTCGCACCAGATCGTCAAAGAGACGATGGCGGTCATTGGCAGTGCCGGAAATATCGCTTCTACAGGAGGCAGTCTCTAGTGAAGAATATCAATTCCGGTTTTTCTAACCTGCCTGAGAGGAAATAACCCATGTTCGAACCGAACAGCCGCTACTACTCCCTTGAAACCGCCACCTATTCCGCTCCCGACGGGCAGCGTAGGTACAGACCACCTGGCGGGTCAAGTCCACCTGTGATCGCCTATAAGCGCCGCCGCTTCCTGCCGCATGGCGAAGATTTGCCCTTGCTGGTGGAGGTCACTGTGGCGCAAAGCGATCGCCTGGATTTGATCACCTACCGCACCCTGGGCGATCCGGAAGCCTTCTGGCGGGTGGCTGATGCCAACAACGCTATGAACCCCACGGAACTTGAACAGCCCGGCGTGACGCTGCGTATTCCCATACCTGGTGCCTAGGTTTGGAACCTGAAGCATGCTCCTCGGTATTCACCTGACTCTGCTCATTGGCCCGACTATCGCTGTGCCTGCGCCGCTCCCATTGCTGGAAGTGCTGCAAAGCGTGGAGGTGACCCACAACGATACCGGCCGTTCCGGCTTCCAGCTTACTTTCCAGGCCGGTCGCTCCGGCGCGGCGGCTGCCCTGGATTATCCAATCCTCAGTCTGCCGCTGCTGCGCCCGTTCAACCGCGTCATTCTCATCGCCACCTTCAACGCCTCGCCGCGCGTATTGATGGATGGGATCATCACGCACCAGCAGTTGAACCCTGGCGACCAGCCCGGCGCGGGCACCCTCACCATCACGGGCGAGGATGTGAGCATCATGATGGACCTGGAGGAAAAGAATGTTGAGCATCCCGCCCAGGACGAGACCATCATCGCCAACAAGATCATTGCCACCTACGCGCCTTATGGCTTGATCCCGATCGTGATCCCGCCGCAGGTGATCGATCCACCTATTCCCATCGAGCGCACACCGGTACAGCGCGCCACCGACCTGGGTTATCTCAAGCAGATGGCGGAACGGCATGGCTACGTGTTCTACGTTACCCCCGGCCCGGCCCCGTTCACCAACACCGCATATTGGGGCCCTCCGGTTCGGGTGGGTCTCCCGCAAAAGGCGCTCTCCATCAACCTGGGCCCCGAGACGAATTTGCTGACTGTAAATTTCCAAAACAATGCGGTTTCCCCCACGCTCGTCGCCGGGCAGGTGCAAGATCGCCAGACTGGCCAAACAATGCCGGTGCGGACCTTCGCCAGCCTGCGGCCGCCGCTTGCCAGCCAGCCTGCCATCCTGACTCAGCAGCCCAACGTGCGCACAACGCGTTTCCAGGGCAGTGGGTTGACCACCACCCAGGCCCTCGGCCGCGCCCAGGGCATCACCGAGGCCTCCACCGACCAGGTGATTCAGGTGAATGGGGAGCTGGATGCCGTACGGTATGGCGATATTCTACAGGCGCGCGGGCTGGTCGGGCTGCGCGGCGCAGGTTACACCCACGATGGGTTTTACTATGTCAAAAGTGTCACCCATATCCTCCAGCGCGGCACGTACCAACAACGGTTTACCCTCACCCGCGAGGGTGTGGGCTCAACCACGCCGGTGGTAAGGACATAATTATGCCTGGACAATATTTCGGCAAATATCGCGGCAAAGTGGTCAATAACCTGGACCCCATGCAGCTCGGGCGCGTTCAAGTCAGCGTCCCAGCCATACTCGGTGAGGGCCGCCTGAGCTGGGCGATGCCATGCAGCCCCTATGCCGGCTCGGGTGTGGGTTTCTTCGCCATCCCGCCGGTGGATGCGAATGTGTGGGTTGAGTTCGAGGCTGGCGACCCCGACTACCCGATCTGGAGCGGTTGTTTTTGGGGCGCCGGGGAGGTTCCCGCCTCTCCAGCTGTACCGCAAATGAAGGTCTTCAAGACCGATGGCATTACCCTGACGTTCAGCGATATGCCCGGAGCAGGGGGTCTCACCATTGAGGTCCAGCCGCCCGTGGTGGGGCTGCCGCTCAAGATGACCTTCGATGCCAGCGGCGTCAAGGTGGAGGCAACCACAGCCACGCTTACCATCGCTCCAGCCGGTATCGAGCTGACCAACAATCCTTCCACCGTCAAGGTCTCGCCAGCGAATGTGTCGATCAATAATGGCGCGCTGGAGGTGATGTAATGTCCGGCTATTTGCTCCATGTGGGAGCCACCGTACTATGCGCTCACGCCGGTCAGGCTCAACCCACCGTGCCCAACCCGCGCGTGAAGGTCAGTGGCCAGCCTATCGTAACGCAGACCTGCATGTACACCATCGCTGGCTGCCCGCAGGCCTCCATCCCGGCCCCGTTTTGCACTACAGCCACCTGGGTCATGGGAGCCATGCGTGTGCGTTCAATGGGTGTGCCCGTGCTGCTGCAGGACAGCCAGGCCATCTGCGTACCCACCGGTACGCCGCTCAATGTGGTTATGACGCAGTTTCGTGTGAAAGGTATGTAGCCTATGCAAATTGATTACCCTTTCAACCTCGACTCCCGCGGGCGTACCGCCACTGCCGACTCTGGCGAGCATATCCGTGACTTGATCGAGCAGGTGCTCTTCACCAACCCCGGTGAGCGCGTCAACCGCCCAACCTTTGGCTGCGGGATCATGCAGCTCGTCTTCGCTCCCAACAGCGACGATCTGGCTGCCGCCACACAGTTCCTCGTCCAGGGAGCCCTCCAGCAGTGGCTGGGCGATCTGATTCAGGTGAATGCCGTGCAAGTCACCGCCCAGGATTCGACCCTGGAAGTGACTGTGCAATATATCGTCCGTCGCAGCCAGAACAGCCAGACGGCAATATTCGCAAGAAGCGTATAGGTTCACGAAAAGGGTTTCCTTATGCCCACCCAATTTTTCTGTAAAAACGAGCTCCGCCGCGCTGTAGTGCGTGACGCCCGCGATGGCGAAGGGTACCCCATCCGCAATGGTATCGATTACCTGGAGATCGCCTCGCCGGACCAGAAAACGCTGGTGGTGCATTTTATCCATCCCCTGCCCGGAGAACCTGGCGGTTTTCCGGCTTCTCCGGCGCTCAACCGTCACAACCTGGTTATCTCAGGGGGTGTGCGGGTGAAGGATATCCACGTTGAGGACCCGGTAACCGCCAGCGATCATGAGCTGACCCTGCACGTCAACCAGGCAGGCGATTTTTCATCCTACCGCTTGCGGTTGGTTGCCTCCCCCCATCGTTCTACCCCGCCGGCAGATTTCGATCCGCAGCTTGCCGAGGTTGAGTTTACCTTCAAAATTGACTGTCCTTCTGACTTCGACTGCCAACCTGAGGAAGCCTGCCCGCCTGAGGCTTTACCCCTCGGAACGCTTCGTTCCGCGCCGCCACTCGACTACCTGGCCAAAGATTATGCTTCTTTCCGCCGCCTTATGCTCGACCGTCTGGCGGTGATCATGCCGGATTGGCAGGAGCGTAATGCCGCGGATGTGGGCATCGCCATCATCGAAACCCTCGCTTATGCTGCCGACCAGCTTAGTTACTACCAGGATGCAGCTGCCACCGAAGCGTACCTGGGCACGGCGCGCAAGCGCGTTTCCGTGCATCGCCATGCTCGTTTGCTGGATTATCGCATGCACGATGGCGTTAATGCCCGCGTGTGGGTGCAAATCCGTGTCAACCAGGATGCCGTTGACGTGCCAGCCGAAACCCCTTTGTTCACTCGCATTGCGGGTTTAGAAAAACGGCTGCAGCCTGGCTCTGCGGCCTACATACAGGCGTTGAGCCAAAGGCCGGAAGTGTTCGAGACGCTTCACGCTGCCTGCCTGTATCCGGCTAATAATGATATTCAGTTTTATACCTGGGGCAACGCCGATTGCTGCCTGCCCAAAGGCGCCACGCGGGCTTCTTTGCGGGGGAATTACCCTTATCTGGCTGCCGGCGATGTACTTATCTTCGAAGAAGTGCGCGGCCCGCAAAGCGGCCTGGAGGCGGATGCCGATCCCAATCAGCGCCAGGCTGCACGGCTCACCAAAGTCACCTTCACTCAGGACCCGCTGGGTGGGCAGTTCCTCGAGAGTCCGACGAATGACCCGCTGGATGTCACCGAGATTGAATGGCGGGTGGAAGACGCGCTTGTCTTCCCATTGTGCCTCTCTTCCCGCAGTGGGACGCAGTATTTCGCCGATATCAGCATGGCGCGTGGCAATATCCTCCTGGCTGACCACGGGCTCACCTATCAAAACCGCCCGCTCGATCCGGATACAGTTCCATTGCAGGGTCGTTATCGCCCGCAGTTGGAGCGTACCAATATAACCCAGCGCGTGGCCTACGATCACAAGAAAGTTATCCAACGCCCGGCGTGCAACGCCATGCTGCAAGACCCGCGCCAGGCTCTGCCGGCGGTCAAACTCACCGCTGGCCCTGAGACCTGGCTGCCGCGGCGAGACCTGCTGGACAGTGATCGCTTTGCACCGGAGTTCGTTGCTGAGGTGGAAGCGGACGGCCGGGTGACTTTGCGTTTCGGCGATAACCTCAACGGGCGCAAGCCGGCCGGTGGTATCCAGCTCAAGTCCAGGTACCGTGTGGGCAGCGGACCGCAGGGAAACATAGGCGCCGACGCACTGGACCATATCGTCACTGCCGATACCCGCATCACCGGCGTGCGCAACCCTCTTCCAGTCCAGGGCGGGACCGATCCCGAGCGTGCTGAGGCAGTGCGCCTGTATGCCCCCCAGGCTTTTCGCACTCAGGAACGCGCCGTCACGGCTGAAGATTATGCCTCGATGGCCCAACGCCATCCGGATGTACAAAAAGCTGTAGCCACCATGCGTTGGACGGGTTCATGGCAGACGGTGTTCATTTCTGTAGATCCCAAAGGCGGACGCCCGGTGAACGATAACTTCGAGACCGAACTGCGCGCCTTCCTGGAAAAATACCGCATGGCCGGGCAGGACCTGGAAATCGACGCTCCCCACTACACCCCCCTGGATATCGCTTTGACAGTATGTTTGAAACCGGGGTACACCAAATCCGCTGTCAAGCAGGCTTTGCTGGAAATCTTTAGCAATGCCAGGTTCCAGGATGGGCGGCGCGGACGCCCGCAAAGCGGGCTTACCGGGGGGACGCCCACAAAGCGGGCTTACCGGGGGTTCTTCCATCCCGATAATCTCACCTTCGGGCAAACGATTTATCTGAGCCAGTTGATCGCCGAGGCGATGAAGGTGCCCGGCGTGGAGTGGGTGGACACCCTGCGTTTTCAACGTTGGGGGCAGCCGCCACGCGGAGAGCTGGCCGATGGGCGGATCACCTTCGGGCGGCTGGAAATTCCCCAGTTGGATAATGATCTGAATGCCCCGGAGAATGGCAAGATTGAATTAATTATGGAAGGTGGATTGTGACCGATTCAGAAACCTCCCAACCCCTGGAACCATGCGGATGCTGTGGTGCGGACGCCCCAAGTACGGGCTTACCGGCGGACGCCCCAAGTACGGGCTTACCGGCGGACGCCCCAAGTACGGGCTTACCGGCGGACGCCCGCAAAGCGGGCTTACCGACGGATCAACCTGTGCCGGGGCATGTCAATCGCCCTGGACTGCCGGCCATTGCTTATCGTATCGGTACACACGGCAGCTTCATGCGCCGTATGCTGTCGCGCTTGCCGCAGGAGAAAATCGTTGACGGTCTCCTGGCTGGCTCGCGCCCGCTAAACGCATTGACCACGCGCTCCACGGAAGATCCAGCCATTGCGTTGCTGGATGCCTGGGCCAGCGTCGCGGATATACTCACCTTTTATCAGGAACGGATTGCCAACGAAGGCTACCTGCGCACCGCCGCCGAACGCCGCTCCGTGCTCGAGCTGGCGCGCGCCATCGGTTACGAGCTCAAGCCGGGTGTTGCCGCCAGTACCTACTTGACTTTCACCATTGAAGACGCCCCCGGCGCGCCAGGAATAGCCACCATCGACAAGGGCGTGCGTGTGCTCAGTATCCCAACCCAGGATCAGAAACCGCAAACTTTCGAAACGGTAGAAAAAATTGAGGCGCGCCTCGAGTGGAATGCCCTCCGTCCGCGCCAGACCCAGCCTCAGGACCTGACCCTCGGGGCAGAGAAACTGTACCTCAAAGGCATCTCTACCGGCCTGCAGCCGGGAGACGCCCTCTTGCTGGTAGGCGATGAACGCGAGCGTTTCCCGGGCAGTGAGCGGTGGGATTTCCGTATTGTGAAAACTGTTACAACCAACCTGGAAAAAGGCCAGACCCTGGTTACCTGGCTGCCCGGGCTGGGCGAGAGGCGCTCGCCCAGCGAGCGTTCTTCGCTGCCGGCTGAGAACCCGCGGGTCTACACCTTCCGCTTGCGGGCTGCTCTCTTTGGTCATAGCGCCGCTGACTGGGATCATCTGCATGAGGATATTAAAAAACTATATGCCAGCCAGCCGTATCCGCCCGAGTGGCCTGGCTTCGAGATCCAGGATCGCCATATCGACCTGGATGCCTCTTATCCCAAAGTTCTCAAGGGGAGCTGGGTGGCGTTGGTCAAGCCAGGTTATGTCGAGTTGTATAAAGCCAACGCGGATGCACTTCATCCGACGGTCACTTTCACTACCCGGACAGGGTTTGGCCTGGTATCGAAAATCACCCGCATCGAACCGGATGCCTACGAGCACTTGGGCTGGTTCGGGCTGCGCAATACCACCGTATATGCGCAAAGCGAAGAGTTGGCTGTAGATGAAGAACCCTTAGCGTTTCCACTAACCCAGACCAGTACCGAGAAAGATATCCCGCTGGCTGGCTTTGTCCCGGGCTTGACGAAGCGGGTAGAGAGCACCCGAGGGCGCACCTTGATCTTCAGCGGTAAGCGCATGCGCGCCCGCCTGGCGGTGAATGCGCCGCCCCTCACGCTGACATCGCCGGATGGGTTGCGCACGGTCCCCGTACCGCCTGGAGAAAGCTTGCTGGTAACCGCCGTGCCAGTTCCCGTTACCGGCGGAATCCGCTGGTTCTTGCAGGACCGCGACGGTTTTGCCGGCTCAGCGGTCGTCAGCGGTGACCGACTCGTCCTGGAAGCTGCTCTCAAGGAGGATGCCCTGGTCAGTGAAGTGGCAGTCCTCCATTCTGTCGCTGAAACGCGGGAGCGAACCACGCTGACGCTCGAAGATCCGCTGAAAAATTACTTCGACCGCACCACCGTGACGATCTATGCCAATGTAGCCCTGGCCACCCACGGTGAAACCGCGGTGGAGGTGCTGGGCAGCGGAGACGGCTCGCGTTCTAACCAGCGGTTCACGCTCAAGAAACCACCGCTCACTTATGTTTCGGCTGCAACTGCCAGCGGCGTGGAAAATACGTTGCAGGTTCGTATTAACGGTGTGCTTTGGTATGAAGAGTCCACATTGTTTGGCCTGGAGGTGCGCAGCACAGCCTACATCGTCCGTATTGAGGATGATGGGCGTACCAGCCTGACCTTTGGTGATGGGAAAAGCGGTTCACGCCTGCCCACGGGAATGGAAAATGTGGTCGCCACCTATCGCAGCGGGATTGGGCTGGCTGGTGAGGTGGGAACTGGAAGCCTGAGCCTGCTGCAAACCCGTCCGCTCGGGGTGCGCTCGGTGACCAACCCGTTGCCTGCCAGCGGTGCAGCCGATCCCGAAAGCCGCGATCAGGCGCGCACCAATGCGCCCATCACTGTTCTGACCCTCGACCGCATCGTTTCCTTGCGTGACTTCGAGGATTTTGCGCGTGCCTTTGCGGGCATCGGCAAGACCCAGGCGGTGGCGCTCTGGAACGGAGAGGTTAATGTTGTGCACATCTCAGCAGCCACAGTCAACGGCGACCCGGTGGACAGCAATCCCAAGCTGCTGGCAAACCTGGTGAGCGCCATCCATTCTGCCCGTGATCCCAGTGTGCCCATGGTGGTGCAGGGCTTTCACCTGGAGCGCTTCAAGGTTGAGGCCAAGCTGCTGGTGGACAGCCGCTACATCTTCGAGGATGTCAAAGCAAGCGTGGAAGCCATGCTCAAGGATACTTTCTCGTTCGAAAAGCGCGCGTTTGGCCAGCCGGTGACCAGCGCCGAAATCGTTACCGCCATCCAGCAGGTGGAGGGCATCATTGCCGCTGACCTGGATAAGCTTTACCGGGAAGATCAGGGTCGTTCGTTGCATTCGGTCCTGACCGCCGCTGCCGCCAGCCGCGTGGGAAAAGTCTATTCCCCCGCTGAGCTGCTGGTGGCGCACCCGGTAGGAATTACGCTGGAGAAGATGTTATGACCGATCGCCTCTATAACTTGCTCCCCGCCATTTACCGGATCCGGGATGCGGCAGGTACAGATCACCTGACGGGTGATCGGTACCTGCCTAATCAACCCCTGCGGGCCTTGTTGGGTGTGATGGAGAGAGAGCTGCAGGCCCTGGAAGCGAATATCGACGGTCTGTATGATGATTGGTTTATCGAGACTGCCGCCGAGTGGGTGGTTCCTTACCTGGGCGATTTACTCGGTGTGCGCGGGTTACATGCCGGTTCGCCAGACACTTTTAGTTTGCGGGCTTATGTAGCCAACACGCTGGCTTACCGCCGCCGCAAGGGTACTGCCACCATGTTAGAACAGCTGGCCCGCGATGTGACCGGCTGGGAGGCGCGGACTGTAGAATTCTTTGATCTGCTCAGCACCACGCAGTATCTCAATCACACCCGGCTCTACAATTTCCGCACACCCGATCTGCGCAAAGCCGATACTCTGGAATTATTAGAAACGCCATTCGACACAGCTGCCCATACGGCGGATGTGCGGTCGATCTCGGTTGGGCGTGGGAAATATAACATACCCAATATGGGTATCTTCCTCTGGCGCCTGGAGGCCTACGAGGTTCCCTTTAGCGATGCTCGTCTGATAGCTCCCGGTTTTTACACCTTCAATCCACTTGGTTACGATCAACCGCTCTTCAATTCGCCCCGCACCGAAGGCGAGATCACGCACCTGGCGGAGGAGATCAACGTTCCTGGGAGGCTGCGCCGCCGCCCGCTGTATGCTGAGCTGGAAGGCTGGCGCCAGTCCCTGACTCGCGGCGATGTATTCAATCCTGTGTATTTCGACCCCGATGCCGCGGTACTCCAGGTATTCGTGGATAACAACCCGGTAAGCCCGTATTTGGGGCGTCCGCAGGATCCGGTTCCCGCCGAGCAAATTTTGATCTGCGATTTGAGCACCTGGCGCAACTCCCCGCCTAGCAAGGATTACCCGCGATTGGACGGAACGCTGCAGACCCGCTCTATCACGCTGGCAGTCGATCCTGTCCTGGGGCGGCTGGCCTTCCCTTCAGGCGTCACACCCGCCCGGGTGCAGGTCAGTTACTCCTACGGGTTCAGCGGAGATGTGGGGGGCGGGCCGTATAATCGCACGGACTCCCTGACCGATGCGCTGACGGGTGGTTTATACCCGCCGGGTGATTTATACCCGCAAGCTCCCATTGGATGGTCTTCATCTGCCACGTGGCAGGTCGGTGTGAGCAAGAATATCCCTCCGGTGCCGGGGCAAATCTTCGTCACGCTGGCAGACGCTGTCCAGCAGTGGAACAGCCAGCCTGCAGGCACGGTGGGCGTTATCACCGTGATGGACAGCAGCACCTACCCCGAAAACCTGGTTGGCAGCGATACGATTGTTATCCCCAAGGGCAGCCAGTTGTTGATCATCGCCGCGGATTGGCCGGCCTTTGAAGATCCAACGAGTGGTTTTTACTCGCCCTTGCCAGGTGTCACCCTCCGCCGTGTGGGTGATCTTGTCCCCGATGGCGTGCGCCCGCACATCCAGGGGAATATCTCGGTGCGCGGTACTGCCTCAGTCAACGATCCCAACCCGGGCGGGCTGGTGCTCGATGGGCTGCTTATCGAGGGCCGCTTGAGGGTGCTGGCAGGCAACCTGGGTGGACTGCAGGTCAATCACTGTACGCTTGTCCCCGATCCCACGGGTGGTTTATACCCGCCTTTTCCGGCCAAACAGGTAGGGCTGGGAGTCACCACGCAAAATGCCCAGCTGGCTATCAGCCTGAGGCGTACCATTTGCGGGCCTATCATGCTGCCCGAGTCGGTGCCATCCCTTTCCATCGCGGCGAGCATCATCAACAAAGCAGGAGTGAGTGCGGATAAAGACCATCCGTTAGCGGATAAAGACCATCCGTTAGCGGATAAAGACCATCCGTTAGCGGATAAAGACCATCCGTTAGCGGATAAAGACCATCCGTTAGCGGATAAAGACC
>Ga0315274_10010977_pt1 | contig 13004 bp, 12 predicted proteins | sample YL17G02_20_MG_FD_203700 | JGI IMG/M metagenome (GOLD analysis project Ga0315274, IMG submission 203700) | Sediment microbial communities from Yellowstone Lake, YNP, Wyoming, USA - YL17G02_20 | ecosystem: Environmental > Aquatic > Freshwater > Lake > Sediment | place: USA: Wyoming | collected... | reverse complement strand
TTTTTCAGCCCGGGCTGGGGTTGGTAATCTACCTTTTCGCCATTCCACCGATTCTGGCATCGGCGATTGTCTTCATGTTCCGGAGAATGAAAGGGTTAAGCAATTTAAATACGGCTCTTCTGGCCTACGCCGGAGCCACCATCGGGGTGCTGGTTGGAGCCGACCTCCTTAACCTGCACAAGCTGGCCAACCATGACTGGGGGAAGCCAACCCTGGTATCAGTAGGCGGCGGAAGTATCCTGGATGCCGTCTTCCTGGCGGGAATAGTGGCATTGTTTGCCGATTTCGTGTTCCGCAGTCGGGAAGAGAATATACTTGGCAGACTGGTGAGGGTACTCCGGGAGGCATGGCCAAAATGAGAGCTGGAATTCGGAGTCTGTGGCAAGAGGAAAAAGGGGTCTCTGTGGTGATTGGCGCCATGCTGATGTTGCTGGTTGTGGCGGCGATGTGGGGCACTATACAGGCTTTCCTCGTGCCTGACTGGAATAAGGATGTAGAATACGAGCACCTTAATATAGTCCATGATGACATGATAACTTTCAAATCTGATGTTGAGGATGTGGCATTATCCGGAGCGCCAAAATCCAGTGATTTCCAAATGGGAGTACGCTATCCCAACCGGATGTTCCTGGCGAATCCCGGCACCGGGGTGGCCGGCTCGCTGACCTCGGATAATGTAGCGGTCAGCATTGAATATACTATCGATGCCCCGGGGGACCCCGTGATTACCCAGACCTATAACTCAAACCGAGTAACTTATGAGGTGCAGGGCACTATTGACCGCCCCAGGCTGGTCTATGAACACGGGGTGATAATCAGGGACTATGGGGGAGAAAGCGCAACTACGGACGAGCAGGCGCTTGTCGTTGGCAACGAAATTTATATACCGGTTTTGCTCGGGAGCTTAACTTCGCTTTCATCTATGGAGACGCAGTCGATTGAGATAAGCCCGCTGTCCCAATCTTACAGTCGCACCAGTATTAAATCGGTGACAATCACGCTCGATACAGACTACCCGGAAGTCTGGGAACAGCTTCTCGCCGGGACAGGCACCCAGGGCACAGCTACGGCCAAAGCTAATGATAATTTTGAAAGCGGGGGCTGGACCGGTGGCAACGGCTGGCTTAACAACTGGAATCACAGTGGTGAAGCTGCCGTTACAGACACCGGCACCCCATATCAAGGCATCTACCACCTGCGGTTGCGAGCTAACACTGGCTATGTAGACCGGGCGGTTGATCTTTCCAGCGCGGTTAGCGCCCGCCTCCGGTTCTGGGCTAAGGTGAATTCTTTCGAAGGTACGGAAAATGCGCAGGCCCTTATCAGCCCCAATGGAACCAACTGGACGGTCGTCCATACCTGGACGACTGCAGACAACGACAATACTTACCATTTCTACGACATAGATTTATCTTCATATACGCTTACCAGCCAGTTCTGGATTGCCTTTAAAGCTAATATGGGCCAAACCAATGACAATTTCTATGTCGACAAACTGGAGATTATCTACACGCACCCCACCGAGACAACCGCTGAGGTTGACCTTGACGAAGGCAAGATTATAATCACCAGCACAGAAGTAAAGCAGATAAAATTCCCTGCGGGCGACATGACTGCCGATGCGCTATATGCCGGGCTGGTGACGTTCAGCACTCAATCCGAGCCGGTAACAGGTACCAGCATTGATACCAGCCAGGACTATCCCGGCATTCTGGACATCCGTATTGATGAGGGAACAAATGTCCAAACTCAATCCACGATAACGGTTACCGTGAAAAATGCCACCGCCCCCTTTGATATCCACGCTGACCTCTCGGGGCTGACCAACGACCCTGATAAGTATGACATGTTTCCAGACTACACATCTCCGGATTCAATTAGCGCCACCAGTTGGGATGTACCCAACGAGAACACGGTGAGGTGGACCAATATTGAACATCCGGCATACATTACGGGTAACGCGGTAATCGTGAAGTTCTGGGTTCGAAACACGGAAAACAATATGCAGTTCTTTACGGAGCGGGTGTTTCTCCGTAATACCGCAATCGCATGGTACTAAAGAAAAGAGAATATCTCCTTCAACCTCCCAATATTTTAAAATGGACATTTATCGCCCCGGGCTTTCTAACGTGTTGTTTGCTGGGGGTCTAGCCTTAACCGGACTGACACCAGAAAACGGATACGATAGTCCATTTTATTGCCCCGATTTAGGCAACTACAACAACTCAGATTATTAGCCAGGATAACAAACAAGTAAATTGAGACCTATGAAGAAGTAGGGGTTAATCCCGTAACGGACGGCCAAACTGACCTTATTCCTCAATTATCGTAGATAAAACTCCAGACCCGGCATGTCGTTGAATCACCCGGGAAATAATATTTATACCGCTCCCAAGGTTACCACGCTCAGGTAAAGCATAATTAATAAATATCACTTACTACTTAACCTTCCACCCGATTGACATTCGCTTAATATTGTTGTAATTTAGGTAAATAGGTTTGAACAAAGCTGCAAGGAGTATTGACAGTTTTGTAAAGCATATTAATGCGACACATACAAAATTCATAGATAGGAGGTGACGATACCATGTGAGCGAAATCAGGGCTAAAGGTGATTGCCAATACTTAGGGAGGTAAATAATTGAAAAGATTTTTATTAGTTTTATTTACGCTTACCTTGGTAGTTGTAGTATTGCCTGCGTTGTCTGCTTGCCAATCAACCCCTCAACCCACTGCAGCTATCAAATTGACCTACGCTGACTTCTTCCCCCCGACCAACTGGAACTCAATTCTCGCTAAACAATGGTGCGACGAAATTAATAAACAGACCAACGGGCGGGTGGAAATTACCTATTACCCCGCCGGGCAACTGGCTGCCTCTAATAAAATCGCCGATGCCGTCGAAACCGGTATTGCTGATATCGGTATGTCCTGCACCGCCTACACCCTGGGCCGTTTTCCTCTCAGTGAATTGATTGATATGCCTCATAACTATCCCAATGGCTGGACAGCTACCAAAACTGCCTGGGATTTCCTGACCAAATATAAGCTGGCCGAATGGGATAAATATCATTTGCTGTATTTCCATGCCCACGGGCCACAGGTTATTTACACCACCAAAAAACCCGTTAGAAAGCTGGAAGACCTGAAGGGTTTAGTTATCCGTTCTACAGGTATCGGTGCGAAAATTGTTGAAGCCCTGGGCGCCAAGGGTTACGCGGCCGGTCAGGGTGATGCCTATGAACTGATGTCCAAAGGCACCATTGATGGCAGCTTTACTCCGCGTGAGCCGCTTAAGGGATGGAAACAGGCAGAGGTAGTGAACTACGTGACCGGCACCTATGGAATAGGCAGTACCGCCGGCTTCTACGTTTGTATGAACAAAGCCAAGTGGGATTCCCTTCCCAAAGACATCCAGGATAAGATTACCAAAATCAGCGAGCAATGGGTAGACAAACACGCTATGTCCTGGACAGCCTATGATAAAGCGGCCATTGACCTCTTCAAATCGATGGCTGGCAAGGAACTTATCGAGCTACCTCCAGCTGAGATGGCAAGATTTGTCGCCGCTGCCAAACCGGCACTTGACGCCTATATAACAGATAGAGCATCAAAGGGTCCTGTAGCTGAATATGAAAAATACCTCACCGAGCGGGTATCAACATTGGGAAAGAAAGCCCCATCAGAGAAAGAGTGTCTCGATTGGGCAAACAAAAATATAGTTCCATTCGCACCTAAATAGATACCAGGCTCAAAAACAAAGATTGGGGATGCATTGGTCCTGATTAAGACCGGTGCATCCCTGATTTTAAACGATACAGGGGTAGCACCGTATATTCTTAAAATATAATGACGAGAATGTTTTGTGATGGGAAAATTTGATAAATTTATGACTCCCTTGTCTAAATGGTTCCATGTCATTGCTGGTATCGGCATGATTTACGTATTATTAGTTTCCGTAGCCGATATCATCATGAACAAAGTATTTAAAAATCCCTTAAATTGGTCATTTGATAGTATCGGTTTAGTCGCGGTGATAGCTATTGTCTTCGCTATTCCTGAGGTCCAGGTAAATCATGGTCATATTGAGGTTGAGGTTCTGGAAGCACGGCTATCACGATTCTGGCGAAAAATCATCGGTTTATTCGTAAACGTATTGGGAATAATACTCTGGAGCATTGTCGCCTGGAGGAGTTTCCTGTACGGAATAGACATACTCAGATCAGGTGAAGTTTCCATGACCGTGGAAATGCCCATTTACCCTTTTATCTGGTTCCAGGGTATCTGTGCCATAGTGGTTACCCTGGTACTCTTGCTGCAGACCATTAATATTTTCAGGACGTCGGCTAGATGAATCCTGTGACTCTTGCCATTGTCCTGACTATCGTCATGGTCATTCTCTTTCTACTGCGCATGCCCATCGGTTTTGCCATGGCTCTTGTCGGTATTATCGGCTTCTCAGCTTTAAGGGGCCTCGGGCCGGGGTTAAGCATTGTTACCAGAGACCTTTTCGACGTTTTTTCTTCGTATTCGTATACTGCCATAACCATGTTTATCCTGATGGGTACGCTTGCCTTCTATACCGGCATCAGCCGGCGATTGTACGATGCGGGATATACCATGTTTGGTAGACTGCCCGGCGGACTGGCGATATCCACCATAGCCGCTTGTGCTATGTTTTCGGCTATCTGCGGCTCGACTAATGCTACCGCCGCGGCCATGGGCAGGGTCTCTTTACCTGAAATGAGAAGATACAAATATGACGATGCGCTGGCAACAGGATGCGTGGCTGCGGCCGGTAGTCTGGGAATTCTCATCCCGCCCAGTACCATATTCCTCGTCTATGGCATCATGACCGAAAATTCCATTGGTAAATTATTTATATCAGGTGTTATTCCTGGTATCATACTGGCAACTCTTTTTGCCGTTACGGTATTAATTATAACTATCCGCAACCCCAAATTAGCCCCTCCCGGCGGTCCAACCACGTGGAAAGAAAAAATCCAGGGCATGACCGGAATCATTGAGACATTAGTTTTATTTTTACTGGTGATACTGGGAATATTCCTGGGATGGTTCAGCCCCACCTATGCTGCCTCTGCGGGAACTGCCGGCGTCATCATTATCGGTCTGGTCAGGAGACAGCTTACCTGGCAAGGATTTTTAAATGGTGTCAAAGATGCCATTAGAATAAATTGCTTTATCATGGTAATAGTAGCCGGGGCTTTTGTTTTTGGGCACTTTTTAACAGTTACCAATATACCTACCATGCTGGTTAACTGGGTAGAAGCCATGCACATGAATAAATACCTGGTGCTGATAGCGGTGATAGCTATATACTTCGTTATCAGTATGTTTATGGATGAACTCGCCCTGATTACGTTGACTATTCCCATATTTTATCCCCTGATATTATCTGTGGGGTGGGACCCTATATGGTTTGGCGTTATCATGGTTGTGCTGGTAGAAATGGGCGTTATCGCGCCCCCAGTAGGAATAAATGTTTTTGTCATTCATGGAGTCGCCGAAGGGGTACCTATTACCACTATCTATAAGGGCATATTCCCATTTTTAGCGTGCATGTTCGTATTAGCTATTTTACTCATGGTATTTCCAATTCTCGCTACCTGGCTGCCCAGCTTTATGTCATATTAATCTCATCCCGAAACAGGTGGCTTACCCGTTGCTTCAAACCTCATTGTAGTATCTGACAAAATCATTACCGAAAATGAAGCGCGTTTATCTCTTCCCGAGACCGCTGAAAAGATTTCATCCACGCCAGTATTAATAAAATGAGAGATAATACACCGCCAGACATAGCCAGGTAGAATGACCAGACCAATGTCCCCATGGTATCAGCCAGCCAGCCGGCAATTATGGGAGATATTAAACTACCTATACCCAAAAACATGGTCCACAAGCCAATGATGCCTCCGGCTACCTCTTTAGAAAAATAGTCGGAGGCAATGGCAGCGTACATTGACCAGCAGGCACCATATCCACAGCCAAAAACTATGGTGGACAGAGTCAATACCAGACTACCCTGCTTCAACGTTATTCCCCAACAACCTAAAGATATTAATACGGCACAGAGCAACATGACCCTCATCCTGCCGATAGCATCAGAAAAATATCCCATGATAAGCTTGAATACCGTAGCGGAAACACCGACAATCATCATCAACCTTGTGGCAGATTGATACGAGAAAGAGAGCTCCTGCACCGCATAGGTACTCAGGAACGTAAACGGGAGAATTATGGAAAACCCGGTAAACAGATAAGCGATACCTATGAGCCAGAATCTGGAATCCCGGGCGAATTGCAGGTAGGCTGTCTTGAGTGACACAAGAGATCTTTGCTCATTCCTGGCAGGACGCAGGCTAGACTTCTTTTCCATTTTACTCCTGACTAAGAAGAAATCTACCACTGCCACCAGTAAGGCAAATAAACCCAGGCTCATCCAGCCGGCTCTCCAGCCATCAGAAATGACAATCAAAGGGACTACTGTACCGCCTGCCACGATGCCCAGAGAACTTCCGGCATCTATTGAAGCCAGCGTTATACCCCGGCGCTTATCGCTAGCCCACCTCTGCGCTACCGCCATGACCGGTGTCCAGCAAGCTGTGGAGCCAATACCGGCTAAAGTAAAGAAAAGGCTGGCGGTAACTACCGAGGAAGAATATGACATCAGAAGCGTCCCCATCCCCAGTAAAGCCACAAATACGGAGATTAATAACCGTACATCGTATCTGTCGCTGATGACACCAACCAGAGGGGAAAAGAGGGTATAAGCGATGAAAAAAGCGGCAAATATTACCCCTGCCTCGGTTTTGGTGATGGACAGAGCCGGCAGCATCTCCGGCAGAATAACGCCGTAGCCATATCTGACAGCATAAGATATCAGAATCGTGAAAAAGCAAGCAAGTAATACAGCAAAGGCTCGCTTACTCATATCAATTTCAACCGTGAGTTATTTGAAAACCTGTTCTGAAGCCATTAGGCAGCATATTAACCCGCTTTCTAGTTATTGTACCAGTAGTTTGAAATGGACTGCACCCCTATGAGGGGACAGATAGGGTTAGGAGGATCTGGCGGGGTTGTTTCTTATTCTGCTGAATGATTGGTAACTCCTCGAACTCATTCGGTGGCCGGTAGCCCAGTGCCGAATGGAGCCTCTTACGATTATAGACCTCCTCGATAAAATAGGGAAGCCGGGCCGTCACGTCATGAATAGTTTCGTACTCGTATAGGTACACCTCCTCCTGCTTCAGAGTCTTGAAGAAGCTCTCCATCACGGCGTTTTCATCTCCGCCCTATATCGGCCTGTTCTAGGAGAAATGGGTGGCAGGAAATGATAAGGGATTATGTTTTAACTAACCATTCCCTTAGGCTTGCCAGATTTCCCTGTTAGAACGCACCTAAAAATGTAACTTTTCTCTTGGAACATTTAAGTGCCAGGGATAAAGGTGGTTAATCCTAATAGCGGGCAAAGCTGGGCAAAAAGGTGGCAATCTGGGGGAAAGCTGCTATTAGAATCAAACAAACAATCAATGCCGCAAGGAAGGGGAGTATCCCCTTAAAGATACGCTCGAGGGGTACATCTGGAGCAATCCCTTTAATTACAAATACATTTACCCCCACCGGTGGCGTGATTACCCCCATCTCGGCCAATAGCACAACGATAACCCCAAACCATATCAGGTCAACTTCAAGGTTTATGAGTAATGGGTAGAAGATGGGGATAAGTAGCACGGTTAAAGGCAATGAATCCATGAAGAAACCGCCTATGAAAAATATGAAACATATAATCCCGATAATACCCATTGACGGTATAGGAAGCCCCGTCATCCAGTCAGCCAGCATGAAGGGTATCCGGGTTATCGTCAGGAAGTGACCGAAGACCGTAGCCCCGGTAATGATGAACATGACCATACAAGATGTTCGCAAGCCGTCCTTGGTAGCCTCAACAAAATTTTGCCAGGTAAGCTCGCGCCTGGCTAGGCCGATGATTAAAGCGCCGATGGCTCCCATCGCCCCCGCCTGAACGGGGTTGAACCAGCCGCGAAATAATCCCCCGATGACAAAAAGGAACAAAACCAGGGTCTCAGCAAGTCCGGCAAACGCCTTTAACTTATGTCTCCACGTGGTTGGCGGCCCCGCGGGACCGAGCTTGGGATTGCGCAGGCAAATAAGAAAAACGGTTATAACAAAGAGTATCGTAAGAAGTACCCCGGGCAATACCCCGGCGACGAAAAGTTCACCGATGGACTGTTCGGTCAATAGCCCGTAGACGATGAAGATAGTGCTCGGCGGGATAAGAATGCCCAGCGTGCCGGCGGCGGCAATGGTACCGGTGGCCAGTGCATCATCGTAGTTATACCTCTTCATCTCCGGAAGGGCTATCTTGCCCATTGTCGCTGCCGTAGCCGTTGTTGACCCGCATATGGCAGCAAAACCGGAACAGGCAAGCACGGTGGCCATGGTCAGACCGCCACGGAACTGCCCTACCCAGGCATAGCCCGCGTCGTAAAGCCTCCGGCTGATTCCCGATGCATAGGCAAAAGTACCCATGAGAATAAACATGGGGATGACAGATAACGAGTAAGAGGAAAATTGAGCGAAGATATCTCGAGCGAGAGTACTGAATGCCGGTTCTGGGCCAGATAAGACAGCAAAACCAGCAAAGCCAACAAGGAACATAACAAAGGCAACCGGCATCTTGAGAAGGAACAAGATGATCATAACAGCGATACCAATAATACCGACGATAGCTGGGCTCATCTTCCCACCGCCCTGGCTAGTGAGTTAATAAATCTTAATATTATCACCAGACAGACCGGGATAAAGGCAGCGGCCATCCCGTAGCCGAAAGGATAAAGGGGTATGCGGATGGTCGCGGTCCCCTCACCCCCCGCTTGCATGTATTGACCGAAGACAAAAAGGCGCCAAACAAATAAAATGAAGAGCCCTAACTCTAAAATATGAATAATAACTTCGATAACCGCCTGGGCGCGCTTTGGCAGCCGGTCGGTAAGGAACGTTACATGAACATGTCTGTCTAAGATTAGCAACATGGCAGCAGCAAAGGCAATGGCTACTGCCTGGGAAACCATGACTATGTCGATAGAACCGGGGACATGCCATGTAAATAACTTAGCCCCGACGACATCGACGAGAGTGACAACCATTATAACTAGCAGCGCCGCCATCCCTATCCACTCAAGCCAGCCACTTACCCGATGGTTCAACTTTTCCAATTTACTCAACATTACTTGAACCCTCTCTATTAAAATCCAGCCCCTTGTCTAGGGGCTTAGCTCACTTAATCTGACCGGGTGCGGGGGCATAACCCCCGCACCCAACCTGCATTGGTAAAATAAATTTACCCGCAATCAGGCTCTAAAGCCTAACCCCTCATCTTCGTCTTCCTTGTTACCCCCACCTCTGCCAGATTCTTATCGGGCCATCCGCCTGTTTATCATGTTGCGCTATTACTGCCTCATGTCTGACGGCCCGGTTAGCGATAGAATATTTAACTCTATCTGCTTGGCAGACCAGTAGCTGATTCGCTCTTTAATGAAGTCGACCCAGCCTTGAACCTCCGCCGCGGTGTATCCCTTACCAACCATCGTTGTCTTATACTTCTCTACTGCTGGTATGGCCGCTACTTCCCACCTGGCCGCCTCTGCCGCGGATAGCTCAATGACTTCTACACCATACTTTTGGGCTTCCGCCAACCCGGCATAGTCTATCTGGTTCCACACCAGGCCAGCGAAATACTCGAAATACTGCCCGACAAGCCTATCAAAGACCGCCTTAGCTTCTGGTATCGCATCAAGCTTCTTATAGGAGTCCTTGTTCATCACCATAAAGAAGCAGTCGGTGCTGCCAATGTTCCAGCATGAGGTGATATATTTTATTACTTCGGCAGTCTTGAAAGTCTTTAGTGTCTCATAGGGCAAAAATGCTCCATCGAGAGTACCTTTCTTTATATCGTCAGCCATGGTTGCTGTCGATGTTGCAGCCGAGGTGCCACCTAGCGCTGTAATAATACCACCGGCGCTGCCGGCGGCTCTTAGTATCTTTCCCTTGAGGTCTTCCAGCGTGCGCACTGGCGTCTTAGTGTAGATGACTTTAGGTTCGTTAGCCTGTATCCACAGCACTTTCACCTTATCCCACTCTGCCTGCGCCGCCTTATATTTATAGTAGAATTCGTTGGCCACATGGGCGCCTACCCAGGCGCTAGGCCAGCCCAGAGTTGACGTAATAACTTCAGTAACGGGAAAGCGGCCAGCAGTGTAGTGAATAGGATCGTAGCCGATGTCAGCAACTCCGTCAACTACCCCCTGATACATCGCCGGAGCGTCAAGCAATGTAGCGCCAGCAAAGAAATCGATCTTTATCTTGCCGCCGGTTTGTTCCGTCACGTCCTTACAGAACTGGTCCAACGCCTTAGACTGGGCGGCGGGGGCGCCGAAGTGAGTGGCGCACTTTAACTGGATTACATCGGGTGGGGTTGTAGTCGTAGGCGTGGCTGTAACGGTTTTCGTGGCTGTAGCGGTAACCGTGGTTGTAGCGGTGGACCCCCCCTGACCACACCCTACACAAAATAGTACCAAGACAAGCGTCAAGGGTAATAATGCTTTAATAAATCCAAATTTTACTTTCACTTGAGTATTTCCTCCTAATTTAGAGAATCTACCGTGAGATGCGTTTTTCAGCTCCTTTTTCTCATGGTTTAGTTTTCCTTATAATCACCTCCTTGTCGGTTAGTGAATTTTTCATGTAGGTCTTAACATTCCCCTAATTTCCGTTAAGCTTCTTTTCGCTCAGACACCTTAATGCCTAGATAGGCGTCCTTTACGCTATCACTATTCAGCAGAGCCCGGGCATCTCCCTGGCTGGTGATGCAACCGTGCTTCATCTCAATAATCCGGTAATGGTCTTCAAGGTAGTACTTTTACCAGCTCCGTTGGAGCCGACAAGGGTTACTATTTCAGCGTCACCGACAGTGAGAGATACGCCCCATAGAGCCTGTAGATCTCCGTAGAATACGTCTATGTTGTCAACCTGAAGCATCGCCAGCCCCTGATGTTCATTTTTTACAAATGAATGATATTAGATGTGTTGCTGAAAGTCAATAGATAACAAAAAAGTAGATTGTTGGGTCACAGTTGCTTAAACTGTGATCTGCTGAGGTTTCAGCCTCTGAAAAGGGTAAACACTATGCCTATAATATATTCTATTGTTTATTTTCCCGATACCCATGGTGCCTACTTCTGCAGGCACATTGCGTTTCATGTTTACATACCTTAAATGCACTCCCCATGGTTGCATAATTACCCAACTTCAAAGCCGAATGGCTGGAAAACCAAGTCTGGCTGCGTATCGAAGAAATTATTAATGACCCGGACCGGTTATTTGAATTAATCAAGGATACTATCGAGCGCCTGAGAGCGAAGGAAGCTGATTTGAGTGCCAGGATAAGGCCAATCGAAGAAAGACTGGCTGAAATTGCCGCCCAGAAATCAAAACTAGCCGATGACTGGGTAATCCATCATATGAACAATGACAGGTTTAAAGAGCTAAAAGATAACCTTGATCGGGAAGAAAGCCGGATAAGAGCGATGAAAGCCGAAATCGATCCGGCCCAGATAGCCGACCTGGAGAGCACCATGGGAGTACTCCGTTTCTGGGAGGCCCAAATCAAGTCGATGGCCTGGAATACCGAGAATGAAGATGGCAGCATGTTCCGGCTGGTAAATCAGCCTCACCAGGTTGCATTAAAGGTTGTTGGTTTTGAGGACAAGGAACTGGGTAAAACTCTGGGCTTTCCTACTTCGAAGCGTGAGCTTCTTGATAAGCTACAGGTGAAACTGGTTGTGTTAAATGATAGAATTGAGGTTAAAGGGCTTTTTCCCATCCAGCCAATCAATCTTCAATTGTTGCCCTTCCCAAGGGAAGGGGGTAAGGGCCTGCCATGAGCTTGTCGAATGGGGATAGTTTCAACAATAGTAAATAATAATAGGATTAAATACTGGATTCCCGTTTTCACGGGAATGACGTATTGAACTATGAAAAAAGACGAATACCAGCCGAGGACATACCGGCACTGGGTCGAGGGTAAAGACCTGGTGGCGTTCACCGTGACGGTAAAAGAGACCGATTTATACATACGGGCAACCTCCAACCTACAGAGAAAAGCCCACCGCCTGGTGCTGAAGTACCGTAAACAACTGGAACAATACATCGAGAAGGACCCGGATTTTCTCACAACGCTAAAGCCACTGCCCGTGCCGGAGCATGCGGCGCGCATCGTGCTGGACATGATTGAGGCGAGCCGCCGGGCTAACGTTGGCCCGATGGCGGCGGTAGCCGGCGCCGTGGCCAAGTGGGTGGGACAGGATCTACTTGAATATTCCCCGGAAATAATCGTGGAAAACGGGGGAGATATTTTTCTTAAAATCACGCGCAAAAGAATCGTCGGAATTTATGCCGGGGATTCGCCGCTTACAGGGAAACTGGGGCTGGAAATAAATCCACAGGATACGCCCCTGGGGGTATGCACATCATCGGGGATAGTGGGGCATTCTTTAAGCTTCGGTAAAGCCGATGCGGTCGTCGTTACGGCGGGTTCGGCAACACTGGCCGACGCGGCGGCAACCGCTATCTGTAATAAGGTAAGCCAACCCGACGATATCAACAGCGCTATCGAACTGGGTCGGAACATCGCCGGGTTGAAGGGTATCGTTATTATTATGGGTAGCAGTATCGGCGTCTGGGGCGACGTGAAACTCTGCGAGACATCAGTATAAGCCGCGCTTATGCGGTAATTTTCAGTTCCAGAGTGTTAAGCCCGCTATCCACTCCTTTAAGCGTGGAGACCATGCCCGCCAGCGTGTTCCGGATAATTTCCTGCGGAAAATAGATGAGGGGTACATCGGCGCCGTTAAGGTTTATTTTCACCTGTCCGGCATTATCGACGACAAGCTCTAAATTCTTGA
>Ga0315274_10010976_pt1 | contig 13005 bp, 8 predicted proteins | sample YL17G02_20_MG_FD_203700 | JGI IMG/M metagenome (GOLD analysis project Ga0315274, IMG submission 203700) | Sediment microbial communities from Yellowstone Lake, YNP, Wyoming, USA - YL17G02_20 | ecosystem: Environmental > Aquatic > Freshwater > Lake > Sediment | place: USA: Wyoming | collected... | reverse complement strand
CACCATCAGTCCCAAGCGTCTCAACAAAATATTTCTCAATTTCTCTGGCAGCAGAATCAGATTCGGATTGCTCGCAAATCCAAGCATCGCCATTTTGATGAACTCCATGCTCATTGAAAAGCCTTTGTCTGGGATCTGATGCAATTCCAACATACCATTCCCGATAACGGTCACCATTCTTGGAAATGTAAGCCTTGATATTGTTGATGATTTCTTGCTTTTGTTTTGCCATAAAACCCTCCTATGGAATTCCCCCACGCAGCCTAACTGATTGCTAGCAAAGCTGTCCATATTCAGTTTCTCTATTAACATAAAAGTTTTCCAAATGACTGTGACATTAAACCATTGACTTAGGGGGAATTCTATATTATATTGGAGTCAAGGCTAAGTGTAGTCATTCGTGTCTTGTTTAGCCTTTGTGGCTCAATCCGCCGTTTCGGTTTGAGCCACTCTAATTAGTCCACATTTGACGGCCCTCCCTTCTTATCACTTTTCCCAAATGACCTTATCGTTTACCCTGCCCCTTACAATGTGACTCTTTCCAGCCTCTCTTTCCGTTTCTCCCAATCGGGCATCAGCCTTGAAAGCAGCTGATAAAACGCCCGGCTGTGATTCTTGTGCTTTAGATGGCAAAGCTCGTGTGTGATCACGTAGTCGATGCAATGAAGAGGTGCCTTCACCAATTCAATATTCAACATGATTTTATGCGAAGGATTACAACTGCCCCAGCGCTTTCGCATGCGACGATATTTGACCTTAGGTGTCGGAATTCCAGCAACCCTTGCAGATTTCAGGCAAGCCAACAATCGATTTTCAAGGATGGTTTTTCCATGCTCTTCATACCACCCCTGAATAAGATTCTTGATCTTGGATTTGCTACGTTTAGTTGGAATATGCACCCATAAATATCTACCAACGAGTTTGACAGAGTTATTCTCACCCTTGACCACCTTGAGACGATACTGTCGTCCAAGGTAATAATGTGTCTCGCCACTGACATACTGCCTTTCAGGCTGCAATGGCTGGAATCTCTCAAAATAATCCCTCTGCTTGATGATCCAAGGCGCATGCTTTTTGATCCGTGTCAGAACAGCATCGAGCGATTTGCCAAGAGGAGCCTTGATCATCACCCTTTGATCTGGGTTTACGCTGATTGTAAGATGAGACCTCTTGCTAAAGGAAAGGTAAAAGCAAATTCGCTCCTTACCATATTGGACAGAGTGGCGTTCGCCCAAGGGTCTCTTCTTCATTGTCATTATGGTCGCCTTACTTTAAAGATTTCTAGGCACTCATCCATGATGGAATCAATCTCTTCAAACGAAAGTTCAAGTCCCAGTCGACTCTTGAGCTCAAACAGAAAATCCTCCATTTCATTACGCATCTGGTTCTGGACATCAATATTCGTAGCCCAGTTCACTATCCGTTTTTTCTCGAGAACGGTGTCGATTCCAAGACCCACTTCAGCGCTGACAGCTACCGGGTCAATCCCGTCGCCCGCGTGTTGTTCTATGACCTTTTTGATACAGCCATAAAAAGCCTTGGCGACATCATGACCGGTGAGCGATTCTGGCACATCATCGCCCGTGCGATTGAGGACAGAGTTCATTATGCTGGTTACTTGCTTCAGGTATTCAGTAGCCTTTATTCTTTCCGCGCGGAAAGCATCTATGACATCCTGCAGCATTTTTGAAAATTTCTCATAGAATGCGGGATCCTCTTTCCAGCGGTCCTGAATGGTTCTCATTGTCCGGTGGGCTATTGTGTCAGCTTTAGCCGCTGTGCCACCGATATTGTCAACTTCTCTGGCAAAAGCTTCCTGGTCGAAGATATTGACCAGGGGCGTGATTTGCTCGACTTCGCCCGTTCCAACATGTGTGTCGATGAGTTTTTTGATTTTAGGCTCATATTCCGAGAAATCGATGATTTCCGCATATCTGCGACGGACCGCGTAGCGTAGGTTCTTGAAAAACTTAAGGTCATCATTATATCTATCCTGCTGCTTCTGTGGGGTCTGCTCAATGAACTGCACGGATGACAAGGCGATGGCTAAGGTTTTTGCGTATTCCGAAAAGCGTTCATAAAAGCGGGTCCGCAATGCGTCGTCAGCCAGTAATCGCTCATAAGCCTCAACATCTTTCGTGTTTCTTACTTCCTTGAACGTGTCCCATAAAACCGAGTGTTTTTGTGGAAGCTTGGCAATCTCAACTTCGATGTCGGTTAGGATTCCTTCTAAATCGTTTCGCTCGAATGTGTCTAATGAACTATAAAGATCCAAAGCCCTATCGAGATTTTCCAACACACCGCGGTAATCAATGATGTATCCAAAGTCTTTGCCATCGTGGAGTCTGTTGACACGAGCGATGGCTTGAAGAAGGGTATGATCTTTCAGCTGGCGGGTCAAATAGAGTATAGTATCACGTGGCGCATCGAAGCCGGTTATTAATTTGTCAACCACAATAATGATTTCGGGGTTGTCAGCGTTTTTAAATGAACCAATTAGCTGTCTGTTGTATTCTTTTTCAGTTCCAAACCGTTCCATCATCCGTTTCCAAAAGCGTATAACTTCGGTTTTGTTTTCTGAATAGATATCTTCCTCGCCTTCGCGTTCATCTGGTCCTGAAATCAGCACCTCCGATGACACCATACCGAATTCATCGAGATATTTCTTATAAAGGAGTGCCGTCGCCTTATCCTGAGCCACGAGTTGCGCCTTAAAGCCAGTGTTTTGCCAATTATCTCGAAAATGTTCGCTTATATCCCAAGCAATCCTGGCAACTTTCTGTTCTGCTTTGTTAAGCTGATCTGTGGTGGCAAATTTTTTCTTAAGGTCAGCAGCTTGCTCCTTAGTCAGACGTTCCGTTATTTTCTCAAACCAATTATCTATCGACTCGGCATCAACCTTCTGTTCAACATGACGACCTTCATAGAGCAACGGCACCACTGATTTGTCTTCGACAGCCTGCGTTATCGTATAGGTATCAATCAGACCGCCGAACTTTTGGACGGTGTTCTTATCTTTCTTCATCACTGGCGTCCCGGTAAATCCAATATAGCAGGCCTGGGGCAATACTTTTCTCATCTTTGCATGAAGTGGACCATACTGGGTGCGGTGTCCTTCATCCACGAGGACAAAAATATTAGGGTCTTTTTCAGTGATCTCTTGCCTGCCCAATGCCGCCTCAAATTTGTCTATGACCGTCGTGATGATTCTTTCCCGGTGGGCAGTGATCAATTCGAGGAGGTCCCTGCCGGTTCTGGCTTGCACCGGTTCTTTGCCACAGTGGCGGAAAGTATCATATAGCTGATCATCGAGATCAACCCGATCAGTTACGAGTATGATCCTTGGATTCTGTATCTTCGTCGGTTCAAGCGCTATAGCCTTGGCCAGCATAACCATGGTCAGCGATTTGCCGCTGCCCTGTGTATGCCAGACAACCCCTCCTTTACGTTGTCCTCCAGCCTCATAGTCCATTATCCGTTTCATGATTTTTTTGACACAGAAATATTGCTGGTAGCGGGCGATTTTCTTTTCTCCGGCGTCATAAAGGATATAGCGATATGTCAGTTCGAGAAGACGTTCTGACCGGCAGAGCAGGTAGATAGCCCGATCCTGTTCAGTAATCTGGCGCTGACCTTCTTTCTCTGAAGCGTCACAATGTGCTCGTGCATATCTAAAAGGTCCCGAGAAAAGCTTGTCCTTTTCCTCCGGCAAAAGAGACCTATTGACATAATCCTTAAGGAGAGTTTCTGCTTCGGGAACCAGATCTTCCTTCCAGACTGACCAGAATTTGGCTGCTGTTCCTGTAGTGGCATATTTGGCTTCATCCATCGATACCGCTAAAAGCAATTGCGAATAAACAAAGAGCTGGGGAATCTCACCTTCCTTTTGATTGCGGATCATCTGCGAGATAGCTTCGGTCATTGGCTCTTTTTGCTTTGGCGATTTGCATTCGATTACAGCGAGTGGAATGCCGTTAACAAAGAGAACAATATCCGGGCGTCTGGTTTCGTAACTACCAGCTTTTTCGACCTCATATTCGGCAGTGCAGTGATATACGTTCCTTTCCGGTTTTTCCCAATCGATATACTGAAGCGTGAAGCTTTTTATGTCGCCATCGATCGATTGCTGTAGACTTTTGCCAAGGCAGATCAGGTCATAGATTTTTTCATTGGTGCGGATAAGGCCATCATACATAACTTCTTTAAGTGCTTGCAGAGCGGTGAGGATATTGCCCTCGGTGAACGGATATTCATGACCCTTATAGACAACCTTATTCATTTTTCTCAATTGCTCTGCCAGTATGTTTTCCAAGAGGACGTTAGAGGCTCGGCCCCCACGTTGGACAAGCGTCTCTTCTGGTGTCAGATACTTAAAGCTAAGGTTTTGGAGCAATTGCAGGGCGGGAATCTGCGAAACATGATCTTCTCTGAACGAGGGACCACTATCGATCATTACGCACCGCCTCGCTTTGAGGTTTCGACAGCGCTTTTATCATCATCATTCAATTTTACTCGAATTCGTCCAGTCAGCAATTGTTGCATCAATCCTTTTTTCTGCTGAGAGAGCATCACCAGTCTTTTTTGCAAAATGGCTACCCCCCAATCGCATGCATCAAGACAAGCGGCGATTTTTTTCTGTTCGTTGACGTGTGGGATACTGACTCTAATCCTTGAAAAGGCAGGAAATTTCAAATTAAGAGTGTCATTTACAAGGCCTTGGGAATACCTGTGAAATAAGTGGATTGTTGGCCCGTGTTTGAAAAGATGGGTAACATAACGTGATAACATATTCTTCTTGGGCACAACAATGGTATAAGCCGGACTGACTATTCCTTCAAGTTCAGAAACACCCGATACACCTTGCCACATGCGCATCGTGTTGTAGCCAATATCCCCTGGGGCAATTCGCTTATACTTGCTCTTATCCTCTGTGGAGCTATCTTTCCTGTCAACTTCCTCGCGAGGAATCACACCCCTGTCAGCAGTGATTGAGAGAAGATTCAAATCCAGCCTATTGATCTCTTTGCGTTCGGTGAATAGATCACCTAAGCGATACACTTGCCATTCTTGCCTTTTGAATTTCCCAAACCGCCTTTTCCCGGTCAACAGTTGTTGCATGAGTCCTTTTTTGAGCAAGGATTTGGCGTCGATGAGTTTCTGAGTTTGCTTAATGGCACGATCCCAGGAGGAGAGTGTAGCAGCGATTTTGCGCTGTTCAGAAAGAGGAGGTATCAATATTTTGGTTTCAAGTAAATCAGCACGTGTAATGCCAGGAATAAGGCCAACAGCCGCCGCATTGTATTTAGCAGAGTTTAGTATGACATGATAAAAAACGAAGTCCGCACACCATCCCGTGGGTCGTATTGCCATCAATTGGCGGCTAATACAGTAGCATCTGTCTGCTCGAATTACGCTTCCAGTACCTGAGCCTTTAACGGTTATTAGGATGTCTCCTTTCTGACATAAGACTTTGGGAGTTGCAACGTATTTTGCAGCTTTTATGGCTCCATCAGAAAAGTCAGCAGGGCCAGTTAGGTAAGGCGTATCTTCTGGATTTTCCGTGCAATAGATAGCTTCAACATGCTGGCCAGAAATTAGCTTGATTCCTTCGCCAAGTTTGCTTACAATCCACCCTCTAGGCACCATACTTGAGTTCCTTTATGAAATTGCAGATAATTTTCAATATCGCCTAATAATCATAGTATATTTACTATAAGCTCACCGCTTTTAGCGACACATATCCCATCTTTAATAATAAAGCATTCAATCCAGTGTGATCCTGTGTAAAGAGTGCTTTCTTTTTGTGTCAACCCACCAACCCCTGCTGTCTTTGAGTGAAAAATTTGACCTCTTAACCCGTTGGCTAGTTCGGCTTCAGATCCTGTATTTACAACTTGCCAAAATACATCAAATGGTTTTTGCACATCGGTATTCGCAGTAAAAAGCAGGTCATAGTGTTTAGGTAGAGCGGTGCTATTGCTTTGAAAGGCGTGCCATTGACCATTGTATTTGTAACGGCCATATATGTCTACAGAACTCCTTATTGCCATATTCCATTTTGGCTTTTCACGGTGAGGAACATCGAAGAAACTAGGTGTCTTGGTGATCATAGTCAAAGAAGCTGTGGATTCCGTTTTTCCTGTTTGCGGGAAGTGCTTTAAAGCTTCATTTATGGCTTTATCACCAATACAGGGTCTTATTACTTCTCCAAGAGATTGTATATTGCCCGAGCGTAATGCGGTGCCAAAATCAATCTGCGCTTGCGATAGCCATTTCCGAAATTTTTTCTCTCGATTGGGGTATTCTTGCCATTTATCAGCGAAGTTTTCTAATGGATTAACTGGGTTTGACACCCAATACACGCCATTTTTATTCTGAATATAATACGCCATCTTGCCGATTATGTTCATAAGTGCTTCACAAAGACTCGCCTCGTTATCATAGGCTTGCGCTGCAAGAGTTGTTATGATTATAGAGATTGGTTTATCATCTTGATCATCAGCAAACATGATATCCCGGTGACGCTTAAGAATCTGAACTGTCCGTTGCAGCGGTGTTTTCACTTTATATTCAGGTACATCATCTGTTCTGGCCTCAATTGCTCGCGCCATAATATTCCGCTGATAATCATATTGCTTTCTCATTCGTTCTTTAAACCAGTCAGCATAGCCTATCGGATTACTCCTAGGCCAATCGTTGTCTATTCGTTTATAATTCGGTGAAGTATTATCGGTAATAGATATGGCATGATCCGACAGTCCTCGCGGTACATTAAGTTGGTGAAGAATTAGTTTAAAAGAATCATCGTCGGGGATAGCTGGTAGTATATCCATATGGAATAACGCCTCACTGGCATATTTCAGCGTCCAGCAACGGCGCCCCTCTTCAGGTTGGGATTTCATATTATTTGCGTTAGCATAGGCGATTATTTCATGACCGACTAACTTTTTTAACTTTTCTTGGCTAATTACTGCTTTGGATAAATTTAATTGACATACCAGATCTATATCATATTCTTCTTGATCAGTAATAGGCTTTATGATCGTTCCCAATCTAAAAGAACCCTGGGGGTAGATTTCTGGCTCGGAATGAACGACAGCAGAAGCCTCTTTCTCCAACCACTTACCGATAGCCTGGTAACGTTTTTCAGCATTCGTGAAATACGTCTCTGAAATATCAAGCGATTCAGCGATATACCAGAGAAATTGATCAAATTGATCTTTTAATTCATCGGGTATCATATACACCCCCTGATTATTCATTGATAATGTTGAAAGTCTCAACAAATCCTCCACCTTTTCTGTTTTGATCATATATGCGAAATGGGAGATCAGCCTTGGGCATCCATACCCTGCCAATTTCAACTGCCACAGCTATCGGCACAGCCGGAAATAAATGAATCAACGCTTTTTCTCCATGTCTAGCCTTGATACCATTAAGCAGTCTGCGAAAGCATTGACGAAACAATGTTAGCTGCTCACGGCCTCTAAGATAATCGTTATTAGGATTTTCAATTTTCATTGTCCAGATTGAAATGTCATTTCCAAGTACTGATGTGATTCGGGAATTAATTATTGTGGCGCTAAGCGACAGGTTTAGAGCAACGGTTGGATAGTAATTATTAGGCTCTTCGACAACATAGTCAAAATAGGTGGGAGGATTTTGCCACTTCCAATCTGGCGGTTCTCTATGGAGTTGATATACTTCTGCAGCTGGGATGTCAGAAAGAAGAAAGCCAAGCTCTATAAGCAGGGGTTGAGGCGCGAAAGCGAAAACTGAATAATGCTTTACTTCGCTTGAGCTGAGTAAGGTTTTTACTTTTTGGTTAAACTGTCTTATAAGATTCTCGCGTTCCATCTCCCAAAATTTTGGCTCAAAATCTTGAAAAGAGCTATTTATCAAACTTAATTCTATCGCCTGGCGGTAAGCAGGATACCAATCCGGAGTCATTGCAGAATTTGCTTTGTCCCAACTCACTTGAGAAGAATGTTTGCCTATATTAGCGCCATATAATAGAATATGACTTTTTCTGCTCTCTATTAGTGATGTCAGTAACTCAATCCGCTCCTCGTGCCTTTTTTTCATTTCACGTAGCTTTTCGACCGTATGACCCTCTACGTCCTCCTTGTCGATTAGGCGGTGGTGCTCATCACAGCACAGCATCAGGTTAGAGAGATCATCTTTCAAAGTCTCAGACAAAACGGCATCGCCACGAGGTCCGTCCGGGCTATCTGCGATTATGTGAGCTATATATGAGATGTTAAATTCGACCTTAGTCAAGGAATCATACCATAATGGTTTGTTGCATCCCCGGTACTGGCATCTACCGCCTGCCTTCCCCCAAAGGCGAATCTTTACCTTTTCCGGAATGTGAGAAACTGACATAGTGGAATTCCTTCAATTAAATCCAAGTTCGGCGAGGTACTTTTTCATCTCGGTCCTTGTGCTGACTAATTCCGCCTCAAGCTCCTCAATCTCTTTCTGCACTGCCGCGATATCGATTTCCTTTTCTTCCTCAAAGGTGTCAACATAACGCGGGATATTGAGATTGAATTCAGCTTCCTTTATTTCATCAAACGTGGCACGATAGGCGTACTTATCGACAGACTTATAAGCCTTGTAAGTCTTGACGGTCTTTTCGATATCCTGTTCACGTAAGCGGTTTTGCTTTTTCATGTCCTCGTATTCTCTACTAGCGTCTATGAAAAGGATATCCGTCTTTTTCCCGCGTCCCCTGTCGAAGATAAGAATAGCCGTCGGGATGCCGGTGCCATAGAAAAGCTGTGCTGGCAGGCCGATGACGGCATCAAGCAGGTTCTCCTCGATCAGCTTCCGCCTGATTATTCCCTCCGAACCACCACGAAAAAGCACGCCATGAGGCACTATTACGCCAACTTTACCCTTACCTTCCACAGCAATCTCAATCATGTGGCTGATAAAGGCATAGTCCCCTTTGCTCTTTGGCGGAATTCCGCGCCAGAAGCGCCGAAAACGGTCTGTCTCAGCGACATCCGCACCCCACTTGTCCAGCGAAAACGGTGGATTGGCAACGACTATATCGAATTTCATCAGATCGTCGTGTTCTATTAGCTTAGGGTTAGTGATGGTGTCGCACCATTCGATTCGAGCGTTATCCTTTTCATGCAGGAACATGTTCATACGGCAAAGCGACCAGGTCGAGCCGTTGCTTTCCTGTCCCGCAAGGAAGAAGTTACCACTGCCGATCTCATTAGCGACACGGATCAGAAGCGAACCAGAACCACAGGCGGGGTCACAAATCCTGTCACCGGACTTTGGATTAACAAGCTTTGCCAGTAGGATAGAGACCTCAGGGGGGGTGTAGAACTCGCCAGCCTTTTTCCCAGCCCCAGCGGCAAATTTGCCGATGAGGTATTCGTAAACATTGCCGATTATGTCATGATTGCCGAGTCTCGATGGGCGCAAATCGAGCTTGGGGTTATTGAAATCTTCCAGAAGGTTCTTGAGGCGGCGGTTGCGCTCTTTGGTCTGACCCAGGGCTGGTTCGCTGTTGAAATCTATATTGCGGAAGACATTTTCGAGCTTAGCTTTGTTGGCATCCTCAATTTGTTCTAAGGCGATGTTGATAAGCTCGCCGATATTGGCTGCGTCACGCTTAGCATAAAGATTATCAAAATCGCAACCTTCGGGCACAACGAAACGCTCACGACTCAAAGCACGATTTACCCTCTCCTTATCACCTTGATATTTTTTCTCGTAGCTTTCCTTTTTATCTTTCCAGAGATCGCTCATGTATTTGATGAATAACATGGTGAGGATATAGTTCTTGTATTCCGACGGATCAATTGCGCCACGGAAAGTGTCACAAGCCCGCCAGACAATATCATTGATCTCCGATTGAGTGATTTTATCTGCCATTTATTGCTCCTTTATCTATCGATTTGCTTGATTTTTCGCATGCAAATTCCGTGAATAAGATTTTTGCGCCTCTCTATGATTTTTACGGAGATATCCTTTTCCTGACTGAGGAGATCCTCCAGCTTGATTACTGACTCTTGAATGTTCAAAGGCGGAATCTCTATATCGAGCATTTCAAAGTCCGATTTCGTTATGATTGGAATATGTGATCCTCGAATTTGAGATCTGAAGACGAGTTGAGACAACGGTTGATTGAGATACCATGCAATGTATTCAGATAGTATCTCGCTTATCTTGGGTTTGAGTATGAAGAAATAGTTCGCCGCCACAGTGTTTTTCAAATCATGTGGGTTTGCCCAGGCGAAATTCCTCTGCCCTCTCGAGAGAAAAAGGATATCACCCTTGTTCACAAGATAGCGTTCGGGGTCTCGGTCAGGCTTAAAGGAGTAAAGGCTCTCGGTATTTAGTTGACGGGTCTTGTTGAAATCCTTGATCTGAATTATCCGATAAATACCTTTCGGATCGGGCTCGATTTGGCCACGCGACTGATATCCGATTTGTATGTCTGCTATGTCCTTGATTCTCGATTTCATTTCACATCTCAATAAATTAAACAGTATTTTATATACTGATACGAAAATGAAAGGCTCTCGTTTGAGTTTGTCAAGAATAAAATGAATTATTTTTTATACTGACTGATTTAAAACATAGCAATCGGGTCTGCTTTGGCACAACTGAGACGTAGATAATAAGTTATGCGATTAACCCTCATTGGGTTTAGTAATTTGATGTGATTCTAAATTATAAGGCTACTCGCCAGATCTATAAACTAATGTACGCGTGATCTATGCACTTTGGATTCTTGCTATACTTTTTCCTCTATTTTCTATAAAGCTCGTCTTCAGTCGCGGTTGGTTACCTGTCATCACCCATCAAATCTCTATGGTGGAAACATCTTTTTTTGCCCGAATTTCTTTTGGTTGTAAATAACAAGGGAAATTCTTAAATTCAAAACTCGCTTTGGTGAATTAAACTCAAAGGTATCAAAGCAGACATGATAATTCAAGAGAGTGTTCTTTATCGTTTATGTAGTTTTTTGTTCGCGAGAAGAAAAGAAAGAAGAACTTGCCAGTCGCTTATGAGCTACTGTGAATGGAATACACCTTCAACACTAAATGTCTGTGGTGTTCCGTTCTGTTGCCCAAACAGTATCAATGACCATTCCAAAATGATAGAAAACCGTCCACAACAATATGAGAGAAAATCTGCATGGTAAAGGTGATTTTTGCAAAGTTGTTAGTTTTGTAAATATGCGCTGCACGGGTACCCATCCGTCACCTGTGTTAATAACAGATTTTAGAAACAATTGCGAGATGTCCGTTATCTTCGATTGTTTACTCGCTCCCTTGAAGAAGGGCTCACAAAGGACTCAAAGAACTCAAAATGGGCTCACGAACGACTTAGGAAAAAAGCATCGAAGAGGGATATCTGATGGGTCAAAACGGGCACTAAACGGGCAGTAAAGGCGCAAAAGACGCAAGAAAACAAACGACCCAAACACCTCATGAATGACTCATAATTGACTCATGTAGAAACATTGGAGGTGCAATCAAAAAGGGGCATGATGTCCGAAATATGTCCGAAATATGTCTGTTATATACGAGGAGATTGATAGGCTAAATAAGGTTGGGATAGACTTGGCAAATAGTAATCGAACAAGGACTTCGTATCGCAGGTCGTTCAATCCCTCAAGAAATTCAACCTTTTTCTCATCTCCACTAAAACAGCGTCCAAGTCGGGCAACGGACGAACCAATCTTCCCAACTCTCTTTCCCAGTAAGGTCTCAAGACCTCTTGCAAATCTGGCGGGAAAAATTGAGCGGTTCTTTCAAACTTGATCTTTTTAACCTCGCACTTCTTGAAAAACAAGCTTCTGGTTTTCTTTTGATTTGGTTTCAACTTTTGAAGCTGCCAAACATCATAATAGTCTCTGCATTTGCTTCTTTCAATCAGTGCCCTGAGTTTCTCTGCGAAAATCTCCTCAAGAGATTCAACTTTCAAATTGAAGTTTGGGTAATCTGAATAGGCTTGCTTGAGCTTCCGCGAACGAACAGCGTCCAAGACACCCTCTTTTGTCACATCCAACTTAACCCAGTTTCTTCCGAGCAGAGCATCATACTGCATTTTCAGCTGTAAATACAGTGGATTGAGATGCTGGCTTTTTATCTTGAACTTAATCCCGCTTGCTCTCTCTGATTGTGCCAAAGCTTGCTCAATTTGTGGCAGGACGTGGCTTAGGTCTTCTTCGGGAAACGCAAAATCTAAGTCCTCGGATAGTCTCCAAATCTCAGGGAAATAGATTTTTGATAGAGCTGTTCCACCCTTGAAGACCAGACCAGGAATCTTGGAGACACTGAATAAAAGCCAGCCTAGAACATAATCTTTCTCAATCATCTGCAGGCTGAGATTTCTCTGCCTTGCCTTTTCCAAGAGTTCCCTTTTGTCAATCAATACATCCACCCCTCAGGATTGATATCCCTGTTTATCAGAAGCCCCCACTTGGAATTGTGCTTGCCTTTTTTGGGCGAAAGTTTGTCCAATGCAGGATAACCTTTAGATGGCTTAAAGTCTGCAAACACAAATTTGTATTTGTCCAGCAGTCCTACCTTTTCAAGAATGAAGCCCAGTCTTTTCAGGATCGTAACATTCTTCGATCTTTCAGCGTAATCCTTGATCTTTTTGAAGTCTAATTCTTGATGAGAGAAGTAGATTGATCTTGCCACCTCGTCGATTCCACCTGCATGCTCCGGGTGATCCAAACAGTCAACTATGGTTTTCTCCGGATCGGAGACTTTTACTCCACTGCCCTCTACCTCGATCTCCATTATTCCGTAAAACTTGTTTCTCTCCAGCCTTACAAAATGGTACTCCACATCCAGAATTTCAATGGGCTTCTTTGCCTGTGTGGTAGCGATAAAAGTGGTGCTTGGAATTTGGTCTGAAAGTCCATGGTAGTTCAAGGCCGACCAAAAGCCGATATAGTAAGGCTTAACTAAGGAGGAGGCAATGACAAAATTATGAACAATGAAGCTGTCCGCTCCCTTGATC
>Ga0315274_10010975_pt1 | contig 13005 bp, 11 predicted proteins | sample YL17G02_20_MG_FD_203700 | JGI IMG/M metagenome (GOLD analysis project Ga0315274, IMG submission 203700) | Sediment microbial communities from Yellowstone Lake, YNP, Wyoming, USA - YL17G02_20 | ecosystem: Environmental > Aquatic > Freshwater > Lake > Sediment | place: USA: Wyoming | collected... | reverse complement strand
ATAGTGACTGACCAGCAGGGCCTCAAATCAGAAGATTCAGTAACTATCAAGATAAGGCCTATAAATGAAACCTGCACTAATTCAAATGTCCCTCTGAACGGATGCGGGAGAAGCTTTGGATTAGCATATGAATCCTGGTGCAATCCTCTAACTAGAACTGTCATCAGCAATTGCAGCAAATGCTTCTGCTTCAGCGACAGATTCTGCGACAAGAGCTCAGGAGGATGTATAGTGCCTGACTGCACCAATGGAGACATTTCAACATGCAATGGACTAACCGGATGCTTATACAACGGAACAAAATGCATGAGCTGCGTTGACATAACCAGAACCGAGATGTACTGCTCATTCTACACAAATCCAGATGAATGCACCGGGGACAGATGCAACATCGGAGACTTGTCTCAAGGACAATGCGTCTGGAATTCTGCCACAAGCAAATGTGATATGCAGAAAACAAGCACTGTGAAAAAAGCAGAATGCGCAGGCGTCAGATGCACGCAGAGCGTTGATTGCGTGCCTGAAACAGGATATGATATTAAATGCAGCGCAAGCGGGGGTGCCGGAGGAAATGCAGTAACCTGCTGCAAGGAATGCCAGCTCACCCAGGGGCAATTAACCGGAATCGCCTGCGGAGGCGCTTCAGGCCTGCAGGCAGTCATGCCTTTATTTGAATTAACTCAATTTATTATAGTTATATTGATTATTTTTGGGTATTACCTTGTTACGTTCTTTCATATCATCAATATCAGATCGAGAAAATAAATAAATTGAATTCTTATAACCTGGCTTGACCTTTCGGCCAATTTCAGAAATTAATGCAATTCTGTCTATCCTTTCAACAGTTTCTCCTATCTCCTCTCCAGCATGCTTTGAATTATAAAAGATTATACCATTATCCTTTCCGAGATAATCAAAAAAAGACTGCATATCAATAAAATATCTTTTTCCCTGCCTGCTATCTTTAAGTTTCTTATATTTCAGTTCTTTCATCTTCATTAAACCATAAATCGCATAGGGGGAAGTTAAGGCCAGTCTTTCAGCAATCTCTTCGACCATGAAATATTTTTCCGGCTTGATTGAAAATTGTTTAAGATAATTTTTTCTTTTAAATGAATATAAGCCAACTGCTTTTCTGAGAGATTCTTTATCCCATTTGAATTCTTTATCAAGTTTGAATTTATCATGTCTGAATTCTTCAGCAATGTCTTCTAAAGAACGGTGTTTATTTCGGAGTTCCTCACTCAGGACAAAAAGTTCCTTGATATTCTTTATTTCATTATACATATCAAATGAATCTTTTAGGAATCTAGCGTCTTCCAAATCAATAGAATAAAAGAAAGATTTGAGGAGTTTCTTCTTTGCTTTCAAAAGTCCGCTTTGTATATATCTCTTTAAGGTTCTATCATTTATTTTGAGCAATTTAGCAGCTTCTTCTGTATTTATAGTGTTACTTTGAAATGACATCATTAAATAAGACATAATCTATTTAAAAGCTTTACCACTAAATTGAGCATGTCAGGACCAGGATTTGGCAAGCACAAGCTGAAAATCGATGCATATATCCATGAAAAAGGAAAAAGCAATGCAAGGATTACTCACATTGACCTTGAAGGCCCTATTTCAGAAATCATCAGGCCGGGAGAAATAACATTTATCAGGGGCAAGCCAGGAGGCGCATTCATCGCCCTGAAAAAAGACATGATAAAAAGAGCAGAATCAAAAATCAAGAGAAAATGAAAACAAAAAGAAAGGCAAAAATAATTGCAATCCTGATATTAACAGCATCGTTATTAGTTGGATTTCTCGCAGGCTATTTGATAAATCTGGGCAAGCCTGTCACAGATGCAGCAGAAAAAAAGGCAGAGAAAGGAGAGCTGCCTGCTGATTTGCTCAGCACAGCCGGATTTGAAAATGTCGAGAATATAGACCTCGAACCTCCGACATTGATGCTTTCAACAAACTGTTCCAGGCTGGATATGAACATAACTGACGACCAGATATATTCAATAGGCTATGCTCTTAATAACATCTCAACTCCAAGGCCTCTGACACATGACATCTTCAAAAGCCTGATTGACAATTATAACATAGAAATCCTGCAGATAAAGATAGATTCAGTCAATGATGAGGGCATTTACAAGGCAAAGATAATATTCAGGCAGGAAAACAAAGTTTTAATACTGGATTCAAGGCCTTCTGATGCAACCGGCCTTGCAGTCAGGACAAATCAGACAATCTGGATAAAGAAAGATATTCTTGACAAATACTCAATAAATATCTGTTAAAGTGATGTCAACTATTCCTAAAAAATAATCTATTGACTCTTAACTCAAGTTCTCAGAAAGATATCCTATCACTGGCATCCTTTTCTTCATGCCTCTGAACGTCTCGACCATCTTCTTCATCATCCAAAGCTCAAACAGCCCCCAGTAGACAAGTGAAACAATCGGGATCCATTTGCCCCAGCTGCTTGCTCCCATTGAATCAATGATTGCAAATATGCCGTAGATTACTGCATAAACAACACATGCAAAAATTGAGAAGAATGTTGCCTGAAGCCCGTGGAATCTCATGAATTTGTCATCTTTCTTGGCATTCAGGAAAACAATGATTCCAGAGACAAATCCAAGAATATAAGCCAAACCCTGGACTATTTTTAATGGAGGGAACTCTTTCTTTTCCTCCTCAACAACAGTGCTTTGAGGGATAGGCTCAGTTGCAACAGCTGTTTTAGGCATTTTTTCCCTTGCAATCATGATTGCTCTTCTTACAGCGACCCTTGAATGGCCCTGATTCATCAGCGCTGTTTCCAGCTGGTCAACAGTATAATTCTTTTTTAGATTGCGCTCAACATAATCAGCCATTCGCTTCATATAATCGCCTGCTCTAAGTTCCGCCATTTTGACCTTTTTACCCTTTTATTATAATAGGATTTCTATTTGCATATTTAAATAGTTTTCTACTTTCTGAAACATATTTTGCAGACATTTCCGACGGTAAATTTATTTCAAAACCTTTAAAAAAGCATCATCACTCTTTAATCCATGCCGGGATGGCCCAATGGTACGGCGCAGGTTTGCTAAACCTGTTTCCCTTCGGGATATCTGGGTTCGATTCCCAGTCCCGGCGTAAACATCAAAAATGGAAAAAAGAGCTGCTTTGAGTTTTTCAAGTTCCACTTTAGTGATAATAGTCATATCCATCCTTATTCTTGGCCTTTCAGTGCTGCTGCTTACCAATATAGTTGACATGACCAAAATAATTAATCTAGAAAAGACAGCACCAGGCTACTTTGAGACTTCTGTATACCCTAAAGAGGGAAAGATAGGCACTTCATTCAAAATTTCATTCTCAGTTTATAACAAGACAGGAATCGAGTTTGTCACAGCCAACATCCTGAAAAGCAGCAATGCAATAGATTCATCAAACCTTTACGATGATGGCAATCATGGTGATGAAAAGAAAGATGACGGGATATTCAGCGGAAGCTGGGATTCAGGAAACAACAAAGAGGGCAGTTATGACATCAGTTTCACCGCAAACGGCCCGAATGAGCAGAGATATCAGAATGCGACATCTTTTTTAATATACAAAGGCAACTGCCTTAATCTGGTCAATTCAGGTCCAAGCGATGACAGGATAAACATCGTATTCCTGCCAGTTGGCTACAAAAGCCTGGAAAAATTCAGAAATGATATCTTGAGGCACATTGACCTGAATTCAAGAAACAACGGATTATTCAGTTTTGAGCCATTCAAGAGCAACAAAGGCCGTTTTAATGTGTATTATGTCAATGAAACAGTAAATCTTGGCTGCAGCCTGGACTGCGAAGGGATTCCAAGCATGATGTGCTGCAATGATGACAAGATTGTTGAGGCAGCATCTCAATGTCCTGCTGACCAGATAATTGTCCTGGCTGACAAGCCCCAGTTCTGCGGAAGCGCAACTTTCTACGCAAAGATATGCAGCTATGGCATAAGCCCTATGGTTATGATGCATGAATTCGGCCACAGCTTCGGAGGATTGGGAGATGAGTATAATTATGAGGAAGTCTATCCAGAATATGTGAAGACAATAAACTCCTATGAACTGAATTTCCCAAACTGCGACAAACCAGGCTGCGAGAAATGGAAAAACATAACTGATGAATGCTGGAAGGGCTGCAGCATTTCCGCACTGTTCAGGCCTACAAAGAGCAGCTGCATAATGTACACTTACGTTCCGGAATTTGATGCAGTGGATATAATGCATATCAACAGCCTGCTGCGCAACTACGGAACCTCAGCAGCAGACCCTCAGGTATTGTCAAGGTCAGCAGCTCCGGTAGGCAAGAGCTACTTCCTGAACATAAATTACAACAATGGAATTGTGACTGCCAATAATGTCTATCTGGCCCCTGGAAATTTCAAAACTCCTGACAGGAAGATTGACATCGAGACGCTGACAGGCAGGCTTGTGTCTTTTGACAACAAAGTGGTTGAAAATTTCACTTTCGAGATTCCAAGAGTCCTGTGGCCCCCTATGTCTGAAAACGGCACGCAATACTCTCCAATAATAAAAGACAAATTCAATTACACTCTTACAATTCCCTACTCAACAGAAGGGAAAACATTTGAGGCATATGACAAGGGAAGAAATAAAGTGCTGTCAGTGGATGTCGGCTATCTGGCCAGCACCTGCGGCAACAATAAGTGCGACCCTCAGGAAAACTTCTTGGAATGCCCGCAAGATTGCAGGCCAGGCAACTATGACAATCTGTGCCTTGCAGCATCTGACAATGTCTGCGATCCTGACTGCAAGGGCAAAGACCCTGACTGCAGAAACATAATAAATGTAATAAAAGAGAATCTTACAATAATGGTCCTGCTGAGTGCGCTGGTTATTTCTCTGATTCTGCTTCTGACAGCAAAGCCGTCAAAAAGCAGGAGATAACACAAATCTTAAAAGCGCATTTTTTCTTATTCAAATATGATAGATGTGCATTGCCACCTGGAGCAGAAGGATTATGACAAAGACCGAGAGGAAGTCATTAAGGCCTGCAAAAAAGAACTGAAGGCAGTCATAAGCAGCTGCGCTGACCCGCGAGACTGGCCATTCACCCTGGAAATGGTCAAGAGATATAAGGGATTTGTGTTTGCAACAGCGGGCATCCATCCTGTTTACATAAAAGAAATCAAGGAAGAGAAAGAGGAAGTTTCAAAGTTCATAGAAATTCTCAAAAAGGAAGCAAAAGAGAAAAATATAGTTGCAATAGGCGAGATAGGGCTTGACTACTACTGGGTCAAGGAGAAATTATGGCATGAAAAGCAGAAAGAGCTTATGGTTAAATTCATCAACCTGAGCAAGGAACTGAAGCTTCCGCTTGTAATACATTCAAGGGACGCGATGTCTGACACAGTCTACATCCTTGAGCAGAACAAGGCAAAGCATGTCTTGCTGCATCTGTTCGGGGACAGAAAACTGTTGCCAAGAGTGATAAAAAACGGATGGAGCATTTCAATCGGCCCGATAGTCAAGCGTTCAAAGGAGCACAAAAAGATAGTAAGGGACATGCCATTGGACAAAATCATGCTTGAGACAGATGCCCCATGGTTTGGAGAGGAAGGAAAAAGAAACACACCTCTTTCAATCAAGCAAGTGGCTGAAAAAATAGCAGAAATAAAGAAGATAACATTCGAGGACGTCTGGAGGCAGTGCGCCCTCAACGCGATAAAGTTCTTCAGCCTTCCGCTGAAGATTTAAAATGGAACAACTACAGCAAATTTTAATCATAGCAGCAACACTATTGGGTATACCAGCTGGTTTCATCATAGCCGGCATGACAAAAGAAGAGCTTAAGCCTGGAAGAAAATGGTTCAGCATAATTTCGTTCTTTTCAATGATTGCAATGATTGCAATCATAGCATATTATACCCTCTTCGCAGAAATGGAACTGCTGATTGCAGGAATAATGATTTTGATAATCCTGATTGCGCTATTCCTATTCAGGAAAGCCCTATTGTTCTATATTTCAATAGCTGCGCTGCTGGGGATTAGTATCTTCAAAATAAATTCAGACACCTTTACTCTTCTAATCTCAACATTCAGCTTCATTTTCCTTATAACTATAACAGCATATTCACTCTCATTCAAAAAGAAAAAATTGAAGAAACGAGGTAGGCGACAGCAACACTAGAAATCCCAAGAAATAGACCAATTACTATTTCTTTTTTCTTTCCCCTGTTCAAATAATTCGAAGAGATAAGTAATCCAAGCCAAAGCAAAGATGAGAATATTAGATATTCAATTTCTTGGTAAAAGATGTTTGTAAATGTTAACAAAATCAGACTTCTGGAGACATAAAAATCAGATTTCTTAACAAACAAAGATAACAGAAACAAAAAAAATGCGGCGATGATGAGCTGATAAAGAAATGGTTTATAGCTTACAATTAATGCTCTGATAATGACTATAAAATAAAAAGGGATGCTTCCCAAGGCAATGATATCTCTTGCAGCCTCTTTTTTCCAATCTTTCTTCTGACGTTTCATCATCCAAAAAGTCATCATTTATTTAATTAGTTTTCTATGTGATACAAGAAGCATAAGCTATAAAAATGAATGTCTATTCCTTGATTTATGTTGTATCTGATTGGACTCGGGCTTGACAGGAAAGACATTTCATTAAAGGCGCTTGAGGCAATAAAGAAATGCAAGTTTGTCTACCTTGATGTATACACAAATGTCTTCCATTACAAGATTTCAGACATTGAAAAAGCGATAAAAAAGAAAATAATCAAGGCGGGCAGGCAGCTGATAGAAGACGGAGCAGAAATACTGAAAAATGCCAAGAAAAGTGATGTTGCGCTGCTGATTTCAGGAGACCCTCTTGCTGCAACAACTCATATTGATATAATGCTTCGCGCAAAAACTGAAAAAATAAAGGTAAAAGCGATTCATGCCCCTTCAGTATTCACAGCAATTTCAGAAACTGGATTGCAGCTTTACAAATTCGGGAAGACAGCGAGCATTCCGAAATGGACCCAGTCTTTCAGGCCCGAATCTTTTTTTGATACAATAGAATCAAATCTGAAAATCAAGGCCCACACATTAGTCCTTATAGATATAGGCATGTCAGTCAATGAAGCTTTGAGTGAATTAAGCGAAGTCAGCAATAAAAGAAACATCAAGTTAAAAGAAATAGTCATCTGCGAAAGGCTTGGAACTGATGAAGGCAAAATAATTTATAACAAGCCTGAGATTCTAATGAAAAAAACATTCAAGCTGCCTGCTTGCATCATAATTCCTTCAGAACTTCACTTTATGGAAGCCGAGGCTCTAAAACAGTTTAAGTAAAGTTAAAAAAGCTGAAATTCCCTAAACATAACAGGAAAAAGAGGACAAATGAAGAAATTTTGGGTTATTATCTGTCTTTTAAGTGCATTATTGATTAGTGGGCTTGCTACTGTTTTAGCATATTCCTGCCCTAATGAACCTACTCCAGGAACATTATGTGATTTAAATACTGGGGGTAATTGGAATACTAATGACAAAAAGGATTGTACTGTAAATCCTGCTTCCTGTAATCAAGCTAATAAAGACTTTTGGTTATGGACAGCCAATTATGATTATTTGGATTATCAACCAACACACTATGATAATCATGTAAGGGGGCAGTATATGCATATCAAAACTTATGATTGTTGTTTTGGAGCATGCGGCTGGGTAGAAAAAGTAGAATTTAGATATGCCTGCAGCTCAAGGAAAAGAAGGGCAGGAGGCCCCGCTCTTTTAAATACTTGCTTTGACAAAAAATCAGGCCAAGATAGCAGAACCTCTACAATAACTATTTTAGATGAAACATTCTGTAGAGATGCTTGTTTAAATGATGCAGGAACAGCAGATTTAGGAGTATGTTATAATTATGATGATGCAAATGGTTGCCCCGCAATTGCTGAAGGCAATCAGGGAAGAGGAGGATGTAATTCTCCAGGAAATGCATGCGATGGAGCTGGAAACTGCGTAACTGGTTATCAATGTGCTGCAGCAAGCCTACCAAAACTCAAAGTAATTAATGAATGCACTAATATAACTCAAGTTTGTTCAAATCATCAATGGACAGATTCTGGAGGAAATATATATTATCTAGATCAATCATGCAATTCTGGAAATGGCATTTGCAATGCAACTGGAAGTTGTGTTCCATTATCACTTAATGCCTATTGGGCAGACCTGTCTGGAAAAAAAATAACCAACTCAAACAAAAGTGTTACTGTCCAGCTGATTGCTGAATCTGCCGTTAAAGACAAAATAATTAACTTTAAAATAAACTCCTCATGCAGAGAAATTCCTCTTACTCCTCAAACAATCACTGGAGGAAAAGCAATTACAACTTGGATGGCAGATAACTGCAGCAAAGGGAACTGGACATTCAATGCAAGCTATGCCTTTTTACCTAAAATTTCTACAACTTCAGAATTATTAAATGTGGACAAAACGGAGCAAATTGCAAATCCAAATGCAACTATTGTCTCACCAAAATTCGCGCAGATATTTTTAACTAACGCTTTTATACCTTTTAACCAGTCTTCATTTGATGATTATTACCCTATAAGCTGGACCTGGGATTTTGGAGAAACAGCTGACTGCGGAAGCGATGGCAGCGGCAAAATAATCTCAGGAAGCTCTGACGGAAAAAATTATCTAAAATATAATATCAGCTGCAAATATTCCAAAGGGGGAGACAAGACTGTAGTTTTAACAGTAAGTTCAGGAACAGGAACAAAAGCCAGGACAAACTCAACCAGGGTCAGAATTCTTATTGATGACCCTGCAAAAAATGACCAGCCTGTTGCAATTATCTCATTTCCACAAGATAATGTAATAGCCACAAGTGGAACAATCGTGCAGTTTGATGCATCTAAAAGCATTGATGCTGAAACCTCATTTGACAAACTGAATTTCACATGGTTCTTCGGGGACGGCACATCAACAGGGCCGACATCCGGAAAGAATGAAGGCGCAAAAGTGGAGCATCTCTACACCTCAAGCTCATCAAAAGAAGTGAAGATGCCTGTAACCCTTGTAGTTAATGATGAGCAGGGCAACAGCTCAAAGGACCAGATAACTGTCAGAATATCAACTATAACTGAAACCTGCAAAGACAAAGATAACAAAATTACAAATGTAACCCTGAATGCCTGCGGAAAGAGCTTTGGATACGCATCTGAATCCTGGTGCAATTCTGCAACTCATGTTCTTATCAGCAACTGCAGCATCTGCCCCTCCCCTGGCGACTGCGGCAGCAATAATTTTTGTGACAAAAACACAGGAAATTGCATAGAACCAAAATGTGAAAATGGGGACAGTTTAACATGCAATGGAATAACTGGATGTTTATATAACGGAACAAAATGCCTAAGCTGTGTAGAAATAACTAAAACAAACATTTACTGCTCATTCTACAAAAGCCAAGATGAATGCAAAAAGGACAGATGCAACATCGGGGATATATCTCAAGGCCAGTGCGCATATGGATTCAACAAATGCGATTTGCAGAAAACAAGCACAGTGAAAATACCTGAATGCGCCGATGTCAAATGCACACAAAAAGTTGACTGCTTTGACAATAAATATTTAGTCACGTGCACTTCGAACGGAGATGCTGCAAAATGCTGCAAGGAATGCATGCTCACCAAAGGCTCGCTGGATGACGTTGCCTGCGGAGGCGCTGCCGGAACTAGGGCTGTAATGCCTTTCTTTGATTGGCCTCAGCTGGTCGCCGCAATTGCAATAATCTCACTATTCTATTTCTTAAGAATAAAAAGAAAAAATAAAATTAAGTAAAAAAAGAAAAATAAAAGAAAAAATCAAAATTCCTCGCTGTCTTGCTCCACAATCTCGACTTTAGGCTCTTCCTTGACTTCTTTCTTCGCTTTCTTTGGCTTTTTCTCTTTAACCTGTTCTTCCGGGGCTGCTGCCTGCTCTGCTGCTGGAGCTGCTGACTCGCCTGCAACCTCTGCAAAAGCCACTTTTCTCAGCACCTTGGTTATTCTGATTTTCGCTGTCTCACCTTCCTTTTTTCCAGGCACAAAGACTACAAAGCCGTTGACTCTGGCAATGCCGTCTCCCTTCTCTCCGACAGCTTCTATCTTCACATCAATAACCTCTCCTTCCCGGACAGGGGCTGGCCTAAATTGCGGTCTAAAGAATCTATCCATTTATATAAAAAACCTCCATTCACACATTATACTGGCACACAAGAAACAGAAACTTCCCATCTCAGTATGCATAAAGAAATAAGCTTTAAATAGTATTTAAATTTTACTTTAAAATAGAGGAAAAAAGAAGGTGTCAAAATAAAATGTTGGACTTCAAAAGAATTGAGGAAGAAGCGCTTAAGTTCTGGAAAGAGAACAAGATTTATGAGAAGGCCAGAAAAAAGAATGAAAAGGGAAAAAAATTCTACTTCCTGCAGGGGCCGCCTTACACTTCAGGAAGGCTGCATATAGGCCATGCCTGGAATAATAACATGAAGGACATAGCCATGAGATTCTTCAGGCTTAATGGATTTAATGTCTGGGACAGGGCAGGATATGACATGCACGGGCTCCCAACAGAAAATGCTGTCCAAAAAGAGCTGAAGCTGCCTGATAAAAAAGCCATAATCAATTACGGACTGGACAGATTCTCCAAAAGATGCATGGATTTCTCAATGAATAATGCAAAGATGATGAATCAGGATCTGAGAAGGATGGGGATATGGATGGATTTTGACAATGCCTACCTTCCAGTTGAAAATGATTTTATGAGTTCTGAATGGCTCCTGATTAAGACAGCCTATGAGCAGAAAAGGCTTTACAAAGGAAAAAAGGTGATGCAATGGTGCTCAACATGCGAAACAAGCCTGGCAAAACACGAGCTGGAATATGAAAATGTCAAGGACAACAGCATTTACCTGAAATTTAAAATCAAAGATAAAAATGAGTTTCTCATCATCTGGACTACAACCCCCTGGACAATACCTTTCAATCTTGCAGTGATGGTAAATCCAGATATAAAATATGCAAAAGTCAGGGCAGACGATGAAGTCTGGATTATCGCAAAAGACTTGGTAGGGGAAATAGAAAAGATAACTGGCAAAAAACTCAAGATTATAGAATTGATTTCCGGAAAGAACCTTGAGGGATTAAGATATATTCATCCTCTTTATTCCGAGCTCAAGAAACAGTTTGATTCTATCAAAAGCAAGAATCTGCATACGGTCATTCTGTCAAAACAATATGTAACAACTGAAACAGGGACAGGGCTTGTGCACAGCGCGCCTGGCTGCGGTCCTGAGGATTTTGAAGTGGGAAAAGAGTATGGTCTGGAACCTTTTAATCTCATAAATGAGAAGGGAGTGTTTGAAGACATGGGAAAATTTACAGGATTGATTGCAAATAAAGATGATGATAAGTTTACCGAAGAGCTGGATAAAAAAGGCGCTTTGATAAAACAGACAAAAATAGAACACGAATATGCCCATTGCTGGAGATGCTATAGCCCGGTTGTATTCAGGGCAACAGAGCAGTGGTTCCTGAAAACCGAGGACCTGGTCAAAAAAATACTTGATTATGACAAAAAGATAAAATGGGTTCCAAGAACTGTGCAGAACAGCTATGAAGCATGGATCTCAAATCTGAAAGACAACGGAATAACAAGACAGAGATTCTGGGGGACTCCGGTTCCGATATGGGAATGCAAATGCGGAGAAATAGAGGTGATAGGCTCGCAGGAAGAATTGAAAAAAAAGGCGATAAATCAGATTCCGGAAAATCTTCATAAGCCCTGGATAGATGAAGTGAAGATAAAATGCCCTAAATGCAAAAAAGAGATGAAAAGAATACCTGATATCATTGATGTCTGGATAGACTCCGGAACAGCCTCCTGGAATTGCCTGTACTATCCTCAAAACAAGGAATATTTCAAAAAATTCTTCCCTGCAGATTTGATACTTGAAGCAAGCGAGCAGGCCCATTTATGGTTCAGCATGCTCCAGATATGCTCCACAATAATGTTCAAGAAATCGTGTTATGACGGCGTTTTCAGCCACGGCATGATTCTTGATTTCCAGGGAACGAAGATGTCAAAATCACTTGGGAATATCATTTCTCCCTATGAGGTTATAGACCAGTATTCTTCTGAGATACTGAGGTATTATATCTGCGAGACAAAGGCCGGAGAAAATATAAATTTCAACTGGGAGGATGTGAAGCAGAAGCAGAGAAATCTGATAATCCTGCTGAACACTGCCAATTATCTTTCACAGCTCAGAACAAATGAAAACAAAAAGCTCGGGCTGGAAGAGAAATATCTCATGTCCAAACTTAATTCCTCCATCAAAAGAACAACGGAGCTGTTCAAGGCATTCCGCTTCGATGAAACAATCACAGAAATGGAAAAACTCTATCTGGACATTTCAAGAATCTACATCAAGATGACCCGTGACAAGAGCTCAGAGAATCCGGGCATTGTTTATTTTGCATTGAAAGAAGCCTATGTCAGCATGCTGAAGATGTTTTCAACAGTCTGCCCGTTAATCACAGAATATGCATGGCAGCAGCTGAGAAAAGACAAAATAGTCAAAGAGGAGTCTGTCCATCTGGCTGAATGGCCTAAAATCGATGGGAAAAAAATAGACCAGAAGCTTGAGGAAGAGTTTGATGTGGCGCTGGGCATAATTGAGGCCGGCTTTGCAGAAAGAGACAAAGTGCAGATAGGACTGAAATGGCCGCTTGCAGAAGCAAAAGTTGCCTGCCAAAAAATACCCTCCAAAGAAATACAAAAAATAATAGCAAAACAGCTGAATGTGAAAAAGATATCAGTCAAAAAAGGCGAGTTAAAAATCAGCCTGGACACAAAGATGACCCCTGAACTGGAGGCGGAGGGCTTTGCCAGAGAGATAGTCAGAAGAATCCAGGACGCAAGGAAGAAGGCGGGAATGCAGAAATCCCAAAGTATTGATTTACTACTGATTGTGGAC
>Ga0315274_10010974_pt1 | contig 13007 bp, 10 predicted proteins | sample YL17G02_20_MG_FD_203700 | JGI IMG/M metagenome (GOLD analysis project Ga0315274, IMG submission 203700) | Sediment microbial communities from Yellowstone Lake, YNP, Wyoming, USA - YL17G02_20 | ecosystem: Environmental > Aquatic > Freshwater > Lake > Sediment | place: USA: Wyoming | collected... | reverse complement strand
TTCTCTCGTATACTCGATCACGGCGTGACGGATCTGGTTGTCGGCCTGCGTATTGAGGAACAGAATGCCACCCCAGTAATCGCTTTCCCGCCGTGTGAAGACGATCGGCCGCGCGGCTGTGCCTGCTGCCAGCAGCCGTCCTCCTTCTACACGCAACGCGTGATCCCTGGCGAATTGGAGCGTCACGCCCGGCTGGATCGTCAGTGTGAGACCCGCCGGCACAACGATGTCCTCGGTGATGACGTAGGGAGAGGCGCTGGTGAACAAGGTGGTATCTTCTGTCAGTGTGCCGCTGTGGAAATCCCAATGCACCGTGATCGTGCGGCGGTGCAGCCCATCGGTGACGACGAAGACGTTGTCCCGCGCCCACAGCGCGCTCGTGTAGCGCCAGGTCGTCGCCGTCGGATAGTGCACCGCGTTGCCGTTAACGGTGACGTCGCGCAGCGGAGAGCAGTCTCCTTCCAACGTCACCGTTTGGCGGGTCGTGGCAAAGTCTCGCCCGCCGTTGGTCTTGATCGAGAGCGTCGTAGCAGGTATCTGGGCGTTCAGCGCGGGGATGCGATTCGTGACGTACCACCTGAGTTCATCCTTGTCCCCGCTGCCCACCACGTCTGGCAGCGCGTCGATGCGCGGGAACATCTCCGCCGCCGAGAACTCGTCCGCGACCAGGCTGGCAATCTCCTGGTAATACCGCCGTGTCAAGTCCGGGTAGTTCAGGATACGGCGCACGACCTGTGGCCCCAGCCAGTTCGGCTCCCAGATCGAATGGCTGGGCAGGAGGAACGTGTAATCGTGATCCCACGAGATGAGGACGAAGCGGCCATCGGAGGGACGGTGGTAGAGAAAGTAGTCGTCGCCGTTGCCGATCCACAGCGCCCCTTCGTGGTTGTCCAGTACGGCCTGGACGGCGAACCAGCGCAGCCACTCGTCGCTGTCGGCCACCGCTTCAACCTGGGCGCGGAAGGTGGTGCCAGGGGTGTTGCTGAGGACGTCCGTCAGCGCGATGACGTCGGAGTAGTCGTCCACTGGTTCGTTGGTCTTCTTGACGTAGTAGAGGCGGTACGCATCAGGGTCCGGGCCGCGATAACTCAGGTCGGCGTGCTCGGTGCCCCGGTAGAGGTTGCCGCTGTCGTCGCCGGGGAAGTGGGCCTCCAGGAAGTCGTGGTCCACGTTCTCGACGTCCAGGTAATCGCCCTGCCGGTTCTCGTTGACGAAGAGCGTCACGAAGCGCGTATGGGGGGCCGGTAGCCCGGCGCGCTGGAAGAGGTCGTGGGCCAGCGCCTCACGTCCCAGTTCGTCGCTCACCAGGTTGATCCGCTCCCGGCTCTCGAACTCGTGCTCGTCCGGGAATTTGACGCGGTAAGGGCGGGGGGTGAAGGTGCGGGTGTCGCCCCGGTAGCGCAGGCCCACGTCATAGAACGCCTCGCCGCCGTAGACGAAGGCCGCATCCAGCAGCACGTTCGAGGTGATCGGCCGGGTGACCAGTTCGGTCAGGTTCTCGTGCGTCACGATGAGGCGGTAGATGGGCAACGTACTGGTAGGGGGCGTGTTCTCCACCAGGTAGAGGTAACTGACGGTCACCGGCAGCCCCGTCTCGGCGGAGATGCTGCCTGGCGCGCCGTCCGGCACGCTGCGTGTAGCGCCCTCGTCGTCGGTCGCAGTGACGTGGAATTCGACGTACTGGCCGTCGCCGTGGGCCGGGATGGTAGCAGTATAGAGACTGCCACCGCCGCCGGTCATCGTCGTCGCCACGTAGCCGGACGTACCCTCGGGCCGGTAGCGCAGCACCACCGCTGCGACGGCGCTGTTGTCGTCTACCTGTGCCGTGACGGTCACCGCCTGGCTGGAGGCAGGCTGCACCGGCGTATGCGTCACACCGGTGACACAGGGAGCGACGTTGCCGGCGGAATAGGCGCTGTTCTGTGTACCCGGAGTACCGGGGCCGGTGCTCGAGCCCCAGGAGCAGGGACGGGCGTTGTCGAAGGCCGGGTTGATCAGTTCCAACGAGGGGCCTTTGCCGTCGGGTTCGTCGGGCCAGGGGTGATCGTCGTCGTACGTGACCTCGTCCACCAGCACGCCGCCCGCATCCTCCAGCGCCACCCGTTCGCCCTCGTTGGCAAGACGACCATCATCGAAAGGGCCGAGCACGCCGCTGATGCCGTAGATGGCCTCGACCGTGGCCGGGTCGTGACCGACGACGACGTATCCGCCAGCAGGGATAGAGACACCGCCCGGGAAGGTATATGCGATGCCGTCGCTGAACTGCCAGCCCGAAAGGTTCACAGGCATAGTGCCGGCATTGTACAGTTCGATGTACTCCTCGCCGTAGTCGTCAGAAAGAGGGTGATACTGCATCTCGTTGATGACGATAGCCGGACCGGATTGCGCCACAGCCACCCCGCCCGTCAACAGGCAGGCCAGTGCACATGTCAGCCCAGCCATCAGCCAGGATCCCGCGATTTGCGACTTGCGATTTGCCGATTTGCCGATCTGCAATTTGCAATTTGCGATTTTATCCATTGCTCACCCCCGGCGTCGGCGGATCCAGAAAGCGCCATGTGCCTGATCCATCCGGCTTCCGGCCCCAGGAAACGTCCGTCTGTTGTGGACCGAAGATAATGGTGTCGAGTGGAACGTTGCCGTGGGCGTCCGTGTCGAACAGGCCGATCTCCTCCCCCTCCCGGTTCAGTTTGAAGTTCGCGTGCAGCAGGCCCTGCTCTGGATCTTCGTCGCACCACACCAGCAGGTGGCCGCCCGGCGCGACGGTCGTACCGGCCGGGAACTGCCAATGCGTCGGCTCGGCCAGGTCGTCGGTCAGGTGCATGCCGTCCAACGTCACGGTGGCCGCGCTCGCGTTGTACAGTTCCACCCAGTCGTCGTATTCGCCTGCCTCGTCCTGGTTGGCGCTGTCGTTGGCGGCCAGAAATTCGTTGACGAGCACGCGCGGGGGTGCATAGCCCACCAGGTAGCAGTGCGTGGCCGCAGGCGCGGCGGTGGGATGCAGCGTCCTCTGCCCCACGCTGTCCACCGCCTCCAGATAATATCTGACCAGCGTGCCCTCCGCCTGATCCTGTAGGACAAGTTGCCAACTTGTCCCACTCCCCCCCTGCGAGCCCACCGCCTGGTCCTGTAGGGCAAGTTGCCAACTTGCCCCACCTACCGGGACCATCGGCATGGCCTGGAACCCGCTCCCCACGTCGTACCACAGCGTGGCGGAGACGATCGGACTACCGGCGGTGACGACGGCGGTCACAGTCACGCTTTCACCTGCGCCAGGCCAGGCAGGCACGCGCGTCACCTCCGAGAATCGAGGCGGCGCCAGGCGGTTGGGTCCACCCGGCGTGGGCGTGTCCAGCGCGTACCACGCGCCGCCGTCAGGGAAGCGGCCCCAGGAGACGTCGGGCACCTGCGGGTCGAAGTAAACGGCGTCAACCGGCGCGTAGTAACCGGCACGCTCGTCGAACAGGCCCACGTACTCACCCGCGCCGGACAGCTTGAAGTTGAGGTGGCCGTTTGTGCCTGTGCCGTCGGCCCAGAAGAGGCGGTAACCACCGGCAGGGACGAGCGTGCCGGCAGGGATCGTGTACTGCGCTGTCAGGCCGACGTTGTTGCTGAAATACATCCCGCCCATATCCACGTCCACCGGCCCGGCGTTGTAGACCTCGATCCAGTCGTCGTAGTTGCCGTCCCCCCCAGCCCCCCCGCATGCGGGGAGGGGGGGCCGTGCGCGTGTTGAGCGCCATCAGTTCGTTGATGTACAGCGGCGGGCGCTGCCAGCCGACGACGTAGCGCCAGTCTCCCGCCGGCCAGCCCGGCCGGTCTACGCTGACCAACCCGGCCGTGTCTTGCGCCTCAACGTAGTATTCCACCCACGTACCATTGGCCTGAGCCGGTAGGGCAAGTTGCCAACTTGTCCCACTCATCAGGGCCATCGGCACGGCCCCCCCTCCCCGCATGCGGGGGGGCTGGGGGGGACGGCGGCTGCGCCCCGGCTGCAAACGCACGATACCACAACGTGGCCGTGACGGTCCCTTCGTCCGTGATGCTCGTCGTGACGGTGACCGTGCTGCCCGCGGTGGGCCAGGTCGGCGTGTGGACCGTCCCGCCGATGACCGGCGCCCGCCCCCCCCTCCCCGCATGCGGGGGGGCTGGGGGGGCCAATCTGCCCACCTCCCGCGTTCAGCGCGAAGTTGGCGTGCAGCGGTCCCTCGCTCTCCTCACCATCCGCCCATAAGAGTAGCACACCGCCCGGCGGGATGAGTGTATCGTCGGGGATGCGCCACTTTGTCGGTTCGCTCAAGACGTCGGTCAAGTACATCCCGCCCAGGTCCCAGGCGAGCGTGGCACTGCCGTTGTGAATCTCGATCCAGGGGTCGGTTTCGCCGGCCTCGTCGGCGACGCCCCCTTGCCCCCTATAGGGGGTGGGGGATTGTCGGCCAGAAACTCGTTGACCGTGAGCGGCACCTCGAGGTCGGGGCAGAAGCCGGGCATCTCTCCGTCGAGGAATTGAATGCGATTGACGATGTACGTCTTCAGTTCATCCGGTCCGTCGGAGAACTGAAAGCCCGCCGGCCGCCAGCGGTTGGGATCGGCCTCGGCCGCGGCGCGGACGTGTGCGAAGGCGGCTCCAATGCGCGGGAACATCTCGGCCGGGCTGAACGCGCCGGCCATCAATTCCTCGAGGCGACGGCAATGGAACCAGCGAAACTCCGGCACACCCATCATGCGGTCAATCAGCACGTTCCACTTGCCGTCGCTCTTCTTGCTCTCCTGCGTGCCGCTGTCAATCGGGTTGTCCCAACTGATCTCCTCGTCGAGCAGATTGGCATAGGGCGCTCCCCCGGCGGGCAATTTCGTGTTGTGGCCAAGTGAGATGTCCACATCCCAGGGCAGGATCATCCAGCGCTCCACGCTGAGGTCGTGGTAAAGATAATAGTTCTTTTCCAGCATCTCGAAGTTGCCGATGAGGACGTTGGCGGCGTACCAGTCCAGCCAGCCGTTCACGTCCAGCACACTGGCAATGGCGGACGGAAATTGCGCGTCGGGCGTATCGTTGATCAATTCGATGAAGGCGACGATGTCCTCGATCCCGCTCTGCCGGTTGGTCTTTTTGGGATAATGGTAGGCGTACGACCAATCGTTCGCACTCAAGTTGCCATAGTATGGCTTGTACAGGTTGCCGTGGAGGTCAATCCCCTGGCGGTAGAGAAAGCGCTCGTCAATTTGCTCGACCTGGGAGAAGAGGCCGTAATAGACGTCGTTGATGTTCAGGCGGGCAAACCCGGCGCGCGGCGTGGGCACACCAGCGCGGGCCAGGAAGTCGTAGGCGAGGTAACTGCGCAGCAGCGTCTGGTCCGGGTAGTCGGCGTTGAGGTTGAGTTCCTCCTGGTTCTCGAACAGGTCGGAGCCGGCGAAGAAGGCCTTCCAGCATTTCTTGGGCATCAGCCGCGAAACGTCACCCCGGTAGCGCACGTCCACGTCCCAACGCCTGTCTGTGGTGCAGAAAGTAGCAGGGATCGTCTCGTCCCGGTAAGGCTCCTGGGCCAGCCAGGCCAGGTCGGCCAGATCGGCGTAGAGGCGGTAGAGAGGTGGGCCGGGCGGGTAGTCCCTGGCGACGAAGGGCAGATAGGTAAAGTGCTCCTGCGCCGGGGCTGGCGGCGCGGGCGGGGCGCCCGTGGCGTAGACGGTAGACCTTGCGCACGACCTCGTCGGCGCCGACGTCGGGAACGCCCAGGCGCGGCTCACCATCTATGTCAGCCAAGACGCCGACACCAACCCCGGCATTGACGGCAGGTGAGTCGGGCAGGAGGTGATAATCCCGGGACGCCGGCGCGACAAAGAGGGGCGCCTGCGCGATGACGCCTGTGCCGCTGATGGGATCGCTGCCGTTGCCCCACAACAATGTGCGGTTCACGACCAGCGTGGCCCCGCCACCGCCGTGATACCGGTCGTGTGGCTGACGACGACGTTGTTGACGATGGTGGCAGCCAACGGGCTCGCAATCGCCAACCCGCTCCCCTGCGTGCCCACGCCGCTGCCCACCAGCGTGTTGTGGTAGACAAAGCCCACCCCCGTGCCGCCCAGTTCGATGCTGCTGCTGACCTGGTCGCCCACCACGTTGTTGGTGCCGCCCCCTTGCCCCCTATAGGGGGTGGGGGGTGGCCCCTGGCGAATGGCGATGCCGACGGTGGCATTGCTGAGCACCCAGTTGCCCTCGATGCGTACCCACTGGCCGATGCCCTCGCTCTTGATCCCGTTGTCGGTGCAACCGGTGACGACGTTGCCGGCGACCAGTACGGTCACCCCGCGGGCGTCAATGCCGTCGTTGCCCGCACGGTATACGGTATTACCGCGAACTTCCACGCCGGTGCTCGTGTCGTCCGAGCGGATGCCATCGTCCCCGGTATCGTACACCAGGTTGTCCGCGATGACGGCCGTTCCGCCCCGCGCATCAATGCCACGGCCGGTTATGCGGTAGACCTGGTTGCCCTGACGATGCTGTTGGCCTGGGCCCGGATGCCGTGCTGGCCCGCACCGCGTACGTCGTGGACGACGTTCCGGACGACCGTGGCATTCCCGGCGTTGACTTTGATGCCTTCCTTCGTCGTGCTGTAGATGGCGTTGCCCTCGATCCAGACCGTCCCGCTCACAACCTCGATACCCTGGCTGGTCGTCGAGTATACGAGATTGCCGGTCAGGACGAGGGTGGTTACGGCGCTTTCGACGTGAATGCCGTCGTTTCCGTTGCGGAGGGTGAACCCCTCGACCCGCGCCGGGTTGGCGCCAGTGGTCACCGAGATGACGTAGCCGCCTCGCCCGTCAATTGTGGTCGGGTAAGTGGCAGGAGCCTGGACGGTGAACGAGACGTTCCATCCGCCGCGCAGTGAGATGCCACGGGTGATGACCAGGTTCTCAGTGTAGGTGCCGGTGGCAACCCAGACCTCGTCGCCAGGGGTCGTGGCCAGATTGATGGCATACTGGACGCTGCCGCAGGGAGTGGTGACGACGTGGCAGTCACCGGCGGCACCTTCTCGCACGTAGTAGATGCCTGGGTCAGCGCGGGCGAGAGAGGCAGGGCGAGACAGGCTCAACAGCAACGTGACGACCAACCCCAGCCCCAGGGCTACTGCAGACAAAAAAAGTCGGGTTTTCATCGTACACACCTCCTGCTTTCCAGTGCACGTCGCCTCGTGCACACAAGACGTCCGCCGCACCTTGCGCGAGGGCTGCTTTGGATGGGCTGGAGGCGGACAGGTTCTCGTTCTCGTAGAGATTGTAGCACAGGACATCAGACAGAGCAAATGAGCCGTGACCCCCTCTGGGTTTGTGGTCCTTCCCAAATCACGGTAGAATGGCGCACGTTCGTGAGGACCACGGGCGCGCAGGCGCTGTACCGTCGGGACGAGCCGTAGCCTGCCACATGGGAGAAACGGTTGGAAGAGGCACAGGGGACAACAGGACAGCCAGACGTAGAGGTTGCGCAGGCGGCCGGCATCATCGCGCTGGGGAACGTCGCCAGCCGCGTGCTCGGGCTGGTCCGCGAGACGGTCAAGGCCGATCTCTTTGGGGCGGGCGGCCACGTGAGCGCGCTGGACACGGCCATGGGCATCCCGAACATCGTCTACGAACTCCTGGTAGGCGGGATGGTCAATTCCGCGCTCATCCCCGTCCTATCCGACTACGCCGCGCCGGAGCGCCGGGCAGAGTTGTGGCGCTTGTTGAGCATCATCCTCGGCATCGTATCGCTGGCCGTATGCGCTTTCGTGCTGGTGGGGGAACTCCTGACCCCGCAGTTGGTATGGCTCTCGGCGGGCGGGCTGCCTGCTTCCGATCAGGCGCTGGCGGCTGACCTCCTGCGCCTGATGCTCCCAGGGGTCCTCTTCCTCAGCCTGGCCAGTGTCCTGGCCGGTACCCTCTACGCGCTCAAGCGGTTCACCTTACCGGCCTTCACCGCCGCGGCCTTCAACGCCGCCGTCGTGATCGTGGCCCTGGCGCTGGGGCGCCGGTGGGGAGTCCACAGCATGGCCGTGGGCTTGCTGGCGGGCTCTGTGCTCCAGGTGATCCTCCAACTGCCCGGGCTGCGCGACGCCCGCCTCAGCCTTGCTTTCGACCTGCGCCACCCTGCGCTGCGCCACATTGGCCGCCTCTACGTGCCCATCCTGCTTGGCCTGGCGGTGGACAAACTGGCCGAGTTGCTCAGTTACCGGCTGGCCTCACATACCGGCGACGCCTCGATCTCCTGGATGAGATACTCTGCGACGATGATCCAGTTCCCCCTGGGGATGGTCGTCACGGCCATCTCGATTGCCATCCTGCCCACGCTCTCCCGCCAGGCGGCGGACGACCAGCCTGGCCCCTTCAAAGCCACGCTCTCGCAGGGCCTGCGGCTGGTGCTGGCGCTGACCATCCCGGCGACGGTCGGGCTGTGGGTGCTGGCGACGCCCATCGTCGCACTGGTCTTCGAACACGGCAACTTTACCCCGGCCGACACGTTGGCGACCGTCGCCGCGTTGCGCTTCCACCTGGTGGGGCTGGTCTTTGCCGCCGTAGATCAGCCGCTCATCTTCGCCTTCTACGCCCGCAAGGACACCTGGACGCCGGCGATGGTCGGCGTCGCGACGGTGATCCTGTACGCAGTTCTGGCGCTGGCTCCGACGCTCTTTATGCCACTCACGTTGAACGGCCTGATCCTGGCGAACTCGCTCAAGTGGGCTGCCCACGCCTTGATCATGCTTGCACTCCTGCAGCGCCACATGGGGGGCCTGGGAGGGCACGGGGTGTGGCAACTTGTGCTCAAGGCCACCGCCACCTCGGCCATCATGGGGGGGGCAGTCTACCTGGCAATGACAGGATTAGCGCACAGCGTGCCGGCCGGCCTGGTGGGTGAGGTGCTGTTGGTGGGAGGCAGCGGGCTCCTGGGGGCCGCCATCTACGGCGCGCTGGCGACCTGGCTGCGGATGGAAGAGATGCGCCTGCTGAGACAGGCTCTGCGCGAGTGGAGCCGGCGCTTGACGGGGCTTGTGCGGTAGATTATAATGCCACTATCTACGTGAGAGAGGTGTACTTGGGGAGCCTGAAGCGCCAGCCGGTCCGCCCAGACTTGTACGACGAGGCCTATTTCCTTGGCTCCTGCGAAGGGTACGCGCAGTTCATCGCCAGCGAGGGAGCGCACCTTTCGCGCCGACTGAGCCAGGCCTTCGAGGTGGCCCAGGTCACGCCCGGGATGCGCGTGCTCGACGTCGGCTGTGGGCGCGGCGAAATCTTGCGCCACTGCGCCAGGCTGGGAGCGCTGGCCCACGGCGTGGACTACGCGCCGGTCGCGGCGCGCATGGCGCGGACACTGGCGATAAACGACGAAGAGGGGCGGGACAACGTAGGCGTCTATCTGGCCGACGCCAAGTGGTTGCCATTCCCCGCTTCTTTTTTCGATCGCGTGCTGATGTTCGACCTGGTCGAGCATCTGCAGCCGTGGGAACTGGAGCGCGTGCTGGCGGAGACGCGGCGCGTGCTGCGGCCTGGGGGCCTGCTCATCATCCACACCGCTCCCAACGCCTGGTACGACCGGTACGCGTACTCGCTGGTGCGGCTGGTGCGCACGCTGATGGGGCAAGGGATGGATTACCCCAGAGACCCCCGCGCGGTCGTCCCGGCCAACCTGGACGTGCACGTCAACGAGCAGAGTGTGCTGAGCCTGTGGCGGGTGCTCAGGCGGGCGGGCTTCCGTGCGCGGGTGTGGCTGGACACGCCCCCACAGAAGCGGGACGAGGGGCCGATTCTGGCGGCCGCGCGCTATATTCTATTCAACTGGCCGCCCTTCTGCTGGTTCTTCGAGCGGGAGGTGTTCGCGGTGGCGAGGACGGATAGATGAAGACTACTCGTTACTTCGAGGAGCAAGTTCTACGGAAACGCCCATACCTCCGACGTGAATGGTGCGAGTGGGCACTGCGCGAAGCGATATATCGTGAGAGCCAACCTGACGGACGTATCCGCCACTGGATTTTTATTTATGAAATTTTACTACTATCCCGAGACCGATTCGCTTTACATTGACCTGTCAGACAAGACAAGCGTGGACTCCCGTGAAGTCGCACCAGGAGTGGTATTGGATTTCGATGCTGACGGGAACCTGGTGGGCATTGACATTGACCACGCCAGTAAGATCGTCAACCTTTCGCGCCTGGAGGCTGAAGCGTTGCCCGTGGCAACGCTATCACTTACGGGAGTAACAGCATAGCCAGCCCACATTTGTAGGATCGTGATGAAAGACCGTCGCCCAGTTGACGAACTATCCATAGAAGAACTCGAGGAGATTCTGCGCCTCCGCAAGCGGGAAGCGCGGCTAGAACGGCTGCGCCAGTTGGGCCGGGAGGCCGAGGGGAGTACGCTTGATCCACTGGCACCCAGGCCGGTTGAGCCTCAACCACCCCCTCTCCCTACCGACTACCGGCGCTTCCAGAACGCCGGGGCTACGGCGCAGTACCGGGCGCACGCGCTGGACGAGCCGGTCGTCGAGGCAAGGGAGGAGCCCAGGCGAGAGCCGCGCCGCATCCGCTGGGATTGGCTGCGCGACAAGAGCCTGCTGGTGGTCGAGTTGACCATACTGGTGGGGCTGATCCTCGTCTTGCTCAGTTCGCTGGCGACACTGCAGGAAATCAACGAGAAGACCAGCCTGGCCCAGCAGGCCCAACTGCCCACGCTCACTCCCACCCCCCTCATCCAGGCGGTCGTGCTGCCGGGCGGCCACACGCCGCCCGATTCGCCCGGCGGGCCTGCGCCGGAGGAGATCCCGGCCCACCTGCGTGACCTGGTGGGCAAGATCACGCCGCTACCGATGCCCACGCCCGGGCCGGAACAGGCCATCCGCATCCAGATTCCGGCCATCAGCGTGGATGCCCCGGTCGTCGAAGGGGACGATTGGGAAGCGCTCAAGCAAGGGGCCGGCCATCACGTCGGCAGCGCCAACCCGGGCGAGAGTGACAATTGTGTCATCTCAGCCCACAACGACATCTTTGGCGAGATCTTTCGCAACCTGCCGGACCTCGACCTGGGCGATGAGGTGTTCGTCTACACCGCCAGCCAGGTATACCGTTACGTCGTCACGCAGAAGCGTGTCATTGAGCCAGCAGAAGTAAGCGTGATGTACCCGGCGTCCAGCCCGGTGCTCACGCTCCTGTCTTGTTATCCGTACGGCATTGACACACATCGTATCGTCGTCATTGGTGAGTTACAACCCTAGAAATGAGGAGAGATCATGGCAAAGAAATCACGCCGCGTGAGGAAGCAGGGCCGGCCAGCACGCCTTTCGCCGGCCCAGATGGCGCTGCCCGAGGTGAGGAAGGCGTCTGAGGCACCTGTTGCGGCCGTCTCAATACAGCCCACGCCCCAGGCATCTGATCTGCGAGAGGAATACCGCTACGTCATCGCCGACCTCAAGCGTATCGGCATCATCGCTGCGGCGATGCTGGTCGTGTTGATTGCTCTGGCGTTGTTGTTGACTTAGCCTGTCGGAGAAACGTGTTTTTGCGGCTGAGAGGGGTGGAAAAGCATCCGCGCCAGCCGGGTCAGTCCCCACGATACTCCCCAGTGGACAATCAGCGCCAGCCACAGGTTTTCGGTCAACAGGAATAGCACGCTGCTGACAACCGCCAGCGCTCCGCGCATCAACTGGCCAGGGGCTTGCCGTGGGTCGGCCAGGCCCCTGGGCCAGGCCGGGTTGAGCGCGGCTTCCAACGCCACCAGCGCCAGACCAACCCAGGCCCCCCAATACGTGCCCACGGCGAGGATCGGTGCGTTGCGGTAGAAGGCCCAGTGCACTTCGTGGTAGCATGCCTCACGCAAGAGCACCCAGCCAGAGACGTTGAGGCCGGCCGCCGGCTCCACCTCACCGGCGGCAGACATCGCCCGACGGTACGCCCACCAACCCAGCGCCAGGAGCATCCAGACGCCGAAGCCCACCGCCACAGCCCATCCCACGTCGTGCGCCCAGTCGAACCAGTTGGCAGCAAGCGCAACACCGGCCGCCTGCCCGCCCGAAGCGGGCACCTCAACCGGTTGTAGCCCTAACAGCCGCCCGACGACCGCATCGCGGCCCCACAGGAGCGCGGCGAAGGGTACACCGACGTAGTACAGCAGGCGGAGGAGTTGAAACAGCCACGGGGAAAAGCGTGAGGTCACCAGGCGGGCGACAAACTCACCCACTGCCCCAGCGCGAGGCTGACGGAAAAACCAGGCCAGGTTGGCCCACAGGGCGGCCAGGAGCAGCGAGCCGCCCAGCCACAGCCAGCCTTCGCGCCACGCCACGCTCGGTTCCAGCACGTGCCCTATCTCCTCTGCAGCGGCACGGTCAGCGTGACCCGCGTTCCTGCACCTGGTGCAGAGGCAACCGTCAGTGTGCCGCCGATCAACTCGGCTCGCTCGTGCATGTTGACAATGCCCAGGCTGCCGCGCTCATCATAACGCACCTGCACCGCGTCAACGTCGAACCCGCGCCCGTCGTCCTGCGCTTCGGCGACGAAATCGCCGTCGCGGATGTACAGCCGCACCCAGATGTTCTCGGCCCTGGCGTGTTTGCGGGCGTTGCCGATCGCCTCTTCGATGATGTAGAAGGTCACCCCCTGGGCGTTCTGGTCCAGCAATTGATCCACCTCTGGCGTTGCTTCCAGGTGGATCGGCGTGGGGTCTGTCTCAGCCAATTTGCTGATGTACTGCTCGAGTGCGGCCTGTAGCCCTTGCGTTTCGAGGATGAGCGGGCGCAGCGTGAAGAGCATGTGGCGGATTTCCTTCGTCGTGCGACGCGCCAACTCTTCGACCCGCACCAATTCCTCAGACGTCTGCTCCAGGTTCCTGTCCTTGTCCAACATCATCCTCAGATAGTTGATCCGCATCGCGATGGCCGCGATACTCTGTGTAGGCCCGTCGTGCAGGTCGCGGGCGAGTTTTTTACGTGCGTCTTCCTCTACCTCGACGATGCGCTCTTTTTCTTCCATCAGGCTCTGGTACAATTGAGC
>Ga0315274_10010972_pt1 | contig 13012 bp, 5 predicted proteins | sample YL17G02_20_MG_FD_203700 | JGI IMG/M metagenome (GOLD analysis project Ga0315274, IMG submission 203700) | Sediment microbial communities from Yellowstone Lake, YNP, Wyoming, USA - YL17G02_20 | ecosystem: Environmental > Aquatic > Freshwater > Lake > Sediment | place: USA: Wyoming | collected... | reverse complement strand
TGGCCTTGGCCTTGAGATCGTCGGCCGCCCAGCCAGCCAGCGGGGTGGCGAGTGCCACAGTGCCGGCGAGTTTCAGACAATCACGGCGAGACAACCGTCCCGTTTCGTCTCTCATGGCAATCTCCTCTTATTCTTCTGCGTCATTTCTCCTGGTTGGGCCATGCTTGTTCTCTACCTGATTGAGAATGTGTCTTATGACTCATTCCTTCGCCGGTGTCAACTCAAAACGCGAGCCTCGCAAAGACGCATGGGACAGGGTGCTCGGAGGCGACAACGATTATGGGGGAGGCTCGCGATTGACCGCACGACAGGTTGGCGGTAGCATACAGCCGGGCAGTTCGGTGCATTGCAGGGCTCAGGCATCTACAATGTCAGGTCTTCGGTGAAGACTCGACGCCCGAGGCTTCAGGAAAGGACGAACACATGGCCATCTCCACTCGGCGACAGTTTCTCGGAGCTTCTGTCGCGGCGACCACGGTCGCGGCAACGTGGAACGCGGTTCAGGCCGCAGACTCATCGGGGGCGATGCCGCAACAGGCGATTCGCGTGAATCACGACCTGCATACCCACACGATCTATTCGGATGGCGCGAGCCCTATCCCACTGCATATTCTGGAAGCCCGGGCGTTCGAGCTGGATGCGGTCGCCATCACCGACCACTACACCCCCGGCAGCAAAATCTCCGAATCGCAGGCCGAGTTCGACCGCTACCTGGCCGAGATCGAGCGCGAGCGTTCGGCCCAGCAGGATGTGATCGTGCTGAAGGGCGCCGAGGCCACCGCACTGGACGCAACCGGCCGGATCAGTATCGACGCGCGTCACGCCGCGCAACTGGAGTGGGTGTTGTGCGACCTGGGCGGACTGTCGGAGGGTACGCTCCGCAATCCGCCCGCCGACAAGCGGACGTACGTCGAGAACGTGGTGCGGACTTACCTCGGACTGTGCGATGTGCCGTACCTTGACGCGATCGCGCATCCCTTCAATACAGGGAACACTCGGCCGGTGGCTCTGCCTGTGGACTATCCGCCTCGCCTGCTGACGGAGTTGGCGGCGAAAATGGCGGCCAAGGGCAAAGTGTTCGACGTGATGAACGACATGGTCTATTGGTTTCACCAGGCATCCATCGCCCCCCGGGAGCTCACGGCACAGTACGTGGACGTTGTCAAGCTGTTTGCCGCCGAAGGGGTGATGTTCCAGGTCTCCTCCGACGACCATCGCACGGGTCTGGGCAACACCCGCTGGGCGCAACTCGTGGTGTCACGGGCCCAAGTGCCGGCCAAGCAAATCGTCGATCCCAAGCCAATCGCCCGCCGACGGCGATAGTGTAAAGCGTGACGGGTCGCAAATAGGGAGTTGCGAAATCTCTGAAATAGCCAATGAAGGAGGAATCCAAATGCCTCAGCGAGGTGCACAGCACAGAGCGCCAACCATGGTTTGTACATATATTCTTGCGGCCGTTTGCGCGGCGTCAGGCGAGACCGTCGGTGCATCGAACGCTCTCAAGGGTTCGCCCGACTGGGAGGGACGGCGCGCGAATTCCGTTCTGCTCAATGGCGAGTGGGAATTCGCCCCGGGCGATGGCAGCGAGCGGGCTGAGAGCCCTGATGGCGCGAATCGCCTCCATTGGCAGGTGGTGATATTGCCGGGGCCGTTCATGCCCTGGAGCCAGGAGGCGGCAAATCATACGAAGTTCATGTGGGCACGCAGGAGCTTCAAGGTCACTGCAGCTCAGGCCCAGGGTTTGGCGGTGCTGCGCTGGAATCGCATTGCCTGTGGGGCGGCGGCGTTCATCAACGGTCAGAAGGTCGGCGAGAACGAGCCGACCGGGCCATTTCAGGTGATCGTCCCCGCCGGCGTCCTGCGACCCGGCGACAACCAGATCGTGCTGAAGGTCCGCGGCGCCGCCGGGGTACCCAGGAGCCGCAGCGGCAACGCCCTGATCCCAGCGGGCTTCGGGGTGGGGATGCCGGAAGTGACGGACGACATGTGGATCGACTTTGCCGAGGCGGCTTATATGAAATGGGTGCTGGCGCTGCCGGACCTGGCGGGCAGCCGGGTAAAGATCCGCGTCACGCCGGCCGGCCGCAGTCCTCTGGACGATTTGGAGATCGTCGCTCAGGTCAAGTCCTGGCCCGACGGGAGCGTCATAGGGGAAGGCCAGGCGCCGGCCAGGCTGACGCCAAGCCCCGACCCGCTCGGGGGCGAACACTACTTCGTCGAGGTGCCGATGCCGGCCTTTAGGCCGTGGACGTATGAGAGTCCCAGCCTTTACACCGCCGATGTCACTCTCAAGCATGGCCAGAAGGTGCTGGACGCTGTCACCATCCGCTTCGGCATGCGCGAAATCACCATCAAGGATGGCGACTACTTCCTCAACGGCAAGACCCTCCGATTCCGCGGCTCGAACCTCGTCTTCGAGTGGAACTGGGGTGACACCATCACCGGCCACGAGGTAGATTACCTGGTGACGGAGGCTCGCGAGATGAGCATGAACGCTTTTCGCACGCACACGATGCCGCCGCCTCCGCTCTGGGCCGACATCTGTGATGAGAACGGCACCATGATCCTGGCGGAGTTCCCTTGCCTCTACAACTACCAGGACTACAAGTTCACGCCGGAGGAATACGCCATCTGGCACCGCAACGTTCTCAGCGATGCGGCCGGGTGGATGGGGCGGCTCTGGAACCACCCGGCCGTGGTCATGTGGGTGCTCTCCAACGAGTCGAATCGCGACAGCCAGTGGGAGACGGGCCCGTACCATGACTTCGTGCGGGCCCTGGACCCGACGCGACCGACCATGCGCACCGGCGACACCGGCACGGCGGAGAACTATGACGTGCACACCTGCGGGAACATCGAAGACACGCTGGAGGGGAATCTCATCCCGGGCATTCCGTCGTGGTTCAGTGAGGCAAAAGGCCGACCCGTCACCAACAGCGAGTATATGAATTACTTCGGGCGGCCGGCGACTCAGTGGACGGGCAAGGAAGACAAGGACGCCGATGCGCTGGCCTGCGCCCAGCTCGGCATGGAGCACACGGAGGCCATGCGCCGCGCCCGCGTAGATGGCATGTTGCCCTACATGTACGCGGGCTGGACGCGGACTCGGCTCGCCGCTCGCGTCAGAGAGACCGGCAAGGGCAGCGCCGTCTGGAAGGCCGGCTATGCTTCGCCCCTGTCGGCGTGCTGGCACAGCTCGCTGTCTCCTGTGCTTGCGAGCCTCGACATCTTCGATCCCAGCTACCTGCCAGGTCAGGAGGTGCGCACGGATTTGTATCTCATCAATGATTCGTGGCACGACGCGGCTATCCATGTGGATATGCTCCTGACGCAAGAGAATCCCGAATTTATTCCTGAAGCGGCGTGTTTCAACCAGCCTGTGGCAAAGTGGAGCTACGACTTCACCTTGAAGGCCGATACGCTGACGAAGACTCCTGTCACCTGGAAGCTGCCCGACCGCGAAGGAAGCTACTGGTTGACGGCTCGGACGACCGGCCTGCCCGGCCGAGCGGTGCTCAGCCAGCGGTTCGTTCGCGCGGTACAGCGGCCGCAAGCTCCTGCGACTCTCCGCGCTCGCCGTTTTGTGGTTCTCGGCGGCGACGCGGCTGCCGAAGCATGGTTCCAATCGCAGAAGCTCCAGGTGGACCAGAATCTCGACAAACTGACGCCTGGCCAAAATGTGGTTGTCATCTGGAACGCTGCGCACCTGACCGAAGCCGAAAAACGTCAGGCGGATGCCGTCCGGTCGTTCGCGGCCGCCGGCGGTCGCGTGATCGTGCTGGCAACTCGCGCCTGGGACTGGACCGATCTGTGCGACATCAAAGTGGGCGACATACGCGGATCGCGGGCCTTTCCTTACGAAGGGACGAGTCACGCGATGCTCGCGGGCATTCAGCCTGATTGGCTGATGCGCTGGAACGGTCTTCCCGGGACGGTCGCGGCCGGCAGTCTGGACGGTCCCGCACTGGAGGCCGCTGAGAAGATTCTATGGGTGTGCGAGCCGAAGACCTGTGTGGTCGCCGAAGTGCCCGTCACCGGCGGCAAAGGGACGGTCCTTTTCTCGCAACTGGACGTGCAGCGCCACGTGGGCCGTTCGAAGCGGGATTATGACCCGGTGGCGGAGAGAGTCCTGATCAATATGCTCGAGGGGATCGACACGCGAGACGGGGCGAATTAGTGCGTGCTTATCGAAGCGATTTTCGCGCCCTGTCGGTCGGTCAGCTCGATGGTTTCCCCCTGGGCTGAAAGCCTGCCGGTGTAATCGCCTGTGACGAACAGGGCTTGGCCGCCTGTGGGGAAGATGCCGCGGGCGCGGAAGGCGGGGCGGCTGGCCGCCACGTAAAGAGTCCCGTTGGCCGGGATGACCGTACCGCCTCGGAAGGCGAAGAGAGGGGCTGGGGGATTGGGGCCTGCGCTCAGGGTCCAGCCGGAGATATCTACGGCGAAACGGTTGGGATTCAGCAGTTGAATATACTGCTCATCCATGTTGCCACTGGAAGGGTTGGTCTCGACGGCGCCGAAGAAGATGACCGTTCCGGGCGGCTGGAGGGCGGGTATTTCCCTGGCCCCGGGGGCCAGGCCGTTGAACAATTGTCTCCTCCGCTCAGGCAGGTAGGAGTTCTTCAGCTCCGCCACGGCCTGCGGCAGTGACTGCGGACAGCAGGGGGCCGTGGACCCGTTGCCCCAGGCGTGCGAGCCCCACTTGGCGGCGTCCAGGGCGGCATCGGGCATAAGCGCGGCCGCCAACGCGTCGATTCGCGGCTCATAGTACAGGGCGTCCGCCGGCGTGCCGGGCGGCTTGAGCAATTCGTCCATGAGCGTGCGTATCCGGCGCAGATACATCTGTCGCAGCTCGGGGGTGTCGAAGATGGCCTGCGGCATGCGGTTGTTGTTGCCGACGAACAGCGGCGTATTGGCGACGAGACGCTGATCCCAGTACGTCTGCGCGCTGGTCCACACCCGCCCAAAGGTCAGATCGACGTCCCATGGCCACATCTGCCACTCATCGCTTCGGCCGGTGTCGCGGTAGAAATAGTAATTCTTGTGGCAGCAGTCGATGTCCCCCGTGATCGTGCGGGCGGCCAGGAAGTCCACGACCTGGGCGACGTCCACGTTGTCGTACAGGTATCGGCGGCGGGCTTCGCCCGAGAGATTGATGCCGTTGTACAGCGCCAGCAGGTCGGCATTATCCTCGTTCTTGCGTGTCTTCTTTTCCGCGCCGCTGGTGGCGTGGCTGGGACTGGTGAAGGTGTTGTACATCTTGTACAGGGCCCCCTCGGTATTCAATCCCATCCGAATCAGCCAGTCCTCATCGCCGTTCTCCATCACGTGCGCCGTCCCCCAGAACGCCCCATTCTGTTGCACTCGCACGGGAAACACCCAATGGCAGGGGCAGTCCGCGTCCCGGTACGTCCCGTGGGCCAGGATGTTGCGCATCTGGGCCTTGTCCGGATAGGTTGTCATCAGATTGATGCTATCCGCTCGCGGCTCGCCCGGGGCCCACTTGAAGTTGTGGCCGGGATGGAAGTCGACATTGTAGCTCTTCTTCGGGAACCCCCGGCTGGACTGCCCGTGAATGTAGATCCCGATGTTGTCGTAAAACTCCCCGTCGTAGAACATTGTGCAATGGGTTCCGGCGTCCGTGTTGGCGGCCCCGGGGTCCTGGATGAACCAGTGCAGCACCGGCAGCGGATTGGTCAGGGTGGGATCGATGACCACTGTGCCGCAGTACTGCGGCGAATTCAGCGGGTCGAGGAAGGTTGGGAACCTCGATCCATATCCGGCGGTGTCGGTGGCCGTGATGTACCACCGCACCATCTGCCCCGAGCGGAACGCGCTGGCGGGAATCCGCGCCCCGAAGATCCCGTCGCCTCTGCCCGCGTCGCCGCTGTTGCCATCATCCAGGAAGGGAACCGTCACCTCCGTGTTGAACATCACCCGGTAGTGCAACTGTGCCCGGGCCACCGGCTGGGAGGTCGGGACAATCCGGGCCGTGATCTGCAGGTCTTCATCTTCGGTCGGAGTCGGCGGGCGATGATCCTCGTCGGCGATGATCAGTCCCAGGGTCTCGACGCCGTCGCCGTTCGGCTTTCCGGGCGTCGGGGTCGGGAAGTAGCGATAGGAGGGTGCCGTGTCCACAACGGCGGCCAACAACTCCGGAACGACCAGCAGGTCAGAGCTGCTCACCTCGTCGTTCAATCCCTGCACCGCCAGCAGGTTTGTCCCCACGTGGAGGAAGTCGAACTGGGGAATGTTGAAATCCATGGGATACACGAATCTGGTGGCAGGCCAATTGGCGGGGGCGCCGGAGTCCCACGTCTCCGTATCCGGAGCCGGAGCGTTGTAGCGGGCCACCTCGTGCCCGTTGATATAGGCGATCATCCCGTCGTCAAACCACATGCGCAAGGTCAGTGCCCTGAGCACCGAAGGGTCCTCCACGGCGAAGGGGACGCGGACATAGACCGTCTTATTCACATTGACCATGGCGGAGACATCCAACTGGACGAGGCGCGAATAGCCGTACCCGATCCCCGTGGTGCCGGACTGCCAGGCGGCGTCGTCCACGTCTTCGAGCGTCCAGAGACGCGGGGCATCCGATAGCGATCTCGGTTCCAGTGCATCGTTCAGCGGCACCAAGGCTTTGGCCGGCGCCCGCTCTGCCAGCAGCACCTTCTGCGACGTGGATTCGCTCAGGCCGTAGGAAACGTCGGGCGCCTGAGTGGGATAGGCTGGCGAGAACTCTGAAGCCACCGTGATCCCGTCCGGGCGAACCAGCCCCAGATACTCGCCGGCCCCGCTCAACTTGAAGTTCGTATGCAGCTCTCCCGCGGCGTCTCTGCGGTCTTTGCCGGAGGCGAACACGACCAGGTAGGAATTGGGTCCAAGTGTCACCGCCGGGGACTTCCATTTGGTCAGATTGTCGGGCGTGTCCGTCAGGCACCAACCCTCCAGGCTCGCTGTGCCCGATCCGATGTTGTGGATCTCGATCCAGTCCTCCTCGTCACGGTCTTCATCGTCCAGACCTCGATCATTCACCGCCATGAACTCGCTGATCTGGAATCGATCCTCCGAGTGGAGCGGGACAGAGGGGCCAAGGACAAGAAGCACTGCGAGAATGGCTGGCGCCTGCAAGTATTTCATGCGACGGACGATCCTATATAGCCCAGGTCGGCGAAGATATCCAAACCCCGTCTCCGACAGGAAATTCAATTCGTTGCGTCAGCAGTGATTATAGCATATCTGGCGGCACGAATCAATGGCGGGTGCCAGGTCAGAAGTGCCCGGCGCTCGCCGAGGATGCTTGGTTCACCAGCGGAAGAAGCGATAGGGGTCATCCCATTCTTCGGGCTCGTCCAAGTAGAACCCCTGAAGCCACCGGCCGGGTCCGTCGTTTGCAACTGGGGTCGAAAACCGGGTCAGCAGCGGTGTCTCCCCGCTCACTCCCAGGTTGCCCAAGAGCCGCATGACGAGGAAACTGGTGCGCCGGAATGTCCTCTTGAGTCCGAAATTGTTTCGATAGTCATACTGCCAGGGTGCCAATTGGCAGAAGACCACGTTGGCATCTGACGCGATCGCGAGAACGCCGTCGCCAACGGTCGCGGCGCCGCCGGACATCAGCGGGATCGTGCGAGGGTCACGGCTATGCACGTCCGCCGGCCCGATGCCCGCCAGCGGCGAGCTCGCCCCCGCCGGATCGAAGTACGCATTGATGTGTTCGGCCGGGCGAATTGAGACTTTGAACGGCAGAAATGCATCGGCCTGTTCCTGTGTCAGGCCGATGGCCAGCAGGTGTCCGCCCGCCTTGAGAAATGCGCTGATGGCGTCCCTGTGCGCTGCGAGGTCCTTGCCGCCCGGCCCGACGATCAGCACCTGGTCCGGCTTGCACGCACCACCGCTGTATGTGCCGAGGCGCAGTCCCGCCGCCTGGAGGTGCGCACCGCCCGCCGGCTCGCCGGCGTAGAGCGCCTCACGCCGCGGCGACGGCTTCCACGCACTGACGTAGTCGATGAGATTGGCGGTCAGTGCCTGTGCCGCGGGATCGGTCTTCGTACGCCCGGTGACGTCCATCTGGCAGAACAGCACGATCCCATTGCCTTCGCGGTACTCCATCAACGGGCTGTATTGCAGGCTGAATCCGCCATCCACGATGGGCAGGAAATCGCCACGCGCGGGCTTCTCGATGAGGACCGATGCAACGTTGCCCTGGCAGCCGCAGCGCCACGCGCGGGTCGCCGGCATGCCGCACCAGGTCACCGTTGGCGCGCCATTGAACCTGGGATTCAGCTCATATTTCAATTGTGACGGCAGGATCGTCGCCTCGCCTTGCCAGTCCCTCATGTGCTCCATCTGGAGTCCGGCCAGGGCGGGATGATCCGGCACCCGGCAAAAGACGTTCCGCAGCCCGTACTCCGCCACTCGAAAGCCGAATCGCTTCTCCAGCACCTCCGGTGTCTGCTCGAACACGAGCACTTTGAGCCCGTCGCGCACGCGGCTGATGTCCGGTGCTGGCCCATCCACAGTCAGGGCGGCCTTGCCGACGATCAGCACGTCGTACGCCGTCAGGCTCGCCTTCGCATCCACGGTGCTACCCTGGACGCCCATGCCCTTGAGCGATTCTGTCGTCTGGCCAGTCGGGTCGAATATCGCAATCTCTGCCTCGGCGCGCGGGAGCGACCGGCGCGGAAGGATGTGGATCGTGAACTCGTCTTCCTGCTTCTCGCCCGTATCGAACACCGCCTTCATGCTCAGCTTGTATGCACTAGGCTTGAGCGCCATCGGCAGGTCGAAGCGCATCGGTATCCGCGCCTGCCGGCCCGTCTCGACAGTCACCTTGCTTTGACCGGCTATCGGCTGCGGCAGGGCCAGCGACCACGAGCCGTCGCAGCCCACCGGCACTCGCGAGTTGTTGATCACGATGATCTGCTTTTCCACGGTCTGGCCGGCGAGGAAGTTGTGGTCCTTGCTGGTGAAGCGGGCGGGCTTGCCGGCGATGTAGGCCAAGAGAGGCTGATTGTTGCGAATCAGGGCCTGGGCGCCCGCCGTGGGGACCCAGTCCGAGCGTTCGTACGCCAGGTCCATCCGCTCGCAGCGCTGCTCCTGGTAGTCCGGGCTGAAGCCCGGCCGCTGCACGGTGTCCCAATCCACCTTGAGCGGCTCCCTGCGGTTCCTGTCGATGCCCGGACGCAGCTTGAATAGAATGTGGTGTTCCCAGGGCGAGTTGGCCGATACGCCCCACGTGCGGAACGCCCGCCAGTTGTCCGCGTAGTACATGGCGAACACCGGCTCTCGTTCGGGAAAGTCGGTCGAGCCCAACTGGTGGGGGTAATCCCAACGATGCCAGAGCCTGCCTTCGCGGAACTGCCTGGCCTCCCATCGCAGGTTCCGTTTCTCCATGTCGCTGATCTGGAAAGCGCGGTCCCCGAAGAACTGCGCATTCCACTCTGCCAGGCAGAACTCCCACGGCACGACGGCGCTGCCGAACTCCCGTTTGCCCTTGTACCATCCCCGGTACATCGCCCAGTCCCAGGTGAACGGGGCGCCGTATTCGCAGGTGAACACGGGCTTGACCCCTTGGGTTGACCAGTGCTCGAACCAGTCGGACATCTCCTGGACCGGGACGAAATTCGGGTAGAAGTTGATCGCGTGCATCGATCCCAGGTTGCCTGAGGCGTGGTGATAGACGATGCGGGATGGGTCCAAATGCTTTACGATCGCTTCGGCCCGCAAGGCGAGCTTGACGTTTCTCATGGCCCACGTGTCGCGGGCATCCCGGATGCCGTCGATCATGTCCGGGTTCATGTCCTCGTTGTAGCCCGTGGCGTTGTGGCTCATCGAGTACGTCACGACAGACGGATGGTTTTGCGCCGCGCGGACGTAGAACTCCGCGTGGCGGGCGTAGCCGTTGTTCTGATCGGCGTCGGCGGCCTGCCAATCGTAGTGGCTGAAATGCGGCTGCGAAAAGGACACGAGCATCCCCTCATCATCCGCCGCTCTCAATACCTCTGCAAGACCCAGATGCGAGCCGGGCTGGCAACCGTAGTTGTGCGTGTAGACAAAGTTGATTCCGAGGGTCTTCAGACGCTCCATGCTCTCGCGGGCGGCCTCATAGTTGGCCAGTGCGGCGCCGATCTCGGTGTTGTCCAGCGGCACGGCGGAAAGGAAGATACGCGTGCCGTTGAGAAAGAAGTCACGCCCGTCGATCCAGAATTCGCGGAACCCAAAGCGCACGGTCCAGCCGGTATCCAGTACCTTGCCTCCGGCGTCGAGAAGGGAAACCTCAAGGTCGTAGGCGTTCTGAGGCGTGTGAATGTCCCAGAGCTTGTCGGGCATCCACTTTTCTGTGGATGCGATGCGCCCTTCCTTCAAGTCGCTCCCTCGAAATGGCAGGCTCGTGAATTCCTTAATGCTGCGGCCATCCTTCAGGACCCGTGCATGAAAGGCGTATTGTGCATCCTTGGCGAGTCCCTCGACTGCGGTGTCGAACGTGAGCTCCTGCCGTCGCACGGATGTATCCACTCTTATGTCGCCGATTCGCGGCCCGGGCGGCGTGCTCACGAGGTAAACGTCGCCGCACAAGCCCCGTCGAGCCACCGAACCCTTGACCTCCCGGGCTGAGGCGCTGTCCGTGTAGGAGAGCATGACGCCCTTGAGCGGCAGGGCGACCACGAGCAGGCTGAGCTTGTAAGTGCCGCCGGGAAGGCACACCGAAGTAAGGTCCACCTCGCCTCCCGGAAACCAGATCTCGCCCGTCATCGTGCCATCCACATACACGACGCCATAGGAATTCAGGTACTCAGTGCTGAGCGTGATATGGCGGCCCGCCCAATCGGCGGGAATCGCGATCTGACGCTCGTGCCAGGCCGCCGTGATGCCGCCGAGTCTCTGGCTTGCCCAACTCGGATGCGGGTAGACCGTCTGGCTGTCCTTCTGCAGGTAGTCGCCGATGCCGGGCCAGGACCCGGGGACTTTGAAATAGCCCCAGTTCCCCTCGGGCGCCTGCTGTGACTGTGCCTCGGCCGGCTGCCACCGCCAAAGCCCATTGATGCAGATCCGCTCGCGGGTCGGTGTTGTCTCACGGTACGCCCTGGACATGTCCCAGACGACCCGGACTCCCTCCGGCAGTCGCGTGTCTTGCGAAGCTTGGCCCCCAAGGGCCGTGGCGGCCAGACACACCATGCAGACAACCATTGGTCTAAGGCATCGATCCGTTCCTTTTCCCATGATCTCGTCCTCCATCAGGGGAGACTTGAATTCACCTCATCAGGGTGCCCGTCCCTTCACAGACCCGGATGCACCGTCAGGTTCCACGGGGGACCATTTGTCTCGGTCCGCTTCGTCATATCTTCTCTCACTACTACGTCAGCGAATCCCTCTGATCTCAGAGGACTCGCTCGGCGATGAGGCTGCGGCGCATGTAGCCGGTGACGCGGACGTGGAAGAACGCATTCAACGGCAGCCGCTCGTGCACCGCCACGACGATCGGATAACTGCCGATCTGCCGCATGAACGTGCTGGTGCCGTTGTGGACCTCGCTGCACAGGTCCTTCAGCACGGTCCCGACCGGAAAGAGCCTCTGAAGCATAGGGATGTCGATTTCTTGCCGGACTTTCTCGATCCACGCGGTATAGTATCGCTGGTTCTTTCGCAGGCATTTCTGGCCGACCTCCTCGTATAGTACCGTTCCCGGGAACGGCACGACGCGCCGGATATTGATCCGCCGGATGAGCAGCCCCTCGTCGAGGATGCGCTTCAGGGCCGCGAAGTTCTTCTCCAGCGTCTGCTCGGTCTCGCCGGCCAGGCCGAGCAGGATATTGATTCCCGGCAGCAGGGCGTGACAGCCGTTCTCGCCCCGCAAGCCCCCGATGCGGTTGACGGTTTGGATCGCCTCGAAGGCCAGGTCGTAGGGGCAATTGAGGTTGTTCGCCTGCGTGACCTCGGGGTCGAAAGATTCGATGCCCATGGCGGCGGTACTGCCTGGCGTCAGGTACTTGACGAACAGCTCCGTCCGCCGCTCGTCGATCATCTGGGGGTTCGCGTTGTCTAAGTGCAGGACCGTGGGCTGGAGTGCCGCCACGCCCGCCAGCAGTGCTTCGAGCTTCCGTGTGTCGCCGCCCTCGTAGCTGAAAATGCACGACTGTTTGCCCAGGCGGAAGGCCTTGGTGCCGAGCGCCGTCAGGGTTTTCACTTCTTCGACGACGAGGTCGGCTCTGCGCCACTGGACCGTGTGCTTGAGCGGCTCGGTGCAGAAGGAGCAGCCTTTCTGCCGGGGACAGCCCCGCCCGGTCTCGATCTCGACAATCCGGTTCTCTATTCGCGGCATTTGCGAGATCAGGCGGGCCCCTTTGAGGGCATAAGGCTGCAGCTCTTCATAGGTTTCGAACAGGAACGGGCGCAGCTCCTCGAAATCCTCCGCCTGGGGCACTTGTGGCCGCGAGCCCCCGCGAAATTGCGTGCCGCCGGTCAGGGCCGGGCCGGTCAGGACCTTGCGTACGGGGAAGGATTCCAGCAGCTTCCTGGCCTCGCGTGGCGTGCCCGGCCGGGCGCTCAAGTATTTGCCGGGCGTCTGCACGCCGATGATGAGGACCAGCTCGTCAGTATTCTCCAGAACCCGCCGAATCTCCTCATAGCGGCGGGTGTGGTTGAGCACCTCGATATGGGTCCGTCCCGCGGGCGGATCGATCACGACCCTGGGAACTGATTCGACGTATCGGACCAATCGCAGATCATCGATAGTCAGATAGGTCGGCGTCTCCTCATATAGTCCCGCCACGTAGCGGGGCCAGACCCCCACGAATGGCGGCACGCCCAGCCCCGCCGGCTCATCCGTGTAACAATCCAGGATCGCCCTTGTCATTTACTATTTGCCATTTCTGATTTACTATTTGGGGGGTCGATGTTCGACGGTTACGGTTCTGGACCGCCCACCCAGCGAATTGTAAATCGTCCAGGGCAAATTGTAAACCCAGAGGGGAGCCCGTTATGATGCCGAGGTGTTCTTTCGTTCCGCTGGTCG